>Ga0182030_10017115_pt1 | contig 14021 bp, 16 predicted proteins | sample 812S3MmetaG_FD_121299 | JGI IMG/M metagenome (GOLD analysis project Ga0182030, IMG submission 121299) | Permafrost microbial communities from Stordalen Mire, Sweden - 812S3M metaG (Illumina Assembly) | ecosystem: Environmental > Terrestrial > Soil > Wetlands > Permafrost | place: Sweden...
ATAATAAAAAAAAAAAAAAAAAAAAAAAAAAAAAAAAAAAAAAAAAAAAGGGGGGGGGGGGGGGAGGTTATTGCAATGTTGAACATACTCAAATATAGAATGGCTCAGGAGGAGATTTGTAATGTTGAGGAGCTCAACGCTTGAATTGCTAAATATTTCTGGCCACTCTGGACATTTGGAGTAATTCCCAACCCCATCAACCTCCCGTCATGTAATGACGTTGAGCAGGGGTATCATCATTGTATGACTCTGTTATAGAAAATAATCTTGGCATAATATGCACCTCAAATTTCTCTGTTCCACATTGTATTCAAATCTCCACTTCAGGTTGGGGATATTCCAATAAATAGGGCGAAAGTCAAACGGGTAGTCTTGTGATCAAGCGAGATCTTGAGATCGATGGAAGTATGATTCAGAACGAAGATATGACCTCGAGTGGCAACGTTCTCATCACTATCCGGTGATCAATATCGCCATAGCAATTGATTGTCGTAGTTGTTAGGACTCAGAATATTTGTTGGAATACGAGTGTTGGGATCTCCACGACCAGGCATGATCAATCCAGGCACAGCAGGGGTGATGCTGACTTTATCGCCATTCACTATGCTTTTGCGTTGGATAAAGGTATCCAACAGCTCCACATATTCTCTATCTCTCATCTTCGCCAAGAAAAAGGTATCGTTCAACTGTCCGAGCTCGAAATAAACATCCCAATACTGCTTCAGGTTCATGAACGACGTATTCTTGGAATTCTCGAGGAGCTTCTTTACGTCGCGAAATGAAAGTGAAGCTTTTGGTGGTCGAGATTCTCCATATTCGTTGGAGCTTCCACCATAAAAGCCGGCGGAGATGAACCTGTGAAGTTTCGTGGAAAAGAAAAACTTGAGGTGCTCTTGCACAATTTCCTCGAGATGAGGTGTCAACCATAGTCTTGGGGTCTAGGTTATGGTGCCACGTAGAAGAAGCTGCTCGTCCTTCATCTCAAACCTCTTGCTGTGAAATGCCTGACACGCTTCCAGGACGACAGCGCTTGCTGCCTGCCTAAACCCCCTGTCGTAAAATGCGTTATTGAAAACCAGGATTATCCTTTCAGAGGAAATCCACGGAGGCAGTGCAGTCGCGAGAATCTCCTTAATAATTGTGAGGGGAAGGTGGTGGCTCAAGTCACTCGCGCTGGCAATTGCAGCGAAATCAATATATTCTATGCAATGTATCACTGCGAAACCAAACGAGGTCCGGCGGTAGTCTTTGTAAAATATATCTGATCTGTTTGTCTCGCCCATCATCAAGCTCAAGAGCTCGCCGTAAGTTTTAACGGGATTCTGGCATAAACCTTTCAAGCGATTCAGAGCGAGCGTATCGATCAATGGCCGCCGCTTCATTAATTCAGGCTCTGCTTCCAATAAAGTAGCTTCAGTTAAGATCTTTGCTGTTTGTGAATCAAAATCTTGCGCGCAGCCGAGCATTTTGATGAATACTTGGATCATGGTAGATCATGAACTTTCTTGACTGATTGCCACGTAACTTGGAAAACTGATATCGATTGGATGATGATCAACAACAACTTTGACTTGAGACTGGCTGACCCCATCAAAACTATGGGAGTCCACTAAGACGACATCGTGATAGTTTTTGAACATCGGGATCTTAGCTAGCAACTCTATTAATTCTAAATCGAGGATATGTTGGACTTCAATTGGAATAGCCTCAGTCCATGGCAAATGAAGCTTTCCAGTATATACGTTGTTCCGTCTGAAAGCTTCGAACACGGACGAAAGGACTGAATCAGCGTCTGGATGATGATACCCTCGAACATATGTTGTATTACAGTCAGGAACGCCAGAAAGTGTCTCTCGCAGCTTTTCTACGCCCAGAATATTTAGGTTACCGAAGGTTCCTTCTACTAAACGTTTCTTTCCAATAATATCAAACTTTCTTTCGTATTCCTTATCGTTCAGAAGTGTGTTCGAATTCAGCCCAAGGGGAAGATTTCCAATATCTTGAGCTATGAGGAATTCCCTAATAGCTTCGTCATCTCGTTTTGCTGATATTCTTGGGTAATTGTTCCATATTCGCTCCATGGGCGAAATTATTTCTGGTTTCAAAGCTTGATAGCACTCCCGAATCATGATCATGGAATGTTGAGCGAAAGATGGTATTCCCAAATCGAGTGAACAAGTCCCAGAAGATGTAACGAAACTTCTCATAGCACCAGATCTGACACCTGAGTCTTCGGGATTCAAGCTCCAATACTTCCAGTCGCCCGCAGAATTCTCTTTTAGATTGGTCGGAAATCCACGACCGTCAACTTCGTCCAATCTAAACCAACCAGGTCTACCGACTGGCATCTCAACAGGCTCGTTATGGCCGTTGAAACAACTTCCAGAAGCATCAAGAGTGAAAGAATCACTTAACCACTCTGCGAAGTTCGATGATGCTACACTTGGCTCACGTTGCGCCAATGACATGTATTCCGCGACCGAAAGGGTGACGATATTGAGCTTCCGAGATAAGCGGATGGTAACATCATGAGTTACACGGCAGATATGACCTTCGGAGTCCCACTCGACCTTAGCTCCGATCCCCTTGGCCACTTATAGAACCTGTGAGGATATACTCAGTGGGGCGGTGTAAATGTGGAGTCCGAGAACTTTATCAAAGACATCCCAGATTATGATGGGCCACCTTTATGAGTTAGCATTTATGCTCTCAAAATGATCATTGTTTCCAATACCTAAAAAGAGCTTGAATAAGGCTAGACCGAGCAAGGTCAAACCAGTTTAATTGCGTGTAACAGCGCAGAAAATTAAAACATTTTGAACTGAAACTTGGGAAACCAAGAAATCAAGATATTTTAGCACCTACATGGAGAGTTATCTTTTTCTTTCTTGAATCAACAAGTTGTTCTTTGTAGTGAATACGCTTTTGAAGAAAAGACTCGAGTCACAAGGCCCATCCACTTTGCACAAGGAAATCTTTGGGCCCTAAAAACTTCAATTTTAGCCATCGCGAGCCCGCAAACTGAAAGGACCTTGTTCAAATGTCCTGATTTGACTTTAAAATTCACAATCTGCCCTTATCCAAAATAAAGACGGTGGAAGCTTCTGTATTCCCATCTTCCGACAACGCCCCTCACCTTCGTATCGCAATCTGTTCGAACGATCTCAACCTCAGCAGCTCCTTCCAATCAGTTATCTCGAAGGAGGAAAATCATAATCAGCTCTTCAAGTTAGACACCTCTCTAGAAAACAATCATGTCTATCCCAAAAGGTTATTGGGCAGCGCGGCGATGGCAAATACCAGGAGAGAAGAGCCGTAAGATTGATAGTCACGAATTCGAAGGGCGAAATTGCAATCATCTTCGCGAGCAAGGGCGAGTATTTCAAGTTACCCGGCGGAGGTATTGAAGAAGGTGAGGATCATCTTGTTGCCGCGGAGAGAGAAGCGATGGAGGAGATTGGTTGCAAGGTCGCTATCGATGTCGATTGTCTCGCGATGGCCGAGGAATGGAGGAATGATCTTCATCAGATCTCGTTCTGTCTTATTGGTCGCCTTCTTGAGGACTTGGGAGCTACGGATTTGACAGAGGACGAGATTGCGGACGGCTTGAAGCACCAGTGGGTGACTGTTCAAGGGGCAATTCAAAAAATGAAGGAGTCTAAGCCTACTTCTGAGTTGGGTGTTTCAATCAGGGAGAGAGATTTGTTCCTCGTGGAGGAGTATTTGAGGACCAGGAGCTGAATGTGATTTCGCGGTGAGGGGACGCTTGTACTTGGCATAGCTTTCAGTGGTCAGGCGTAGGTTTTGCTTCCGAGATCTCCTAGTCATTCTCAAAATACGACGCTTTCATAAATGTTTAATCACATACCTGCATCATGATAGATATGCCCCCACTCTGAATGCTATAAATTCCCTCTATCCCTGCTACTTCTATAAGAATATTTCAAGCTATATTGCAGATCTCACACCTGACGCTCCCATCAAGGACTCCCAACTCTTCTAGGTTCCCTTTGCACCTTTTCTATAACACAGCAAGGTTTCCATATCATTCAATCTAATTCCTCCAATGGTATCGTCATCTGCTAGAGCTCTCCCGCGTAACCAAAGATCTTGGTCATCTTTTCGGATGATGTACTCAAAACCTCCACCTCTTGTTGGATAATATGGCTTCCCGATGAGTTGTTTCTCTAACAAAGCCTTGACCATTCTCACACTCATTGACAGCGGTAGATCGCGCAGAAATATGAACCAAGGTTCTCCAGATCCATCAGCAGTAGGATAAACTTTGATCATGTTGTCAATCGCTGTTTGGTTGATGATGTCCCATTCAACCGGAGGCTGCATACCCAAAGGCGCCTGCCGTAGGGTTTTAAAGTTCAAAATCTCCGACACAGGTTGGCTTGATTTTCCTTTCCAACTGAGATATCCTTGCTCGGCACGCCTTTGAAGTTCTGATGGGCTAGGTCGGTGATCTGGTTCACGAATGAGGCATTCTTGAGCCAATGCAAGTAGCTCATTGCTATACGGATATTCTTTGACGGAGAGTTCAACACCGTGAAACAAGGCTCCCGCTTCCGATAACAACTTCAATTTATCATTTAGGTCGCATAGAGTACATTTTGCAGCTTGCTCCTTATAATCTCGGGAATCAAATTGCGAGATTCCATTGATGAATTCCCACATGAGGATTCCTATTTGCCATATATCTAGATTTTCTGAGTCAGACTTTTTTTTTCAATAGTGTTGAAGAATACTTACTGCTCGGTGATCCTAGACGCATATTTTGAACTGGAAATTGCGTCAATCCGACTCGAGAAGATACTTCCTACAGACTCATCGATGCAGAATAGTAGCAACTCACTGGGGAAGCGTGCATACATTCGGCATTATACCTAATACTTGTATCTAGACTATCGTCCTGCTGATTTGAGGGGTATTTTGTGATGTCGACTGCTTCGCCAAAGTCACCAATATTTGAGGCCCCCATTAGCTTTGATCATCCACAATAGATTCAATCATACTAACTTTAAAAATTGGAAGCCTGTCTTCGTCATGTTCAAAGTGACCAATAAATACTTCGCGATAATCAGCACGCCTGTCTGGTCGTTAAATTTACAGGAGCAGATTACCATTTCCTGCATGTAAGTCCATATGCACGATCTCATGTCCCCAAGCCTCTTTGTTAAGATCCTCTGTTCCGCGGGATAAGACCGAACTACCCAAAGCGAGACAACGAAAAAGCCACCAGATATCTTCTTCCTCCAAGAATTGCGTCTTAGATTTGAGTAACCAGGATAACAGATTGCCGCTCGGACACCACTCTAAGCAGATCCTTTCCACCATTCCTCCGCAATCTCCAACCAAATCTGTGTTCTGCGAAACATCTTCGTGTCGCCGCCTTAGAATTTTCACGGTATATCTACTACCCACTGGATCCAAAATTGAATGCGCTTGAACCTCTCTGGCTCAGCCAGGTATTAATCGAAGTTTCGTGATTCCCACTTGTTCTTCGGATTCGTCGAAGGACTGCGATACTCCTTCTCCGCCTGCATCCACTTGTTTTACAATAACGTTCGAGAGATAGCCTTCAGGGAGGGCCTGCGAGGGTTGTGAATGCTTGTATAGCCCAACGATTGAGAACCCGCCGGAGAAGAAATCAACAGGGATCCAATCAGAGCTCAGGGGAAAGCGCCAGCTCGGCTCACTTTCTAGCCAGTCCATAATATATATGATATTGTATCGCTACGTCTGAGTTCTAGGATCAATTTCTTTGCCTGCCTTCCTGGCTTTTTAATGAATCTGGGCTGCGGAAAGTATAAAAGCAATAGCACGCCTTGTTCCAAGATCTTCTTTGTCTCCTGAGTCTTCCATTGTGCGAGCTCCAAATGCGGCAGAGCCTCTCTCATATGGCATAGAAAAAAAGGATAGAACAAAGAAAGAAAGTTCGATGGCCTCAACTAAGCCTCTCTCTCGCGCCAATCAAAGTGAGAATGAAAGTAACAAGATACGTCCAGTAACAGTTTTCTTCGGATATGTAGTTGATTGTACGGATGGATGAACATTCAGTAATGTGACTTTCTATGCCTAGCTCTATGCTATCCAATAGCATTCGGCGCTTCTCTGCTCACTTTTAGCTATCATTTCATATCGTAATAGCGTCGTCGATATTTATGTCTGTATAATTTACCTATGCTGAATATGAATTGTTGCCCATTTCCTTGAAATCATTGACCATGTGGAGAATAACGCGAACCAGGACGCATCCCTTTCATCTTGCAGGTCATTCCAACTTGGATGAAACCGTATCATATTGTTATCAGCTCTGTGAGACTCTAAATGCGAAGATATCGATGCGGACTCGGTAAGGACTTGAAAGAAGGAGAGAGACAGTTATTTAAGCGCCTTCGAATCAAACCCTCGATTAACAAAATCTACATCTTGCCCTCTTCCAGCCACTGCTATTACATCAACCATAACCTATGTTTTATCTATCGCCTAATCTCTTTCTGCTAACTCTACATCGATAAATCTCCATAAATTTGCAGTCTGTCCACTAAGGAAGAAATCGGCTGAGCATTATGCAGATAGAAAAACATACCCCATTGGCTTTGAACTTCCAAGAGCAATTCTATGACTAGAAATCCCCCAAAAATGACTTGAAAGCAATACCCTGAATTTTTACGATGATAATAGTATTACCATTATATAGCGGCTCTTCATTCAACTTTGAATCTTTGGTTGTCGAGCCAGCAAGTACCGAAGTGCACGAAATAAATTTCTTCGAATTTCAATGTCAATTAGCATCCAAGATTGCCGATCGTATACTTTCCATTGTGTTTGGATTTAGAGTTCCCGCCGGTCTTCAGTTCAGCGCAATCTCATTGGATTTGACTTTTAGATAGCTCGGAACTTACCAAGAATGTCTTAGAAGGTGCCCCCGGATCCCGGATGCTGTTGTTAGTGAAATTCATCGCCGTCATCCAGTAGCTGGGGACTTCGAGTGACATTCCTTGCCGAAAATATTTCCCTCTCAACAATTGTATCTCCTTTATTTCTTCTGCATATTGTGACACAATGTCCCAGGGGACTCCAGACAAGGAGGCCATTGAGATCGAAGACAATGGCCATTCGGAGTCCAAGGGATTGCGAGAGCGTCGAAAAATTGGCCGAAATGACATATCTCGTAGAGATTTCAACAATACCATTGGCGGATCAGGATATGACCAAAATGACACAAATACCGTCGCCTCTGGTCAAAATTCAAACACAGCACACCGACGAAAGGAAATACGGCGGCGGCTGAAACATAAGCACAATCATGTGGCGCCCAAAGTGAGGTGGACTAAATTCATGCATAGCGAGACGAAAAACCGTGGGTTTCGTCCCAGCAAGACCAATTGTGGGGGCTGATACTCTACAGATATGGTGGCGGTCCTTGGTGAATTCGTCGGGACTACCATGTTCCTTTTCTTTGCGTTCGCTGGAACCCAAGTCGCCAATATCGGTTCTGGTGAAACCGCAGAAAACAGCACGACCGGATCAACAACGGGTTTCAACTCTGCTACCCTCCTCTACATCTCTCTGTGCTTTGGTTTCAGTCTGATGGTCAATGCTTGGGTGTTTTTTCGAATAAGTGGCGGCTTGTTCAATCCTGCCGTAATGCTCCACGTTGTTTCCGAGAACCACAGTCTCACACTTCACAGGTCACGCTTTCTCTCGCACTCCTCCAGGCACTCAGCCCTCTTAGAGCAGCCTTGCTCTTTATATCTCAGCTCAGCGGGGCCTGTTTCGCGGCGTATCTCGTTAGCGTCATGTTTCCGACCCCATTCAATGTACAAACCACGCTCGGCGGAGGTACCTCTGTGGCACAAGGAATCTTTATCGAAGCCCTTTGCACAGCAGAACTCGTCTTCACAATTATTATGCTCGCAAAAGAGAAACACCGTGCGACTTTTATCGCGCCGGTTGGAATTGGCCTTGCTCTTTTTATTGGAGAATTGGTGGCGGTATATTATACTGGAGGCTCGCTGAACCCCGCTCGAAGTTTTGGCCCTGCTGCCGTAGCCCATAGTTTTCAAGGTAACCATTGGATTTATTGGCTAGGCCCATTTATCGGAAGTTTGTTGGCGACCTTCTTTTACTGGCTGTTCAAACTTCTCGAATATGAAATGGCAAATCCCGGACAAGACGGCGACGTAGACAACGACCCAACTCAAAATCCGGAACACGAGATTGCCCAGATTGTGGAGGAGCGACAAATCGAGGTAGAGGAAATCCAAGCGATTGAGGAAGAAGGCGGATTTGATGTTCTGACTGAAAGAAGCGCGCCACCAAGCGTGCTCGGTTCGGATGGTGTCATTGGAATGGCAGTCGATGGGGTAATGGCTGGGGATGAGGTGCACGTTCATAGAGTGAGAAGTGGAGAACCGGACTTGGAAGCGCAACTGCCTGCAACAGGCGGAATAGTTGGGGGCGAGCTGAAGGCGAAGTCGTCACAATAAAACCTTGAAGCGACAGAACTTCCTAGAGTATGTCGATAACAGTGATCTGTCTAGAAGCTCGCTTTGAAAAGCCACAATGAGGTCTACCCAAATAGTACACTCCCCAGGGGTGATCGTGATTGATGGTAGTGAAACTACATCTTGCCTGAGAACTATAGGCAGATTCACGTTCTGCAGACCCAGCTCCTGATTCAAGAACCCCAACCTCACTATTGTGTACTACAATATCAGGATCTCCTACGCAGAAGGTATACCATTTGACTAGACTAGGTTGGTATGTCTCGCACATGGACTCTAGTCTCGAATACTCGGATGATTCTCGACAATCGCGTCGAACGCGTAAAAACCGGCGGCTGGTCGCATGGACGTTTCTCTACTTGGGATCTCAGCGTCCGTCCTTTGCGACTCCCTCTAAATTGCCTCTCAAGGGGGGCACTCGCCCTATGCGTCAATAATCCTATTGGATTCGTGGTTGTGCGAAACGGTGAGATATGGCACAAGGCTTTTGTTGATGTCTCGAACGTTCGCTTCGGCGGCAACATTTCGTGTCACTTGTTTCCATACGAAGCTGCCAGCGAGGCAACATAAATTATCAAAGTCATTCAGCTCTTCGCATAACGTTCCATTTGCCTGCTAGTACATACGTCTGCTGAAACTATTTCTGGACTCTTTCATTTTGATGTAGCATGGTCGTAACAATAACTACAGCATTCAAGTTCTATCTTTGGCAGATAGCACCGCAGTAACGACACAATTACTTTCCCTGTTCCGGCTTTGAGACTTGACTCTTTGCGATTTGATGGTTCAGCTGAGATGGCTCCTCCACAAAAGCGGAGGGGGAGGATCATTGCGGGGTACCTCGGACCCCAGAAATTCTCAATTCTCAATTCACCATCTACTTCTTCTTACATGAATCAAGATGACCACAGAAACTCTCACTATAAAGTCCGGAGATATCAATACTTTCACATTTCCTGGTCTCCCAGCTTTCCCAGCAAACATTCCCACCGCCCCTTTGCACAGGCTATCACTTGCCAAGCTCAAATGCGACCCCACGGAAAGCGATCGTTTATTCTCTTCCTGCAAGGATCTAGGATTCTTCTACCTCGACCTACGAAATGACGACGAGGGAGAAGTCTTAATGGATGAGGCCAGTCAACTCTTCGAGTTAGGCCCCAAGTTGTATGATTTAAGAAGGGAAGAACTTTCAAAGTATGACTACAAAGCACAAGGAAGCTATATGGGCTATAAGGGATTGGGATCAGCGGTCGTTGATGAAAAAGGGAATTTGGATCGAAATGAATTCTACAATGTATCGTCCCCCAATCTTTATTTCTCGCTGAGGCTAACCTGCCATCGTCAGATCCCGAAAGACGACTTCCTAGGCATTTCAAAGACACCTTTCGCTCATCCTCAAATCTTACATGACAACGCAGGTCTCATCAGAAATTACATGCTTCACGCACATACCCTCGTGCGTCTAATACTCACTCATCTCAACAAACATCTTCATCTTTCACCCAACACCCTCACATCACTCCACCGCCAAAGCGCCGTATCAGGGGACCAGGTACGAATTGTTAAGTCCCCATCCCAGCCACCATCAGACCTCAAGACCGCACTGGGAAAACATACCGATTTCGGGAGCATAACCATCCTGTTCAATCAGCTTGGTGGTCTACAAATCCTGCCTCCGCCTTCCTTAACAGACGCTGGACAGCATCCAGAATGGACATATGTGAAACCACTTCCTGGGCATTGCATCGTGAATCTTGGCGATGCAATGGTAAAGTTCACAAATGGCTTGCTGAGATCTAATATTCATCGGGTGGTGAGTCCGCCAGGTGAGCAAGCTAAGGAGACGAGATATTCTTTGGTGTATTTCTCGCGGCCGGAAGATGACGTTTTGCTGCGTCGGTTGGAGGGGAGTGATGTTATCCCAGAACTGGAGGACGTGGAGGAAGAGGCAATCAACAGCAAAGAATGGGTCAAACTGCAGGCTATGAGGTTGCGGAAGGTTGATAGGGACATGAGCCAGGAGGAGAAGCAGAGACTTTGGAATGAGAGTGGCAGAGGAAGTTAAGACCGTCACCTACACAATGCAAAAACACATGCTTCATTCGTGGTATCAGGTGAAATACAACTTGCGCTATTCAAGGGGTCCGTATATGCTCGGCTGTATTCATACACTCATGCGGTCCATTACCAACAGGCCTCCAAAAGCCAAGAAAAGCTCCGAAATTTTAGTTCCGAATCAAGATTCGCTCCCAATGTTGCCCAAAATCAAAACTCGACGAGGACTTTCAATGCCTCATGCTTTGATGCTGCACCAAATGTACTGTACGCAGCCTCCATGTCCTTGAAAGCAAACTCTGCGGGTAAAACTTAGTTTTAAACTTCCCGAATACCGCAAAGGTACTTACTATGGGTGATGAGCTTGTTTGGGTTAATCTTTCCGGATAACGCAAGCTTCAGCAGCATAGGCGTTGTCACAGTATCTACCAGGCGAGTAGTTATTGCTTCTATCGTTAGTTCTGTCCCCAAATGAATAGGCACTGACCTACCAATGTTCTGTGCCCAGAGGTTCTCTAGATGAAGATCAACCTTCGTGCCATGAACGCCGACATTCGCAATAATTCCACCCGGTGCCACAATTTTCTGGCAGAGTTCGAAAGTCTCCGGAATGCCCACAGCCTCAATCACAGTATCACATCCTTTGCCATCCGTCAAGGCCTTAACAGCCTCGTCTGCCTTTCCGTCGGAAGGATCAATTGTATGATGCGCACCAAGAGATTTGGCAACCTTTAGACGATTGTGGTCCATATCCACCATGATGATAACTGACGGCGAGTACAGTTGAGCAGTAATCATAGCAGCTAATCCCACCGGGCCCGCTCCCACAATCACAACCGTGCTTCCTGGCTGCACCTTTCCATTCAGGACGCCGCATTCAAGACCCGTTGGGAAAATATCACTTAGCATGACCAATGCAGCTTCGTCCGCACCAGGGGGTATAGGGTATAGGGAGGAATCGGCGTGGGGGATTCGAACATATTCAGCTTGCGTTCCATCGATGGTGTTGCCCAAAATCCAACCTGCTGTTGTCAGCCACGAACCGCTATCAAATGAATTATGCATACCTCCAGTCGTACAATGAGAATACATTCCCTGCCTACAGTATTCGCAGGTAGCGCAAGAGCAGATGCAAGATATCAAAACATGTTCGCCCTTCTTGAATCCGCGAACACTTGTGCCAGCTTCCTCAACTATTCCCACTCCCTCATGCCCTAAGATCGTGCCTGGAGTGCAAGTCGCAACATCACCTTTACTGATATGCAGATCCGTACCGCAGATTGTAGACTTAGTGAGCTTGATGATCGCATCGGTAGGTTGGGTAATTTTGGGTTTCGGACGTTCTTCTAATTTGACATCGCCAATTGATCTGTACACGAGAGCCTTCATGGTTGAGTAGGAAGCTTGGCGAATTGGGGGTCGAAAGATATGGCCGTTTGAGAGGACACGCACAGTGCGGAAGGTCTGCATTCTAAGGAATATCTGAAGATTAGAAATATCTGGGAGGCTGCCGACTTTAAATTTTGTCCTCCAACAGATTCATCAGTCGAGTTTGTCGCCATCTTGGCAAAGGAATCTGGTGGTTCGATATAGCAGACCATAGTGGAATGCGGGGTAGAGTGGAGAGAGGGGGGAGTTTGATTGTTTGATGGTGGCATGATTCCCAAGAACATGCGAGGTGATTTTGACGTGTGACGAGGCGCGAGGCTGAGACACGGATTTTCACAACCTTGACATAGGCAAGAAAGAAACAACAACAACAATATTCTTATTTAGCTAATAATAAGTCAAGTATTCCGATATGGCAAACAAAAAGAAGCATCTCACTTAAGGTAACCTGGATTTGAAGTACGGAAAGTTATTTGTATGAACCCAGGATCCTTTGTGACTTGCAAGCATCTTGGCAATTTCGAAAGATTCCTGCAACAATCATATGTTAACAAGGCCGGGGGGCTTGTTAATTAATAGCGCACGTATAATAATGAATAAAATATTGGTTCTGTAGGAGTAGTGCCATCACATTTATTTCAGGAGCGACCTTTACACGTTAACAAAATGTGACTTCTTTAGCGATAACAATTCGAGGGGGGAGGCGAAGATGATGAAGCATTCTTGATTTATGAAGCAAAAGGCATAATCTGCCACTATGGGATAAACCTCCAAGCGTCATTTGCAGTATGCAAAAGTAGCGGAAAGCAATCTGCCAACTTGCCTCCTTCCAATCCTGCTGGTCCCTCATCAGTCACGCAGGACCCCACTATTGCCTCAAGCTCCTCAGTCTTCGCCTCAATTTCTCCCACCTGTCCCATCACACGTCCGAAAAAAATGTCTGATCCGCAGCAGGAACAATGATAGCACTCAGCCCCTTTCCCCTGCCTGCACCCCCCACGGAGACATTCTTTCATAAACGGAAAATATGTTGATATGATTTCACCTCCATGTTTCTATGTTCATACTTACCGTCCCGGACGCTCGGAATGAATGGCAGTGTGATACAATTCACCTTCATTAGAGCACTTCAAAGTTGTAATTCAAGTCAGACATCGAGTTAGTTTGTGAAGGTGAATTGCATTAAACCTTTAGCATTGATTTTCTAGAGACTTTGGAGGTGAATTGGAAAATTCCATTATTTCGGATATAAAAAGCCGACTGCGTTCCGTAACTCTCCCAAGAAAAAACATCATATTTGCAACCTTTTTGCGAAGCCTCCCCAGCAGTGCCCTATCATCCCCAACACAACCCCGAATTACCATCACAATGAGTTTAATCCCTTGGAAGAAGTACGAGGTCCACGATATTCGGCCAATACTTCGTAGGTATGGCGCAGATGACAGTGGTGACTTCGATACCTGCATCCAACGACTGCAGCTGATTCGGGACAATGAGTCCTTCACACCGTTCCCAAGGCTTCCCGTGGAGATCCGATGTCAGATTTGGCGTTACGCCTTAGCCGAACAAGGTCGTCAAATGGTCAAACCTATCTACACCCAGGTGAGCGATGGGCCAACTGCGTCTAATGTCAAATTCTATCGGGACTGTCTTGGAAATCCATTTGCATTCAGCATCTTGGCGGCTTGCAAAGAGTCATTTGAAGTGGCCTCGCGGCGTTACCAACCACAGCCAGGCCATTCTTAGATGCCCCGACACGGGGTCTGTCATGGTCACGTGAGGAGGCTACGTTAGCTCCTATCCTAGCACCTTAGATTTAGAATAAGAGCTTTTCTCTCTTTTCTTCTTAGATATCTAGAATACTAATAAACTTGTACTATCTTTTTATTTGTATTAAATTAAGATTTTTATAAAATAAGTACTATAAGTATAATATAGTAGTAATACTTCTCTTAATCTAGATCTTTAAAGAAAAATTTGAGTAATACTAAGTTATTTTATAATCTTTTTTACTATAATTTAGTAATAAATATATATTTTGATTACAAATATATAAAA
>Ga0182030_10017116_pt1 | contig 14021 bp, 8 predicted proteins | sample 812S3MmetaG_FD_121299 | JGI IMG/M metagenome (GOLD analysis project Ga0182030, IMG submission 121299) | Permafrost microbial communities from Stordalen Mire, Sweden - 812S3M metaG (Illumina Assembly) | ecosystem: Environmental > Terrestrial > Soil > Wetlands > Permafrost | place: Sweden...
ATCGGCTAAGTTAGAGAATGGCGTCTATTCTTTCAGTTATAATGGCGATGCGAGTTATGATTTTATCACCAATTCGATATCTTTAGAAGCCTCAACAAAGGATTTTATTCTTTGTGCTGAATTTAAACTGATAAGGGGTAAAGACAGCTCTGCTTACGGTATGAACTGGGGACGAAAAGATTCAAAAAATGGGTATTATTTTTTAATTACACCTGCCGGGAATTATTCAATTTTCTTCTTAGATAATGGGGAGATAAAAAAAATATGCCCCTATAAACATTCCAATCTGATTCAACCAACTGATAAAATAAATCAATTGTCTATCAGAAAGAAAAATGACTTGATGTATTTTAACATTAACGGGGTTCAGGTTTTCAAATCAAAGTATTTTTTCTTCTATGGCGAACAGTTGGGATTTGACATGAATGGAGCAGCCAGTGTTGTTGTTACTAAAATCACTGCCAAAATATTTCCATTAAGAGAATATGTTGTTGATTATAAGCCTTCTGTAATTAATATGCCTCCTGACACCTTGCTGTATGATTTATTTAAAGACAATAAAAACGACTGGCAGGTTTATGACAACGATAATTCATCAGCCAAAGTAAATATGGGAACTTATCTGATCACCCGGAAGTCTTCTTCGGGTACTTCAAATTTTATGAAATATCTTTTCATGAATGCGTCTACGGATTATTATATCGAATCAGCAATGACGCAACAGACCGGCGTTACAAATAATGGCTTCGGATTGCTATGGGGTGCTCAGGATGGTAGCAATATTTATTTCTTTAATATTGCATCAGACGGTTATTTTTGTGCCTATGGTTATAATAATGGAATATATATTTACCTGATTCCCTGGAGAAAATTGAATAATATCAAGCCATTGGGAAAGGAAAACAAACTGGCTGTTCAGAGAAAGGGATCGCATTTATATTTTTATGTGAATGATGTCAGAGCTGGTGAATGCGAAGACAATCAGATCAAAGGCCCCTATCTTGGATTTTCTGTTAATATGAATATGAGTGTGGCTGCGCGTTATATTCTTGTCAAAGGACAAGGTTCCCCGATCAATCTGATCAAAAAATCTTCACAGGGAGGTGCCAGGAAAGAAAACCTTGGAGAAAACATTAACTCACCTTATGCTGAAGTAGCTCCTGTTATTACAGCTGATGGTAAATATCTTTATTTTGACAGGACAGATCACCCTGACAATATTGGTGCCAAAGAAAAGCCAAATGATGATGTATGGGTTAGTACACAGGATTCCACCGGACAATGGACAAAGGCAGTTAATATTAACAGTCCTATCAATAATAACGGATATAATTCTGTGATATCCGTTTCGCCCGATAACAATACTTTATATCTTACCAATACATACAACAGTGATGGAAGTTTTATTCCCTTTGGAATATCCGTTTCCAGACGCACCATGAACGGGTGGAGTATACCAACCGCGGAAGAAGTGAAAAATTTTTACAAAAATTCAAACAAAGTAGGATATTGTTTTTCAGCAGATGGAAAAGTTTTATTTCTGGCTCTTGAGCGCGATGACAGTTATGGAGGACAGGATTTGTACGTTTGTTTTTCAACAGGTGAAGGGAAATGGTCTGAACCAAAAAATATCGGTTCAACGGTGAATACTTTCTCCGACGACTTTGCTCCATATATGGCTGCTGACAATCTGACATTATACTATACGACATATGGTAAACCCGGTTTTGGATCGGCTGATATATATGTCACTCGTCGGTTGGATGACAGCTGGACCAATTGGAGTGAACCGGAAAACCTGGGACCTGAGATCAATTCAAAAAACTGGGATGCTTATTTTACAATCAACGCGAACGGGGATTATGCCTATCTTGCTTCAAACGATAACTCTATAGGTGAAACAGATATTTTCAGGATTAAATTAGATGAATCGGCAAAACCAAAACCTGTGATTTTGCTTTCTGGAAAAGTATTGAACAGTAAAACAAAGGAACCTATTGGTACCGAAATTACCTGTCAGGATCTGACAACTAATTCTGAAGTGGGAGTGGCAGCGTCAAGTCCACAGGATGGCTCATTTAAAATTGTATTAACAGCCGGGAAAAAGTATAGCTTTTATGCTACAAAAGAAGGATTCTATCCGATCAGTGAAAACTTCGATGCAACAACAATCTCACAATATAAAGAAGTTGAAAAGAACTTATTTATTGCACCAATTGAAAAAGGAATGGCTATTCGGTTGAATAATCTTTTCTTCGATTATAATAAATCAGAACTTTTGCAAACTTCATTTGGCGAATTAGACAGATTGATTAAAATTCTCGCGGATGATAAAGAAATGAAAATAGAAGTCGGAGGATATACCGACAGTAAAGGAGATGAGAAATATAATATAAATTTATCAAAAGCCCGTGCTCAGTCTGTTGCTGATTATCTGATCAGTAAAGGAATCACTGTTGACCGTCTGATTATTAAAGGATATGGTAAATCAATGCCTGTTGCCAAAAATGATACAGAGGAAGGCAGGGCACAGAACAGAAGAGTGGAATTTAAAATATTGAATAAGTAAAATTTTAATTTTTAAATCCCCAACTTATTTCTTCTTAACTGTTCGTTCATTGTAAAATTATTCGTCACCACATGTCCTTTCAAAGGAATTATTTTTTCGTGAATGGCGTCAATAATCCAATCAGGTTGTGGAAAGAAAAATTCTTCATGTTCATAAGCTGGTGTGATCCAGTTTCTTGAGCCAACTACAACCGGGGGTGCATCAAGATAATCAAAAGTCAGTTCAGTAATATTGCGGGCCAGGTCATTCAGGAATGATCCACGTTCGCAGGCATCGCTGGATAATAATAACCTCCCGGTTTTCTTTATTGATTCTATTACCAGATTATAATTAAAAGGTGAAAGACTTCTTGCATCTATAATCTCAGCTTCAATGTTGTATTTTTGTTTTAATATATCTGCTGCTTTTAAGGCTGTATAAAGTGTAGAACCTATGGTGAGTATGGTTACATCTTTTCCCTTTCGTTTTATATCCGGTTCCCCAAAAGGAATCTCATAATATCCTTCAGGAACACCACCTTCGTGGAACATCTCACCAATATCATAAATACGTTGACTTTCGAGGAATATTACCGGATCAGTGCCCTGTAATGCTGAATTCATAAGACCTTTGGCATCGTAGGGTGTTGCGGGAAAGCAAACTTTTAATCCGGGGATATGAGCAACCAATGAACTCCAGTCCTGTGAATGTTGCGCTCCATATTTACTCCCAACTGAAACCCGAACCACAACCGGCATTTTTATTACATTACCGCTCATGGCCTGCCATTTTGGTAACTGGTTAAAAACTTCATCACCCGAACGACCCAGAAAGTCGCAATACATGATTTCAACAATCACTCTGCCCCCGGACATTCCATATCCAATGGCGGTACCAACAATGGCACCCTCGGAAATGGGCGAATTAAATAACCGATGATAAGGTAACGCTTCTGTTAAACCGCGGTAAACTGCAAATGCGCCGCCCCAGTCCCTATTCTCTTCACCGTATGCGACAAGGGTTGGATCTTTATAGAAACGATCTATAATTGCCTCAAATATACCATCACGCAATTGATACAACTTGTTTTTTGATACAGGCTTGCCATCTTTTCCGATATAATATCTTTCTTTTGACTTCAGTGATTTAACTCTTGGATTTTCTTCCAAAGGCATAAGCACATCCGGTTTTCTGTCTTCCATTTTATCAACGGATTCATTTGAGAACATCATCCTTCCTATAGCATCAGGATCTTTAATAAGGTCAAGACGGGGAGAGATAGAATCATCAATTGTCAGTTTCAGGGTTTTCATCAATAACTTCGTGATGTCTTCTTTTATTTTATCTAGTTGGGTTTTATCAGCCACTTTGGCTTTAACAAGTTCATCACCAAAAGTAATGATAGAATCACATTGCAGCCAGGCATCAACTTCTTCTTTTGAGCGGTATGAAGAAGCATCAGAAGGGGAGTGGCCGCTGATCCGGTAAGTTAATGTATCAAGCAACACGGGTCCTTTTTTATCTTCAAGAATTTTTTTCTTCCTACGGAAGGCATCAATAACAGCAAGGGGATTATAACCGTCTATGCGTTCTGAATGCATCATTTCCGGATTAACCCCTGCGCCCACGCGTGCAAGCATATCATAGCCCATCGTTTCACCGCGGGTCTGTCCACCCATTCCATACTGGTTATTGAAAAAATTAAATAAAATCGGCAGACCGCCTTTGTGTGCGTCATCCCATAATTTTGTAAACTGATCCATGGCAGAAAACATCATCCCTTCCCAGACAGGTCCGCAACCCATAGAGGCATCACCAATGTTGGCTACAACAATTCCTTTTTTATTATTTACTTTTTTAAATAATGCGCCACCAACAGCTATATCTCCCGATCCTCCTACGATTGCATTATTCGGATAAACGCCAAAGGGAGTAAAAAATGCATGCATGGAACCACCAAGTCCTTTATTAAATCCATTCTCACGGGCAAAGATCTCGGCAAGGGTTCCATAAATGAGAAAATTTATAGCAAGAGCTTTTGTATCTCCTTTGAATCCTTTTTCCACCACGCTTAATGTGGAACCACCAAAAAAAGTCGTCATTATATTCATCAATTTGTCATTACTCAATTGATGAATAGCAGATAAGCCCTTGGCAAGGATTTCCCCATGACTACGGTGTGAACCGAAAATATAATCTTCCACTGTAAGATTGTATGCCATACCAACGAATGCAGCTTCCTGTCCTATTCCCAAGTGAGCGGGTCCGGGATGATTATAAGCAATTCCCTTATACTCACCGGCTATTTTAATCTGGTTTAGCATTGTTTCAAACTCACGTATAACAACCATATCATGATAGATATGAATAAAATCCTCAGAGGTAAAATTTTTCTTTTCCTCTTCTATTGTTCTTGAATACTGATTCACAGGAATCTTTTCAAACTCAATGAATCCGGACTTTCTTACTTCTTTTGGATCAATAAATTGTACTTTAGGCATCGTGTTATTATTTTTTAGTTAGACATTTTAACAGGTTGAAAATGAAAACGTGTTATTCATGAAAAGCGAACATTGTTTCCTTGAAAATTTCTGATACCGTGGGATGCGGGAATACAATTTCTTCCATGTCTTTGACTCTCATCTGCATTTCTATTGCCATGGCTGCGCCAAAGATCATTTCTGATGAGGGATTACCGATCATATGGACTCCTAATATCTCATCATATTTTTCACCGATGAGTACCTTACAAAACCCGCTTTTACCTTCGTTTTCTACTATAAACCTTCCTGCATAAGCCATCGGTAGTGTCCGAACTTTGTAAGGAATCGCTTTCTTCTTTGCTTCCTGCTCGGTGATCCCGACAGATGATAATTCCGGATTGGTGTAGACAATCCCAGGAATAGCATTATAACGCATGATGTCTTTTCTCCCGGTCAGATTATTAACAACTACTTCTCCTTCACGGCTTGCTGTGTGAGCTAATAATGAGAAGCCTTTTACATCACCCGCGGCATAAACATTCTGAATGTTTGTACGACATTGATTGTCTATCTTAATGGCACCTTTTTCCACTTCAACCCCTAATTTATCAAGACCAAGTCCTTCCGTATTCGCTTTTCTTCCAACACTGACGAGAATGATGTCCGAAGTAACAGAATTGATTTTGCCTTCTTTTTCAAAAAATACCTCTTTGCCATTTATTTCGGTAACTTTAGATCCTATGTGGAAGGATACGCCTTTTTTTGTAAACTCAGTTCTTAACTGTAAACTGAATTCTTCATCAATACCTGAAAGTATCTCAGGCATCATTTCAATAACAGTTACAAGGGTACCCATGCTGCTGAAGAAACTGGCGAATTCCATTCCTATAACACCACCACCAATGATTGTGATGCTTCGAGGAAGCACCTTGATTTGAAGGATTTCCCGGTTGGTATAAATTTCGTCTCTTTTTAATCCTTTGATGGGAGGAATGAATGCTTCTGATCCTGTAGCTATAAGCAGATTTTTGCAACCAACTGTTTTTCCATCAGCAGCTATTTCAATTCCTTCTTTTGTTCTTCCTATGATTTCAGCTTTGGCATTCACAAAGTCAACTTTGTATTTTTTCATTGCAGCGCCAATGCCTGCGACCAACTTATTCACCACTTTATTTTTTCGTTCCATTATTTTTCCAAAGTCAAAACCGACCTCTTGAATGGTAATCCCGTATTTGCTGCTTTCTTTAGCATGATCATATAATTTGGCAGCGTATAACATGGTTTTGGTTGGAATACAACCTTCATTCAGGCAAACACCACCCAGTTTACTTTTGTCAAAAAGAACCACTTTTAATCCTTTCTGACCGGCTCTTTCTGCAGCAATATAACCTGCAGGTCCGGCACCTATAATTCCTAAATCGTACATATAATTATCAGATTAAATTTTTTCTTCCCAATTTTCAATTTGTGTTTTTATTTCCTTCAGAAACAAAGTTGCAGGACCACCGTCAGTGGCTCTGTGATCGTATGTTAATGACAATCCGATATAAGGAACAAATGCAAATACTCCGTTTCCAAGATCCGCAGGGCGGTGCATAATCGTATTGACACCTAAAATACCCACTTGCGGCAAGTTTATTACCGGTGTGAATACCTCCACGCCATAATTTCCAAGATTGGATACAGTGAATGAGGCAGCTTTACCGGACAGCAATTCCGGATCCACATTCCCTTTCCGGCAACTGTCAGCCAATGTTTTGATATGTGCAGAAAGACCTTTCAGATTTAAATCATCTGCATTTCTGACGGAAGGAACCATCAGACCTCGTGGTGTATCAATAGCAAGACCAAGGTGAACATTGGAGAATGTTCTGATGCTATCGCCTAAAAAATGGCTGTTCATTTCAGGCATCTTTTTCAGTGCTTTTATAACGCAGAAACAAATCATGTCATTTAACGTAATATTGTCTTTGCTTCCTTTATCCATAGCCGTTTTTACTTCATTCCTGAAAGCGAGTAGTTTTCTTACATCTGCGCCCATGTGATGGGTTAGCTGTGCCGAATTCTGAAGAGAATCGAACATGGCTTTTGCAATGATCTTTCTGATATTACTTACTTTTTTATCTTCATATCCTGAGTTGTTAAGTGAAGCAGACTGAGTAAGATCGCTGCTCAATGCTCTTCCTCCAACACCAGTTCCCTGAATGGCTTGCATTCCCGAACCGGCTGCCATTTCTTTGGCAAGTGATGTCATGCCCGGATTAGAGGCAGCGGTTTGAAGAATGTCTTGTTCTATAATTCGTCCATGGGGTCCACTCCCGGAAATATTCCGATACAGGATTCCTTTTTGCTCCGCCGTCTTTTTAGCGCGGGGAGATATCTTAGTTTCTCCCGTGTTTTGAAAAAGGGGAGCCGTTTCTGTTTTCGTTTCAACTTTTAACTGAAATTCTTCTTCCTGCTTATTTTCAGAAGCAGCAGAAGTTGTATTTCCAGGTTTAAATGAATCTGTTTTTTCATCCGCTTTTCCAATTACAGCTACATTAATCAGTACAAGAGCTTCATCACCGGCATTGAAAAATATGTCTAATAAAATTCCTTCGGTTTCAGCAATTGCTTCAAAAGAAGCTTTATCTGTTTCATAAGCAAATAATACATCACCGATTTTTACTTCTTCCCCTTTTTTCTTGTACCATTCAGTGATGATACAAGATTCAACAGACTGCCCCTGACGGGGCATGATGACTGGTACGGCCATATTTTTTATTTATATTTAAACTTATAACATGTAAATACATGTATAACATTTTTTACATAAAAATGTTGTTTTTAGCTATTTTTATATTTACTTTGCAAATATAAAACATAAACTTGTATTTACAAGTTTAGGCATCATTTTTTTTTAACAAATCAATCCATGCCTTTCGAAACCAATAAGATTCCACATTATAAAAGGGTGCAGGAAATGCTCCGGCAGCATATTCTGGATGGCGTGTATCTGGAAGGTGATCTATTACCATCTGAAAATGAGTTGTGTAAAATGTATAATCTTACCAGACCCACTGTTCGTCATGCTTTAGATGCGTTAGTGAATGAAGGATTTATTGCTAAACATCATGGGAAAGGGAGTATTGTTCATCAGATTCCAAATGGAATAGGCATTTTATCAATATCCGGGACAACTTCTGCCATCGGGAAGGGAAACTTAAATACTATTATTCTTGTAAAACCCCGTATCATTCAATGGCCTGATAACTTTATGTTTCTTTTGTCAGACATGGAAAAAGAGTTTGGATGTATCTATATGGAGCGACTCAGGTATGTTAACAAGATTCCCGTTTTTTATGATACCAATTATATTCCTAATATTAATCTTCCCAGGTTTTGCTCCCGTTCCCTGGAGAGTAAATCTTTGTTTGATCTCCTTCGTAAGCATTATCAGATTGAGGTGAAGGGCGGAGAGCAGAAATTAAGAGCCATTCCAGCCAACGAAAAGATAGGTCAGTATTTTATTTTACCCAAAGCCAAACCTGTTTTACATCTCGAACGAAAAATGAGTACGAACCGGCCTGGTTTTAATATTTATTCTTCTATTTATTGCAATACAGAATCTTATTGTTTGTATGGTGTTTTCTAATTTTTCTAAATTTGGCAATATATAATTCAGATAGAACCATGAATTTTAAAAGGATCATGCTAATTGTAATCCTGATCAATTCTTTTAAAATTTCTTTTTCACAGGAATCATCTATTTATGAAGATTATTATCTGAATCCATTTATTATAAATCCTGCTATTACCGGTGCGGAGAATTACCCGGTTGTCAATTCATCGGTAAGAAATCAATGGCTTGATTTTCCCGGAGCACCCAGTACCTATCTTATATCCGCTAATTACAGACCTGGGAGTTATGATTTTTATGATCCCAAAGGTTTTGTAAATAAAGGTTCTTTAAAACTGTCTGATCGTGTTGGACTTGGCGCAGCATTATTCAGGGATAATAACGGTCCTTTATCCTATACAGGAGCATTGCTTTCTTATGCATACCATGTGCCTGTTAACAGGTATTCCAGACTGTCTTTTGGGATGTCTGTAATCGGAGGACTTTATTCGATGAATAGTTCTATGCTCAAACCAGACCAAATGAATGACTCTTATCTTTTTTCAGGAAATGGAAATATTTACAGAGCTAATGTCAATCTTGGTGTTTATTATCATAACAATACATATTTTGCGGGTTTGTCCGGTAACAAAATTCTTCCTGATGTAACCAATGTTAATACCCAGATGAAAGAGCAACCCAGTATATTTATAATGGGAGGTTATAAGTTTTTGAAAAGAAAAAACAACTTCAATATTGAGCCGTCATTAACGATAAAGAAAATAGGGAATAATAATATATCCGTTGATCTTCATGGTAAATTATATATACAAAGACTCAATTGGATTGCTGTTTCTTATAGCACAACAGGGGAAATAAATATTCAGTTCGGTTTAAGAATCTATAGAATGTTATATGTAGGTTACAATTATGAATATACTTTAGGAGGTATTGCAGCCTATAACTTTGGATCGCAGGAAATATGTCTTGGAATTAATCTTGGACTGTTCGGCATAGAGAGCTTAAGAGAATCAATAATTAACATGGATAATTTCAAATAAATATAAAAGTAAGTTTTTCCGGTTTTTCTTGGTTTTCTTTGTGAAGGGTAGGATTAATGAAACTGTAATTTCGTGTCATTTAATTATTGGTTATAAGCTTTCTTTTGTTTATCTTTGTTTCTGATTCAAAATAGGAATGGTACAGGAACCTAAAAGTTTTTTTGAGAAACATCCATCCGTCACCCTTACGATGGTGGTTGTTTTTTTATTTGTTTTAATTGATTTTTTGTCGGGAATGTTATTTATTCCAAAAAATTACAATTCATTCCGAACCAAGCATTATTACTATCATCATGGACTTGTTCCTAATTATAGCGGGATTACTGCCTGGGGAAATATTTATTATCCTATATATACAAATTCATTAGGTTTCAGGGATAGATGTGTGCGGGATGTGCCTTTGCAGTCTTCCAAAAAACGTATTCTTTTTCTGGGCGATTCTCAGACTGAAGCAGTGGGACTTACTTATGAAAATAGTTTCGTGGGCTTAATATCTAAAGCTTTGGATACCAATAAAGTTGAAGTATTGAATGCTTCTGCCATCAGTTACAGCCCAAAAATAGAATATCTGAAAGCTAGGTACCTTATGGAATACGTGGGTTTAAAGTTCGATGAACTGATTGTAACTATTGACATATCTGATTTGCAAAATGAAATCGTGTATCAACAGTTTAACCCAAATGAAAATATTTTCTGGAATGAAATTTCTTATAACACCATGCGGTTTTTAAAGAATCATTCGTTTGTCACTTATTCATTTACGGAACTACTTGACAGGAAAGAAAAAATAAGATTCTTTGAAAAGACAAAACAGTTTGATTCATACAGGACAGAAAAGAAAGCTGTTCGAAACATACAGGATTTATATTCAACTTTTTTTAGTGATTTCAATGATGATGCACTTTTGAGTAATCCGAATTTTCATGGCGTTGCCAATTGGTATTATGATTCAACTTTTATCAAACTGGCTGACAAGGGTATAAAATCGGGTGAAGAAAATATTTTGAAGCTAAAGGATTTATGTACTAAGAATAAGGTACATCTCATTGTAACTGTTCATCCATGGCAAATGCAGGTCTATAAAAGAAATCCAGAAGACTACTATGTCCGATCATGGAGAAATTTTGCCAATGAGAATCATATAGACTTTATTAATTTATTCCCGGTTTTTATAAACAATATAAATCCTGAAAAGATTATCAATGATTATTTTATTTTGAATGACAATCATTGGAATGAGAAAGGGAACAAAGCTATTGCACGGGAATTTTTAAAATATCTAAAATAATAAAATGCGGGTAAGAGATATAATATGGATAATTATTGTTGTACTGAATCTGTATTCATGCAGCAGTAAAAATAACGTAATAAAAAAAATCAGTCAATTGCAGAAACAATCAGGCAATGATTATGATTACGACCAGTACCGGCTGATGCTTTATTTTTCAGATAAATACCCCGACGATACACTATATACCAAACAGCTTGCATTGTATTATACAGATATCAGGAATTTTGATGCTGCCTATGAATGTTATTCAAAATTGATTAAATCAAATCCTTCACACAAGGAAGCATTATGCTGCAGAGCAGAAGTATCGCTATTGAATGATCATATAAATCTGGCGTTGGAAGACATTTCAAAAACCATTGAATTGTTTCCTCATGATTCTGTTCTGAAAGGTGTTAAAAAATATTATCAGGTAATTCAGCTGACTTCTTTTAAGATCAGCAAATGTGATTCGCTCATAAATATAGATCCGTTAAATCCGGATTATTTCTTTGTAAGAGGTAAAAATTACTTCAGTATCAATCAGTTTAAATATGCCATTTCTGATTTTTCGCAGGCAATCAGTCTGAATAGTACAAAACCCGATTATTATATTTACAAGGCAGAATCATATTACAACATGGATTCAATAGGTAAAACTATTGAGATCGTTCAGGAAGCTTTGATCCATAATCATTCGCATCAGCTTGAGATGTACCTTAATAACCTTAAAGTGGAAAAAAATGAGATTCCCACTATCAAAAAATATACGGAGTTGATCTCAAAAAATCCAAAAAATAGTGATGCTTATGAACAAAGAAGCAAGTCGTACACCAAATGTAGTCGTTACGAAAAAGCATTGATTGATATTAACAAAGCAATCAGTCTGAATAAAAATTCATTTCATTTATTAAATGCAAGAATAATTATTTATTGGAAAATGCAGGATTATGAGAATGCCCGTAAAGACCTTGAACTGTTAATAAAATCAGGTGGTAAAGCAAATGAAAAGTTAGTAAGTGCTGTAAAGCGAAAATCGCCTGTTCTGTAAGGAAAGAGAAGATATATTATTATTATTTGAATGAAGATACTTGGAATATCTGCTTTTTATCATGATTCTGCCGCTACGATTATAGAAGATCAGAATATTATTGCTGCTGCGCAGGAAGAGCGTTTTACCAGAATAAAGCATGATTTTTCATTTCCGGTTCATGCAGTAAGGTTTTGTTTAGGTTCTGCAAAATGCTCCATAGACGAATTGGATGCTGTTGTTTTTTATGACAAGCCATTTATAAAGTTTGAGCGTTTAGTTGAAACCTATTATGCATTTGCTCCAAAAGGATTTGCTTCTTTTTGTAAGTCTATGCCTGTTTGGATTAAAGAGAAAATATTTCAGAAAAACAATATAATCAGAGAACTTGAACAAATTGAAAAATTTGATCAGAAACGTTTGAAATTACTTTTCCCGGAACATCACTTATCTCATGCGGGAAGTGCTTTCTATCCGTCCCCCTTTAATGAAGCAGCTATTCTTACCATTGATGGAGTGGGAGAGTGGGCTACGGCAACAATGTGTTACGGGAAAGGCAATGCCATTACCAATCTGAAGGAACTCAGGTTCCCGCATAGTGTAGGTTTGTTATATTCAGCTTTTACCTATTTTCTGGGTTTTAAGGTCAATTCGGGTGAGTATAAATTGATGGGGCTTGCTCCTTATGGAAACCATGATTCAGATGAAGTAACTCATTTTGTCAGAAAAATTAAAGAAGAGCTTGTTGACATAAAGGAGGATGGATCAATCTGGTTAAACCAGAAATATTTTAATTATGCAGTTGGTTTAAAGATGATTGATGAGAAAAGATGGAAAATTCTTTTTGGATTTAAGAGACGACAGCCTGAAGAAGAGATAGAAGGACATCATACCAACCTGAGTTTAGCCATTCAGATCGTCACTGAAGAGATTGTTTTGAAAATGGCGAGAGAACTTAAAAGTATAACCGGTTCAGACAATTTATGCCTGGCAGGTGGTGTCGCGCTGAATTGTGTGGCTAATGGGAAAATCGTGAAAGAAGAAATCTTTAAAAATATTTTTATTCAACCGGCAGCCGGTGATGCCGGAGGCTCTTTGGGAGCATCATTAGCGGCATATCATATTTATTTTGGAAAAAACAGGGTTGTGTCTGTTCAACAGGATACCATGCAGGGTGCATTGCTGGGACCTGAATATGATGACAAAGAGATTGAAAAGTTATTGACAAAATATCATATAAATTATACTAAGTATGATCAATTTGATCGTCTTGCAGAAGTGGCGTCCGAACTTCTGGATCAGGCATCTATCATAGGTTGGTTTCAGGGGCGGATGGAATTTGGGCCACGCGCTTTGGGGAATCGTAGCATCATAGGAGATGCCCGGAATCCGGAGATTCAAAAAATGATCAATCAGAAAATAAAATTCAGGGAAGGATTCAGACCTTTTGCGCCTTCAGTGCTAAAAGAGGATGTGTCGGAATATTTTTTATTGGATCAGGAATCACCCTATATGTTATTGGTTGCTGAACTCACTGAAAAATACAGGAAAAAGCTTCCGGATCATTATGAGTCATTGTCTCTAAGGGAAAAATTAAATACGATGCGTTCTGAACTACAATCTATAACTCATGTTGATTTTTCGGCAAGAGTCCATACAGTAGATAAAGATACTAATTTCAGGTATTGGAAACTGATTGAAACGTTTAAGAAAAAAACTGGTGTTGGCGTCATCGTCAACACCAGTTTTAATGTTCGTGGTGAGCCTGTTGTAAATACACCTGAAGAGGCTTTTCATTGTTTCATGCGGACTGAGATGGATTGTTTGGTTATTGGCAACTACCTGATTAAAAAAAATGATAATATGACAGATAATACGAATCATCTAAAAAATGAATACAATGAGAACTTTAGGGCACCTCTAAAAACCCAAATGTTAATATAATCATTTGATTGTTAATAACTTAATTGTATTATTGTTGCCAAAAAATAATAAATTTGCTTTATAAAAAAACTAAAGCAATGAAAAACA
>Ga0182030_10017117_pt1 | contig 14021 bp, 11 predicted proteins | sample 812S3MmetaG_FD_121299 | JGI IMG/M metagenome (GOLD analysis project Ga0182030, IMG submission 121299) | Permafrost microbial communities from Stordalen Mire, Sweden - 812S3M metaG (Illumina Assembly) | ecosystem: Environmental > Terrestrial > Soil > Wetlands > Permafrost | place: Sweden...
GGCAGCACGGGAGCTCTTGAAGCCAAAATGCGCCGCAATCTCACGCAAGGTCGGCGAGGCCTCGGCAGACAGCTTCGCTGATTGAACAAAATCCAAAATCTGCCGCTGTCGACCAGTCAAATCGGTCATATACTACTCATATGAGTAGTATCATTTCCGCTGGCTGTCAATCCCACCGTTCTTGAATCGTCCGCGCAGGCGCCGAACCATGGATTGCAGATTCATTTTCAGCAGAATCATCTGCTTCCGCCAACCGCGATGGATCGCAGGCTTGTGGGCATCGGCTTTTTTGGCAACGGCCGCAACGGCCTTCCGACACGACTCGAGATCGTCTTGAAATTCGTATTCGAGTTCGGGATGCAGTTTGAGCAGGTTCTCAAGCAATCCAAAGGCTCGCGCGTCAGCTGCGTTCGCCTGGGTGGCCGCGACGTACGCCCGGGCCGCCTCAACATATTGTCCCTGTTTCTCGAGGGCTATGCCGAGATTCTTGTGGGCGTCGGGCCGGAGGGGGTCGATCTGAATCGCCTTGTGGCAGTATTGTTCACCTTCGGCGAAGTGCCCCAATGTGTTCAGCGAAAAGCCCAGGTTGTTGTGGATGAAATACCAGGTAAACATGCTGGCTGGTTCAAGGGCGACGGCTTCCTTGTAGTACCGGATGGCGGCGGCATAGTCGCCGACCTGCTCCATCGCCTGGCCCATGGTAAAAACGCAGTTGGCCTTGTCTTCGGGGTCGGGCAGCAACGCAATGAGCTCGCGCAGACGTTGCAACGCCTTTTCGTGTTGTTTGTTAAGCTTGTAGAACTGGGCCAGTTGCCAGAGGGCTTTTCTTGGATCATCACCGGCTTCGTTTACGTTCTTAATAAGAATCTTTTCAGCCTCCGCGGGCGATAATTCGATTAGCGGCCCGCTCGCTGGTTTCTGAATCTCGAATCGGAAGTCCAGGCGTTTGTCCATGGACATCAAAGTCCTCGTTCCAGTTCAGGAATCAAGCAAATCCGGCAATCACGGCTCATCGAATACCATCGAATCTATGGTTTCCAGCGCGTTGCCTTCGAGCCTGTTATTAACATAAATATACGTATTTCGACGCGGCTCAAACTTTTCGCCTTCGACGATCAAGTTCTGCGATGAAGTCAATCCGCCACGCCTGATCTTTGACATGTCGAGTAGTTCACCCGCTCCAATCCGTGCTGATCTTTAAAAAGATCAAACGTCGGGCTTTCACTGACAGCGATTTCTGCTTGACCGTAAATCAACACAACATTATTGTTGTGTTGTGATACCTGGGTCGGTCGATGTCAATGGCATTTGGAACCTGCTTCCTCCGGGCGTGCATCTGGCGACCCTTGAGGAAATCGAGCAGCGTTTTGCGACCAATGAGAAACGCCGGACCTTATTCGAAGGTTTTCGTCGGGCTGTGGACGCGTTGCGACAAGCTGGTTGCACCACCATCCACTTGGACGGAAGTTTTGTCACGGACAAGCCCGAGCCCGGCGATTTCGATGTCTGCTGGGACCCGGCTGGTGTCGACCCCGCAAAACTGGACCCGATTCTGTTGGATTTTGCGGATATGCGAAAACGACAGAAGGAGAAATTCGGCGGTGAACTTTTCCCCTCCAGCGCCCTGGCCAGCCGGGCGGCCGGGTTTCTCGCCTTTTTCCTGGTCGATAAATATTCGGGCAAACCCAAGGGCATCATCAAGGTCCAGTTCCGGTAGTACCAAGCAAGGACATAATGATCACTAACGAACGCCAATATCGCATTTCCAAGGCCCAATTGGACAAGTTCCGGGTCGCTGCCGGTCGCACGCAGTCGTCCGCCGACCAATCCGCAAATCCCATTTTGGCCCGTGCCGAACTCGCCGCCTTGCAAAGCCAAATGGAGGAACTCGCTGGCCAGATTTCAGAATACGAGGCCCTCAGTTCGGGCGCCGTATCCGTCCTGAAGGCGTCCAGTCTAGCCGAACTTCCTTGCCTGCTGATCAAAGCCCGCATCGCCCGGGGACTGTCGCAAAAGCGACTTGCGGAATTATTGGGGCTCAAAGAGCAACAGATCCAGCGGTACGAGGCGGAAGAATATGGCACTGCCAACTTGCGGCGCCTAGCGGATGTCGCCAAAGCGCTGAACCTGAATTTAAATGAAGTGGCTGAATTCAAGCAGGAAACCGCCATCGCCCGGGCGGCGAGCCCGGAAAAACTCGATTGGACGCGATTCCCGGTGGGAGAGATGTACAAACGTCATTGGTTTGCCGGTTATGATGGGTCGCTCGCCGGCGCCTTGACCCAGAGGGAACAACTCGTCACCGCCCTGATTGCCTCTGCGGGAAAGCAGCCTCAGTTGGCATTGCATCGCAAGAAAGTTCGCGCCGGATCGGCCCTCGACCCATATGCGCTGCTGGCATGGCAGTGCCGGATCCTCGCCCTGGCAAACGCCAGGGCCAATGTCTCAGATTTCAAATCCGAAACTCTTAGCGGCTCGTGGTTCACCCGGCTGGCGCAGCTGAGTCGTTTACCAGATGGTCCCATCCAAGCTTGCAAGTTTGTCGAAAAGGCCGGCATTGCGGTGGTCATTGAGGCGCACCTGCCCTCGACTCATTTGGACGGCGCCGCCCTCCTTGGCGATTCAGGACCGGTGGTCGGCCTGACCATGCGGTATGACCGGCTGGACAACTTTTGGTTCGTGCTGTTCCATGAACTTGCCCATATCAAGCTGCACCTTCGCAAAGGACGCATGGAGGATATGTTTGATGATCTCGAGGCAGAAGCCGACACGATCGAACAGGAAGCAGACGGCCTGGCGGGCAATGCCCTGATTCCGGATGCCTATTGGGAGACGGCCCTGGCCCGGTACCTGAGAAACGACAGTTCCGTCAGAGCCTGTGCCCAAGAACTCAAGATCGGGGAAGCCATTGTCGCAGGCCGCATCCGCAAGGAGGCGGACAACTACGTCATTCTCAACGAACTGGTCGGCTCAGGGCAGGTGCGGAAGCTCTTCCCCGAAGTCCGATTTGGCCAGTAAATCATCATGCACTTTAACCACTGTCATTACGTGCCCTGCCTCCGGTGGAAGCAGGGCGAATATCAGGCTTTAGAGCGGTTGTCCGACGAGGCAAAACTGATGATTACGCCCTTGATCGAAGTTCCGGAACAGGGCTATGACTTCGAAACAGGCACGGTCAAGAAGAGCATCGACCAGCACCTCGCCCCGTTCGCTAAGCGCATCGAACAAAAGTTGCACGATGAGCCTTGTTTCATTGACTTGAATTTGATTGAACCCCGCCAACGAATGGTTGACGGCAAACACCCCGTGCGGTTTGTCTTCGACCAATTGCGGGCCAGGGCGTGTCCGGCCGTGCCGGTGACCGGACTAGGCCGGGATGTGGGATATCAGCAATCCGTGAGGCAGGTGGTGGCCAGAGACGATTTGGGCTTGTGTCTCCGGCTCACGGTAGAAGAGGCCGCCCAGCCAAACCTCAAAGCCCGGATGGATGCCGCGCTCAATCCAGTCGCGCCGCCAGAAAAATGTGATTTGGTGCTCGACCTCGGTGCCCCCAACTTCGAGCCCTTGGAAGGCTTTGCGCGGCTGGTGCAGAGCCTGATCACTCGGCTGCCGCATTTGAACGACTGGCGAACTTTCACGCTGCTCGGCACCGCCTTCCCGGAATCCATGGCGGAGATCAAAAGCAGTCCGGCCAGTATTCCCCGGAGTGAATGGCGGCTCTACTCGGTCGTCGCCCGCAGCCTGGCGCTGGCAAGGGTAAGAACACCCGCATTCGGAGATTATGGCATCAACCACCCGAAGCTTCTGCCGGTGGACATGCGGAAGCTAAAGCCGTCGGGAACCATTCGCTACACGACTGAAACGGAATGGTTCATCGTCAAAGGGCCGAACGTCAGAGACAATCGATTCGATCAATTCCGTGGACACTGCCGTTCCATAATCCGGTCGGGAATCTATTCGGGACGCGAATTTTCCGTGGGAGATGATTACATCTACGGCTGTGCCGGTGGCTCGGAATCCACCGGCAACCTGACTACCTGGCGGTGGGTGGGCACCAATCATCACTTGGAGTTCGTGGCCCGGGGGATCGCCAATTTTTACGGGATTTCAGGCACCCGGTCACCCGACGGCGAAGTTCGGCTAAACTGAATTTTTCCGTCAGCAACTGGTACAGAACCTCCCGGCGCTGACGCAGCACCTTTGGCTTTTCGCCCAGCTGCTCCAATATGGCGGCCGCTTCCTCGTGCCACAACAATTGGGCCACGGCGAACGGCTTCACCCACCGGTTGACCGTGGCACCGCGAATCACCTTGAAACTGACTTCCGCTTCGCTGCGGTGGCTGGCAACCGTGATCCCCCACCATTTTGGTACCTTTGACCGGATGTTCTTTGCATGGCGTTCACCCACCACGAGGGTCGCGCGGTCGAACACCGCATTGTAAAGGGCCACCTGTTCGTCCAAGCGGTCCAGTGTGTCCTGGTCGCTCTTTAGCTCATATCCCACCAGCCGCCCGTTCACAATGGCGATGTCGGCACGCCCCCGGCCATGAACCAGCCCGAGCTCATCAACGACCAGCACATCCGGCGCAACGTGGTACCGGCGGAGCACCTTGCGATGGAAATTTTCGCGGATTAGCTCGTCATTCATCGATTTGATCAGGCGCAATTTAGGACCTCCTTCGCCGACATTCAACCCATTTCCATTGTCCCAATCAAATGGCCTGCTGCCCAAAAGCCAATCTACCTGAAAGGTGTGATTAATCGAAAGGATCGATTATTGGTAATGAGGAGCACAACCAGATCAGCGAAAGTTTTGCTGAATGGCCTCGAGGACCAAAGCCATCACCATACATAATGCATTGTCGCCAACGCCAGTTTTGCGAAGTTCTCTCCCTCGCAATGCCTCCGCGGCGTCGGCAAGAGCCTGTTCCGTGTCTGCGCGTTGGCGCGGATCCCGTGCCCAAAGCTCAATGATCCCGCTATCGTCTATTTTTAGTAGCAATTCAACCAGAGCGGCACGGTCGACGGCGGCATATATATCATCAAAAGTGAAGGGGGCTTGTTCGCGCTGGTCGAGTTTAATATTCGCACACCACCCGATGCTCGTAAGATTGGACAATCTCATTGGTAATGATCCATCTATCCAAAAAGCCCTGAAATTTCAACCTCCAATTCACTTGATGGAGTGCTCCGAAAGAGCCATTGCTCCCGTGCCACCTCTTGGAAACATCTTGATGCGGAGCGACCAAAATCCATTACCTTGCGTTCGGAAATGCTTGGATCCTCTCGGCCGCTCACTCGGGTATGACAATCGACGTGGCTCCAAAAATGCGATAGTCGCTGACACTTTCTGTTTCGTCTGACCAATCCTTGGAGTAATGAGAATCCAATCGGCAGATCCAGACGAACTTAGCCCCCAGCTGATTTTCAGCCGTCTCAACCCACGAACGAGGCGCTGATAGGAAACAGCCGGCCCTCTCCGCCCGTTTACGGTCACTTCGTTCCTGGATCCCTAGATGCCAGTCGTGCCACGACGCTTTCGGGCCCGACTCTGGAGAGAATTGAAGGCATGACAGATTCAATTCGGCTTTGAGGACACAATCTGCCAAAAAAGGCAATGGAGCCAGGAGGGAGTAATGCATTCGCCACGCTTGCCAGCGGGGTACAGTCGGCAAGCACAACGGAAATGTCGCAGGAACAAGCCCCCAATCCTCAACGCGAACCGCGAACGCTTTTGCAGGAGCGCCCGTCAACGCGCCGGTACATCGCAGCAACGATTGCTCATCGAATCGGATCCATCGCCCCTTGCCGTCCAGCGCAGCCACAATTGTCTCAACCACGGCTGCCAACTCGGGTGACTTGGCGCCGAAGCACCGCTGAAAGGCGCCCCAGATTCTCAGTTCAGTTGAGTGGGGAGCCAGACACACTGGGCCGGCCGCTGCCAGCAGCACATCGTCTCTTCCAAGCGGACATGTCTTCCAGGGTTCTTGAGCACTTTGTTTTTTCCATAGTTGACCGACTTTCGACCATACATCAGCCGGCGTAGTGTCCATGGTGCCCGTCGGCGCATGAACAAATGGCCACCAATCAGGTGCTCGCGAGACGGCAATCCGCCAGAGGGCCACATCGACAGGGCACGTTCTTGCAGCAAAAAACCTTGTGTTTTGGTACTTCACTTTTCGGCATTGCGATGCCCATGCCAGTGCACGTAGAAAGGCCGAGCGATAGATTTCCGAAATACGGGTATCCGCTGGAGCAAAACGCTTGTGTGATGACGAACGGGCCCAGTATTTTCCAGCCTCTGTCGACGCTTCAATTCCTTCGCGGCCCATCCATACAGACCATTCATAGGACCATTGGCGCATGAACGGGACACGCTCATTTTCCTCAATACGCTGCGCCCAGTCATGCACCACTGGAGGGAGAAAACTTTCCACATGCTCCCCAAAAAACCCTGGTGAGGAATAGTTCGATGGCGCTTCACCTGAATGCTTGCTGATGTTCTCGTCGACCGGCAGGCCGAGTTCTTCAAATAGCAAGGCCGAGAGGAGGGACGGAGCCTTTATCTGGCTCGCAAGTTTGCCAACCCGGCTCGCGTCGACTAGCGCCCCATCCAGCTTGGCCCTCACCAGAACTAGCAGTCCATACGCGCACGTGGATTCAAGTTGTTGGCGCACAATCCAGGCGAACAATGCGTCACTGAAGGCGGGGACAGACGAGTTCTGAATAAAAAGCGCCGCGAGTTCTCGGCAAGCCCTCTCCTTGACGTAACAGGATGGCCAGAGCAGCCGATCAAACAACATTGATAATCTGTCGTGGTTGACCGCGGCCTTCCGCCCAGTCCAACCGGGCGGTGAAAATTTCTGCGGGGACACCATTTCGAGCGTGCTGGAAACCATTTGTTCCACCAACGACTGCGCAAGCGAGTGTTGCCCAACTACCATAAGGAACTCGGTCAGGCGCGGCCAATTCGCGTTGCCAATGACCCCGCCTCGTCCTAGTTCTTTCCACGTGTGTAAAACCGACTCGTGCAGGAATTCCTCCCATTGGGCCGGATAGTGAACGCGAACAAGCTCAAATCGCCTCGCCGCATCATCGTCGCTCCAACCGGTTCGCCAACCGCAACCCGATGCCTGTGCGGCAACCAGCCACCGGAAGGCTCCGGAATTGCCAAGATGCAGTCGGGCTAGCTCATAAAGTTCGTCGTGATGTCGAAAGTGGCGGCCCGTGTTCTCGGATTGCTTCCGTAGCGCTTCAAACAACTCCGCTGCTGTTGCCCGCTGTTTCCAATATGCGAGCCATCGTTCCAGAGCACGACTTTCGAGTCCAACCGAATCACGGCTGGCTTCGAGATAATGCTCCAGCTTCACCGGTGGAAACTTCTCGGGTGCCGGCGGAGGATCTGCGCTCACTTGCTGTGGATGAGTCGATGACGATCTTTCGTCTTCCAGGTTATCAAACGCCCCTTCACCCAATTCCCGGAGCAAGGCCGCTCTGACCGCACCGGCGCCTGCATCTCCGGTTGCCGCACGCCCTTCGAGGATTTTTAGCGCGCCAAGGTCCAGTGCGGTCCGTGCGAGTGCTTGGTTATCGAGATCCCCAAGGTCGGCTTGTTCGATAAACACATTGAACGCACGCGTCGCCTCCCAATAGTTTTCCGAGTCACAGAGGTGTTCATAGTATGGTCGAAACAACGCCGGCGCGACCACAAGCAATGCCTCCGCAAGTTTGCCCGGTAGATAACGCGTTTCATCGCCATCGGTAAAATCTCGAACGTATTCGATGGGGGTTGCCAGTTGAATCAACCACTCCCGCGCACCATCGTTAGGCGTAGTGCTTGCGCGTGCGAATTCCATTATTGCGTCGAGGGTGTGAAACAAAAGCACGTCTTTGTGGCCACCGTGCGTCAAAAAATTGTCCGAAGCCAGCCGGGTGAAAGCTTGCGCATGAACGCCATCCGAATGCCATGCGCACACTGTCGCCAAAGCGCAGCAGGTTTCGGCACGGCTGCTAAACTCATCCACTTTGGTCTCAAGGACAGCCGTCTCGCGCTCGATTAGCCATTCGAGGGCTGAAGCCGACAGCCACGCGCGGCGTTCGCAGGCGAGCGCGTTGAGCCACGGACGGGAGAACCATAAGCCGGAATCGACAAGCATCTCCAAGTCATGACGCTCAACATGCGAGGGCAATGTGCGTCCACGCGCGTACGCGAGCATTTCGAAGCCAATGTCCGTTAATGCATCCGCAGCTGCAGAGGCAAAGTCGTATGCTTCGTCATACCTTGGGCCGGATTCCCGCGGGCCGAGTTGGCGCGGGCCGCGGATACCTTCAAATTGCTGGAACAGCCAACCGATGCCGGGAACCCTTCCGGAGTGGATTTCTGTCGCGAGGGCGGCGGTGGCTCGATCCAACTGGGACAAGAACTCAGGCAACCATTCCAGCGGGGGGAAGCTGCTCAACCAGAACTGGTTCTTTGCTGGGATTTGGAGCAGATGGTTGGCAAGAAAATAGCGAAACACTTTAGTGCAAAGGCGGCAGGCAACGCCACGTCTTTCCATGAGATTCATTTTCCCACGAAACGCCGCGGCTGACGGCGGCTCTAATGGGTGGTTACAGCCTTGCCATGAGCAAGAAAATGGAGCGCCGCCTCACCGCTGCGGCCGAATCGCGCCATGCTAAACTCGGCTGTGAAATCCGCATTTTCCTCAGCAGCTTCGGTCAAATCTTTCACCAACAGCCGTGCCTGGAACACTTCGGAGACATTTTCGTCTCGTTGAATGAAATTGGCCCGTTCCAGCCATGCGATTGCTGCGCGCACCTTGGTGTCCGCATCCCGGTCTTCGGCGTTGATATTGGTGTCCACATCCTCATCGCGCAGGATTTCCCCGGTGGTGATCACCACTTTTTGTTCCTCACCCTTGGCATTCTTGCGCAGGCCCCGCAAGATCTGCGCTATGTCACGGCGGGTCAGTTGTGAAAATGCCCCCATGCGAAACTGCCGTTCGCAGTCTGCCTCCTCAAAGAGTAATACACAATCAGCCATCCGGCCGTCCCGACCTGCCCGGCCTGCCTCCTGCAAATAGTTTTCCAATGAACCGGGCGTGTCCATGTGGATGACCAACCGAACGTCATCCTTGTCTATTCCCATGCCCAAGGCGTTGGTAGCGCAGATCACTTGGACATTGCCAGCCAGAAACTCGTCCTGCACCCGCTTCTTTTCCGGCGGCGTCAGTCCGGCATGAAACCGTTCCACCCGCCCGCCTTTTTCCCGCAGATATTCCGCCGTAAATTCCGTGTCGGACCGCGTAGCGCGGAAAACTATGGCGCAGCCTTCTGCCAACCGCTCGGAGAGGAGATGATGAACCTGTTCGAATTTGCTATATCCCGTCACGGTCTGCACCTCAAACCGCAAGTTCTGACGCTCAACGCCGCCTTCATAGAGCACCAGATCCAAACCTGTCTGGGTTTTGAAATAGGCCAGAATCTCCTCTTTAACATCCCGCTTGGCGGTCGCGGTAAAACAGGCCACCGGCGGAACGTTGACACCTTGTTCATGGGAAAATTCACGGATGAACCGGCCGGCATACAGGTAGTCGGGACGGAAATCGTGGCCCCATTTGGACAGACAATGGGCCTCGTCGAATACCCAACAGCCAATCTCTTGTTGGGCAATGGCCTTCCGAAACGACCGGTTTCGCAACTGCTCCGGTGAAACATAAAGCACTGCCACCTCGCCCAGGCAGACACGGCGCAACACATCACCGCGTTCCAAGGGCGTAAGTAATCCCGACAATGCTGCCGCAAATGGGGTGCCGGTGCGGCGAACCAGTCCATCCACCTGGTCCTTCATCAGTGCCTGCAATGGCGAAATCACAATCGTCAGCACGCCACGCCGATAATTTCGAACCAAAGCCGGCAATTGAAAGCAGAGCGATTTGCCGCCGCCAGTCGGTAGGATTGCCAGCATGGATTCGCCCCTCAACCCGGCCTCAACAATGTCGCATTGCAGGCTGGTGCCGCGGGCATTTGCTGGGGTCGAACGAAAATCGTTCCAGCCAAAAAACACCCGCAATTGCACCCGGGCATCGTGGACTCTTTGACAATAGGTACAGGTTTCAGAAGTGCACGGAACCTCGCGCAGACGCCGGATGATTTCGCCGGTCGCCGGGTGGGTATGGCGCACCCACGGCGGTAGCACTGAATTCGATCCCGCGACCCGCAACCAGGCCAGGGCATAGGCCAGCGCGTGGCGTTGACTGCTGGTTGCGACGAGTGGGTCATTCGCGGAGACCGAAGCACACCCCCAGCGTGCGAGTACTTCCTGGCATAGTTCCAAGGCCCTTGGTTTTGTCGGGATGGCTCCGCCCAGAAATCGAAATATCCGCTCCATTCCCAGGGCAAGTTGGTCGCCGGATCCATCCGGTGTCGCCAGCAAAAAGTGGAGCAGTTCAAACAACTGCGGTTCCGCCCGCCTCATTCCTTCCAGTGCTCGGAACTCATCGGCAAACAGGCTGGCTGCCTGGCGGGCGTCCGCCACCGGATCGTTCAGGCTTTCACTGACGAGTTTGTAATCCTTGACCAGCCGATGATATGGATTTTCGGGGAAGCAAATGGGGGAAAGCATCAAGGTGTCGACGACCGGCAGTTGGAAGACTTGCAGATCTCCGCCCGTTCAAGCAGCACCGGGAGATCGTGGCGGACCAGATTATGACCGAGCAGGCATTTCGCGTTACGGCCCAATTTGTCCAATTCACCCAGTGCGACCTCAACCGACCCGCCGGATCGCGCCAGCGTTGATTCGCCCAGAATGGCCCCGAGCTTGAGAATTTTACCTTGCGGGGATACTTCGAGATCCAGCAGCAGGGCCTTTTGCAAAAACGTCTCCGGCGTTTTGTGTTCGTCGCTTTTGCTCTCAGGTCCGTGCGGTTACATCGTGGTATAGAAATTCTAGCCGAAAGGAAGGAGTGATGTCCAAAAATCTAACGTCGGAAACTTTCGGCCTGAAACGTTCTATGCCTGTGTTCTCACCAGACATACCAGTCGTGAGAAGTCAAACAATTCATCGGGCGGCAACCGCTATCGATTATCGAAACATTCAACCCAGAGTGTATTGTCAGTTTTCAAAAGTCCGAACTCGATGTGGGCAGGCTTGGCTGTTTGATCATTATAAAGGGGACGCGAGAAGCAAAATGTCCCTGGATGAGCCGCGCAATATTTTTCCATTTGGCGATACGTTTTGCCTTCAGCCGACCAGCCTCGATTGAATCTCCGGTTTTGGACAAATACATTGAGTTCGGTGCCATCCACCGCCCCGCCGAGCGAATGCGCAATAAAATGGCCTTTATCCCATTGGTCTCCGAACATTTCCCCTGTTGGGCCCACCCAGCCTTTCAGGCGATAATCATCCCGTTTAAATTTTTGCGGAGCCGAGATTCCGTAAACACACACCACCCTCGGCTCAATCGTCGGATCGGAAACACCAGCTGACGCCGGTTGCATTTCGGGATAATGATCGTAAATGTATGTGAATCCCCGCTCCACGCCACCAGTCACTCTGACAATATCGGTCGGCCGCAATGTCATTTTCAGGTAGGCGTCTCGCCAATGAAGTGGGAGATGTTCCAAGAAACATCCGATCATTTGCTCCTTCGAATAGCCCTTGCAATCCATCCCGATTCCCCCGTAATCCAACGTGCCTGGGTGCGCAATTTTCATGGCAATTTTGAGTTTTCGTGCTAATCTAACCAAAGATAGTCACCTTCCGGTTTGATCGCAAATCGATATCCCTCGGCTTTGCTGACGGCGGACCATGTCTCTGTGGTAATTTTCTCGAATAAATCCATGCATCACGGGACTGGCGGCCAACCGGGGACGAATAAACTCGTGCAACCTTCCAAATCTGGTTGATCATCCAGCGTGCCTAAACGTATCCTGCGCCTATGAACATCCTGCTGTCATTGACTGCGGTACAATTGAACCATGCCGCTGACCTAAAAGAGAAAATTGTAAAACTGGAAAAGGAACTGGCCTCGATATTGTGGTTCCGTTCATCCATGTCTAAGCGCGGCCCGGGTCGGCCCAAGAAGCTTTTCACCATCGGGCCCGTTGAGGGGACGAAGATAAGGCGCCGCAAAATGTCCGCTGCCGCGCGCGCGAAAATGGCTGCGGCTGCCAAAGCTCGGTGGGCGAAGGCCAAGGCTGCGGGCAATTCTTCTCTTTAATGCGCTTCGCGAGACCGGGCACTTGTCGCACGCATCTCATGCCCCGCGCCATGGCGTACTGATGGGGCGAATCGTTCCTAATTTCTCCGGGTGGACTTGGTCAAGATTCGCGGATTTTGTGTGGTGACGCGGCTTGGGCCGGCTGGGACCGGATTGGATTGACGCAATGGCCGGATTTGAGCAGATTTGAGCCAGCTTAAAGCGTTCAAAAAATATTCCAGACCGGTTCGGGATCAATAAGCTGGCATCTACACCACCATTTGCCGGCCACTGAGTTTTATTTATGCGGATTTTCACTTTTTACTTGGGCTGGTTCTTGGCCCTGATCGTGGCACCAGCGGTTGTTGCCACGCCACGGACGTTGCGGGTGCCGACGGATTGCCCTTCGATTCAATACGCCATAAATGCCGGCGCCACCGGCGATACCGTGCTGGTGTCGCCCGGAGTTTACAATGAATCAGTGAATTTTGCCGGCAAAGGCATTTACCTGGCGAGCGTCGCCGGTCCGGCGGCGACGAGGATTGAACCGCCCTCGGGTTTGACTGCGGTGTATTTTAACAATGGAGAAAACTCTAATGGGGTGATTTCGGGTTTCACGCTGACCAACGCGGGTGCGGGAATATCAATTGCCAATTCTTCGCCAACAATTTGTTCCAATGTGATCGTGAATTGCGGCAACGGCATCACCGTGTCGTCCGGCTCGCCGGTGATCGAAAACAACCGCATCACAGGTTGTTCGTATTACGGCAACGCGGTATATCTGACCGGCGTTTGTGGCGCCGTCATCCAATCAAACCTCATTCAAAGCAATTATTCCTCCGGAATCAGCTTGAGTGGGGTGACCGGAACAATCTTGATCACCAACAATCGAATTCAGGGCAATCAGGGCAACGCCATCGGTGGTTCCTCTTACTATTACAATCCCACTTTTTACAGTGCCAATATCATTCAGAACGTCATTGCCGGCAATTCCGGCTACGCCATTAGTTTTTACATAAACCAAGGAAGTCGCGGTCCGCTCATGGTAAATAACACCCTCGTCAACAATGCCAACGGCATCACGCTGGGGGGCTATATTGGGTCGGTGGAGGTCATCAATAACATTATTTTTGGCAGTGATGCGGTCGGCATCAACAGTTATTCTACAGTGGGTAGTGCGTATTTTCAGGACAACGACCTTTATGCTTTGGATGGCACTATTTATTCAGGGGACTTGACCAATCTGACCGGGGTTAACGGCAATATCTCCACCAACCCTTTCCTGACGTGCGTGCCGGGCCGCGATTACCATCTGCTTTCCGGTTCGCCGTGCATCCGCACAGCCACCGGAAGCGCCCCGTATTTGCCCAGCGCCGATCTGGATGGGACTGCCCGAAATTTGACACAAGTGGATATAGGGGCGTATGCATTCAATTCCTCGTTTCCGCCGACGCCCTGCGTTTATTTAAATCCACCGGCTGATATGGTCGTAGTGACTGGCCCCGGCCAGAATTCCGTGGCGGTCAGCTATCCGACGATTGATGCCACGCCGGGAGCGACCGTGACGTGTGCGCCGCCCTCTGGTTCAGTTTTCCCGGCAGGCACCAACACGGTGGCATGCACCGCGATTTATGGAACGAATATTTTAACCGCCACGTTCAGCGTCACGGTTGAGGTGCCGCCCAGTATCACGAATGTGGCATCGCTGGTCAGCGTGCCCGCTGGGAACAATGCGAGGCTATCGGTGGGTGCTTACAGCACACAGCCGATCAGTTACCAATGGAAGTTCGGCGGGAATGCGATTGCCAACGCGACGAACAC
>Ga0182030_10017118_pt1 | contig 14021 bp, 9 predicted proteins | sample 812S3MmetaG_FD_121299 | JGI IMG/M metagenome (GOLD analysis project Ga0182030, IMG submission 121299) | Permafrost microbial communities from Stordalen Mire, Sweden - 812S3M metaG (Illumina Assembly) | ecosystem: Environmental > Terrestrial > Soil > Wetlands > Permafrost | place: Sweden...
ATTTTCCCTTACAGGAAGGCACTTTTCGCGGATGCTAGGCCGGTCCTGGCCTCCGGAACGCCCTATTTTTCGGTGGATCAGGGGTAAGTGTTGGCCTGCCTGCGATACCCTGACGATCGTTTGTGTTGCAGTGCCGGTCACGATCTGTTGATACCTCGACAGCGCGCTTGATTGCAGCCGGCTATCCCAGCATCATCACATCGCCGAAGCTGAAAGAAACCCGGACCCGGTCCCATGCTGCTGGCGGAGAAGTGGTCCCATCATGCGGGCGAGCGACAAATGAGCTGCCCCACTGGTCATCGTCGCAACCGCTGACTCTTACATCGAGTACGGCGACTTACAAAGAAGAGGAACGTGTCTCTGGTACTCGTAGGTCATTCAAACCTGAGGCTCGCACTAGGCGGTGACCACGAAGTGCGAGCCCAGCTTGCCCAAGAGCTTCCTTCCATCCCACGCGAGTGCCGATGGTTGGCTGGTCAAGCAGTCCGGCCTTCTCCTCCTGGCTCGTGAGGCGTGCAAACTTGTCTCGCCCTGGATAGTCGTCAGGAACGAATGTCTCCTTACGATGAAGGATCGGAGGATTATCGCGAGAGGAGAAATCCTTGTAGCTGACAGTGAACTCTCGAAGTCTCGCCACGATCGAGGCTTCTAACGAGGGATGCGGGTCCTTGTCGAACTCAGGGTAAACGAGAAACGAGACTTGTGGTTTCTCGCGATGCATCTTCAGTATCGTCGCGTTGTCGACGCTGCCCGTAAGGGTTTCCGCACATCCCGCGTACACACGCAACACAGCAGGCAGGCGAGATACACCGCCGACGTGTACATAGAGGGCTTCAGACGTCAGTTTGCCAATGAGTGAGGCACGGCAAGCCAGATCGACCGCCTCAGGCTTCCCGACAGCGAAGAGGAGACGGTCTGCCTGCGCACACGCCTCCTTGAAGCTGCCGAACAGATCCCGAGCGTCGTATTGCAGATCCGAGGGCAGCTCGCCGAAAGTTGGGCGTCCCGCGAATGCCGAGAGGGCAAGATAAACAAGAAAGTCCGTCCTGGCTCTTGCTTCGAACTCCGTCCACCGATCTGAGCCAGTGACCCGCCGGATGAGCGAGAACGCTGCTCGCACCGAGCCAAAGTTGCTTACGATCGACGGCGTCTCAGCTAGTTCTCCATCACGGGGAAGGCGTCCGCGTTCGGTCAGAAAATCGATTAGTGGTTGGAGCACCACCAGGTTCGCCTCGAACTTCGCTTCACTCAGCCGTTTCGCCCCAAGAATGACGTCCGTCCACGGTGCGGGGCCGGTGACACGGCGGATGAGAGCAAAGGCCGCCCTGATCGAGCCGAACGTGTCGATGAGTCCTTCAGCCGTGGGCAAATCGGCCGGGGTAGGAAGCGTGCGGTGCTGCCGCACCCATTCGGCGAGTGGTTCCAGCTGTGTCCGGTGCTGCCGATATACCAACTCAGCGATGCCGAGTCGTGGTCGACTCCCTGCTCGAGCATGGCGGGCGAGCAGGCGTTGTTCCGCTCCCTCCGAGCGGAAGACATAAAAGATGCCTGGCGCCGCTGCCACGCTGCGTTGTCCAAGAGTTGCATCGATCCAGCCCCTGAGCTCCTCTTGAGAGAAGTACTTCTGGAAGGTTCCAGTCTTGGTGAACAAGCCGTCCTTGAATGGCCTTCCGGCCGAGCCGTCGACGTCCCAGTCGAGGCGGGCTGCCACCACCAGTACGTCGCCGGTAAGTCGCCAGGCCTGACGAATCGCGTCTCGCCGCTCCTCAAGCTCCTCGATCACATTGACGACGTATCCGAGATTCACGACTGACGCCTCGCGCTTAGGTTGGTCCGGAGCATGTGCCGGGTCCCAGCCGTCAGCGTCGTAGCCCAGTTGCCGGAGACCTCTAACGTCCCCTCCCTTTCCGCATCCGTAGTCGAAGAATGTGGAGTTTGCTTCGAGCAGCCCGTCAGCGAGGACTTGCTGGACTGGACGTGACAGAAACGTCCTGGTCATGGCGGTGCGGTAGCGGGCGACTTGGACCACGACCCAATTGTGCCAAGTCTCGTGCCACTGGGAGAGCTTGTCATACCCGCTGCGTAACATCTGGAGTCGTTGTCACCTCTCGCAGAAGGATCCGCCAGAGTTGCAGAACCCTGGCCTAGTGTTACGGGGAAGATGAAGGAAGATGCTGTCCACTGGAGCCCTGATGGAAAGCGATAACGAGGTCCTGACCGCTGAGGAGGCCGCGACGCTTCTCAAAGTGAGCAACAAGACAGTCCTCAAGCTTGCTAGAGAAGGTGATCTACCAGGCCAGAAGATCGGGCGCGCGTGGCGCTTCTGCCGCAGTGAGCTGTTGGCTCATGTTGGTTGCTCGTCGCGCGTTCCTTCGGAGTTGTCTGAGAGATGACTTCGAGAACCATCTACCTCGACTACAACGCGACCACTCCGCTCGACGAACAGGTCCTGGCGGACATGCTCCCGTGGATGAGCGATTGCTTCTGGAACGCCGCTTCTGCTCACTCCCTCGGAAGAATCGCGGCGAAGGCCACGGATTCTGCACGAGAAGCTCTGGCCGATCTCGTCAATGTGCGACCAAGTGAACTCGTCTTCACCTCAGGTGCCACTGAATCGGACAACGCCGCACTGAAGGGCGCGTATGCCGCTGCGCCGCCCAACCGACGCCGGGTGATCGTAGGCGCGACCGAACACAAAGCCGTCCTCGACGCTGCCAAATGGTTGACCGAACAAGGCGCCGAGGTGATCGTTGCCTCCGTCGATCGAACTGGAATCATAGACGAGGACGCTTTCCGAGAACTGCTGGACGGGTCCGTAGCCCTTGTCTCTGTGATGATCGCCAACAACGAGACTGGCGTTCTCGCGCCGATAGGGCGGCTGGCGGAGGCAACTCACGAGGCCGGCGCGGTCTTCCACACCGATGCCACACAAATCGTCGGCCGCCTTCCGGTCGACTTTCACGAGCTCAAGGTCGATCTCGCCTCGTTTTCGGGGCACAAGATGTACGGACCGAAGGGCGTTGGTGCCCTTTATGTCTCCCGGCGAACCCAGCTCGTACCCTTGATCCACGGTGGCGGACAGGAGCGCGGGTTCCGCAGCGGAACGCTGAACGTACCTGGCATTGTGGGCTTTGGCTCTGCCGCTGAACTTGCCATGAAGGTATCGCCCGGTGAGTTGGAGCGCGAGGCGAGGCTCGCTGCGAACCTTGTACGTCGGTTGTCGGATCAGCTGCCAGGCGTAGAACACGTCAGTGCTTCAGTACCGAAACTGCCAAACACGGCATGCATTCGATTCCGTGGCGCTGATGGTGAGGCTGTCATGGCTAACGCTCCGGAGGTCGCGATCTCTTCGGGCTCAGCATGCGCGTCGATGGTGCCGGCGCCATCGCATGTTCTACTGGCTATGGGCTTGCAGCACGAAGAGGTGCTCGAGTGTCTTCGATTCAGTGTGGGGCGCCCCACTGATGAGGCTGAGATCGAAGAGGCAGTGCAACACATCGTCAGGGCAGTACGGCGGGTTCGAGACCTTGAAATAGATGGACGTCTGATACGAACCGGAGTTCAAGTATCGGGAAGCGAGTGCGCATGAGGCTCGAGGCTGCGTGCCGGCCAATCTTCGCCCGTCACGAAACTTTTCATCCTCGCTACGGCTGGGTGAAGAAGGCATATGACGCTGCCTACGAGGACTCCGGCATGTTCAACAGCGATGATGCTGTTGTCAGACTAGGAGTCGGCAAGAACATGGTTAGGTCCATCCGTTTTTGGGGCGTTGCCTTCAAGGCCGTGACGGAGATGGCACAAACCGGCCGCGGGAATCGCCTCACTGTTCCTACGACCCTTGGTGACGTCCTCTTCTCGGAGGATGGCTGGGACCCCTACTGCGAGTTGCCAGGCACGCTGTGGCTGCTGCACTGGTTGCTCCTAGCTCCGCCTTGTGTCGTCCCGGTTTGGTGGCTGGCGCTCAACGACTTCAATGCAGTCGAGTTCACGGCTGAGGAACTTGAGCAGTTTGTCCTCGATCGCACACGGGATTGGAGTTCACCACATTTGTCTTCCGTGAAGAAGGATGTGCTTTGTTTCCTTCGCATGTATGCAACGGGGCAGTCGATCCGAGCAACGTTTGACGACCTGATCGACTGCCCGTTTCGTGAGCTTGCGTTGCTTCGTCAGAGTTCAGCAAGGTCAGGCGCATTCCGATTTCTTATCGGGGCGAAGCCGGCTTTGCCTCCAGCCATCGCAGCCTTCGCTTGTCTCGATTTTGTAGCACGAACTGATTCGTCAGCCAATGTCGTCAGTGTGAATCGCCTCGTGTCAGAACACGGCTCGCCCGGACGAGCCTTCAAGCTCACTGAGGTCGAACTATGCAGACTGCTCGAGCAGGCTGTAACCGAATCGCCTGAACTCGAACTCACCTCGGCGGCGGGCGTACCGCAACTCGCGTTCGACGACGATGCATCGGGCGTCGCGACTGAAGTACTCCGGGACCACTATCGGCGACTAGCCGGCTCGGCACGATTCCATGGTGCGTTGCGAATGGCTGGGCCTAAGGCTGACGAGCCAACCGATCGCGCCGTTCCTCATGATCGAATCGGGGTGGGACGATGAAGTGTCTTATAGATCTAAAGGCACCGAGACCTCGCTTTGCCCGTTCAATCAACGTAGAGCGAGACGCCGGCAGCAGTGCCATAGATGGTTACCTGCCTGTCGGAAGAGCCATAGAAGTGGTGTCGCGACTGGCGATCGCGCTCGACAACGACGACGCTGAGGTCGCGTTGTCGATAACTGGTCCGTACGGCTCAGGCAAATCGAGTCTGGCAGTGCTGATCGATGCCCTCCTCGGGCCGTCCGACGATCCGGCGCGAGCGTCAGCCGAAGACGTGTTGAGAAACGCGGCCCCCTTGGCCCTTGAAAGCCTTCAATCCGCGCGACGACGTCTGCACGCGGATCGTCACGGCTTTATCAGAGCAACCGTGACCGCTCAGCGGGAGCCGATCGCTGCCACCGTCCTTCGTGCACTTGTTCATGGCGCAGAGCGTTTTGGTCCGAGCGAGAGGGAGCAGGCCGCTCACAGGAGGGTCCTCACTCATCTCCGAGCTTTGCTCAGCGCATACCAGAGCGAGAAGAGAATGAGACCAGAGGCCCGGGAGATCAGGCGCGCCGTGGCGTCACTCGGGGAGCTCGCGCCGATTCTTCTTCTTGTCGATGAGTTCGGAAAGAACTTGGAGGCGTTTGCAAACGACCCGAATGAGGCCGACCTTTATCTTCTGCAGGAGCTCGCTGAGTGGACGCGGGGGAAAGATGGGATTCCACTCGCGCTGGTGACTCTTCAGCACATGGCCTTCGACGAATACGCGTCCGGCACTAGCGCCACACAGCGCCGGGAGTGGGCAAAGATCCAGGGGCGGTTCGAAGACATCCCTTTCGTGGACAGCCCGGCCCAGACCCGAGCGCTCATCGCTGCGGCGTTCACCGATCCTGCTTCGGAGTTGACCCGCGAGTTGGATCGGTGGGCACGCGCTGAGGCAAAATCATTGGCCGATGTGGGACTGGACGATCTCGCAGCAGACACAGGTCTTCTGGCTCGCTGCTGGCCACTTCACCCTGTGGCACTCGCCGTCCTCCCGGACCTGTGTGAGCGATACGGCCAGAACGAGCGAACGCTTTTTTCGTTCCTGGCAGGCCACGAGCCCCTGAGCGTGAGCAGCTTCCTGAACGAAGTCCGGTGGGTTGAAGGCAAACCCCTGCCTGCCGTCCACCTCGAACGGCTTTACGACTACTTCCTTGAATCCGCGGCGACGATGGTTGCTGTCTCGTCAGCTGCATCACGTTGGCTTGAAATAGATACGCGAGTGCGTGATGCTCGCGGTACCGACGAGGCCGCGCGGCGAGTGCTGAAATCCGTCGGACTTCTCAATCTCATCTCAGCAGGTGGGTCTCTTAGGGCAAGTCGATCAGTGATCTGCTACGCGGCTGCGGACGGTCGACGAGGGACTTCCACTGGTGAAGAAGTCAAGACACAGCTCACCATACTCGAGAAGGCCGGACTATTGACCTTCCGCGACTTCGCCGATGAGTACAGGGTGTGGCAGGGCAGTGATTTTGACTTAAGAGCTGCCATTGACCTTGCTCGTCGCCGTCTTCGAGACGAGCCGGCAGCCAAGGTCTTGGAACGTGTGCTTCCGCTCAGTCCGCTAGTAGCGGCCCGTCACTCGCAGCAGAAGGGCACGCTTCGTGCCTTCGAACGACGGTGGGTCGATGCCAATGCCTCAGTTGTTGGATCCCTTGGAAGCAACGATCGTGCAGACGGCAGCGCGTTTTATGTACTCGGGAGCGATGCCCCGACACAAGCCGTTGAGCTGCGGAAGGATGCAAAGCCGGTCGCGTTCCTCACGACCGAGGACGCACACGGGGTGGTTGACGCTGCACGGGAGGTGGCGGCCATCGATGAGGTCCTTGCGTCGACGGAGGAGGTTGACCGCGACTGGGTTGCTCAACGTGAGCTCGTCGAGCGCCGGATCGAAGCTCAAGCAGCCCTCGACCACGAGTTCGAGAACGCCTACGGTACGGCGTCGGTCTTAAGCGCCAGTTGGACCTTCACGAAGCCCTCCAAGCGAGTTCGCTGGATATCCGTGAACTTGGTTTCGCCGTCCATGGCCCTTTCCCAGGTTGCCGACCTCTCGTACCGACTTGCGCCGGAGATCAACAACGATCTTGTCAACCGACACGACCTGTCATCACAGGCAGCGAAAGCACGCCGAGAGCTAATCGCGGCCATGCTCGCTAACCCCAATGAGGAAGAGCTCGGCATCACTGGGTACGGACCGGACCGAACGCTGTACCTATCTGTGCTTCGCGAGCTGGAACTGCACGGACGAATCCGAGATGGCTGGGGTTTTGCGGATCCTCCGCTGAAGAGCACAGTGCGACCGGTTTGGGATCATCTTGTTGAGAACCTTCGCGCAGCCACCACAGAACGAAAGCGAGTTAGTGACCTGTACGACTGCCTTGCCGCTCCGCCATTCGGCTTACGTGGTGGCGTGGCTCCCATACTTTTCGTCAGCGCCCTGATTGCCAACGCCGAGGAGGTCGCGCTCTACGAGCATGGCACCTTCCGTCCAGTACTGACAACGGAGATCTGTGAGCGTCTGCTCCGCAACCCTGTCAACTTCGAGGTCAAGCACTTCGCCTCGCGTAGAGGTCATCGGGCCGAGCTGTTGACAGCCATAGCAGACAGTTTGGAGATCGGAATTCGTCGTGGGCCACGCAACGGGCGAGTGGAAAGTGTTCTCTTCGTCGTATCGCATCTCATGGCGCTGATGAATGCGCTGCCCGATCATGTCAAGAAAACCAAGAATCTTTCGGCCGACTCACTTGCAGTGCGCCGAGTGCTGTTGGCAGCAACCGAACCCGATGAGCTTCTGTTCGCAGCGCTTCCTCACGTCTTCGAAAAGCAAGCGATCTCCGCTACCGGCGCCTACCGGTCAACGGACATCATTGAGATCGCTGATCGCCTTTCGGCGGTGGCCTGCGAGCTTCGAGCTGCGTACAAAGCGCTGCTTGACGACATCCGAGACACACTTCGCGAGGAATTCCGAGGCTCAACCGAATGTCTTCGGGAAAGTTTGGCTGCTAGGGCACGCGAGGTCACAGGGAAGGTGATCGACCCGAAGGTTGCCCGTCTGGTGGTCGCCCTCACGGCCGACATTCCAGGTGAAGATGAGTGGGCGGAGTACATCGCCATGAACGTGACCGACGCACCGCCTGCAAGTTGGACAGATGACGAGCGGAGGCGATTCTTCAGCCTCGTCCACGATGTCGGTGGCACTTTTCGAAGGATCGAAGCGCTGAACTCTGACCTGCGCAGCCGCGGCGATGGGTTCGACGCGCTTCGAGTTACTGTCACCCGCCCTGACGGCGCAGAAGCGGCCAAGCTCGTGTGGGTGGACGAGGCTCGCAGGTCGGCTGTTAACCCGATCGTAGAGTCAGCGCTCCTGGAGGCGCGTTCGTACGTCGGATCGGATGCCGAAGCCCGTGATCTTCTCCTCGCGATGCTCGCCGAGCGTGACCTGCGGGCTGAGACTTCGCCTGCCGCGGTCAAAGAGATGCCGGGCCAGGTCCTCTACAGTGGCGCTAGCGCTGAGACGGGATGTGACGCATGAACGACAACCCACGACACGTATGCGGGATCTCTGGCGGCAAGGACTCGAGTGCTCTGGCCATTTACATGCGAGATCGAGTGCCGACCATGGAGTACTTCTTCTGCGACACTGGTGCCGAACTACCTGAGACCTACGACTATCTCAACCGACTTGAGGTCGTGCTCGGTAAGCCGATCGCGCGGCTAAACGCTGATCGAGGCTTCGACCATTGGTTCGAGGTCTTCCGCGGAACTCTTCCCTCACCGCAGATGCGCTGGTGCACCCGGCAGATGAAGATCAAGCCTCTTGAGGCTTGGATCGGTGACGACTCAGCAATCAGTTACGTCGCTATACGCTCAGACGAACAGAATCGAAAGGGCTATATCTCAACAAAACCCAACATTACTGCTCTGTTTCCTTTCATCGAGGACGGGATCGACCATGACGCCGTTTTAAGTATCCTCGATGACGCTGGTGTTGGACTTCCTGAGTACTACGAGTGGAGGACGCGGTCGGGCTGCTACTTCTGTTTCTTCCAGCGCAAGGCAGAGTGGGTCGGGCTCGCGGATCGACACCCTGACCTCTTCGAGCGTGCGGTAGCGATCGAAAGCAAGGTGCTCAAAGAGGCTGGCGCCAATGGCGAGGCCTCCTACCAGGAGCTAGCGATGCAAGGTCGCGCTTACACGTGGTCGGGTGGCGAAACTCTGGTCGAACTGCTTAATCGGCGCAATGAGATCGAGGCCAGACACATTGCTGCAATGGAGCGGGCAAAGCAGACCCGCAGGAATATTCCGCTGTTGGAGGTTCTTTCACAGGCCTTCGACGAAGACGACGACACGCCTGCCTGCGCCGTGTGCGATCTCTAGACCGGGTGGATCGCGACAGTGCGCTTTGACGAACTACTAAGCCGAGCCGACGATGAAGTCCTGCAGGAACTGATCGGCGCGCCGGTCGTCCGGTTATTGAGCCGGCTCGACCCCGCTCTCGCGAGACCGGGCCGCTTGCGCCAGCTGATCACTTCGTTTCGGCCGCCGGAAGAGCTTCTTCGAGATGCCACGGCCCGGGCCGCATTGCTGGACCTGATGCCGAGAGAAGAGGCCACCGCGCTTGCCGACGCGCTCGGATTTACCGGAACCGATCCGTTTCGAGCAATTAGGGAGGTTCGTATTGCCAAGGGCTCGGCCGCGGAGCGCCGCCTATTTTCCGCTCTGGGTGTGGTACCTATCGAGGCCGATGAACGCGAGCAATTGCCGAACCTCACCCAAGGTGACGCGGACTACGGTCTGTTCGAACATCAACGTGTGGCAGCTCGGCGGGTCCAAGCGCTACTCGATACCCCTCCTCATCGGGTGCTGTTGCATATGCCAACCGGCTCAGGAAAGACGCGTACGGCTATGCATCTTGTTTCTGCAGAGCTTTGGCGACGGGAACCAACCCTCGTGGTATGGCTCGCTTACAGTGAGGAGCTGTGCGAGCAGGCGGCGAGCGAGTTTGAGACAGCCTGGCGCCGATTGGGCGATCGTTCCGTCAATGTGTACCGGTTCTGGGGTACACGAACACTATCGATCGATCAACTTTCCGATGGGTTCATGGTAGCCGGTCTCGCCAAGACGTACGCGACCGCCAAGCGAAACATGAACTTCCTCACGCGTCTGTCAGACCGTTCCTCCCTCGTCATTATAGACGAGGCCCATCAAGCTATCGCGGAATCGTATCGTTTTGTGCTCGACATGCTCATAGAACGCGTTGAAGGATCGCGCCTGCTTGGCCTCACAGCGACGCCGGGCCGCACGTGGAACGAGCCGGATGAGGACGCAAAACTTGCTGCTTTCTTCCACCAACAGAAGGTCACGTTGGAAGTTCGCGGCTACGGCAACCCGGTCGACTATCTTATCGACCACGGCTACTTGGCTCGTCCACACTTTGACTCGCTACCTTACGCAGGAGGACACGCGTTGTCGGCCGCGACGCTAGCCTTACTGGCCGACGCCCTCGATGTTCCAGAGGAACTCTTGGTCGTGCTCGCGGCGGATGACCAACGCAATCTACTCATCGTCAACCGTGTCGAACAGCTAGTCCATCACCATCGACGACTTCTTGTCTTCGCCGCGACGGTGAGTCACGCTCGTTTACTTGCGACCGTGCTCCGTGCGCGGGGTATCGAGGCGGATGCGTTAACGGCCACTACACCAGTTGGAGAACGGGTGAGGCTTGTTGCTAAATACAAGGGCACGCGGCCGGAGCCGATGGTGCTGTGCAACTATGGGGTACTCACCGCAGGGTTCGACGCTCCGCAGACGAGCGCGGCGATCATCGCTCGGCCGACAAAGTCGCTGGTCCTGTACAGCCAAATGGTAGGCAGGGCCACTCGCGGTCCGAGAGCCGGTGGCCACAGCGACGCCGAGATCGTCACGGTTGTTGATACGACGTTGCCGGGCTTCGGGGAGATGATCGATGCGTTTCGCAACTGGGAGGATGTGTGGAGATGATTGAGGAAGAGAGTTTCGACCTAGTTCCCACGAGGCTTGCGGTGCAGGCGATGCGTGACAATGGGTACCGGAATACTGCCTACGCGGTTGCCGAGCTCATCGACAATTCAATTCAAGCTGGCGCTACTCAGGTTGAGCTGCTGTGCTGCGAGTTCGAGGAACTCGTGAGGGAGCGAGTCCGAAGGCGCCTCAAGCAGATCGCGGTGCTTGACAACGGCTCTGGGATGAGCGAGGACGTTCTTCGCATGGCGTTGCAGTTTGGGAACGGAACCCACCTCGCTGATCGTTCGGGCATCGGTCGGTTCGGAATGGGCCTTCCTAGCGCGTCAATTTCACAGTGCCGCAAGGTCGATGTGTGGTCGTGGCAGGACGGTCCTGACAACTCGTACTACAGCTACATTGATCTCAAGGCCGTCGAAGAGGGCAGAATGCGGACGGTGCCGGCACCGGAAGGGCGCGCCATTCCGGCCATGTGGCTTGACATCGCGAGAAGCGTTGGACGCTCAGGCACACTCGTTGTTTGGTCCACTCTCGACCGCGCGATGTGGAGAACGGCGCATAGCGTCATCCGCAACTCGGAGTTCCTGATCGCTCGCATGTATAGGCAGTTCCTCCATGAGGGGAACGTGTCGATCCGATTGGCGGCGTTCACTGAGGAGGATATCTCGCAGCCGTACATCGACAGTTACGCAGTCGCCAACGATCCGGGTTATCTCATGGTTCCGAGCTCCACCCCGGAACCGTACGACGAGACCGCGCTGTTTCAGCCCGACGGCGACAACTGGGAGGTTGCCCGCACAATTCGTTTCAAGAGCGAGGACCATCCGGTCGTCATTCGCTTTAGCTATGCTAAGGAGGAAGCAAGGCGACGTCCAAACGCGGGTTCAACCCCCTATGGCAAGCACGCAGCTAAGAATGTCGGCGTCTCGCTCATGAGGGCAAAGCGTGAGCTTGACTTAGACGAGGCACTGGTCATTAACTACGACGCGCGCGAACGATGGTGGGGCGTCGAAGTTGACTTTGATCCAAAGCTAGATGAGCTGTTTGGTGTAACTAACAACAAACAGTCGGCTCGCCACTTTAGTGAAATAGCTACCACTTTCAAGATCAATTCCATGACCAGCGAGGAGCTGGACGAGCTAATCGAAGAGGAAGATCCCACAGGCCCGCTTTTGGAAATCGTGAGCTTGATCAACAATCGAGTGGAGTTGCTACGTGCAGCGATCAAGGTCCAGAGTAAGGGAACCGGTAGAACTCGGCGGCGGTACGATCCGAACGCGCCGGAGGTCCAAGGCACAGAGGTAACCCGAGAACGGCAACAGGAAGGCCACAAGGGATTCAGCGACGTCGACGAGAGCCGTCCGGAAAGCGAGCGCAAACTGGAGCTTAAGAGCGAGCTTGTTGAAAGTGGATTGTCGGAAGATCAAGCAGAAGAACTCGCGGCGCGAACAATCGATTCGGGCATCAAGTACACGTTCGCAGAGGCAGCCCTGGAGGGCCGTCCGTTCTTCACGGTGCGCCCCGTGGCGGGGGAGATCGTAATCAAAATCAACATTAATCATCCGGCCTACAAGAATCTGGTAGAGGTTCTAGAAGAAGACGTGGAGGAGGACCTCACGGAGCTAGAACTGCGTGACCGCCTAGTGAGGGCCAATCGAGGACTTAAGTTGCTGCTCATGGCGTGGGCTCGTTTCGAGGATGAGCAGCCAACCGACGTTCAGCGTCAACGTATACAGGATATTCGCACCGACTGGGGTCGCGTTGCCTATCGTTTCTTACAGAGTGACTGAGAATTGCACCAGTACATCTCTTGTGAGGAGAGCGAGATCTCGTGGATAACGCGTAGGCACCGCTGATGGAGAGTCACACGAGGGAGCCCCTTGCGGAGGAACTCGTGGCGCTCTGTGGCAGCGCGCGTGAACGGCTGATTCTGGCCGCACCCTTCGCGAAAGCCCCGATTGTTCATTTGTTGCTTGCTGCGACTTCCGCGTTCGTAAGAGTGGACGTTGTCGTACGTTGGTTGCCGTCGGACATATCCTCAGGCGTCAGCGACATCGAAGTATGGGACGTAACACAAAGTCGCCCGCACTCGACTCTCTTTGTTCGGAATGATTTGCATGCGAAATACTATCGAGCGGATCAGTGTTGTCTCGTGGGTTCGGCAAACTTGACTGGAGCTGCTCTGGGGTTGTCGCTGGCGCCAAATCTGGAGCTGCTAGTTCCGCTCGAGCGCGGGCACCCGGGCATCGAGACCTTTGAGGACACACTGTTCGCTGGTTCAGTCAAGGTGGATCAATACCTAGTCGAGTTGACTCGCGCTGCGGTTGAGAGGATGCCGATGTCTGTCGCCGTCGAAGGCAGGGAGAGCCTGCGGGGACGGCAGGTCTTCGACGGACTCTGGAGCGCCTCGGCCGAGGATTGGGTGCCGACGGTACGCCAGCCGGAAGACCTCTACCTAGCATATGGTGGCGAGAGCGATCGTCTCAGTCGGGCTGCCGAACAGAGCGCGATGAGGGATCTCGCTGTACTGCGCGTTCCAGTTGGCTTAGACGAAGCTGCATTTCGAGCTTACGTCGGAGCAGTCCTTTTGCGAATGCCGGTCGTAGTGGACGTCGATCGTTTTGTGGCGCGACCCCGCAGATTCGGTGAAGTTCGTGACTTGCTTCAGCGCCGGCTCCAGACAATCGAGCCTCCGGACAGGCAGTGGCAGGTACTGCTCCGGTGGATTACCTATTTTCTTCCTGATCGCTTTGAGTACCGACGTCCGGGCTACTCGGAGATCATCGCGCGCAGGTTGACCCAGTAGGACGGCGGTCATGAGAAGGAATCACCTCGCGTCACGACAGGTACTCGAGTGCGGGTACGTCGCTAAGGTTAAGGTAGCGGCCGATTAGCAGCACGTCATGACGCGTAGGCACTTCAGCTGAGGGGAGCCCGTTAACTGATCCACTCGCTATGCGAGCACTAGCTGTTGTTGGTTGAGCCAAGCCTCGACGAACTCGACCGGCGTGAGCCAGCCGTGCGCGCTGTGGGGCCTGTTCATGTTGTAGTCGATCCTCCAGTCGTCTAAAAGGACCTGGGCTTTGAACAGGGTCTCGAAGCGCTGCCCGTTCAGGTACTCGTCGCGAAGTCTTCCGTTGAAAGACTCGATCCAGGCGTTTTGCCAAGGAGATCCCGGGTCGATGAAGACCGTGTCGGTTCCGACCGGACTTCGGGTGCGCCGGGATAAACCGGCATGGAGAAGGAGATGAAAGAGCTCTACCTCGAAGGATTAACCTCGAAAATTCGTCCGGCCCCAGGACGCTGACGGAGAACGGTCCAGTGGTGACGCTGAGGTGACAATGGGAGTGCCTGGCCGTGTCGGGACGCGTCGGTTCAGAGATCCCTGCTCTCA
>Ga0182030_10017120_pt1 | contig 14020 bp, 14 predicted proteins | sample 812S3MmetaG_FD_121299 | JGI IMG/M metagenome (GOLD analysis project Ga0182030, IMG submission 121299) | Permafrost microbial communities from Stordalen Mire, Sweden - 812S3M metaG (Illumina Assembly) | ecosystem: Environmental > Terrestrial > Soil > Wetlands > Permafrost | place: Sweden...
GCCGGGTCGGCATAAGCTCCAGGAATATTAAATAGCAGACAGGCGGCCAGTAAGGCTGGCATAACTGTGATTGAGGCCATGAATGCGTTGAGAATTCTTTTCATCTAAAAGCTCACCGAGATTTGTACTTCATTTAACTCAACTCCTTGTGAGTCGGTACTGAAAACATCCAGACGACCACTGGATGATTGAGGCGTGAAGTTAAGTGTGCCGGAAAAATTACCGTTCACTACGTTTAGCGTACCTTCCGAAATAACCCCCACGTTACTGTCTATAAGCCGGAAGTTAACGGTGCTTACTTTGGCGGAGCCGCTCAGGACGGCTCCGGACTGCAATTTCGCGTTTGCCACAGGCTGCTTGACCGTTATGTTGCCGGAGTCAGAAACAACCCACTGACTGGGGTCTGTCGAGGCGTTGGCCGCCCCGTTAGTATCCGTCCCGCCGCTGATAAGGGTGCTGGAGCCAGCGGCCGGGCTTTTTGCCGCTGGTGGGGCAGTGTTCGATACGTTGCTTTTTGGCACAGATGTAGGTTTACCAACCTGGACGATAACCTGGGTAGCCGGGACTGATTTGTGAAAGATGTGGATTGTGTTGGTTATTTCCAACGCGAATACCACTAAAGCGGCCAATATTATAAGTCCGCCGCCAAACAGCACAGACCGTGGCAGCCTATGCTTTCGTTTATGATTCGTTGCAGCGCTATTATATTTGGGCATTTTTGTGTTACTTATAATGGTTTAATTGTAACACTTATGGCAAGGGGGGTAAAACCGCCTAAGCAATATAGTATAGTGGTGTAATGGCCGCCTCCATCATTCGACTAAGAAATACCAAGTCCGCGCACCAGGCAATCGGAAAAGTACGTCACCTTAAAAACTTAATCAGGCAACAAGGGCTGGTTCCTTTAGCGGTTTTCTTAGTGCTGGTATTGCCTACAGGCCTGTACCTTGCATTTAACGTTCCGGCCATGTGGGCGCCTGACGGAGGCGCGCACGTAGCCCGGGTCTTTCAAATTGCCGAAGGCGGCATCAGACCTGTGTTTATCAACCACGAGCACGGTATCGGCTACGGCGGCGCCATACCACTCAACGTTAATGATTTGAAAACTGTCGAATTGAATATTGTTAGCAACTCCGGTGTCCCCGGTGCGGAACGCCAGACCAAGCTATTGTCACCTCAAGACAAAAGCACCATTGCCCAAATAAGCAAGCAAAAAATATCCAAACAAAGAATTCTAATATCGTACGTTAACACAGCGGCCTATTCGCCGGTGGCGTACTTGCCCAACTTAGTAGGTGTAGTCATAGGCAAGCACCTTAACTTTAATCTAGGCCACACTTTGCTGTTGGCCGGACTGTTAGGCTTTATAACTTATATACTATGTGCCGGTTACGCCCTGTTTACCCTAAAAAACAGCCAGCTTAAATGGGCGGTAATGGCAGTAGCCTTGCTGCCGTTGACTGTCTTCCAGACAACGGTGATAACGGCAGACTCGTTTTTGATTAGTGTAAGTGTCCTGTTCTCGGCACTGATCATCAAAGGGCTTTTGTCCGGCTCCAGACTGACAACGGCCGATAAAATCTTATTATCTGGCTGTGTTTTGATGCTGCCGCTGGTGAAATCCGTATACTTCCCATTAGTCTTCCTGGTTTTGTTTATTCCTAAGAAGCAGTGGTCAAACCAATCGAGTTACTGGCTATGGACAGGCCCAGCTTTGGTAATATCGACAATCGGCTTTGCGGTGTGGTCTGGCCTAACGGCCGACGTGGCGGCATCAAACGGTTTAGTAAGGGGGGATATGCTTTGGCACTATGGAGACGCCAAAATCCAGGAACATTTTATAATTAAGCACCCCATAGGCTTCTTGCATGCCACTGTAGACACTCTTATATACCAGGGTAAATTCATTACCGATACCTACTTTAGTTGGCTCGGTTTTACTTACTTGCCAATTCCCGGACTGGCTCAGATTTCCGGCTTTCTGGCGCTTGGACTCAGCGTTTTGCTGGCAGGCAAAACAAGGGTGAAAAAGTATATACCAGGTATACTCACCGGATTCCTGCTGCTTGTCGTGTTGCTCATCTTTGCCTTGTTCTACATTGCATTTACCCTGCCTATGAACAGTGTGGTGGAGGGAGTGCAGGGCAGGTATTTCCTGCCTTTAACCGTCTTACTGATTGCTACTTTGGCTGCCAGCTTTCCCAAATTACGAATTGCCGACAGCGGTTTGGACAATGCCAAGCTAATGCTTATTAGTTTAAGTGCGTTTTGCTTGCTGTTCTCGGTTATACGATACGGATTGGCGATTGCCGGTTGAAAAAACAGCTTACCTGAACAGGTTAAAATAAATAATTGCCCCAATGGCTTTGATGCCGTCTTTGGCACCGATTTTTTTGCCCTCGCTCTTTGTGCGCCCGTAATAAGAAACACTGGTTTCGCAAATCCTTAAATGGTCTTTTTCGCGGGCGATTTTGGCCACAACCTCCGGGTTAAAGGCGAATTGCCTGGACTTTAGGTCGGGGGCTTTAGCACGTATCCAGTCGCCGTTGAACATAATGTAGCAGGTGTGGATGTCGCTCACGAATAGACCGCTCAGTAGGGCTGACAGCCGCGTCATAAATTTGTTGGCTATGGTGTTGGCTAGGTAAACGACACGCCTGGGTGCACCACCAGAAAAGCGTGAGCCGAAAACAATGTCTGCCCGGTCTTCGCGGAAAATCTCCAGCATCTTGTTGTAGTCACGGGGATCGTATTCGCGGTCGGCGTCCTGCACGATGACAACATCACCGGTAGATTCCACAAAACCGCGTTTAAGGGCTGCACCCTTGCCTTGGTTTTGCGGTTGAAGAATGGCTTTAATTTCAGGGTATTGTTTTTGGAGCTTGGTAATGATGCTGCGGCTGTTGTCTTTTGACTTGTCGTCGATAATTATGATCTCCTTCTTCGTCTGGCCGATATCCGCCGCCATTACCTCGTCAACGATTAAACCGAGCGTCTCCGCCTCGTTGTAGCATGGTATAATTATCGATAGTCTCGCGATTTTTTTTATGTCCATCAAGCCTCATCCAGTATTAGTTGAGAATTATTATAAACTGATTGGTTACGATAAGATACGGTTTGTAGTGGTCGGCGGCTTGGGTTTCGTTGTCAACTATGCGATGCTGGCTCTGGTTTATGACCTGCTTGGCGCGCCGATTTTAATAGCCCAAATAATCGGCGCCGAAACGGCGCTGCTTGCTACCTTCGTAGGCAACAATTTCTGGGCATTTATCGGCCACCACCACGTGCCTATCCGCAAGAAGATAGTTAAGTTCCACGCTAGCGCTTTGGCCGGCTTAGTGATTAACAGTACATGCGTGGTAGTACTGGTACGCTATGCCCATCTTTATTACGGCCTGGCGCTGGTGATTGGCTCGGCAGCCGGTCTGGTTTGGAATTACACCCTCTACAAAAGATTTGTTTTTACCACTCACAGCCAAGAGAAGTCTGATATACTCGGTTAATAATGGAGCGCATAAAAAGGGTCAAGTCTGGCTTTTTGAGCAGGCCGTTTTTTTATCTACCCTTGGCGGCAGGCGTGGTATTCATACTCATCTTGATTTTTCATTACGCTGTCAATACACCGGTCGAAGACCAGTGGGAAATGGTACCGCTGTTCCAGGCTGCTGGCCACCACACTCTAAGCTTCAGTGACCTGTGGCGGCAGCATAACGAACACAGGATATTTTTCCCAACCGTCGTACTGCTTGCCAATGCCTACATAACGCACTGGAACACGGGTATTGAAATGCTCATCGGCTTTGTGGTTGCAGCTTTTACGGCCACTCTTATTTTCCTGATGTGCCATGAAAAACTTAAGCAAGATCGCTTAGGGCTTGTAGCCGGAGCACTAATTGCCGCCTGGTTTTTCTCGCCAATCCAGTGGGGCAACTGGCTGTGGGGCTGGCAGCTGGAATGGTTTATGTGCGTGGCCGGCACGGTCGCGACCATTTTCTTATTACTCAAGTTTATTGATTCGGACAGTATGATAAACCGGAAAGTTTTATTCAGTCTGGCTGCTATAAGTTCGTTTATTGCCACCTTCTCCCTGGCAAACGGAGTTTTTTCCTGGATTACAGGTCTTTTTATCTTGGTGCTTGGAAGGGATAAGAAGCGACCAATTGTAACTTGGACAGTAGCCGGCCTGCTGTCAACGGCACTGTATTACTACCACTATGTCCCGGTTCCGTCACCTCAGGGAACGCCTTTCCATGTCCTTACGCACCATCTGTTTCTGTTTGCTGAGTTTGTTGTAGCCTTCCTGGGCGGGCCGGTTGGTTCCAAGGGTGGAGATTTGCAAGCGGCGGACATAGTCGGTGCGTTGCTGGTGCTGTGTTTAGTGCCCCTGCTTTACCTTGTTTGGTTAAGGCGTAAAAATGTGCGCCTATACCTGCCCTGGCTGGCGCTTCTTTTAGTTGGGATTTTGAGTAGCTTATCAACCGCCTTTGGGCGCTTGGGATACGGCGTAAGTTTTGCGCTTAATAGCCGCTATACTGCCTTCTCGCTGATATTTATTATTGGCCTGGTAGGACTGGCTTTTACACTGCTAATTTTCACTAAAAATATCAGCCTGAACTTTAAACGACTTTGCGCGGGCACCATAGTTTTAATGAGCTTGCCCTTATTAATGTCCAGTTATGCGGCCGGCCTGCATGGCTTCTCTAAACAATCGTCATATTTAAAAACAGTCAAGTTCTGTACCCATGAACCCGACCCGTCCGACGCCTGCTTGGATCAAACATATCCAAGCGCCCAAGTCGTACGCCCCAGACTGGAGTATCTGAAAGCTAGGCACTGGGCTGGATATTGACCGGGGCTCATTTTTTGTGAAGAGGAACTGTCCAGCCGGGCGGATTAATTGGAATGCTGTAGTTAGTGCCCGGCGGTAATGCCTGAAATTTACTGACATACTTTTGAAACTGCAGATTCGGCAAGGACTTTAACCTCCAACTATAAGGTATGCCAATGGCTATCAACAGAACAAGCAATAAGCCAGCACAAAACTTTAACAACTTTAACCTAGAGGCTAGCAGTAACCACAGCAACGTTGAAAGCCATGACAGCATTGGAATATACCAATAGCGTTGCCCTATGCCTGGACTTGTCAGGCTCATCCAAAGATTTACGCCGGGCAATGGTTTTAGTGACACTAACATTGAGGCAAAGGTCAGGGCAGCAAAAAGGTTCATTAACTTTAACCACAGAGGCCCGCGAATTACAGCGTAAATAATAAGCGAGAGACCGATTGCTAAGGTGAATCCAAGCGTTACTGGGTGGCTATAAAACAGGCCTACATGTTTTTGCCCCAACAGGCTGCCCGTAAAGACCTGCCCCACCACCATTTCAATTAAGAAATGCAAACTGGCACCCGGTTGATTGCCAACCCGATGGAAGGAACTTAGGATGAAAACAGTTGACAGTTGTAATAGCGCTAGCGCGCCCAAGAGCGCTAAATTACGAATATTTTGCCGTCCATGGTGGCGCCACCATAAGAGGGCGGCAATTGGGAATAGCATAATAACCAAAGGACCTGATAGGCCGGTTGCCAATAAAATGCCGATGTCAAATATTTGCCACCGGCGCGAACGGCTCGTCTCGGCAATTAACACCAGAAACGATGCTACGCCCAAGTGCCATTGGATGTTGGTTAAATTGCCAAAAACTTCGTTAGCGTTAGGAATGCTTACGTAAATGAAACTTATAACTATCGCTAAACTGCGATACGGAATAACTCTGCGCAATCGATTGCTATTAATAAGTACCAGTGGTGAAAGCTGCACCAGGACAGCGACTAAATTAAAAAACAATGGCCCAAAACGCATCGGCAACAACAATGAGCACAGCGCCACTAAATGATAAAAGAAAACCAAGTAACCGTCGTAAAGGTAAAGCAGGGACTTAAAACCGTGGTTGTAAGCGTCTGCATACCAAAATCGGCCGTCCTCTGCCCAGAATTGCGGGTGTGTTACCAAGTCAGGGCGACGGGTTATGATTAGTGCAAAGGCAACTATCAAAACCGACCATAATAACCGCCTTGGGTGCCTATCCAGAACACGTTCCAAGCGCGCAAGCTTGGATAACAGTCGCATCATACTAGCTGTCTACTGGGTTACGTTTGCCAAGGTGTACCAAGCAGTATGCTATAACAAAGCCCGACAGTACCGCCCAAAAAACGTAGATATTGTTTGTTGAATGATGCCAATAGATCGGTATCATCCAGACACAAAGGAAGTAGAAAAGCTTAAGCCCTATAATCGTTCTTGAAAAATTACGTGAGTAGGTCGAAATGATAGCAGCCAGGCCAACAAACAACAATATCATTGTCAGATACGAACCTTCGTGAATAATCGTGGCGTCCGGTCCGAACATCAATATAGTGAAAAATACCAAAGAAACCAATGCTAGCCCCAAAACGTACTTTATACGCATAGGGTCGAGCCCGCTTTTATAAAGACGATGACGAGACTTCTTAAACCAGAAGCTCAGCCACCCTATATTGAGTAAACCCAGGGCACAGAAAATAAAGTAGAACTCATTAGCGCGTAGTGCACCCACCAGTTTATTAATGGATGTGTAGCTTTGTTTATCCTGGTCATAGAATATGGTGTAAGCATTTGAAAACTTATTTTTGAGAGTGCCACTCAATCCTGCGTGCGAGTAGGAGTTAATTAGGTCGTGGCTGAAGCTGTTGTTATCTACAGGTATAACACCGGCAATTCCCCATTTCAATAATCGGTTACCGGGAGGGTCATAGAAATGTTGATAAGCCGTCCAGGGCACAAGCAACACTAATGTGGCCGATGTTCCTGCCAAAGCGATTTTCCAACCCGGGAAAAACCGCTTTTGGCACAGGAAAATGACCAAAGGCATAAATGCAAATGCCACGGCTGAGTGGGCCAACAGGCTAGTGCCAACGGCAATGCCAGCCAATGACCAACGGGTTATTGACGGTTTTTCAAAAACTAACAGACTTAATCCGACTGCCCCCAAACTACCAGCCAACAGCTTTGGCCAGGTGAAAATACTGTTAAAAAAGAAAAAACCGCTGCTCAGGCACAAAATTAGTACTACTGCCAACTGGGAGTTCTTGAGGCCTAGGCGCTTGCTCAACAGCCAAACTGCAGGTACCCATAATACTTGCAAAAAAGTGGCCAGTAGGCGGTAGCTCATGGAGTCGTCTTTTGTTAATTCAGTTAAAGGGGCTTCCATCAGCACAATACCGGATTGCAGGGGTGGCCTGTCGCTGCCATGCCAATCACCCATCAATTTTTTGGCATGGCCCTGATAAACGTTGTCAGCAAATTGCTGTGGCAACACATTATCAGAGGTAGACTTGTTAAGGTAGCATGACGGCTCGGGGTAAACGGGAGTAGTAGGGACATGGCAGCCCAGTACCATACTTGTATAAAAAATTGTCGTAAGACACCACAGCGTAAAAGGCATGAGTACATGAAAAGAAAACAGTATTTTACGCGCCCTTGCATTTACAAGCAGTTTTACAAGCACGGTTCCGGCGAGTATTAGCACAGCCCAGCTATATACTTCTCCCCATGGCCGACTTACTAAAAATATCCAAAACGCTATGTAACCCAATACGCAACTCAACAAAGCGCCAACCAACAGCACGTATAAGTTAGCAATGCGTTTTTTCTTACAAAGCCAAACTGCCACGCCCAGACCGGGAACGATGAACCACAAAACCTGCAGTATAAACAGTGGCAGAAATAAAATTGTGGCTGACAAAACTAAAACCCCTAGCTTCGATTAAGCCTTATTATATACAACCAGAGCGTAAACGGATTAGTCAGATTGCCAATGAGTTCAGGCCTTAATGCCAACCAGGAATGTTTGTTTGCCCATTAACAGCTGTGCAAACGGTAATTTTAGATAGACTCTAATAAGCAGCGGTATGGCGGGAATCTTGGAATTGGCGGTGTATGGCAGAAACCTTACTTTTTGATAGTTCAACTTAAAGTTTGTCAGCGAGAAAGCCTCATGCAAGCTCTTTTCGGTAAGCGGTAGGGTGTGATCCACATAATCCCAGTATTGGTTGCCGACCAGCCTTATATTTGGCTGCAGCACCATCAGTTTGCCACCGGGTTTCAACACGCGGTGTATTTCCTTGAGCGTGTCAATCAGTTCGTTCTTGCTATCCAAGTGCTCAAAGAAATTACTGACAAATACCACATCAACTTTAGACGATAGAGATTTAGGCAAGTTGGTACTCAGCGCCTGGTAAACCGACACGTCGTTATTCGCCTTGGTTTTGGTCTTTTCGTTTAGGTCAACGGCAATCTTCTTTCCACATTTAATATTATTGATGAACTCGCAGTAACCAGCGGCCAAGTCCATGACGGTATCGGTTGGCTTAATATACTTTTGGAAATAATCTTCGCAAAGAATCTTCCACATAACATTACGCTTCGCAACGTCTTTGTCGAAGCGGTCGGCATAGATTGAAAGCACGTAATCTTTCACGAGGTTTTCTCCCTTGGTTGTTTCTATGTTATCACGGCAATGCCCGACAAATTGATTGAGCAAGAACGTTGGGCTCAGCCCATACCTTATGATAAGATAAGATTAACTATTTGTTCTAAATGAGGTTGAATGAAGTGCCAAAAAGTTTTGATATTTGCATAATTGGTGGCTGCGGGCACGTTGGTTTGCCGCTCGGCATGGCTTTCGCGGATCGGGGTCAGAAAGTTGCGCTTTATGACATTAATGAAACCAGCATAGCCAGCGTCAATGCTGCCAGAATGCCATTTAAGGAAAACAATGCTGCACCCTTTTTGAAGCGTGTTATTAAAAGCGGCAAACTGCAAGCCAGCTCTGACCCAGTTGTTATTACTAACTCCAAAGTAGTTGTCTTGGTCATTGGGACGCCGGTTGACGAACACTTAAATCCTCGTGTTCACGACATTTTGAGCGCCATTGACGAAATAGCTGACCGCCTAGGTGACGACCAGTTACTAGTAATGCGCAGCACCTTATATCCGGGCGTTACCGATAAAGTCTACGAGTACCTGCAGAAGAAGGGCAAGAAAACAGCCGTGGCCTTTTGCCCGGAACGGATTGTCGAAGGTCATGCCTTGACCGAACTGCACGAGCTGCCACAAATTGTGGCTGGCTGCACAGATGATGCTACAAAACGCGCCACAAAACTTTTTAAAATACTCACGAGGAAGGTAATTATAACCAAACCGATAGAAGCCGAGTTAGCCAAACTATATACCAACACCTGGCGCTACATTAACTTTGCTATTTCTAACCAGTTTTACATGATCTCCAATGCCGCTGGCTTGGATTTTTATAATATTTATGACGCCATGACTGAGGACTACCCTCGGCTTAAGGCCTTTGCCAAAGCTGGCTTAGCTGCCGGACCATGCCTGTTCAAGGACACCATGCAACTGTCGGCTTTCAGCGGTAATAACTTCTTTTTGGGTCACTCAGCAATGCTGGTCAACGAAGGGTTGCCCGACTTTGTTGTCGAGGCTATGAAGCGCAAGTACAAAAACCTGGCGCACAAAACTGTCGCCGTCCTGGGCATGGCTTTTAAGGGCGATAACGATGACCCGCGGGAGAGCCTATCATACCGACTCAAAAAGCGCCTTGAAGTGGAGGCCGGTACAGTTCTATGCCATGATCCCTATATAAAAGACCCCCGTTTTGTTACAATTGATGTCATCAAGAAGAAGGCTGACATCATAGTTTTGGCAACGCCACACAGTGACTATAAAAAAGAGTCGTGGCAGGGCAAAGAATTAGTCGATATGTGGAACTTCTATGGCGACGGAGGCTTAGTATAATGAAAATCCTTTGGACTGGCGCAGCCGGTTTTATTGCTGGATACACCGTCGAAGAACTGCTGAATAACGGTCATGAAGTAGTCGGCGTCGATAACTATTCCAAATATGGCAAAGTCGAGAAAAGCTACGACAAGCATCCCAAATACACTTTCATAGAAGGCGATGCCAAGGACGTGGAGTTAATGAAGAGAGCTGCTGAAGATGTAGACGTCATAGTATCCGGCGCGGCCATGATTGGCGGTATCTCTTACTTCCATGAGTATGCTTATGATTTGTTAGCCGAGAACGAGCGGATTACCGCGGCGGCCTTTGACGCAGCTGTCTGGGCTTTCAAAGAGAAAAAACTCAAGAAAATCGTGGTGATGTCGTCTTCCATGGTTTATGAATCGACCGATCAGTTTCCCAGTCCTGAAACAGCCGTCCAAAACTCACCACCGCCTATTTCGACCTACGGCTTCCAAAAACTAGCCTGCGAGTATTTTGCGCGCGGTGGCTGGGAACAGTACCAACTGCCATACACCATTATCCGACCTTTTAACTGTGTGGGAATTGGCGAAAAGCGAGCACTAAGCGATAAAGAGATCTTTTCCGGCAACGTTAAACTCGCCATGAGCCATGTGGTGCCCGATCTGGTGCAAAAGATTGTTAAAGGTCAGGATCCGCTGCACATTCTAGGCGAGGGCAATCAAGTCCGCCACTATACTTATGGTGGTGATCTAGCTTATGGCATTCGCTTGTGTATTGAGAAGAAAGAGGCACTGAATGATGATTTCAATATTTCGACCGCTCAATCCACCACAGTCTTAGAATTAGCCGAAAAAATATGGCACAAGCTTAACGGCGATAAGCCGTTTAAGGTGGTATCCGATAAACCGTTTGAACATGATGTCCAAAAGCGCGTACCGGACACGTCCAAAGCCAAAAAGCTATTGGGCTACAATGCCACCACCAGTCTGGACGATATGCTTGATGAAGTAATTCCCTGGATCAAAGAACAAGTCGAGCATGGCAACATCTAGCAGGGCTAGGCCGCTGCTCCATATAATTACGCCGGTGTACAACGAGGCAGATAACTTTCCGAGCCTCTATAAGGCAGTAAAGGACAACATTAAAACTCCACACAAGCTGGTGGTGGTCTATGATTTTGACGAAGATAATACCCTGCCGGTCGCTAGGAAATATGCAAAAAAGGACAAAAGCGTGGTGCTGCACAAAAACACCATCGCCAAGGGTGCCCTCAACGCCTTAAAAAGTGGTTTTGACTATGTTTCTTCTGGCCCGGTGTTAATTATCATGGCTGATTTATCGGACGATTTATCGATGGTTGATGCTATGTACGAAAAACATCTGGAAGGTGCGGCTGTGGTCTGTGGCAGTCGATATATGAAAGGGGGCAAGCAGCTTGGTGGCCCACTGCTTAAACGATCACTATCGCGACTAGCAGGCGTATCGCTATATTGGGTGCGACGCTTACCGACGCACGATGTTACCAACAACTTTAAGATGTATGACAAGGCTCTATTAGAGTCCATTACCATTGAAAGCCAAGGTGGCTTTGAAATTGCCATGGAAATTACCGTAAAAGCCTTTCATAAGCACTTAAAAATAGTGGAATTACCAACTACCTGGCGCGATAGAACGTCTGGCGAAACTAAGTTCCAGCTTTGGGCGTGGCTGCCTTCCTACCTCCACTGGTACTTCCATGCTCTCAGACCACGCTCAGAATAAAGTGGTATGCTGTAATAACAGTGGTGAGCTATTAAAGAGGTAGATTGAACATGAAGATTGCTGTAGTTGGCACGGGCTATGTGGGCTTAGTGACCGGCACCTGTTTTGCTGAGGTCGGCAATGACGTGGTTTGTGTAGACATTGATGAGGCAAAGGTTGCCATGATGCGCCGCGGCCAGTCGCCAATTTATGAGCCAGGTCTAGAAGAAATGTTGCAGCGCAACCTCAAACAACGTCGTTTAGAATTTACAACCAGCTTAGTCGAAGGTGTGGATGATGCTGAAATCATCTTTTTGGCCTTGCCAACGCCGCCCAACGAAGACGGCTCGGCCGATTTGTCCTATGTCATAAGTGTCGCCGAGCAATTGGGCTCACTGCTTAAAAACTATGCTGTAGTGGTCAACAAAAGCACCGTACCGGTTGGCACTAGTGAGCGGGTCAGGGAAGCAATCGCTAAAAACACTAAGGCTGAATTTGACGTGGTCTCCAATCCGGAATTTTTGCGTGAGGGTGCAGCCGTAGAAGATTTTATGAAACCGAATCGCATTGTTGTGGGCAGCGGCTCTCAAAAAGCCCGCGCTGTAATACAAGCATTATATGAGCCGTTTACGCATGGTGGCGCACCGCTGCTATTTATGGACGAGCGCTCAGCCGAAATCACCAAGTATGCTGCCAACTCTTTTTTGGCGGCCAAAATCAGCTTCATGAACGAGATTGCCAACCTCTGTAATTTGCTGGACGCCGACGTGGATGCGGTGCGCCTGGGCATCGGCTCCGACGAGCGGATTGGTCCTAAGTTTCTGTTTCCGGGCATCGGCTATGGCGGCAGCTGCTTCCCCAAAGACGTTCAGGCCTTGCAAAAGACGGCCGGCGACCACGGCTATAATTTCAAAGTGCTGGATGCCCTGATAGAAGTTAACGAGCACCAAAAACGGCTATTGTTTGAACGTGTTAAGACCTATTACGGCGGCGACCTTAAGGGCAAGACCTTTGCACTGTGGGGCTTGTCTTACAAGCCGGAAACCGATGATGTGCGCGAGGCACCGTCGCTATATTTAATTGAAGATTTGCTAACCGCCGGCGCCTTGGTGCAAGCCTATGACCCGGAGGCCATGGAGAATGTCCGTCAGCGTTTCAAGGAGAGAAGTGGGCTGACTCTGGCTGATGATTCTTACAGTGCTCTGGACGGAGCCGATGCGCTACTAATTGTCACTGAATGGCCGGTTTTCCGCGAACCAGACTTTAAGCTGATGGCCAAAAAGCTTAAAGCACTCGCGGTATTTGACGGTCGTAACATTTACTCGCCAGCCACCATGCGGGAGCACGGTTTTTATTACGAAAGTATTGGCCGGCCGACTATAAAGCAGCCGAGTTCGGCACGAAAATAACTTTTTTGTAGACTGGGTATGTCCAAATCATCTGGACAATAACGGCGATTGCCTTAGCTAGAATATAGCTGATATGAGTACTGGCGAACGATACGAAGATGACCACGAATATGTAATTCAGAACAAGCAAAAAAAAGTAAGTGGTGATATGACGCTGTAGGCTTTCTTTTTCTCGGGCATCAAATGTCCAGTAGCGGTTTAGAGCAAAGTTATAGATGATAGATATCCAATAAGCCACCGATGTTGATGCTGCTATGCCGAATTTTAGCTTGCCGTGCAGCGTGAATAAGATACCAAAATCGATTATGAAAGTGGTGCCACCAACCGCCAGATAGCGCACAAAATGATGGTGGTACAAAAACAACGTTATGCGGCGCAGTTTTTGTAACTTTTCCATGCTTTATTAAGCCTACAGTTTTTAGGGGCTAGCGTCCAGTATCTGGCGGAAACAAGTATTTTAGGTCTGATGGGTGGATAATTTTAATGCCCTCGTACTCTTTTAGACTTAGCAGGTCTTTATCGAAAGTTATAATAACGTCGGCCTTGGCCTCCAAGGCGCATTCCAGGATTTTGTCGTCGTCCGGATCGCGGACAACTGTGATTTTTTGGCTAGGATAGACGATGGTTAACACCTGGCGGGTTTGCTGCAGTAGTTTAACCACCTGCGCCCGCTCGAACCCAAATCTACTACTCTCCAGTTTTTCCTGCAATTCCAGCAGAATAGCTTCCGAGCTGAACAGTTCGTAGCTCAAAAACTTTGAACCGCGGCCTACCAGATAGCTACGAGCGTAGCCATTTTTAAGGGCGGCAGCTATAAAGAACCCAGTATCCGGTACAATATTAAGCTTTGGACTTGGCATAAGCCGCCACAGTGTCTTCGGTTTCCAGGCCTAACTTTTCCAATAGCGGCACGGCCTGAGCCTGGAAGTCTTCCAGCGTTTTCTCCAGGCGAATCCTGGAGTACATGGAACGTACTACGTCGCTGCGCGACATCTTGGCCTGCTTGGCCAGGGCTTTGATGCCTTGATCGGTTTCTTCGTCGAGCGAAAAACTAAC
>Ga0182030_10017123_pt1 | contig 14017 bp, 12 predicted proteins | sample 812S3MmetaG_FD_121299 | JGI IMG/M metagenome (GOLD analysis project Ga0182030, IMG submission 121299) | Permafrost microbial communities from Stordalen Mire, Sweden - 812S3M metaG (Illumina Assembly) | ecosystem: Environmental > Terrestrial > Soil > Wetlands > Permafrost | place: Sweden...
TAAGGCTTCAGAAGCCATCACATCAGCCCTCATGACAGGAACGACCTCGAGAGCAGGAGCTCAACTTGGCAGTACTGGTCTTGGACCTGACCCTGCTCTGCCACCAACGCATGCGCCAGGTGGCCACAACCATCACCATAAGCAAGGTTGTTTTGCACAATGGAAGAAGATCCTAGGTGTCGATACTTTTGTGGAAACTGCACTTCACGGCTACGAGGGAAGCAAGAACAGGCCTCGTCAAAATCGTAACCCGTTCTCAGCGGGTTGTATTCAAAATTGCAAGGATTTCTGGTGTGATCCAGCACCAGTATTTGGGAAGCGGGAAAATGGCGCGGCTGTCGTGGGAGGAGAGGCAGTGAATTATACCATGATGTATGAGTCACCACGATTGAGCATGAGGACAAGGGGTGGAGGAGAGTATCAAAGCGTTGCCGGGGATGACTCTGTATAATATGATAATAGTACAATAACGACGAACATAATTTATGATCCTGACATCTTAAGATCCAACAAGTCCTAAAGCACCCGTTTACCCAGATTGCCGACTACTAGTACAAAAAGAAGTAGGAAACAAAAGCCATGCTTCAAGCAAAGTCCACAAGGGCAAATCCGGAGAGGAAGCGCCATTCGAGCTACCTATTATCAAATGAATACTGAGCCAACTCAGCTTTGCTCATTTTGGCAATATCGTACTCTCGACCTCAGGATTTTCACACTTAAAACAAGCAAACTAACACCATGCTAGATACCATCTCAGCTAGGGCACAGGTTGTATCTCACCTCAGTCTGCCAGTTATACTTCACCTCATCATTCAACGTCCAATTCTCCTGCAGCTCCTCAGCCGAACACACCACACACATCCAAAATCCTGGAGTTTCAGTCTTAATCCTAGCTGATTTCATCGATTCCATCTATCGAGAAGTAGACCATGAGTTTTATGATGCGTGTGAACTGGTTCGTCTAGCGGATAAATGTGGAAGTGGGGATGAACATCCCAAAGGCCTCGCTAGCGTGCTTTGAGACGTTTCTCACTGGGTTATTTTCATACATTTAGAACAATAAAGGTCTTGGGGAGGCGGACTTATCAAACTGTACATATTACCTAAATTAATCCAGGTCGTTAAGCCTTCTACGTATGCCCATTTCTTGATAGGCGAAATACCCTTGAAGAGAACTTTTTGAAATCCACGATCCGATTTTGTATCAGAAGTTGATACAATAGTCATTGAGAAAGAAGCATAGTTCTTAAGCACATTAGCCTTACTATATCCTGCATAATTATTGCTAATATAGATATCATGCTAATCTATATCCTGCTTGTCCTATTCTTAGTTAATCCACAAGAGTTTCTCGAAGCCGGCTTTGGTAATGAGTTAGCTTTCCACGTTGACTTTTCGAGAGGGCTCTTCTTCTTCCTCATTGGATTTATCGGTCGCCTTGGCGGTTTTGGTGGGTTCGTCGTCCTTATCCTCATCTTCACCTTCATCGTCCTCGTCGTCTTTAGACCAAGCAAAGCAAGAAAATCCAGGCAGTTCTTTCTTGATCCTTACGTGTTAGATTTAGTTCCCTGTGATTGTGCATGTAGGACTTACTAATGCTAATTAGAATACTTGAATTTGGAAGCAGCAGCTTTTGGGTTGGTAGTAGCATCAATCATCTTCTTGGCCTTTAGCAACCTTATTAGCTGGAGGATTGGGAAGAGTATTTGAGTCAGCGGTTGCGAGAGCTTTTCTCTTGGGATTTATGGTTGTCGAGGACGGTATTTTTGTGCTTATCAAGGAATAGAGAAAAATATTGAAAGAGGTCGACGCGTTCGGGAAACGTGATTGCAGATCCACTTAGACTAATTTCCCACGCATATATAATATGATTTTAGTTGCTTGTTCTCCTTCAAAACACGTTAGAAGAATGTGCTATTGTGAAGGCCTGGCAAAGGACACAGTCCATTGGCTTCCCAGGGTCGGAACTGCATTGGCAATGTTCCAAAGTCTTTCATACATTGAAATTCCATGCTGGTATTTTGCCTATACATGTCAAGATACTTTACAGTCTTGCTCGATCATCATCATAACCATTTTTGCCTTTGACGACACCAAAGGCACCACCACCCTTTCCAAACATCGTTCTGAGGTCACGTGCCAACAATTCTGGCTTCTCGGAGGCGAAAAAGTGTCCCCCTATGTCGTTGTTTGACTCGAAAACAACATCTCCAAGAGTTCTGCACCACGTTTTGGGAAGCACAGAAAGCTCTTTCGGGTTGTATGCTACAGAATCATTTAGCAATTTCCGAACGGCGATGGAATTGAAACTCACCTAGTCCCAATTTCACACCACCGATGTATTTCTCAACCACGGCTCTGGTAACTGACCTAGGGCCGGGTTTGGTGTGCATGACTTCGTAATAAATTCTATGAGCAGCACCAGGTCCCGCACGACTGAATTGATAGATGCTAACCCAAGTAAATATTTCGTCTTCAGTCCAAGGATACGAGTCTGTCCAATCGTGCAGCTTTTCGTAAATCCAAGCCAATAAAGCTACGGGAGAATCGTTCAAAGCATAAGCGAGCGTCTGTGGTTTAGTAGATTGTTCCATAAAATAACCTCTTCCTTCCTTGGCGAACCATTCTGTTCGCTGGAATCCTGCTTTGTCTTTCTCGCTGTAGGGCGTGACAGCATGTTGCAAAGCGAGAACAGGATGCTTCGAAAATGTCGGCTGTAACCCTCTGATCATGTTGATGTGGCTGGCTTTGCAATGTTCCGGATAGAGGTATCCAATTCCACGGGTAATGTAAAATCCCCAATCACCACCTTGAGTGACATACTCATTGTATCCCAGTTGAAGCATGAGCTTATTGCATGTCTCTACATATTGCTCTATTGCGAATCCACGCTTTTTGACGCCCTCGCTGAATCCGTAGTTGGGTAGTGAAGGCGCTACGACATGGAAAGCTGGACCTCCAGGTTGAGAAAGCAGAGGTAAGAGATGGGCCACTTCTATGAAGGAACCTGGCCCTGTCTTATGTTAGTGAGAGAGATCTGATAGATAAAAAGACTTACATCCGTGGACGAACAGCAGTGGAATGGCATTCTTTGCTTCACTCTTCTGCCATATGAAATGAATATCCAGCTCATCAAATCCATCGACCTTAATGCCGGTATGATATTGAGGAAGCTCGTTGAGCCGCTCTTCAGCTTGTCTCCAGTCCCAGTTTTCCCATGCTTTTGTCAACCTCTTCATCTCTGAGAGGGGAACTCCTAGGTCCCATTCTGAAGCCTGAAGTTCATCGGGGAACTCAGCCAACGACAACTTAGTTTTGAGATTGTCCAATTTGGATTGAGGGATCGAGATCTTGTACGGTTCGGGCGCCATATTGATCCGCTGAAAGACTTCAATTGGGTTGGGAATATGGACGAGTATTGAATTATCTCAGGATCCAAAGACATGAGTATATATAGCAAGTTGACGTCGTTTAAGCAGCTCCACTTGCTTAGGCTACACAGCTGATTAAGGTAAAGTACCTACCTACCTAGCTACCCCGCCGGCCGAACTAGCCTCACACAAGTAAGGTACCTTGAAATATTCGGAAATAAGATCAGTATTTCCATTTGTTCCATTTTTTTAATTATTCACCAGAAAACAAAACAAAACATATTAACGCCTCGCCAAAGACCAGCTGCCCTATGTCCAGGTATCGATTAGATTCCATAACGCCCCCAAATTGTTTAACCAGAAGCAAATGAAGCAGCTTATCTTCGTCTGCGCCTAAGCTCCCAGTTGATGTCTTCGACCCCAAAGTCCACTTCATCCTCGACTATTCCAGATTCGACCTCTTTTGGTGTTAAGTCTAATATCCCTTGATGAAGCTCATCTAGGAGATCGGTTTCAATTCCTTTGTTTCCTAAAAGAAAATCTCCAAAGTATTTCACCGCATTGAAGGCTTCCTCGCCCGTCGGCACAATGTTTTCTTTCGGGAGTAGGAACCCATAGCTGCCCGTGTCTCTCAACTTGATCTGATAGCTGTACCGGACTCGCATCTCATGGTAAAACCAATCGATCGCAGAACCCCCTCGATCCTCAATCCGCAACATTCCGCCGGCAGCTGCCAGCTTGGACGATACAGCACCCTCACATGCCGATGCTACGCCATACTGCTCTCCACTCGAGATTCTAATGGCCTTTGCAAGCCCCATCCCTAATTCCTCTAAGTTCTCTAAACTTGGAGGATCGGCAACACAGGAATATGAGTATGGATATAGCACTTGTTGTGAGTACGAGTGGAAGTCAAGAAAGCCGACAAAGTTCACACCATTGTGTTCGGTTTCATTCTTTGCCCACTCGGCAAGTCTGTGAGATTCGACGGCCTGGAAAGCTTCTTCTCCGGGATAACTTTCAGAGCAAGGGTTTGTCTGCATTGTGTTACCATCCCATTCAAATCCGAAGGCGCGATCCAAGTCAAGACCTCGACAAAATCTGAGGTTTGTTTGTTGGCGATTTTTCCGCCACAACCTATCGGCCTCCCACGTATAGACGTAGCCATCCGGGTTGATAGTAGGAATAAACACAAAATCAAACTCTTGAAGCAGCTTGGTTATTCCTGGTGATTTACCATATGATGTGATCAGCGACCATGCAATGTAGTTGACTGTGCTGACAGAGATCCATTCTCTGGCGTGGAGACCCCCCGATACAATGATCGTCTTTCGTGGTTCTGATGGGTCCTGGGGAAGATTCGGTGAAACCCCAACCCGGAGAGCATATATATCTCTTCCCTCATAAGTCGTGCCAATGGTGATCATCCTCACATGACTTGTGAACATTGATGCTAGGAGACGCATCCACGGAATGATCACGGATAGGGGTTGGTAATCACGGAAGAATATATTGTCAACTCCTCCAGAACTCTTAAGAGACGGTGTAAACGCATGGGAGTGGCTTGCTGAAAAGGATGGCTCAGAGAAAGCGATCGAGGGATAGGTTTGGTAGATGGTCTTCGCCAAGTCTGGCATTAGATGAGAGTATGCAGTCTGTAAGGAATTGGGAAGTAGACCCAAAAGCGATGGTACCTGCAGTATGACCGTTAGCATCGTGCTGGGTAAGAAGGGGGTTCTAGACGCACATCGTCTTCTCTGAGACGGATATCAGCCCAATTGCTCGTAAACTCCCAAACATCCAAGAAAAGAGTATCCGCAGCTTCTGCCAGCATTTTCTCTTCGAGGGGAGTACTCAAATTGAACCGGAGCACAACATCTCCGCCATATTTTGCCAGTAACGTAGCAGGGAGCTGAGAAGAGGGACGAGAAGTGGGCTTGTCAGGGCCTTTCTTTGCAGCCTTCGGTGGGATTCCGAAGACCCTTTCCACCGCAGTATCTCTCAGCCAGGTCAATTGTGGGAAGACATTTCGAAGTTTGTGGGGCTGCTGCTCCGAAGGCTGCCGGCGCTGTGGGCTCGAGAATTGACCATGGACCTTATCGCTCGTGCTTGTAGACCAAGGAACCGCAAATGCTTGTAGAGGCGCAAGAAGAAGGACGAATAAAATTAGTAGGAATGACAGTGTGTTGCGCAGTAATGGCATGGCTAATGGCACATGTGTCCAAGAGTCGAAAGAAGGATTGATCGTGTGCTGAATCAGAAGTTGCGATTACTTCGTGAGCCACACAATCTGCTGGGAGGAAGTAGGATCAGATCGGATCAGATCAGTTGTGGCGGCGCATGCACCGTAAGATATAGGATGGGGAAAGGCGGGCTGAATTATCAGTATTTTCCAAACTTCAGGCACCTGGTTCTGCGCCCTATGGGTCGATGGGCCTATGGGCCGGCTCTAGAACGCTAAAAGGAACAGAGTTTGGGGCACGACGGCAGGTAAGGTACCTAATATTCGCCAAGCCTCGCACTATTGGATTCGGGTCCAGCATGATGATTGGCTTGAACGACCTTCAAACGTTACTATTACCATAACCACCTTCACGCAGTCCAGCTTCGAGTTTGATTTCACCCTTTCTCTCTGTCTCTTTTCGTTCTTGGATTCCTCATCGAACAAACAGATAATCAATCGATCAATTGGATATTCGTCCCTCTTGATGCCCGCGAGGTCTTCATTGATTCTGAAGGACGCATCCTTGCTCCGTCAGTGACCGTCATTTGTTTCCACCATTGCCAAGGCCGATTCCTGCTCTTCAGCCTCCGAATCCCAACGCTTGATTATAAGAAAACTTCAACCTGAATCATCGTAAAATCTACCACGCAGCCTCACTCACCCCATGAGTATCCAAGATCAATGAGTTCACAGTTCCAATCTCATTATGCCAATCATATCGTTGCGTCGCAGGGGTCCTTCCAGCGACGCCGACATCCGACGACATAGCTTCTACCAGGCCGATTCTGCAAGCAACCCAACCGTATTCGATGGCAGGGCTAGCGAACAGATACCAAGAAGGCCCTCTCCTGCAGAGTTTCTATCGCCATCGACTGCTGCCCGCACTGCAATCCCGAGGGCTTCCGCAGACCATGGTGTCGAGTCTGACAAACGGTCAGCGTCCCCACCCATACAGGAGGAGAACCCTAAACACCATCGTTTCTCTATGTTGAAGTTTCGTCATGCCTCAGACTCTCAACTGTCGACTCGGGCTCGACTTCAGGCTCAAACCGCGCCTCCGATTCCAGAGCGTAAGTGCTATCTAACCACACCAACTTCTCATCTTGCTGATGGCTATGGTCTAGCTCCGGAAATTATTACCACAGCTCCAACAATAGATATTACGAGCATTAAACCCGCGAAGAAAAAATCGAGGGTAAGACTCCCAGGTCGTGGAAAGACTTCGACGGATGTCCCAAGAGAGGAAATTCCAAGGGTAGCCAAGAGTGAAAAGAAGGAAAGAAGGAAGACAATGTCAGAAACTGGGCCATCTGGTAGTAAGAGCAGAGTGACATTTGACGAGCCAGAGCGACCAATGCCACAGGTACCTGGAAGCTCTCCTCCAGCTTACGGGGACGAAGTTTCATCGACTCTAGCTATCCCAGTAAATCGGCTATCAGAGTCTTCAAGATCCGATGGCAGTTCAGGAGATCATGGAGTATATGCAACAACTACAACAACCACACACACTATTCATACAACTACCACTTTTTTCCGGCTCCCTCGTCGAAAGAAGCCTGCACCCCTATTCGATTTATCACACCTTCCCCAAAAGACCAATACACAAGATCAGTCTCCATCACGTTCTACCGCCCCACAGTCTGCAAACAATTCCGTCCGTACACTAGGAGCTGAATCCTCTGCTGTCAAAGCTTTACGTTCATCTTCGACGGACGATGTTAGAAACCATGGATTCGCCTCTCCAATGCCCTCTCCATCACATAGTGCTCTTGCGAAGTCTTCGACAATCTTCGCTGTCCCCGGCGGCCCGCTTGTGCGGCATGGATCAAGCGCATCTACTCGATCATCCCCGACCCGTTCAAGACTTGATCTCCGAGGCAGATCATCCACCTTGAGCTCTTTACGAAATATGCCTATCACTGATGAGCCTTTACCAACTCCAACACTAGGATCGACAAGAACTTCAACTTCAACTGGGCGGAAAAGCTTTGGTGATCTTTTCAACCTGTCTCATCGACTTCGTCAAAATTCGGAGCCCCCGTTTCCAAGACACGGTTCTGGACCCGCAACTCCTGGATCTTGCACCTCCAAGAACAATTCTATGCAGCTTGTTCGAGAACCCATAGTTCTCCCTGAGAGGCATGAAGATGATACTCCGGCAAAATACCTTGTTCGCCTTGAGGAAGCGGTCAGCAGAGGTGTTGTAGCAAGCGTGCTATCCAAAGGAAGTGATCCATTCTCGCAGGCTGTTCTGAGGAGCTACATGCGAGGTTTTGGCTTCTTTGGAGATCCTATGGACATGGCAATCAGAAAACTATTAATGGAAGTGGAGCTACCGAAGGAAACTCAGCAGATCGATCGATGTCTTCAAGGATTTGCAAACAGATACCATGAGTGTAATCCCGGTATATATGCATCTCCAGATCAGGCTTATTTCATTGCATTCTCTCTACTTATCCTCCATACAGACGTTTTCAATAAGAACAACAAGCACAAAATGCAAAAGCCGGACTACTTGAAAAATACACGTGGAGAAGGTATATTTGACGAGATACTTGAATGTTTCTATGACAATATCTCGTACACTCCATTCATTCATGTTGAGGACGACCTTGATATCAATGGCGAGCGTATCATTCAGCATAAAGTGAAAAAGAAGTCGATATTTCCTCGAGGAGCTGTGGATCCAACAAAGCGACCTTCGAAAGAACCAGTTGATCCTTATACTCTCATAATTGATAGTAAATTGGATACACTGAGACCAAATCTCAAAGATGTGATGCATTTGGAAGAACATTACAGTTACCTGGGTACAGCCCCATGTTTGAATCTCCAGAACTTGCAAAAGACGTTCTTTAGGACGGGTGTTCTACAAATCATTTCCGCAAGATCACGACCTGACGCCTTCATGTCGGAGAAAACAGTTACCAATCCTGAGGAGGCACATCCTGGTATTGTAGATATCAAAATCACAAAGGTTGGACTGCTTTGGCGAAAGGATGCTAAAAAAAAGAAAACGAGGTCGCCATGGCAGGAATGGGGCGCCATTCTTACTGGAGCCCAGCTATATTTCTTCCGCAATACCACCTGGATCAAAAATTTGATGCATCAGCTCGAAACTCACATCAAGCAAGGCCACGACGGTACTCCTGTCATCTTTAAGCCGCCACTTGATTCTTTCAAGCCAGATGCCCTGATGTCTACGGATGATGCAGTTGCGCTTCTAGACTCTACATACAAGAAGCACAAAAACGCCTTTGTTTTTGTTCGCCACGGGGGCTTTGAAGAGACCTTCTTAGCTGACAACGAAGACGAAATGAATGACTGGCTTGCAAAGCTCAATTATGCGGCTGCCTTTCGGACATCCGGCGTTCGGATGCGAGGGGTAGTTGGTGGCAATTACGAAGGACAACGGACTCGTGGCATTAGGCGGCTTGATAGTCACAATGAATCGACCAAATCCGTGCAGACTCCAACAGGGGAAGTGACTATTGTCAGTGGAAAAATTGATACTAAAATGGCACAAGATATTCTTGCTGCTCGCCGGGAGATCATGCAACAGAAGATCCATGACGCGGAAGAGAAACTCGCAGTGGCCGTCAAACAACTCGATGCACAACTGAGAAATGCCCGGCATCTCCAAATTCTTGCCCCGATCCAGCCAAAGACCCGAGAGCAGGTTCTCTTGGCAGCTGGTAGGATGGCTGCACAATTAAAATGGGGTCGCATGGAGATATGGCGGTTAAAGTGCCACAGAGATATTTTGATTATGGATATGGATGAGGAAAAGAGTGCCGGAGCTCTTTATTCCAAAAACGAAGGACTGGGCGAAACATCATTAGACCGTGCGACAGTCACCCGATTAAATTCTAAAACAAGCACTCTTGCCCCTCAAAAGAGCCCACGATCTCCCTCCATGAGCTTAGGCACTCGACCATCGACAGCCTCTCAGCAAACACCGAAACCAGACGCGGAACATGGGATGGAAGACATCTTCCAAACGCCTCCGCTTTCTAGCTCGTCTAGCTTTCACAAAGCCCAAGCATCTTGGGAACTTCCACCACTGAACTTTGACGCTCGTGGTGTTCGGAAACCTTCCTTTTCGGGTCTGAGTGCCGCAAGTCCTAACTTGGCCCCGACTCCCTCGCGAACAAGCGCGAAAATGCTTTCGGCAGCCGAAAGTCAACGACCACCGTCGAGCCCAAGCGTAGACGCGGCCGAACAAGCGGTACTTGAGCAAGCAGGTCTAGTCGAAGTGGAGAAAGTTGCTGAGAGCAAACGTCATAACGTTGAAAGTGAAGAAAACAAAGACCAAGTCGTAGAGAAAGAGAAGGAAAAATTAGAACGAGGCAAAATTCGTCGCAGTCTACACCGTACGCTCAGGGACGCTCATGTCCCCACTCACAATCGAAGCCGCAAGGGTAAAGATTCTTCGTCAAGTGCCGCTATGTCAGATGAAGCCTCCACGGAAGACGTCCTGTCTCGAGGGACCGGTAGCTTTGTCGTTCATGGCAAAAAGGCCTCAGTAATTACCTTCGGCTCCGAACTTCAGAGCATGACACCGGATGAACGTCTTCGCCTTCGCAAGCAATCCCACAAAGATGAGCCGGGCGCACTTTCTCCTGCAACAATTGATGACGACTTTCATTCTGTTCTTGCCGAACCTTTCGAATATCATGAGCGTCATGGTTCGACGACCAGCACGACGACCGCCAAGAGCTTCAGGGATTTGCATAGAAACATGCTAATGCCAGGCTCTGGCGCGCCTGCTATTGTAATGTCAGAGGGAGAGGATGATGATGTCGCTGTCAGTTTCTCGGAAGGGCGACGAACGCCATTGCCACCAGTCGAAGATGAGGACGAAGATGAGAATGATGGCCGACTAGGCACTCATAGCCAACAGGCAGTATTCTACACTCCGGAGGCATCAAACTCACCAACTTCAGCGAAATTTGAAGATACCCAGCACGAATCCGATGACCATGATGAAATGGATGAGCCTGTGGCTGAGCATGATGCTCAGAGGGAGATACTACCCAGCCCTCCACTACAAACTGTGGTTGCATAGACCACACGCTCTCACGACTTATACCTCTCACATAACATTCTTTTGTTTGAAACGTATATCACCTTAGCGACGATCCTTATTTAAGATTTCAGCAGTACCCTGGCCATCATACAGATGCAAAAAAAGTTTTATTTTGGGCGTTTCCATTTGTATTGTATACTAGAAGATCGCGAGGCTTGAGTAGCTGGGCTTCTTGCTTAAGAGGAGGCGTTCTGTGTGTTGTATAGGACTGAGGAATCGGCCGGTGGTATTTGGAGAAGGGTTGTTACGATTTGGACGGTTTTATGCATAGAATCAGGTGCAATATGACATTCCTTGATCTTGGTTTTGATATGATTCGCAGTGATTCCCTACTGTGTCGCTTGATCATATGAGATATTGAGCCAAGCTCGCCGTGTATCAGCTTATATAGCTCGATATACTACACCTGGCTGGTATCTACTTCTTCCCCTTCTTCTTCTTCGCCTTGCCACCTCCCCCGCCTGACTTCTCAACCTTGACTGTTCCAGCACCCCCTGCCAATTCCAAGCTCTCTTCCTCCCTTACCAGCCCTCCTTGCGTCAACTCCATCGCTTTCTTCTTACCCTTCTTTCCTTTAGGACGATAACTACTCCTATCCCTCAACGGCAACCATCTCTCGGGATCCATTTTCTTCCCTTCCTCAAAATCCTTCGGCATCTTACTCTTCCTTATCTTTGCCTTTTTCACTGGCTTTTCTTTTTCCGTCTCTGCGGCTCGTTTCTTGCTAGTGACAGCCACAGTGGGGGTTGGTAAAGTAGGGATGCCCGCATCTTCGAGCGCTGCAGCGTCGATGCCAGATATGAGGCGAGAAACGGGGGTAAGCTTTTCTAGGTCCGAGAAAACCTTTTCATAGTCGCTAATCGCGTTTGAAGCTACGAGACCAGCGATTGCAATCCTATCGTTTGGGTCCTGGTTCCTCAGCCTGGTGAAAATCTCACCAGCTGAAGCTAAGTCTTCTGGCTTGGAAGTCTCGAGGAGAGAGATTCCAGCTGCACGAAGAAGCGAAGAGGACGGTTTCGATTTCCGTCGCCAGTAGGAGGCAGCTTTTCCCAGTTCCGTTTTGATGGGGGCCTTGCGGCCAGAGAGGCGGTACAGAGATACGATGAGTGATATGAGACCGGGCACAAACCGTACATCAAGGTCCGTAGGCGTAGTTGACTCTTCGAGACGTTTAAAGAACTTTTCTAGCAGATTGATGGCAGGTCCAGGATTGTTCGTTAGCATATACAGTTGGATGATGGTTAGAATGAGCCCAACGTCGTTAGGACGCTTTTCTAGAAGTGGGAGAATTTGCTTGAGGCTAGCTTTGCTGGTGTCGCCATGAGAGTGAGCAGCAGCATTGAGAACCGAAAGAGTATTGATGAAAGGCGAAATTGTAGGTGCTGGCGAACTTTGAATGATGGAAGAGGTCGAATGAGCTACGCCTGAATACTTTTGTGACTGAAGATCAATGGTGTACCTGTTCCGTCGTAGAATACTTGCTTGATGTTCGAAATGCTTTTCAGTATGTGATAATGAAGGCACCGAATCAAAGATACGTTGCGTCATATATGGGTTGTCATTCGTGGTTGAAGCTGCTAGAGCATTGTTTTGGGCAATCACTCTTGTCGGTGGTTCAGGAACACTAGAGATGTTAGCTTTCCCAGCGCACATAGTGCTTGCTGACACTTACTCGGCAATATTGATCATCTTTTGGAGAGTGTCAGCTTCTTCCAATTTCCCCAACTTCGTAAATACATAGGCCTGCTGTACCAGGATTGGCAAGACTTCGGCTCTCTTCTCCTCATCACTCAAATCCTCTAAAGCCTCACAGAGGTCCCTCGCCCTCTTCAACAAGACGCTACCAGGGTCTAGATCACCTCTAGCAATACATCCACAAGCAGCATTGTACGATGTCTCAAATGCCTCTAAATCCTCCCTCTTTGGCTTTTTCCTGCTCGTTTCGACCTTGTCTCCATTCCCCCGCCATTCTAGCTGCACATCGACCGCGGAGCTGTTGATCCTTAAATCGTTTTCCTCTCCCTCAATCGCCGCAGTTTGCACGCTCAATTCTTTGTAAATTCGGGCAGCATCCTCAAAATTCTCCTCGCGATAAGCAACTTGTGCTGCCACATGTTTCAGTGCTCTCTTGTCCGACCCTTGCACCACTGCCTCAGCTTCTTTATATTTACCAGTCCTGTAAAACGCGTATGCTTTCTCAAGGATACAGCGTTGCGCTAGTTTATCTCCACCGTCGTCGAGTGCTCGCAGGGCGTCGTCCAGGCGGTCGAGTTTTACGAGCGCAACGACACGAGTATGTAGAGCTTCAGCATTATTTTTGGAGGTTTTGAGGACGGCATTCGCAGCCTTGAGAACTTCTTCGTGGTCCTCAATTGTAGAAGCCTGGAGTAGTGAGGTAAGGTGGGGCACGGAATTGGAAGCCATGGTGGGAAGGCGCAGAAGATGCTATCTAATTCGAGTCCTCAAGGCGTAAAGTTTAGCCATAGAAACTCTTCAAAGTTACCGTATCGAGTAGGGCATGAGGAGTTGGTGGTTTGCTCCTGCCGCAATGATATTGGTATTGGTGGGGTTGTATACAGGCCTCAAAAAGTTCAAGATAGTGGGGTCATCGCTTCCTAACCAATGACTAGAATTCACTAAACAAACTTTACTAATTATCAATCTCTTGCTATATCTTTATTTACAACTCCAAACAAATTTATTAAATATTTAATAGTTTTTATAAATCAGATCTACTATCTTTGACTATTTAATTTAATATACTATTTAATAACAATTTTTAAATTAATTTTATAATCTAATTAAATTTACTTTATTATTTATAAAATATAATTAAAGTATAATTAAAGTATATAAATTTAATATATATTTTAAAAAGAAAATTCAAACTAAATACACTTTAATTAATAATAAAAATAATTTAAATACTATTATTGCACAAAATAAACAGAGTCTAGATAGTGATAAAAGCTTGTATTTTTTATAGTAGTGAGTTTGTTGTATAGTTATAGGATATTATATAATATACAGCTGTCTTGCTATACATTGGCCACTAGTCTCTGCTTTCCTTGGCTATATCTAGTCTCCTGTATTATAGTTTTCTAGCATCATTTCTTATATTATATTTATAGTATATTATTATATAATAATTAGTAGTAATACTATACAATTAATTTCTATATCAATCTTTATTAAATTCTTTAAAATAGATTATCTAATAGTTCTTTTATATTACTTTTTATAGTAGTTTTTTTAAAATGTTTTTTAAAACAATTCTAACTAATAAGGACAAAGATATTTACTAGTCTATTGTTTTTTTTTTTTAATTTGCTA
>Ga0182030_10017124_pt1 | contig 14017 bp, 11 predicted proteins | sample 812S3MmetaG_FD_121299 | JGI IMG/M metagenome (GOLD analysis project Ga0182030, IMG submission 121299) | Permafrost microbial communities from Stordalen Mire, Sweden - 812S3M metaG (Illumina Assembly) | ecosystem: Environmental > Terrestrial > Soil > Wetlands > Permafrost | place: Sweden...
CGGAGTTCCAGTATCTCTGGTGCGTCACCGCCCTGGCGCTTGCAGGGACGGCTTTTGTCCTGGAGCGCACCCGCGGCCGTTTCATCCTTCTGCTTCTCGCCCTGTTGCTGACCGCCGGCTCGCGGCCGGAAGGGAAGCTGTACGTCCTGGTCGCCCTTATCCTGGTTCCGCTCCTCTTCTGGGGCCACTGGCGCCGGCTGGCGCTCTTCGGCGGCGTCACGGTGGCCTTTTGCCTCCTCACATGGCTGAGCACTCGCAATACCCAGGCCGGCATGCTGCTTTACGCTACGCTGTTGCCGCTCGCGCCGGAGACGCCCAAACCCGCGCCGGACTTCGGCCCACTCATCGCTCCGCTCCGGGAAGCGCGGCTCGCCACGGGCGCCCTGGCCATGCCGGACCTCGTCATCGAGGAGAAAAAGGTCATGGCCGTGGTCTATCCTTATGTGAAGGCGACGCAGCACACCCACAAAAGCGCCATCGAACAGAACGCCGGCGCGCTCTGCCAGCGCCTCGCCGTCGAAGCCGCTCTCAACAAGCCCCTTCTCCTCCCGCTCATCGTCGTCGATAAGTTCCTCCTCGGCACCGCGTTGCCCTCCAATGACGGGTTCGGCAAGAGCTGGATGCAGGACACGCAGGTCAATTCATGCACCTACAAGCCATGGATGTTGAAATTGATGCCCCGCCTCACCGGCCGGCCCATTTACTCGATGGACGATCTCGTTGCCTATGTGCAAAAGGAATTCGCGCCCTTGCAGCCCGATTGGTTTAGCGGTTTGCAGCGGATCTGGTTCTGCGCCACCACCCAGGCCCGCATTCCATTGCCGGGCCAAACGGGCCAGACGCCGGGGCTCCCCTTGTTCTACGTCCTGGGCGCAGCGGGGGCCGTAGCCGGGCTGATCCGCAGGGGTCAACGCTTGACACTTGACTTTAGTCAAGTGTCAAGCGTTGACCCCTCCCCCGTTGCCTCGATGCGCAAGTTTCACATTGCATGGCTCATCACCCTCGCCTTTACCGGTTCCGTCGTGATGCTGACCGGCGTGGTCAATCCGCGCTACCGTTTCGTCTTCGAGCCCTTCGCGCTCCTGTATGTGTTCGTTCTGGCCGATTTTCTCGTCGCCCTTGTCGTCCTTATCTCTCGACGCCAGCCGCCCGTGACCCCTTCGCCTGAATCATGAGTAACGTAGCGCCGGCTCCGGAATCCGAAGCCATTGCCTCCCAGCCCGCCTGGCTCCGCATCGCCAGCCACATCCTCACCGCCTGTTACCTCATCGCTGCCGCCGCCCTGCTCCTCTGGGGCGCATGGAAGCGCTTTCAACTTCCCCAGTCGCCCATCCTCGATCCCGACATCGAGGGCTATCTCGGGCCCGCCATCTCCGCGCTGGCCGGCAAACCTTTTCTGCACCTGGTGGGCCGCAGCTTCCCCTATCCGGCGTTCCTCTATGTCATTTTGCGCATCTTCGGCGACTTTCGCGCCATCGCCGTGACCCAGCATCTCTTGGGAATTGCCGCCGGCGCCCTCATCCTTCTCGCATGGAATGCCGCCGGCGCCCTGGTCCCCGCGGGGGGCATCCCCAGGCCGATCTTTCGCTATATGGGCCTTGCCCCGGCTTATATCTACCTCGGCTCCGCCACCGCCATCTCCTTCGAGCACCAGATCCGCCCCGAGGCCATCTTTTCCTTCCTCGCCATCCTGAACATCTGGGTTTCGTTTCTCTTTCTCAAAGCCCGGTTCATCCGCGTGAACCCCTCCTACCTCTGGTTTGGCGCCCTGAATGTCTTCATTTCCTTTTTGATTTACATGGCAAAGCCGAGCTTCGGCTTCGCCACGCTCTTTAGCTCGCTCCCGGTCTGGATTTCCCTCGTCCTGCCGGGTCCTCACGTTCGCGCAAATGTCCGCGCAAAAACCGCCCTCGCCGCTTTTGCCATCCTGCCGGCCCTGCTGCTCCTTTTCCTCCCCGAGCACATCCTGAAGGCCCGCGATCCGTGGGGCGCCTTGTTCCTGCCCGAGACATTGTTGTGCGTCCACGCCGGCATCATCGACCAACAGATGACGGAAGACCTCGCCGGAAACGCACCCCTCCCCTACCCCCGCGGCACCGTGCAAGCCGCGCACGACTTGCTGGCCGCCGAGCTGGCAAAAGCATCCCAGGTCACCACCCCCAAGTCCTATCCCACTCTCGGTTTCAATCCCGATTACCTGATGTACGAGGATTCCTTCTGCATCCGCTTCCCGCGGCAAATGCATTTCACCAATCCGGACATGGCTGCGTTTTGCATGACATGGTATCTCCGGGCGCTGCGCCATCATCCCGGCGCCATGGCCGCGAAGACGCGGGGGCAACTGGCCATTTTCTACACCGGCAAGAATCCCGCTTTCTGGCTCGGCAAGAGCCTCGATCTCTCCGGCCTCCAATACGCCCGTGTGGACCGTCTCATGCAATTGACCAGCCAGCTCGGCCCCAATAACCCGGCCGTCGCCCGCTATATCGCCACCTGCGACCAGCTCGCCGGCCAGGGCATTGCCATCACGCAGGCCCGCCGTTTTGTGGAGTGGCTGCGGTTGTTCTCGGGCATTTATCTCGACCTGCTCGCCGTCGCGCTGCTGAGCCCGGTCCTTCTGGGTTTCCGCCCGTTGCGGGCGCACTTTCTGTGGCTCGTCGCCGCGCTGTTGCTGGTTTACAGCTATAACTTCTTCAATTGCCTCACCATTGCCGTCGTGCATTCCCTCGAGGTCACGCGCTACGTCCGCGTCCAGTTGATCTTCACCATTTTCGCCCAGTGCCTTTCCCTCTACCTGCTGCTGGAACTTGCCGCCTTCGGCATCCGCCTCGTCCTGGCGCGCTTCCTGCCTCGGTGGGCACCTGCTCCGCGCGCCAGCGTTGTAGCCCCGGGTCGGTGACCCGGGCGAGGGTGCGCTCCGCAACTTCCCCCCCGGAGTTGACACAGCCATGCGGAGTGCCAAGCTTGCAGGTTCCTTGAAGCTTAGAATCCTTGATTTTCAGAATTCGTTGCGAATGAGTTCATATTTTCTCAAAACCCGCGAAGCGGCTCGAACCACTTTTTACTTTTCACTTTTTACTTCTTACTTGGTCCGAGGCGCAGCCTCGCTAGCCCGACCACACCCCTTTCCCGTTTCGTGACGCCCATTTCAACCTCCCCGGTTATCGAAAGCGGGTCGCCCACCCACGCCGCCCGTAGCGCCGCGGAGCCGCCGCCGCGCCGCCGCCTTGCGGACCGCTTCGTCGCCGCCGCCATCGTGGTCGTCCTTTTCGCGATCCTGGTGGCCCTCGCCCAAGCGTGGGCCGTGCGCCTGGAGGCCGCCAACGCCGCCCGCATGGCGCCCAGCATCAGCAATCAACGCGACCTCGGCGTCGCCCTCGCCCGCGCCGCCTTCGCACGCCCCGATATCCTCCCCGTTTACGGCAGCTCCGAGCTCGAGATGGATATCGCCAATCGCGCCCCGGAATTCTTCCGCAATGCCCCCGACGGCTTCGAGGTTTGCCCCATTGGCCGCCGGGGCGCCTCCCCCCTGCTCCTTGTGGAAAAAGCCGCTGCCGCCCGCGAGGCCCCCGCCGCCGGCAAGGCCGTCGTCCTCATCTCCCAGGTCTGGTTCCCCTCCCGGGGCGAGACGCTCGCCAATTACGCCGGCAATTTCTCCGCCCTTCAGGCCATGGAGCTGATCTTCGGGGCTCCGATCAGCCCGGGCCTCCGCCGGGATATCGCCCGCCGCATGCTCGATTATCCCCAGACGCTGGCCGGCACCCCCATCCTCGATCAAGGCGCCCGCGCCGCCGCTCAAATCGACACCCTCTCGGGCAGGATCACCTACGCCCTCCTGGTCCCCCTGGGCCTCATGCAGACAAAAATCATGGAATTGCAGGACCATTTCGAGTCCGTGCGCGAGGTGCTCGCCGCTCCGCATGTTCCTGCAATACCCCCGACCGATCCCGCTCTCAATTGGGACCGTCTCCTCGCCACCGCCGACACGCAGTCGCCCATCTACAATGAGACCAATCCTCCCGGCCTCGCCGAGGCATGGCGCGGCGTCAGCGAGATGCCCACCAGCACGGAATGGCGGGACGTCGATCTCCTGCTGCGCACCTTCCGCGAGTTGCACGTCCAGACCCTGCTTCTCGATATCCCCTGGTCCGCTCCCCGCTACGATGCTCAGGGCATTGGCGCCGGCCTCCGCGACGCCTATTATTACTCCAGGCTCCGGTCGGTCGCCGCAAATTTCCAGGTCCCCATCGCCACCTTCCAGGATCACGAGTACGACATGCACTTCCTGCGCGATCCCCATTCCCACCTCAGCGCCCGCGGCTGGGTCTATTTCAACCGCGATATGGACGCCTTCTGGCGCGGTGTCCCACTTCCCGACCACTAAGCTCCTTCAAAACCCGCGAAGCGCACGAACCACTTTTTAACTTTTAACTTCTTACTTTTAACTTGCTCCAGCCTTTATGCCAACTCCCGAAAAAATACTGATCCTGCTCAGCGAAATCACCGAAACCGAAGAGGTCCGGCGCAATCCGGACCTGGCCCTTTACGAGCTTCAGATTCTCGATTCCATGCGCACGGTCGAGCTCCTCATCGCGGTGTCACGCGACCTGGGTATCGAGATTTCCCCGGCGGAATTCGACCGCGATGCCTGGGCGACTCCGCAAAAATTCGTGGACGATATCCTCAACCGCAGCGCCCTCTCCCGGTAAGCCCGGTAAGGAATGTTCAAGAAATTTCAGGACTCCCTTCTCCTTCCGCAACGGCGTCCCCTCCGGATCGCCCTTCTCGCGGTCTATTATCTCCTCATCGTCGCCGGCCTCATCGCGCTTTACGGCCGCGGAGATTTTTCCACCCCGCCCTTTGTTTATCAGGGTTTCTAGCAACATCTCGACATGGACATCATTGCTCAAATCGATCACTGGGCCGACGCCTCGCCCGACAAGCTCGCCCATATCAGCGGCGACCGTTCGCTGACTTACGGGGAGCTTCGCCGCCAATCCGATTCCCTTGCCGCCTATCTCGCCGCCGAGATGCCCCCTGGCCGCAAGCCGGTCGCCGTGCTGGGCCATCGCGAGCCCGAGATGCTGGTCGCCTTCCTCGGCTGCATAAAGGCGGGCCACCCCTACATCCCCGTGGATACCGTCCTCCCGAAGCAGCGCATGGAACGCATTCTCGCCGCCGCGAGCTTTACCCTCACCCCCGACCGCGTCGCGGAGATCGCCAGCTCCAGCCGTACCGCGCCTAGGGTCACGCTCGCGCAGGACGACCCCTGGTACATCATGTTTACCTCCGGCAGCACCGGCGACCCTAAGGGGGTCGTGCTCACGCGTGGCTGTCTGGAGGCGTTCGCCGAGTGGTTCCTTGCAGAGCAAAACCTCCGGACGGGAGAGGAAACCATCCTCAACCAGACTCCGTTCACGTTCGATCTCTCGATCATGGACCTGTATTGCGGCCTCTACACCGGCAGCACGATTTTCAGCGTTAGCCGCGATACGTTTGCAAACCCGAAACGCCTCTTCCAGGCCCTCCCCGCCTCGAATGCCACGGTCGTCCTCGCCACTCCCTCCTTCTTTCGCGTCTGCCTCAGCGAGCCCACCTTCCGCGCCACGATGATGCCCCGCATGCGCAAATTCCTCTTTTGCGGCGAGACCCTCCCTCCCGGCGTCGCCACGCAGATGATGGACCGCTTTCCGGACGCCGAATTGTGGAACACCTACGGCCCCACGGAGGCCACGGTCGCCATGACCTCCGTGCGCCTCACTCGCGAGATCCTGGAGAAATATCCCGCCGTCCCGGTTGGCGCGCCCATGCCCGGCGTGAAGGTCTATCTCATTGATGAGTCGCTCAATCCCCTGCCGGACGATGGCCGCGGCGAGATCGTGATCTCCGGTCCCAACGTGACCCCCGGCTACCTCAATGCCCCGGACCGCACCGCTGCCGCATTCGTTTCCCACGAGGGCCGGCGCGGTTATCGCACGGGCGATCACGGCTTTTTCCGCGACGGCTATCTCTTCTGCGAAGGCCGCAAGGATGGCCAGATCAAGCTTAACGGCTACCGCATCGAACTCGGCGACATTGAGGCAAACCTCCGCGGCCTGCCCGGCGTCAACGAGGCCATCGTCCTGCCCGTGATCAAGGATGGCGCCGCGCAATCGCTCACCGCGTTCGTTCACACCGGTCCAGCGGGCGATGAGAAGGAGTCCGAGCGGACGATGCGCCTCAAAGCTGCGCTCCTAGAGCGCCTGCCTTCCTACATGCTGCCCCGCAAGTTCGTGTACGTGCAGGAGTTCCCGGTCAACTCCAATGGCAAGGTGGATCGGCTGGAACTGGCGCGGAAGCTCGTATGATCCCATGATCCCATTTGCAGGCTTCGCCTACTTCGGCATCCTCCTCTACGTCGCGCTCCCCACCCTGGTCCTCGGCGCATTCCGACGCGCCGGCCGTCACTGGGCGCTCTTTGCCACCCTCGTATTTATCGTGGTGCAATACTGGACGCCGGTCCGCGTCCATCCCAAATGGATGGTACATGCCTTTTGGTTCGTTGCGGCGTGGGCGCTCTTTCAGGCGGTCATCGCCCGGTCCCTTCTGCTCTTGCGCGCCCGCGGTTCGGGCCGGCTGGCTTTTTATTCCGCGGTCGGCGCCTCGCTGCTCCCGCTCTTCCTGGCAAAGGCCGTGCCGCTTTTCAGCACCAGCCAGTTCGGCTTTCTCGGCATCTCCTACGTCACCTTTCGCGCGCTCGACCTCATCTTCTGCATTCAGGATCGCGTGGTCACCTCTTTCGCGCTCCCGGAGTACTTCGGCTTTCTCCTCTTCTTTCCCACCATCTCCTCGGGCCCCATCGACCGCTTCCGCCGTTTCCGCACGGACTGGCACAAGACGCGCACTCGGGCAGAGTTCATGGACGACCTGGGGGAGGGAATGCACCGCATCTTTCGCGGGTTTCTTTACAAGTTCATCCTCGCCTACCTCATCGAGCGCTACTGGATGAATCCCGCCGCCAATCGGCCCGGCCTGCTCGGCACGGCCGGTTACATGTACGCCTACACCTTCTATCTCTTCTTCGACTTTGCCGGTTACAGCGCCTTCGCCATCGGCCTCGGATACCTTTTTGGCATCCACACCCCTGAGAATTTTGACCGGCCCTTTCTGGCCCGCAATATCCGCGACTTCTGGAACCGCTGGCATATCTCCCTTTCCTTCTGGTTCCGCGACCATGTTTACATGCGCTTCGTCTTCGCGGCGATGCGCGGCAAGTGGTTCAAGAACAAGCACACCGCGGCCATCCTCGCTTACTATCTTTCATTCGGCCTCATGGGCATCTGGCACGGCATCGCCCCGCACTACATTCTTTACGGCCTCTATCACGGCACCCTGCTTTCCGGTTACGATATCTTCAGCCGGTGGAACAAGCAGCGCCAGCTCTGGAAGTCCGGCCCGCTCTGGACGGTCGCTTCGGTGTTGCTCACTTTCCACGCATTCGCCTTTGGCCTCCTCCTCTTTTCCGGCCACATGACTTCCTCCACAACCTCCACCATGCCGGTCATGTCCTCCATGTCTGGCAAGACGCGCACCCGCGGCGTGCTCGAGACCGTCAGCCCCTCGGTCATCTCCGGTTGGGCATGGGATGAAAAAAACCCGAACACTCCCGTCGAGGTCGTAATCATGGAGAACAAGCATCTCATCGGCACCATGCTCGCCGATCAATTCCGCCAGGACCTCGCCATTGAAGGCCGCGGCAACGGACGCCACGGTTTCACCTTCACCCCTCCTCCCGCCCTGCGCGACGGCAACCGCCATCTCGTCACCGTCCTCACCGGCCGCAAGCCCCTGGCTGGGAGCCCGTGGCCACTGAATCCGGACAACTAAATACGTACCATTGCGGTGATGCTGCCGCGTCATCTCCCGCGGCGCCATTTTTTCCAAGCATTCGTGCCCGCGGCATGCGATAGTATTCATGAACAGACCGGGCTGGCATCCCGTCAATAAACACATGAACAGCAGGGTGTTCAGAAATTTGGGGGCTTGGTGGGGGAGGGCGCAACGGCACGGGATGCCCTGCGTGGGGTTGGTTGTCTTCATGGGCTGCTTCACTTTTCTGGTCGCGCCGGACGAAAATTTCGCCCCCTCGCCGCACTCGGCCGCGGCTGCTGGCAACGTGATTCCGGCCAACGGCACGCCGATGGTTATCATCGATCCGGGGCACGGTGGCATCGATGATGGCACCAAGTATTTCGGCCTGGCGGAAAAGGATGTGACCCTCGATGTCGCGCAACGCCTGGAGCGGGTCCTCAAGGCCCTGCATGTCGACACGGTGCTTACCCGGCGGGACGACCTCTATGTGTCGCTGCCGGAGCGGGTGGAGATCGCCAACCAGCTAGCGGACACCAACAGCAACATCATTTTTGTATCCATCCACTTCAACCAATCAGGCGCGGAGAGCGTGGATGGCATCGAGACCTATTACGCCGATCGCAAGATCGCCCCCACGACCGATTGGACCTGGCTCGGCTTTTTCAGTCACCCGGAAGATGAGCAACTGGATCGGGGCGAGAACCTCGCCGCCTCCATCCAGAACGCGCTGACTTCCCGCATGCTCGAGACCAACCGCGGCATCAAGAGCCGCTCTCTGTTCGTGGTCCGCCACACCCGCATGCCGGCCGTGTTGGTGGAAGGCGGCTTCCTGAGCAACAAGATCGAGAACCAGATGCTCCGCAATGACGGCTACCGGGATCGGATCGCGCAGGGCCTTGCCGCCGGGATCGTCAATTACATGCAGACCATGCATCCCGCCTCCATCCCCCACCTCGCCAGCGCCGCCGATACTTCACGCCGTCACGATTGAATGGCGCGCCGCATTCCCGCGTCGTAGAATGTGCATTACCGATGAAACGTGTTCTTTTGTTCCTGACGGTGGTTTCCCTCATTTCCTCCCTGGCCCGTGCCGACGACCAAACCCAGGCCGTGCAGCAGGCCCTCAAGGACCAGGGCTTTTACTACGGTCAGGTCGATGGCCAGAGCGGCCCCGAGACTGACTCCGCGATCCGTCGATACCAGATTCGCCAGGGCCTCGATGTAACGGGCAAGATGGACGAACAGACTCTCGATTCCATGCATCTCGGCCGTCCGGATAACAACAACACCCTGCACGCCGTCCCGCCGCCCTCCAGCAATTCCGCGGATTCCCAGCCCGCCGCCCAGGTCACCCCGAAGCCCGTGGTCCAGAGCGATCAGGATTTCCTAAAACGCCATCCGCAGCCCGCGACCCCCGCGCACGCCTCCGATGACGACGCCAATTCTCAACCAACTCAACCAACTCAGCCAGCCCAGCCGCCGGAGCCCCCCGACCAGGCCCAAGCCGGCCAGACCATTCCGGTCGAATACGCCCGATTCTTCCGGAAGACCCCTTACGAGACCGCCCCGCCCGTGGTGCAACGCAGCACGGTGCAACGGGCCGAGGTGCGCCTCGCCCACGAAGGCTTCTACCGCGGCGTCGCCGATGGCGAGCTCGGCGACTCGCTGGGCCGCGCCCTGGTGGCCTACCAGCGGGACGCCGACCTTGTGCCGACCGGCCGCCTGGACATGGACACCCTCTCGGACATGGACCTGCTCCCGAAACGCCACGTCGTCGTCCGGCCCCCGCTCCCCTACGACTACTACGGCTTCCCCGATGACCGTCGCGACAACCGCCGCGACGTCTACCGCGGCCTCTGGGTCCACTAAAGCAATTTAACTTAAACCATAGCTAAGGGCCGAAGGCCCGACTCATACAAGCCCAGGGCAACGCCTTGGGTATAAGAGTCTTACGGGGCAAGCCCTGAAGGGGCGTCTCATGCTGTTCGGCTACGGCATTAGTTAAACCGCCCTAAAATTTCGAATGTCCCGCCCGCCCCCCTACATCAGGTAAAACTCCGCGATCGACGCCACCACCAACTGGATCTCCTCCGGCGTTAGCTCGGGATAAATGGGCAGCGCGATCGTCTGCCGCGCCGCACGTTCCGCCTGCGGAAAATCCCCCTGTTTGTAGCCCAGGCTCGCAAAGCATTCCTGCAAGTGGAGCGGGATGGGATAGTAAACCGCATGCCCGATCCCGGTCGCCTTGAGATGCTTGATCAGCTCGTCCCGGCGCGGGGCGCGGATGACGAATTGATTGTAGATATGATGGTTCGGAATAACGGCGGCCTTGGCGGCGAAGGTTTCCACCGGACTGGTCAGGCAACCGAGGCTGGCACGCTCGAATTCCGCGCGGTAAAGCGCCGCGTTCGCCCGCCGCATCGCCGACCAATCATTCAGGTGCGGCAGTTTGATCCGCAGGATCGCCGCCTGGAGCGCATCGAGGCGGAAGTTCCCGCCCACTTCGTCGTGATGGTAGCGAGTTTCCATGCCGTGATTCCGCAGGCGCCGGATTTTGTGGTACATGGCATCGTCCTGGCACACGACCATGCCTGCATCGCCGAAGGCCCCGAGATTCTTCGATGGAAAGAACGAGTAAAATCCGAACTCGCCCATGGCCCCACACGTTTTCGGCCCCTCCTTGCCCGGGTATTGCGTCCCGAGCGCTTGCGCCGCGTCTTCGACCACCGGGATGCCATGCTCCGCCCCGAGGGCGCAAATCTCGTCCATGCGGCAACTCAGCCCGAAGAGGTGCACCGGGATGATCGCCTTTATTTTCTCCGAGCGATGCTTCTCCAGGCACTCCCGCAGACGGACCGGGGATATATTGAAACTGTCCTGCTCGATGTCCGCGAAGATAATGCGCGCGCCCAGCCGGGCGATGCCGCCCGCCGTGGCAAAGAACGTATAGGGAGTCGTCACTACCGCATCGCCCGGGCCAATGCCCAGCGCCATCAGGATCGCCAGCTCGGCGTCCGTGCCGGAGGAGACGCCGATCGCGTGCCGGGCCCCCGTGTAATCGCAGATCTCGCGTTCCAGGTCCTGGACCTCGGGGCCAAGGATGAACTGCTGCGAAATCGCGACTTCATCGATTTTCGCGCGAATCTGCTCGCGCAACGGCTCGTACTGCTTCGTCAGGTCGAGGAGTGGTACTTGCATTTGGTAAGCATGAATTATGGAGGATGAATCAAAAGACGCAACGGGATCGAGGCGCGAAGGTGAATGAATCGCAAGATTCGGAAAGTCCAAAAATGCACCATGGTGATTTTGTGCTGGTAATTTGAGCGCCCGTGCTAGCGGATGCTGGGCGCAATCGCTAATCTGCCCCACGATGTCCCCCATTGCTTTGATTACTGGTTCCTCCCGCGGCATCGGCCGTGGTATCGCCCTGGAGCTTGCCCGCGCCGGACGGCATGACCTCGTGATCAATTTCGCTGGCAACGAAGCCGCGGCCCGCGAGTGCAAGGCGCTGTGCGAAGAGGCCATAGAGGCATCTGGCGGCGAGCGGCGCGTGGAGACGGTCCAGGCTGATATTTCCATCGCGGCGGACCGCGAGCGGATGCTCGATTTTGTCGACCGGAACTTCGGCCGGCTCGATCTCCTGGTGAATAATGCCGGCGTGGCGCCCAATGTCCGCGCAGATTTGCTGGAGGCCGGCGAGGAGAGCTTTGACCGGCTCATCAATATCAACCTCAAGGGCCCGTATTTTCTCACCCAGTCCGCGGCGAAACTGATCGCAAAATCCACTCCTCTGGAGGGAGCGGCCCGCGCGGTGGTCAATGTGACCAGCATCTCGGCTTATACCGTTTCGACCGATCGCGGAGATTACTGCGTGGCAAAGGCGGGCCTCGCGATGATGACCCGGTTGTACGCCGTGCGGCTCGCCGAGTTCGGGATCGGCGTTTTTGAAATCCAGCCCGGGGTCATCGCCACGGATATGACCGGCGGCGTGAAGGAAAAGTACGACCGCCTCTTCGCCAACGGCCTCGCCCCGATCAATCGCTGGGGCGAGCCCTCGGACATCGGCAAGGCCGTTGTCGCCGTGGCCACCGGGCTGTTTCCCTATTCAACCGGTCAGGTCTTTAACGTGGATGGCGGGTTCCATATTCACAGGATTTAGCCGTGATTAAAATCAACAATGATCTCAAGCCCGCCGATCTCAAGGGAAAGGTCGATCGCCTCTGGCAGGTCAGCGCCCCCAAGATCTGGTCGATCGCCCGCGACGACTCCCCCGGCAAGGCGACCCCAGTCTACACGGTCAATGGCAAGTACACCGCCAAAGGCTGGACGGAATGGACCCAAGGCTTCGTGTACGGATCGGCCATTCTGCAATACGACGCCACCTACGACGAGGCGTTCCTCAAATATGGCCGCGAGCAGACGGTCAAGCGCATGGCGCATCACATCACCCACACCGGCGTGCATGACCACGGCTTCAACAACGTCAGCACCTACGGCAGCCTCTGGCGCCTGATGATCGAGGGGCGCCTCCCGGCAAATGCATGGGAACAGGACTTTTACGAGGTGGCGTTGAAAAGCTCCGGCGCGGTCCAGGCCAGCCGCTGGACCTACATCGCCAATGGCGAGGGCTTCATCTATTCCTTCAACGGTCCGCACTCGCTCTTCGCGGATACGATCCGCTCGCTGCGCGCGCTGGCCGTTTCCCACCGCCTCGGCCACGTGTTGATGGGAGAGAAGGACCGCAAATTCTCCCTGCTCCAACGCCTGGTCGAGCACGCCAGGACGACCGCGCAATACGCCGTCTATTACGGCGAGGGCCGCGACGCATACGACGTGCGGGGCCGCACCGCGCACGAGAGCATTTTCAACGTAAACGATGGGAATTACCGCTGCCCGAATTCCCAGCAGGGCTACTCCCCCTTCAGCACCTGGACACGCGGCCTCGCGTGGATCATGTGCGGCTACGCCGAGCTGCTGGAGTACATCGACGCCTGCGGAGAACTGGAGTTGGAGGCGCTCGGCGGACGCCAGGCCATCACCGCCCTCCTGCGCCGCCCGGCCGAGGCGACGTGCGATTTTTACATCGATCAGACTCCGGTTGACGGCATCCCCTACTGGGATACCGGCGCGCCGAATCTCCACCGGCTTGGCAATTACCTGGACTGCGTGGCGGATCCCTTCAACGACTTCGAGCCGGTTGACAGTTCCGCCGCGGCCATCGCCGCGCAAGGGCTGCTGCGGCTGGGCGCATGGCTGACCAAGCGCCAGGAGACCGAGGCCGGCAGCCGGTATTGGCAGGCCGGGCTCACGGTATTGAACACGCTTTTCGACGATCCCTATGTGAGCACGGACCCCAATCACCAGGGGCTCCTGCTTCACTCGATCTATCATCGCCCGAACGGCTGGGACCATGTCCCCGCGGGGCGAAAGACCCCCTCCTGCGAGTCGAGCATGTGGGGCGATTACCACGCTCGCGAGGTCGCCCTCTATCTCAGGCGCCTCATCGAAGAGAAGCCGTACCTCACCTTTTTTGGACCCACGAAACCTTGATACAATCTCCATGACTATTTCCGATCTCGCCAAAATCACCGGACGCCGATACCCCGCGCGCCGTCTTACGCAGAATATCTGCGGGGGCTCGGCCCCCATCCAGGCGGCCAATTTCTCGCTCGGCAACGTCACCCTCGACCCCGATGGCGGCCAGGTCCCCTGGCACAATCAGGACCAGGAGGAAGTCTACATCATCGTCGAGGGCACCGGAGAGATGTGCCTGGGCGAGCAGCGCCAGACAGTCACCGCGGGCCAGGCCGTTTACATTCCGTCCAGGGTCTTTCATCAACTGACCAACATCGGGCCGGCGCCCCTGCGCATGATCTACTGCTACGGCCCCGCCGGCGATGTGGCGCATTGGCGCCAGGAGCTGGCCGGCACTCTGCCAAAGGCCGGCGTTGACGTCCCTCCTCTGCCGCCCGGCGCCCGCCCGCAGTGCACCGAGAAGCCCGCGGACGCATAACTATTTCTCCCCAGAAAGGCGCTAATTAATGCAATCGCATCTAAGGGCCAAAGGCCCGTCCCAAGCCAGCCCAGCGAGGAGGCGGAGGGGATTAGCGGGGGTTGGAGGGCGGGCGAGCCGGCAACGCCCTGGGTTAACAGCCCAACGGGCCAA
>Ga0182030_10017126_pt1 | contig 14016 bp, 12 predicted proteins | sample 812S3MmetaG_FD_121299 | JGI IMG/M metagenome (GOLD analysis project Ga0182030, IMG submission 121299) | Permafrost microbial communities from Stordalen Mire, Sweden - 812S3M metaG (Illumina Assembly) | ecosystem: Environmental > Terrestrial > Soil > Wetlands > Permafrost | place: Sweden...
ACGATCGCTCAACACGATCACGCGGTTGGCCATGAAAAGCGCCTCCTCGACGTCGTGCGTCACCAGCAGCGCGGAAAACCCGGCGCGTTGCCAGAGCGAGACAAGCTCCCCCTGCATGGTGATGCGTGTCATCGAGTCCAGCTTGCCCAAAGGCTCATCCAGCAACAGCAAGGTTGGATCGTTAACCAAGGCGCGGGCCAGCGAGACTCGTTGCGCCATGCCACCGGACAATTGATGCGGATAGGCGGTCTCGAAATTCGTCAGGCCCACCAGCCGCAGCGCCTCATCCACGCGGCCGCCCTGGGCGCGCAACAAGCCGCGGGCTTCCAGGCCCAGGGACACGTTGGCGCGAACGGTTCGCCAGGGATACAAAGTCGGATCCTGAAACATCACCACGCGGGACGGATGGGGACCGGCGATGCGTTGCCCCTCCACCAGCAGCGTGCCGGTGGAGGGTGGCTCCAGCCCAGCCACCAGCCGCAGCAGCGTCGATTTCCCGCAGCCGCTGGGGCCGAGCAGCGCCACCAGTTCGCCGGCTTCCATGCGGAAACTGACACGATCCAGCACCGGCAATGTCTTGCCGTCGAGGGCGAACGCATGGCTGACATTCAGCACGTCCAGCGCCGAGCCGGGCGGCGCCGGTTCGACAAACCGCGCGGCAGTGCTCACCATTGGACCAACCCCTTTTGCCACGCCAGAAGTTTGTCTCTGGCCCGGAACAACAGCGTGATGAGCCCGGTGCACATCAGCGCCATCACCAGCAGCGCGGAATACATATTCGCGTAGGCAGCCCAGCCTTGAGCCCACTGCAAGTACCAGCCGAGTCCGGCTTTGACGCCCATCATTTCGGCGACGACCAGTACCGAGAACGACGCGCCCAGACCCATGAACAAACCGACGAACACCGATGGCATCGCCGCCGGGATCGCGACCTTCAGCACCAGAAAGCGCTGGCTGGCGCCCATCGTGCGCGCGACGTCATAGTAAGCTTTGTTCACGCCCGCGACGCCGGACCAGGTCAGCACGGTGACCGGAAAGCCGGTCGCCAGCGCCACCAGAAACGTGCTGGCGCTGTAACTTCCCGGGAACGCGAAAAACGCCAGCGGCAACCACGCGGTCGCCGGCAAAGGCCCCAGCAATCGCAACGCCGGATGCGCCCAGTACCCCACCGCGCGCGACCAGCCGATCGCCACGCCGGCGGCAAATCCGGCCATCGCGCCGATGACATATCCTCCGGCGAGCAAGCGTAACGAATGCGCGACACTCAGCCCGAGTCTGGGATAATCGTCGGTGAAGACTTCAAGCATGGCCTGCGGGGAGGCGAAGAACGGTCTCGGCAATACGGTGAATTTCGCGGTCGTCAGTTCCCAGGCCAGGAAAACGCCGGACAGCAGCAACAGCCACGGGCCGGAATAACGCGCCCGCTCGGCCACGTTTTTGGGCACCAGCGAGCCCAGTACGGCGATCGCGGCGAGGATGGCCCCGATCCCCGCCATCACCCACGCCAACAACCCCGTGCGATCGAAGTCGTCGATGTCCGGGAGCCACCCGGTCACTGCGGCATCCGTCAGCCACGCCACGGCGGCGATCCCGCCCAGAAACCAGAACGCGCGCGGCGCCGCTACCGGCTCATCCGCGACCGACTGGCCGATGTCCTCCGCCGGCCGTAACGATTTAGCTGAGAACATTGGCATAGACCTTGTCGGAGAAGCGATCGGCGTTGGTACTTGGTTTGATGACCGAGATGGCTTTCAGCTCTTCGATATAAAGCGCGATCTCCTGCTTCAGATCGGCGCCGACCGGATGATGGCCATGGGTATGGCCGCGCAACATTTCCGCCAATTGATCCGGCTTCGCGACCGGCGAGTAAGGCGCGAAAATCCGCGCGGTTTCGTCAGGATTGTCGTGCACGAATTCTTGCGCTTCCAGAATGGCCTCGGTCAGCGCGGCGGCGGCGGGTTTGTCGTCGCGGATCAGGCCGCCGCGCACGCCCAGAACGCAGCAGGCGCGGTGCGCGTATTCGCCGTCGAGGTTGGACGCGACCTCGCGCAGATCGTCGCGTTCCCGGATCACCCAGCCAAGCGGGTCGCCCAGAGTGAAGGCATCGACTTCGCCTTTTTTCAACGCGACCGGCAGCAGATCGCCCGGAAAGACCCGGAATTGCACGTCGTTGACCGGGTCGAAGCCAAGTTTCGCCAGGCGGATGGAGAAGAAATTCTTGTCCGGCGCGGCCATGTCGGTGACGCCGATGGTTTTGCCTTTCAGGTCCGCCAGCGTCTGGATGCCCAAGGTTTTCGCCGCCAGCAGCCGCATGCAGCCGCCATGCGTGGCCGTCGTGATGCGGACGTCGAAGCCTTGCTCCAGGGGTTTCAGCCAGCGCAACGCCATGCCGACGCCGGCATCCGCCTTGCCCGACGCGATCGCCTCCAGCAACTGATCCGTGGAACCACCGAAATTGATGAGTTCCACGTCCAGGTTGCGTTTGGAGAACAACCCCTTCGCCGCCGCGACCGGCACACCGGCGGTGCAAATGGCGCTGGCGTTCCAGGTCAGCCGCACCTTGCGCGGCTCCCCTGGCAGCACCGTGACGGGCACGGACGCGGAGGCCTTGCAGATCGGCGGCGCGGCCAGATCGGCGGGCAGCGGGGCGAAGCGGCTACTGGCGAACACTGACGGCGCGGCGAAGCCCAGGGGAACCAGCGCGGCGGCGGCGCCCGAGGCGCGCAGCAACCCACGCCGCGACAAAAGGTCGCGTTTCGAAACAACGGTCATGATGAACCTTCCTGATAGAGAGCCGCTATTCGGCCGGGACGGCGATTCTGCCGGTGCGGAACAACCGGTGCGCCAGCCGGCGGACATCGGCGAGCGTCGGCCACGTCGTGCCGTCCAGTTCTTCCAGCCGGAAATCGGTGGCGATGAAGCGGTAGCCGGTGTCCAGCCGCACGGCGGCGCCGACGAACGCGCCATCGATCTCGATGACGTGAGATTGCAACATGATGAGGATCCTTTGGTGTGGGAAAGCGGAGGTCAGCCGGTCGCGCGACCGTGCCGACATCGCATTCGCCGCTGGACGTTGGTCCAACGGGTCGCACCGGTTCCCTGTCTGAACGCCCTGGCGGCCATGGCGAGTGATCCTCTGGTTCGGCGATCGCCGGCTTTGGGGCCAGCGTCCTTTGAGGATTAGAGGATAATTTTCTACGATAGTGCAATAGACGACTCAAAATAAGATTTATTTTCTTGTTATCGCGTGAATCACCAGAGTTTCTTGCTATAGCGAGCCATCAGACGGGACGACTTGTCGCCTCTTTCAGCGCCGACCTCGCCTGGGCCGGGTTGGGCTATCGCTTCACCGCGCCCCCGGCGCGCAACGCCTTGATGGTCAGGTGAGCCTGGCGCGGACGCTTAAAAGGGACGGAACAGGTGTTTTCACGGGACGAACTGACCATGCGTGGCAAAACAACAAGAGCCAGATCGTGACATGGATCAGTGCCAGGATGACGCTCAGGTCGATCCCGACTGTGCGTGCGATGACCTCTTGTCCGGTAACGCATGCGCGCCACGAACGTCGTTACCCAGGGAATATTGAGCGTGTCGCCGCTGAGGAACGGGTGGAGGAGAACCCAATGGAACGCTCCCAACGGCGCGTCGCCGAATACCGCGCCAACGCATGAGACCGTCACCAGCAAGGCAATGGCCAGTTTCCATGTCACGGGATTGACCAGCGCGCGGCGTAGCGAGCGAATGTCCGAAACTTCCAACATATGCGCCAACAAGAAGGGAGCGATGATCAGCGGCTGCCACTTCGGTAAAATACTCAGGAGGAAAAGCACGAAACCGGATAATGGCCGTTTGTCCCGGATCGCCCACAGCGCGGCGACGAACCGGCCGTGATCCATCGTCAATCCCGAAAGCATCACATGATTTTCCCATGGCGTAACGGCAACCGCCCGCCAACCAGAATCAATACTCATCGTGACAAAGCAAAGTATCAAGCCAACCCGACGCGGGCGCCGATTGAAAGAACCTCGAGAATCCTCTAACCTGGGCGCGCGATCCTTGCGTGCCGTCGCGTTCCCTGTCAGTCATCCAGGGCTGAGACATCGCGCTGTCTTGACCGATACTGGACCTCCATGCCGATGAGCGATGCATCTGAACCGCGCCCCCAAGCACACGACCGGTTCGCGGCGGCGGTCAGGCACCTCCCGTTTCTGCTTCACGGAATCCTGTTTGTTTGCTTTGGCATCGCCATTTATCTGTTCGGGGTCTTGTTGTTTTTTCCGCGGTATTTTCTCGGCCTGAACGCGGCGTTGAGACCGTTGAACGAGGCGATCGTCTGGTACAGCGGCGTGCCCGTGCTGATCGGCATCATTTTCATTCTCATCGACCTGCTCGTGCTGTTCCGGTGGAAGCGGCGCACCGGTCCCGTGCGGTACGACCCGCCCCGCGATTCCATGGTCACGGTGGCGCTCACCGCCTATGACGACGAAGCGAGCATTGGCCGCGCGGTCGAGGACTTTAAACGCCATCCGCGGGTCAGGACGGTGATCGTCATCAGCAACAATAGCAGCGATCAGACCCTCAGGCTGGCCCAGGAGGCCGGGGCGATCGCCTATGATGAACCAAAGCAGGGCTACGGCCAGTGCGTCTGGCGATGCTGGTCCGAAGCACTCCGGCACGACGATACGGAGTTGATTGTTCTCTGCGAAGGCGACATGACCTTCCGCGCGTACGATATCGACAAGCTGCTGGCCTATGTGCCGCACGCGGATATCGTCAACGGCACGCGCACGGCCGAAATATTGCGCCAGTTCGATACGCAGCTCAGCACGTTCATGTTTTACGGCAACGTGTTTGTCGGCAAACTTCTCGAAGCCAAACATCTCGGCAAGGGCACCATCACCGACGTGGGCACCACGTACAAATTGTGCCGGCGCGGCGCGATCCTGCGCCTTCTGCAAGACCTCGATCCGACTCTGAACCTGGAGTTCAACGCTTATTTCCTCGACCAGGCGTTAAGTCACGATCTGGCGGTCGTCGAGTGTCCCATCACGTTCCACCAGCGGACCGGTACCAGCAAAGGCGGCAACGTGAATGACTGGCGTGCTCTGAAAGTCGGTCTTCGCATGAGCGTGGGGATCGTACTGGGCTGGAGATTTGTTTTACGATGAGCGGCGAGTACCACCACACGCGGTTCGCCCCCGACCCCAGACGCGGCGTGCTCTGGCGCGCCCTTTGGCGCTTCCACTTCCGCAAGCTCATAAAACCAGACCATTGCGTTCTCGAACTGGGCGCCGGCTATGGCGACTTTATCAACACCGTCGTCGCGCGCCGCCGGATAGCGATCGATCGTTGGCCGGGCTTCATCGCTTACCTGGCGCCGGAGGTCGAGGGCGTCGCCGGGAACGCGGTCGATCTCGATTTCCTCGACGACCAGTCAATCGACTTCGTTTTCGCCAGCAACCTGTTTGAACACCTCACGAAGGACGATCTCGCCAGCATACTGGCGCAGCTTCGGCGCAAGCTGCGGCCTGGCGGCACGCTGAATATCCTGCAGCCGAATTACCGCTATGCGTTTCGGGAGTATTTTGACGATTATACTCATGTCTCGATTTACTCCCACATCAGCATGGCGGATTTCCTGACCGCCAACGGTTACGCCGTCCTTGAAAATCATCCGCGGTTCCTGCCGCTGACGGTCATATCGCGCCTGCCGGTCTCGCCCAGGCTGATCCAGGCATACTTGCTTTCGCCGATCAAACCGATGGGGAAGCAAATGCTGATCCGGGCGCGGCCGAACTAATTCGGACCCGACGGCTGAACCGCTCCAGATCATTTGGCGACGTCCACGCGACCGGTCATAACGCGAAGGTCAGACGTCGATGTCCTCGACCGTCTTCGCGTGTTCCTGAATGAACAGGAACCGCAGCTCCGGCCGCCGCCCCATCAGGCTCTCCACCAGATCGGCGGTCGCCGCGCGTTCTTCCGGCGCCGAGACGACCTTCAGCAGCGTCCGCTTCGCCGGGTCCATCGTCGTCTCCCGCAACTGCGCCGGAGGCATCTCCCCAAGGCCCTTGAATCGGCTGACCTCGACCTTGGCGCCCGCTTTGAACTCTGACTTCATCTTCCGCTCACGGTCCGCGTCATCCATCGCATAGACCGACTTCGCCCCCTGCGTCAGCCGGTACAAAGGAGGCTGCGCCAGATACACATGCCCATGCCGCACCAGCTCCGGCAGTTCCCGATAGAAGAACGTCATCAGCAACGAGGCGATGTGCGCGCCATCGACGTCGGCGTCCGTCATGATGATCACCCGGCCATAGCGCAATTTCGCCCGGTCGAACCGGTCGCCCACGCCGCAGCCAAGAGCCTCGATCAGATCACGCAACTCCTGGTTCTGCCGCAGCTTGTCGGCCGACGCCGACGCCACGTTCAGGATCTTGCCTCGCAGCGGCAGGATCGCCTGGGTGTCCCGGTTGCGCGCCTGCTTCGCGGAACCGCCCGCGCTGTCGCCCTCGACCAGGAAAATCTCTGTCTCGGCGGCGTTTTCCCGCGCGCAGTCCGTCAGCTTACCCGGCAACCGCAATCGCCGCGTGGCGGATTTCCGAGGCGTATCCTTGGCCTCCTTGCGGCGGATGCGTTCTTCCGCCCGCTCGATCACGAACGCCAACAGATTGTCGGCGGACGCCGGATCCGCCGCCAGCCAATGATCGAACCGGTCGCGCAATGCTGTCTCGGTCAACCGAGTCGCCTCGCCGTTGGTCAGCTTTTCCTTGGTCTGGCCCTGGAATTGCGGCTCGCGGATGAACAGCGACAATTTGGCCGCGATCGGGTCCAACGCGTCGTCCGCCGTGATCTGCGCCGCGCGCTTGTTGCCGCGTTGCTCGCCCCAGGCGCGCAGGCCCTTCACCAACGCCGCGCGAAATCCCGTCTCATGGGTGCCGCCCTGAGGTGTCGGGACGGTGTTGCAATAGGAATCGAGTAAGCCCTCGCCCTCATCCAGCCAAACGATGGCCCATTCCAGCCGGCCGGTTGCCTCACCGGGCAGGTTGGCCTCGCCAGACCAGATCTGCGGCAGGACGCGGGTCGAGTCGCCGATGTCGGCTTCCAGGCTGTCGCGCAACCCGCCGGGGAAATGCAGTACCGCTTCAGCCGGTGTCTCGTCCTTGCCGCCCTTCAGCAGCGCCGGATCGCAAGACCAGCGAATTTCGACGCCGCGGAACAGATAGGCCTTGGAGCGGCAGAGCTTGTATAGCCGCGCCGGTTGGAACCGAGGGTTGGCGAACACGGTCGCGTCCGGCCGGAAGCGGATGGAGGTGCCACGCCGGTTATGCACCGGACCGGCGTTGATCAGCTTCGTGACCGGGGCGCCCTTGGCGAAATTTTGCTTCCACAGCGTGCGGTCGCGCGCGACCTCCACCTCCATCACCTCGGACAGCGCGTTGACCACGGAACTGCCGACACCGTGCAGCCCGCCCGACGTCGCGTAGGCCTTGCCGCCAAACTTTCCACCCGAATGCAGCGTGGTAAGAATGACCTCCAACGCGCTGAGATTTTTGAATTTCGGATGCGGATCGACCGGAATGCCGCGGCCATTGTCACGCACCGTCAGGAACCCGCTGTCCTCCAGCGTCACGTCGATGAAACTGGCATGGCCCGCGACGGCCTCGTCCATCGCGTTGTCGATGATTTCCGCCGCGAGGTGGTGCAGCGCTGTTTCATCGGTGCCGCCGATATACATGCCGGGCCGGCGCCGCACCGGCTCCAGCCCCTCCAGAACCTCGATATCCTTGGCGGAGTAGTCGTCGGCCGAGGGGGGCGGAACCGCCTTGCCGCGCTTCGCCGCCGCCTTCCCGCTCGCTGAACCGCCGTCCGCGTTAAACAAGTCGTTCATGCTGTGTTCCCGTCGCGAGCCGGCACCCTAGCCGGATCGGACGAGTCAGGGCAACCGGAACCGGACCCTGGATTCTCCCGCGGGCGGGCATCCCTGGCGGGAGATGTCCAGGCGAAGCGGCCGGCATCCCTGCCGGCCGCCACACACCGAACCAGCGCCGGACTTCAACGAATGTTGATGTTCAGGCCAAAGCCGGGCGCGCCATAAACAATCGGCGGCGCGTAATAGGCGGGGCCGCCGTAGACCACCGGGGGCGCCCGGTAATAGGCGCGGTCGCGATGCCAGTCGCGATGGTCGCCGCGGTGATCCTCGGCGAACGCCGCGCCTGAGAAAGAACTGACGATGAAAGTCCCCGTCAACGCCGCGGCCAAAAGGCTCGCGCCCAGGCGGCGTTCAGGTCTGGTTTTGATCGTGCTGGTCATGATGACCTCCCTTGCGAAGCATTTCCGCTGACAACGCGTGCCAGAGACACGCCGGCGCCCGAGCTCATGATAGGGAGAGGACTTCCGGCGGCGTCGGATGGTTTGGCCTCAGCCGGTCTGGCCGCGCGCCGCGGCGGCGTTTTGATGCGCCGCCAGGAACACCGCGTCCGCCGTCTTCTTCTGCGCGTCCGGCATCGCCGAGTACAGCGTCGAGAAAGACGAGATCAGATGCTTCAGCCCATCGACATGCGCCTGCGCGTACTTCTGATACATCTTCAGATCCTCGACCGCGGTCATGCTGTCCGGTGCCGTCGTGTGGCTGTCCGCCACGACCTTATCCAGGTTCGCCGCGTTATCCCGCATCGCCTTGGCCACCGCGTCCCACTTCTTTTCCTCGTCGGGCGCGATCTTGAGCTGGTCGTGCAGGGTAGCGATGCGCTGCTCAACCGTCTCGCTTTTGGTCTCCGTGGAAGCCGCGCCGGCCGGGGCCCGCGGTGCCGCCGTTTGTGGCGTGGTCGCCTGGGCTAATTGCATCGCAGCGCTGGTGACCGTGTCGGCGTGTGCGACGCTAAGCGTTCCGGCCAGGATCGTGGCCCCCATCAGCGCCGCGACGGTCATCGAGCGTCGCGCCGCTGGCTGGATTCCTCTGGGCGCGGCGATCAGGAGAGAGGCGATTGGCATGGTGGATTTCCTCATTGGTTCGCGGACGGCCGCCAGGAAATTCGGGCCGGCGTGCCAGGCGTCCGATAAACCCCGCGGCATACGGATGGTTCCCGCGCCGTCTGCTCGTGCCGCCCAGTTCAGGCGGCAAGCCGGGTCTCGGCGGCGCGGCCCAGAGCGAGCACCGAGGTCACCAGCGCCTCGACGTCCTCAATCGCGGTACGATGGTTGACGATGGCGGCGCGAATGGCCGTCCGCCCGCCAATCGTGGTCAAGGATGGAGCCACCCTTCCCGCCTCATGCAAATCCGCCACGATCTCCGCGTTCAACCGATCCGCGTCCGCGCCGCGATAGCCGAAGCAGACAATGTTCAACGGCGCTGGCCCGAGCAGTTCCAGCGCCGGCTCTCGCGACACAAGCTCCGCCAGACGCCGCGCCAGCTCGACTGTCCGCGCGACCACGCCGCCGATCGCGTCCGCGCCGTAGGTCTTCAACGTGAACCACGTCTTCAGGGCCCGAAATCCGCGCGACAGGTCCGGCCCGTAATCGCATGGCCACCAGTCGCCGCCCGCCAGCCCTCGCTCCGCCCGCCGCAGATAGGCTTCGTCGGCCGCGAAGGTGCGCCGCAGCCACGCGCCGTCCCGCACCAACAGGAACCCGGAATCGTACGGCACCTGGCCCCATTTGTGCCAGTCGAACGCCAGGGAATCCGCCCGCTCGATCCCGGCCAGCAAGGGCGCGAGGCCGGGCGCCAACATGGCGAGAGCCCCGAACGCGCCATCGATGTGGAAATGCAGGCGCTCGTCCGCGGCGATGCCCGCGAGCGACTGAAGATCGTCGATGGCACCGACATCGACCGTGCCCGCCGTGCCGATCAGCAGGAAGGGCTCCATCCCGGCGGCCCGATCCGCTTCGATCACCGGACGCAGCACGTCGATCCGAATGCGCTGGTCCACGTCCACCGGAATCCGCCGAAGCTGATCGCGGCCCAATCCTGACATCTCCATGGCCTGGGCGATGCACCCGTGCGCCGCGTCGGAGGTGTAGGCGATCAGATGTCGTCCCATCACCGCCAGCCCCTGCCCGCGCACCGCCGCCCCCAACGCCCGTGTGCGCGCGGCGAGCACGCCGATGAAATTCGCCGCCGAGGTACCGGTCACGAACAGCCCGCTCGCGGTCGCGGGAAAGCCGAACAGGTCGCGAGTCCAGGCGATCATCTGGCGCTCGACCTCGATCGCCATGTGATCGCGCCCGCCCGCGTTGGCGTTCATGCCGGCGGCCAGCATTTCGGCGAGCATGCCGACCGGCGTGCCACCACCCTGCACCCATCCCATGAAGCCCGGATGCGCGTTGCCGCTGGAATACGGCAGGATCGAGCGCAGGAATTGGTCGTGCACGTCGCCCAGTTCCGTGGGCTGCCGCGGCATGGTTTCGCTGAGTTCGCCAGACGGCGGCGCACGCCAGACTGGCTGGTCGCGCAACGTTTCCATATGGTCGAACATGTCGTCCAACATGCGGTGCCCATCGCGGCGGATATCGTTCCAGTCCGCGGGATCGAGAGAGGCTGAAGTACCATGGTCAGGCATGGGATCGATCTCCTCCACCAGCGCGCGCCGCCGGTGGTCGAAGCGATTGTTAGGCGGTGGGTGGTGAATCCAGGGTTAAGCGCCGGAGTTTTGCCCGGAAACCCGACCGGGGGACGAACCGGTGACGCTTGCCGGGCTTGACCGACTCGCGGCCTGTTTCCCAACCAGAGTGCCAGCGCACTTCAACCTTACTTTCGATCGGGGCACGCATGGCTGGCTCGTCGGTTCTCCGCGCGGCATTGTTCGCGCTCTGCTTTCTGTCCGGCGCCTCGTACGTTCGTGCCGCCGACGCCCCATCGACCACCGACCTGATCGGACTCGAAACCGAGGGCTCGGGCGGCATCACGGTGCGGCAGGCGGAAGATCTCGCGAGTCTCATCGATGACGGCACCACGCGGCGCCTGGTGCCGGTGGTCGGCCAGGGCGGCCTCGACAACATCGCCGCCCTGCTGGACGGACGCGGCATCGACATGGCGTTCCTGCAAATGGACGTGCTCGAGCGCGCCCGCGCGCAAAAGCTGTTCCCCGACCTGGAAACCAGGATCTCCTACATCGCCAAGCTGAACTATGTGGAGTTTCACCTCCTCGCGCGGCCGGAAATCGCCAGCGTCAACGATCTCGCGGGCCAGGTCGTCAATTTCGGCCCACGTTCCGGCGGCACCGCGATCACCGCGACGGAGTTGTTCCGGCTGCTGAAAATCTCTCCCATACCCGGCACCGACGAACCTGGCCTCGCGATCGACAAGCTGCGCCGCGGCGAAATCGGCGCGGTGGCGTTCGTCGGCGGCAAGCCCTCCCCGCTGTTGCGGCTCGCCGACACCGGCGGCCTGCATTTGGTGCCGATCCCGCTGACCACCGAGATCGTCGCGGCCTATGTGCCCAGCAAGCTGAACGCGGCGGACTATCCGGGACTGGTGGCACGCGATGCGCCGGTCGACACCGTCGCCGTCGCCACCGGCCTCTTCGTCGGTCCGGTCGCGTCCGGATCGGACGATTATCGCAAGCTGGCGAACCTGGTCGATACCTTCTTCACCCAGTTCCAGACCCTGCTGGCACCCGGTCATCATCCCAAATGGGCCGAGGTCAACCTGTCCAGCCAGATCCCGGGATGGCAACGCTTCACCCCCGCCGATGAGTGGTTGAAGCGCAACGCCTCGGTCGCCGCCGGTCAGGACCTGCGCATGATCTTCATGAAGTTCCTCGATGAGCGCGCGAAAGCCGGCGGCGGCCAGCAAATGTCGCAGGACCAAAAGGACGCGCTGTTCGATCAGTTCCGCCGCTGGCAAACCGGCCAGAGCAACTGATGCAGCCCGCCCGCACCGGCGCGCGCGCGACATTAGCAGCGCTGCTGACCGCGGCGAGTTTCTTCACTGTCGCGGCGCCCGCGTCCGCGGCCGATCCGGCGCCACGCCGAGGCGGGGTTCTGGAATTCGCCGTCGACACCGAACCGCCGAACTACGACTGCCACGCCAACTTCTCGTTCGCGTTCATCCATTCGGTCATTCCGCATTATTCGACATTGTTGAAACTATCGTCCGCCGATTATCCCAAGGTCGAGGGCGATCTGGCCGAGTCATGGACGGTCTCGCCGGATCGCATGACCTATACGTTCCACCTGCATCCCGATATTCGGTTCCATGACGGATCGAAGCTGACCTCGGCCGACGTCGCCGCCAGCTATCAGCGGATCATTCACCCGCCGCCAGGCGTGTTCTCCGCCCGTCAGGCGGAGTATGGCGCGATCAGCAGCATCGACACGCCCAATCCCACGACCGCGGTGTTCCATTTGCAGTGGCCCGAGGCGGTGATGCCGCAAAACTTCGCCTCGCCGTGGAATTGCATTTACAGCGCCGACAAACTCAAAGCCGACCCATCGTTTCCGAAGACCAACATTCTCGGGACCGGACCGTTCGTCTTCGTCGAGCACGTGAAAGACGACCATTGGGTCGGCCGCCGCTGGGACAAATATTTCGAACCCGGCCATCCGTATCTGGACGGCTTCCAGGCCGATTACCTCAACGGCGAGGCCGCCATCAAAGCGATGGAAACCGGCCGTGTCATCGCGCAATTCCGCGGCTTCTCGCCCGCCGAGCGCGATCGTCTGGTGGAGGCCCTGGGCGATCAGGTCGTGATCCGGGAGAGCCCCTGGAACAACGTGATGCCATTGGTGTTCAACGTCAGACAAAAGCCGTTCGACGACGTCCGGGTGCGGCGCGCGCTGTCGCTCGCCATCGACCGCTGGACCGCCGCGACGAAGTTGTCCGGCACGACGTTTTTGAAATACGTCGGCGGCCTGATGCGCCCAGGCACGGCGATGGGCGCGACCGAGGCGGAACTGGTGACACTGCCGGGTTTCTCCCGCGATATCGCGGCCTCCCGCACCGAGGCCAGGCGTCTGCTGGCGGAGGCTGGCCAACGCGATCTGAAGGTCGTTCTGCTCAGCCGCGGCGATGTGCCGATGCCTTATGACGCGGGCGCCGAGCTGGTGGTCTCCTCCTGGCGCGAGGTGGGGGTGACCGCGACCGTCCAGAAGATGACCACCAAAGCCTGGCAGGCCGCGCTGGAGAAAGGCGAGTTCGCCGCCGCTCTGGGCTTTGGCGCCGACACCGTGGACGATCCGACACCGCAACTATCGCACTACATTTCCAGCGATCTGTCACCGCTCAACCACTCCGGCTCGACCGATCGTTTCCTCGACGCGCTGTTCATCGGTCAGGCTGTCACCAGCGACCCGCGCGAGCGGCTGAAGATCGTGCGCCAGTTCGAACGCCAGGCGCTGACCGAGGCCAACTCGGTGCCGTTGTTATGGTGGAACCGGATTGTCGTCATGTCGCGCCGGGTGCATGGCTGGCACATCACGCCGTCGCATTTCCTCGGCCAGGATCTGGCCGATGTGTGGCTGGACAAGGCGGCGAATTAGAGCCGGTCGGGGATCGGTTCGCACAGGATGTCTAACCACCATTCACCACCTCATGGCCATCGCGGATCTCAGGCGACGCCCAACAATAGCCGCTTAAGTTGAGCCTCCCCCCAGTCGTCATCCCTGGGCTTGACCCAGGGGTCAATTGCCGCACGAGGGCGCTGATAGTGATCCCCGGGCCAAGCCCGAGCATGACGGGACAGCCACTCTCATTTTACCGATCCATCCCCCAATTCGTCATCCTCCGGCCTGCCCGGAGGATCACTCAAGCCCCGCACAACCTTGAATAGTCACGCATTTTCTGACGGATGCGCGGCGACCGATCCTCCGGCCAGGCCGGAGGATGACGGGAAACGCGAGGGGTTCGCTCAAAATGAGAACTTCTGATGACGGGAGAGGCGTGGGATTCCCGATTCGTTTATTGTTGGGTGTCGCCTAAACAGAAACTACTTCCTCTGACGAAGCCGGTGTGATCGTGCAATTGAAGCCGAGTCTGGCGATTTGCCTCGCGAGGCGTGCGGCGTGTGCTTCGGGAGA
>Ga0182030_10017128_pt1 | contig 14015 bp, 15 predicted proteins | sample 812S3MmetaG_FD_121299 | JGI IMG/M metagenome (GOLD analysis project Ga0182030, IMG submission 121299) | Permafrost microbial communities from Stordalen Mire, Sweden - 812S3M metaG (Illumina Assembly) | ecosystem: Environmental > Terrestrial > Soil > Wetlands > Permafrost | place: Sweden...
AAGGTCACCGGCAAGGCATTGGGTGACAGCACCGAGTAGGTCCCGCCCTTGTCAGGATGTCGTGGAATCATCTGCTCGCATTCGCGCGGTGATGCCTGCGCCAATCTGCATTGTTGTGCCGATCGCCCAGCCGCAGCCGATCAGGAAAGTTCCAGCGCCCATAGCCTCGTCCAGAATAATGGCGGAGACCGATACGACCGCCGCCGTAGCGGCAAGGAAAGTGCCGGCCGCGCTGAGCAACTCCACCACATCCGCTCTGGAGGCAAGCATGTGCCGGAGCGGCAGCTGCACCGGGTGAGGGGGTGGCGGAGGCAGATCGATTCCGAGATAGAAGCCTGCCGCTCCGTACAGCATCATGGCCAGGATGGCGACACCTGAACCGAGCAGGTCGACATTGGTCCTTGCGACTTGAGCTGCAACGAATAGCCCGCACGACCCACCGGCCAACGCGAGCCCGATCCGTTCAAAGACATGCGCCCACCTGCTGACGGTGGAGCGGGTGTTCCATGGATCAGAGCGCATGATCATTTGAATCTTCCCGACTATCCATGCCCGGCGGCGGAGCGGACGATACCAATCCTGAAATACCGCTTCGCATAGGCGACGATCTCTCCGTCAGTGGGATGATCAGCAGACTCAACGGCAACGATTCGACCGCCGACCGCCGGATTCTGTTCGCGAATATATCTGGCGAGCTCAATTTTCGCACCGGATGGTCCAAGGATCAGGATTTCGCCGGCATCGCTGACAGCATGCAGAATGTGGCTTAGAAATTCTTCGCTCTCATGAACATGACCGCTCGCTATCGAATTGGCCTTGTGATGAATATGCCGGGTCGGCATCTGGGGGTGCAGGATGACCTCCTGAGTACCGGAGAGACCGAGATGAAATATCCTGGCCTGCAGATGGTCGAGCCAGACCACAGCATGAAAGTGTTGTTGCGTCATGTTATTCTGTTCACCTTGCAGTTCGTGATTTAGCCCGGGCATTGATCGTCCCCAAATATCGATTCGAAGTATCGATTCCAGCCAAGTATCAAGCCTGCGTAACATCGATAAAATGCTACGTCGCCGCGATATTCCGCGCTTGATTCAAATCAAGCCCTTCAAATCAAGCCCCAGGGTTCGTGAGCGGTTTGCTCAAGCTTGATCTACCTCAATACTTCGACAGGAGCCTTGTTCCAAATTGCAAAATATCGTCTGTAAATCGGGAGAAATCTGAAGATCAATGAAGGAAAATCGGGAAATCCCCGCACCCGCCCATCCCGACAAGCGCCGCGAAGCGTTGCCTTGGCGGCAGCCGAAGGCAGACGAGGAAGACGCTCAGGCCTTCCAGCGCGTGCAGGAGATACTGAATAGCCCCAGCTACCGTCGTGCAGACATCGATATTGATTTTCTCGCAGAGAATGACTTGCGCGGCGTACGCTTGCAGATTGATTACCTCAAGCCGGAATTGCTGCTCCGCGAACATGAAATCGAGCAGGCGATCGTGGTTTTCGGCAGCACGCGGATCTGTGAACCTGCAGCCGCGCGGCGCAAGGTACAGGCGTTGCGTGCGGCGCTAGCCGCAGATGCGGATGATACCGACCTTAAACGGAAGCTCGCAGTTGCTGAGCGAATTCTTGCCAAGAGCCACTACTATGAGATAGCCCGCGAGTTCGGGCGTCTGGTTGGGACAAATCCCCAGGCTCATCAACATCGCACCTCGATCGTGACCGGCGGTGGCCCCGGAATGATGGAGGCGGCCAACCGGGGAACATTCGACGTCGGAGCCAAATCCGTGGGACTGAACATCAGCCTGCCCCATGAACAGTATCCGAACCCCTACATCACCCCCGAACTTTGCTTCAGCTTTCATTATTTCGCCCTGCGCAAGCTCCATTTCCTGTTGCGGGCCAAGGCGCTGGTCGCGTTCCCGGGCGGTTACGGCACGCTGGACGAATTGTTCGAGGTGCTGACTCTGATACAGACCCGAAAGATCAAGCCGATTCCGGTCGTGCTGGTGGGCGAAGCCTATTGGCGTCGCGCCGTCGACATCGATTTTCTCGTCGATGAAGGCGTCATCGATTTCGAGGATCGGGAATTGTTCTGGTTTGCCGAGACGGCCGAGGAAATCTGGAACGGCATCCTGCACTGGTACGATGCGAGCGGAGAGCCCTTGATGCGGGCGCCCTGGCAGGCGCCGGTAATTTGATGTTGCTGCAAGCGTATTTTAGTCGGGGTTAGCGAATATAAAGGGGAGCGGCCTGAAAATATCTTTCCATGGAGCAGATCGCGGTGTCACCGGCTCCTGTCACCTGGTTGAATGTGCGGGCAAGCGAATCCTGATCGACTGCGGGCTGTATCAAGGCAGCCGCGAGTTGGACCAGGAAAATGCCAGGCCTTTCGGCTTCGATGCCGCCAGCATCGACTACGTCTTGCTGACCCATGCGCATCTCGATCATTGTGGGCGCCTGCCCCTGCTCGCCAAAAGAGGCTTTCGGGGAGAGATCATTACAACATCCGCCTCGCGCGAATTGGCGCGATTAGTCATGCTGGATGCAGCCCATCTGTTGGAGGAAGACGCGCGCCACCGTGCGCGCAGAGGCAGCCACGGCGCCGCCAATGGAGACGCGACAAGTCCGCTCTATTCCACCCTTGACGCACTGAATTGCCTCGACAACTTCGGACGGACCGCGAGCTACTCGGAAGTTCTTGATGTGACCCCGGGTGTGAGAGCGACCTTCATCGACGCCGGTCATATCCTCGGTTCGGCCAGCATCTTTTTGCAACTTGCGGAGCAAGGTCATTCGACCAGTGTGCTGTTTTCCGGCGACATCGGGAATACCGGCCGCTTGCTGCTGCGCAGCCCCGCCACGCCGCCTCACGCCGATAACGTCGTGATGGAAACCACATACGGAGACCGACTGCACAAATCATTGGGTCCTTCTATCGACGAGCTCTTTGAAGCCATAACCGGGACTTTCAAGCGCGGCGGAAACGTCATCATCCCTACTTTCGCGCTGGAGCGGGCACAGGAACTGCTCTATTTCCTGGGGCAAGGCATCAGCGAGGGACGACTCGCAGAATCGACACAAGTGTTTCTCGATTCGCCGATGGCGATTTCGGCCACCGAGATATTCCGGCATCATCCCGAGTGTTTCGAACCCGCGACGGCGAAGCTGTTTCAAGGCACGCATGATCCGTTCGATTTGCCGGGGCTGCATTTCACCCGGGAAACCGCCGAGTCCGTTGCGCTGAACAGCATTCACGGCGGCGCTATCATCATGGCCGGCTCGGGCATGTGCACCGGCGGCCGTGTGCGCCACCACCTCCAGCACAATCTGGGCCGCGATAATTGCGCTATTGTGTTCGTCGGCTACGCAGCCGCCGGCACTCTCGCACGCCTGATCATCGATGGAGCCAAGCAGGTGAGAATTTTCGGCGAGGACGTTCCGGTCAGGGCACATATCTACACCATCAACGGATTCTCCGCCCATGCCGACCAGGCCGAACTGCTGGCCTGGCAAAACCAGACCGATGCGAAACGTACGTTCCTCGTCCACGGCGAATCAGACAGCATGAGCCAGTTCGCGGCGCATCTGGGTGCCACGCATGTCGAAATGCCGATGCAGAACCAGAGCTTTGAACTGTGAGAGTTCAGATTATCAATATCGGTAAACCGGGCTCCCGAAGCAGAAGACACGATGCGTGTTCAATCTGTGCGTCGCGGAACATTCTCGCTCAAACAAACTAATCAGACGGTGCCTCGTACAGTTCCTCGGTCACGAGGTCGCCGCCTTGTTCGCTGAGCGCATGTCCGAGCTTTGCACGCGCCGCTTCCTCGATCCGGGCCGCAAGCGCCGGCTGGCGGTCCATCAGTGCGTGAAGATCCAGGGCGTCCAGAACCAACAGCCGCGTCGGCGCCACGGCGGTCACCGTCGCGGAGCGACGCGTGCGGCGCAGCGCCGCGATCTCGCCGAAGAACTGGCCGGCGCCAAGCCGCAGATGCTCGTGCCGCAGCTTTACTTCCACTTCGCCGTCCGCAATGAGGTACATCGCATGGGCGGGTTCGCCGCGGTGGGCGATGACCGTGCCGGGGTCCACTTTCTGCGCGCGCAACATCGTCATGACATCCGCGATTTCGCTGGCGGTCAGGGTGCTGAACAGCGGAATACGGGCGACAAGACCCCAGGTGATGATGAAATCCCTGCGGTGTACTTCATTGGCGAAAGCGGTTGCGAAAATGCCCACGGGCAGAGCCATCATCAGCAACCCGGCGAAGATCGTAAGGCTCGCCAAGATGCGTCCCAGCACGGTCACCGGAACAAGGTCGCCGTAACCGATCGTCCCGAGCGTGACGATCGCCCACCATAGCGCATCCGGGATCGTTCCAAACCGCTCGGGTTGCGCCGCGCGCTCGGCCAGGTGCATCAATGCCGCCGCGATGAGCGCCGTACCAAGCAGAATGACAAAGCATCCAGCCAGCGCCCGGCGTTCGGAATACAGGGCATCCAGAAGCGAACGCATCGCCGGCGAATAGCGCGTGAGCTTGAAGAAGCGCACGAGACGCAGAACGAGCAATACCCTGAAATCAGAAGCAATAAAGACGCTAAGCCAAAACGGCAGAATAGCTGCAAGATCGACCAGCCCCGGAAAACTCAGCATGAAACGGAGTCGTCTGGAAAGCGGGCCGCGCTTCGAAAGCGGATGTTCAGCCGCGCTCCACAATCGCGCCGCATACTCCAGCGAAAAGATCAGCGTCGCGGCCCATTCGATCGCGCTGAGCGGCAGCGCGTACGTCTTTGCCAGGTCCGGTACGGATTCGATCACCGTCGCGGTGAGCGTGACAACGATCAACACGATCAGGAACCGATTTAGAGCAAGGCTTAGGCCATCGGCGCCAACGCCATGGTCGAGAATGGCGTAGACGCGACGGCGAAAACCGTCGATGCGTCTTTTCGGCTGCGGCGCGGCGTTTGGGGCGGGGGTCAATGCGACATCAGTGTCGGTACGGTCATGGATTGAAGCATGCCGCGCGTGACGCCGCCCAGGATGCGTTCTTGCAGGCGAGAATGGCCGTAGCCTCCCATCACGATCATATCCAGGCCGGCGTCGGCGGCGATGGACAAGATGAGCGGCTGGATATCCGTTCGGTCAGCCTTCATATGCACGATTCCGGCGGTCAGTTCGTGTCTTGCCAGATGAGTCACCAAAGTTGCCGCGGGGATTTCCGCCTCGTTGACGCTAATGAGGGTGATGGTTTGCGCACGAGCCAGAAACGGCGCGGCATCGCGAAGGGCTCGCGCCGCCGGGCGACTTCCGTCCCAGGCAATGCCGATGCGCTTCGGCTCAAAAGGGCCTCTATGCGTATATGGAATAACAAGAACCGGGCCGCCGGATTGAAAAAGCATTTCCTGCGGAATGGTGTTGTCGAACGTGTCACGGTCGGGCTCGGGTTGCAGCACGATTGTCAAATCGTAAAGCCGCGCCAGCGCCCCCACGGTTGCTGTGGCTTCGGCCGGAATGCCGGTGAGCGGCTGGAGGCCATAGGCGATACCTGCGTTCCGGACTTCGGTCTCGAATACCGCGAGCGCCGAATTAGCCCGCGCCAATGCGCGCTGGCGTTCGACCTCAAATATGGCCGCGATCGCAGCGCCGCCATCGATGGCCAAACCCACATTCGCGGTTTCATAGCCGATCGAAACCGCGTCGAGATGCGCGGCGCGCGTCACCGCGAGTGAGACCGCGCCGTCGACGACCGGGCGTATCGACCGCTCCGAAGGGATGTGAACCAGAAGATTTCTCAGCATGACAGCTCTCCGCGCTATCTGAAAAGGCGCCCGCCGCTGCGGTTCGCGTCATCATTAGAGAATAAAAGCGGATGCGTAATTTGATCCACCTCAACCCGGCGCGATCTGCTGTCCGCTAATTATCCTGTGCTTCCCGCATGGGTTGGCCGCAAGATAGAGAATGGGACGGGGCGAGTTTCATCACCGGTTCGACGTTGTCGATCAATGGTGGACAATACATGAGCTGAGCGAGGGAGATGAAAGATGACGAGCTTTGACCGCAGGGAAGAGGCCTTCGAAGCGAAATTCGCGCATGACGAGGAACTCGCATTCAAGGCGCGCGCCCGCGCCATGCGGATGCTGGGATTGTGGGCCGCAGGAAAACGCGGCGAGACAGGGAAAGCCGCCGAAGACTACGCGCGAGCTCTGATCGAAGCCGATATCGGCGCCTCCGATGCCGCCTTCAACCAACTCGTCCGCGATCTCGCTGGCCATGGCGTTGACGCCGGGCAAATCCGCGAAAAGCGGGATGCGCTTTTCGCGACCGTGCAAAGCGGCTCGGCATGAAGGTCCTTCTGCGAAGCCAACCTCGAAGGGCAGGGCGATGAAGGTATCCGATGTCATGCGCCGGTCGTTTGCAACGATCAAACCCGAGGCGTCGTTGCTGGATGCCGCGCACCTGCTTCTGGAAACCAACCAGCGCGGCCTGCCGGTAATCGACAGCGAGGGGTCGCTGCTGGGCATCATCTCCGAGGGCGATTTTTTGCATCGGGTTGAACTCGGCATAGCCCCGCCGCCCGGAAACTGGCTGGAAGAAATCCTCGGGATTCAAGAGGACACCCCCGTCCGCCGGCGAATGCGGGCAGGTCTTGTCCGAGAAGCGATGATTCCCGATCCTGCCGTCGTCAATGACGAAGCAACACTCGACGAAGTCGTGGCAATAATGGATGCACGTCATGTCGCGCAGCTTCCCGTCGTTTGCGGCGGGACCGTGGTTGGCATCATAGGCCGTGTCGAATTTCTAGCCGCCGTCGCGCAGGCACTGGACTCAACTGGGCGGAACGGTTCCACAGCGGCTGCCTAGGCTCGTTTGCGCACACTCAACGACTCCGTCCCGGTCTCCGGAATCTGGTTTCAGCGAAACGGCGATTCTTCCCTCTGTTTCGCAATCTCGGCCGCCAAATTTCCTTCCAGGCTGCGGCCGGTCGTTCCGCCGGAATGGTATCAAGTATCCATGTTGCGCAGACGCTGGCGGTTACGAAGGACGATCTGACGGGCACCGGAAAATCCAAGCACGCCTTCGCCGTGAAGTTGCGAAAGGGCCCTCGATACGGTTTCCAGCGTCAGACCCAGATAATCTCCAATATCCCGGCGGCACATCGGCAGCGCCATCATGCCTGTGACGGCAAGGCGACGGTCCATCTCAAGAAGGAAGTTTGCCACTCGCTCCATGGCGCTCTTGCGCCCGAGAAGCAGCATATGATCTTCCGCATGCCGAAGATCACCCGCGGTCATGGTCCAAAGTTTTTGCGCAACCTTGACGTCGGTCCCCGCCGCCTGTTCGAGACTGCGGCGTTTCACTAGGCGCACGGTGGTCTCGACAATGGCTTCTGCCGCCAGCCGATGGTTAATTCCCGATTCCAGTCCGAAGACGTCGCCCGGCAGATGAAAGGCGCCAATCTGACGCCGTCCATCGGAAAGCAGCTTGTAGGTCCGAACGGCGCCCTGGATTACCTGATAGACATATTCCGCTGGCTCATCCTCTCCGTAGATTTCTTCGTCTTTCCTGTAGGAGAACTCGGTGGCAACCAGGCCGGCATGCCCCGTGAGCAAGCCGAACTGATCGGGCGCCGGGCAGACAGCCGGGCTGATCTTGGTGCCAATAACCGATGGGATGAGTGGTTGGGTGTGCATTTGCCATCTCCTGTGCAGCGGATGGCCAATGTCTACGCGGGACAATCGAGGCTGGATATTTCGCTCGATATCTTAAGGGGATCTACCTAAGTACTTTACCGGAGGTCGCCGCGGGCGCTCAATGGCCGGCGGCGGGACTTGCTTCCTGAATGGCTGCCCGGATGCGGGCCACGAGATTGTCCTCGATGTGCGGCTTCAGCAGGACATCGCGTACGCCAGCGACAATGGCCTTGGCCGATATACTGTCATCGGGATAGCCCGTAATGAGAATAATCGGCGTAGCGATGTCGCGGTCACGAAGCCGGTTTGTGAGATCGATACCGTTCATGTTCGGCATTTTGTAGTCGATCACAAAGCAGTCCGCCCGATTTGAAGCGACCGCACTCAGCAGTGCCGCTCCGCTCTTGAACGCTTTGACGTCGAATCCGTCCGTTTCAAGAAGAAATCGCAGCGAACCGAGCACGCCCGGGTCGTCATCGACTACATATATGACGGGTTTGGCATGTGACGTAGACATCACGAAACCCTGCGCTCGTTTTGACCAGGTGAATGATACATAAGTTTCATAAAGCGCACTTTCAGGCAGCGCACCTTGACTTGGCTCAATCCCTGAACAGCCCTCCGCGCATCGCAAGGCGCACAAGCTCCGAAAGGTTGGCGGCCTGCATCTTGGTCATCACATTTGCCCGGTAGACCTCTATGGTACGCGGACTGATGTCGTATTCTCGGGCAATCAGCTTGTTCGAGAGTCCGGCGATAAGGCCATTCATGACCTGGCGCTCGCGAGGACTGAGACTCGCAATCCGCGATTGCACCTCGATCATGGCCGCTTCGCTCTTTGCGGCCGGTTCCGAATGCCTCAGCGCTGCCTCGATCATTCCGATCAAGCGGTCATCTTCGAACGGCTTTTCAAGGAAATCCATCGCGCCCAGCTTCATCGCCTCCACGGCAAGCGGAACATCGCCGTGCCCGGTCATGATCACGACGGGAAGTGCGCTGCCGCCTGCCTTCAGACGTTTCAGAAGTTCAATGCCGTCAATACCGGGCATGCGCACATCGGACACCACGCATCCAAAGTCGATGGTGGGGAGGGCGTCGAGAAATTTCGACGCAGATTCGAACAGCGAGACGTGGAAACTGGCAGAACCGAGCAGGAAGTCGAGCGAGTCGCGCATCGCGTCATCGTCGTCGATGACGTAGACTTTTCCCCTATGTACCATTCGTCACACTCTCACTTGATGCGGCCGGCAACGTGAAGCGAAAGGTGGCGCCGCCCGACTCATTGGATTCGGCCCACATCCGGCCGTCATGCGCTTCGATAATCGAGCGGCTTATGGAGAGCCCCACCCCCATGCCCGTCTCCTTTGTTGTATAGAAGGTCTGGAACAGGTTGGACATGACATGATCCGGGATGCCGGCGCCGGTATCGAATATCGCAACTTCGACCATGTCATCGGCGCCCCTGGCAGTGGAAGCGATAAGTTCACGTTGCGACGAGTCGGCCATGGCCTCGAGTGCATTGCGAAACAGGTTCACCAGAACTTGCTGGATCTGAACGCGATCGACCAGCACCAGATCATACTTGGGATCGAGGTTGAAGCGAAGCTGGACACCCTGTTCGCGGGCGCCCGTGAGACCCAGGGCACCGGCTTCTTCTATCAGTTTCGACAGGCTTTCCACCCGCTTTTCGGATTCTCCTCGCGACACAAAATCGCGAAGACGCCGAATGATTTGGCCGGCACGTAGCGCCTGTTCGGCAGCGCGATCCATGGCATTTTCAATCTTCGATCTGTTGGGATCGGGACTGTCAGCCAGAAGTCGGCGTGACCCCTTCATGTAGTTGCTTATGGCGGCCAGTGGCTGATTGAGCTCGTGGGCGAGTGCGGATGCCATCTCTCCCATGGCGCTGAGCCGAGACACGTGAACGAGCTCCAATTGCAATTCCTGAAGTCGCACTTGCGTCTGCTGGTGCTCGGTCAGATCGCGAACGAATCCGGTGAAGTATGGCTCACCGCCCGATTGCATTTCGCCGATCGAAAGATGCATCGGAAAAGTAGTTCCGTCCTTGCGTTGACCCGTTACGATTCGTCCGATGCCGATAATGTGCCGCTCGCGTGTCGATCGATACCGGGCCAGATAACCGTCGTGGCGTGAACGATCCGGGTCTGGGACCAGGATGCTGACGTTCTGGCCAATCGCTTCCCGTTCGAGATAGCCGAATTGGCGCTCCGCGGCGCTACTAAAGAACTGGATAATGCCGCTCCCGTCGATGACAATCATCGCATCCGGAATAGTCTCCAGGATGGAGCGAAGGTGACCTTCCCTTGTTCTAAGCGCATCTTCGACCTGCTTCTGACCGTCGATATCGATCATGAGTCCGCTGAGATGACGGGCCACTCCTTGGTGGTCCCGTACGACGCTGCCGCATGCGCGAATCCATTTATGCGATGGCGACCTGCCGCCGATATGGTACTGCATGTCGAAAATGCAGCCAGTCTCGACAGAGCGCCTTACGGCCTGATCGGTTTGTTCGCGGTCGTGCGGTTCAAGCAGTGAAAGGAATAGGTCGTAGGTAAGGGGCAGGTCTGTGGGAACGCCAAAAAATGTTCTGGTCGCATTGGACCAAAGCAAGCTGTGTGTTGAGAGATCAAGATCCCAGATACCGATGCCAGATCCTTCGATTCCTAGCCGAAAACGCTCGTCCCGCACGGGATCATCTGACGCTGAATGTACGATAGTGGTCAAGTTCCGCCTTCGGTGCTGTGTCAACCGTGTCGACGCTTGTCCTACGATATTGTCGATCGTGTGCAAAGGGTGTCGACCGCAAGTTAACCCCTTCCGACGGGAGGATACCAACATGTTCAATTAGAGGCCACCCGCCTTGCGTTCGGGGGGTATTCGATTAAGCCGAAATCAGTGGCTCATCGCTTCAGCGTAAGCCAAGCCGGCAACTCTGCAATGCTGCCACTCGCTGGCAGAACGCCGTTAAAAAGCGGCAGGAAATTTGCCACCCGCTATTCGTCAAACACAGTATTTACTCATCAATACCGACGATGGTTCGACGATCAATTCGGCATCTTTTACAGCCGCCAGCAAGAGCCTGATAGCAAGCAGGTTGAGTTCTACGGCCACATGCTCATCCGCACATTCTGCCGCAAGACGCAAGCTGCGCTGCGCGCAATCCAAAACCGCATCTGAAAAATTCATCATATCCTGCCCATCCCGAATTAAATAATAGCGCACCTCGGGGTTGAGCGTTCTGATCCAAATCAACCTGCCGCAAGAAGTTGACGGGCCCGTATGCTTTTTGTCGCGAGACAAAGGGCGTGCGACAACGATCCGGAACGAGCGGATGAATTACCGGTTCCTTGATCTGCCTCATTATTTCCCTCGAGAGCGGTCCTAAAAAGCGCCGACAAGCTTCGGGAGGAATCAATGACGTATATGACGGTGATGGTCAGTCTGGCACTGGACAGATCGAATGATGCCCGCCTCGAGATCGCCGGACAACTGGTCAAGCGATTCAATGCTTATGCTATCGGAATAGCCGCAGCTGAATTCAGTCCGCCGCTTTATTTCACGACGGGCGAGCAGGCCCAGAAGGTGATCGACGAGGGTCAGGCAGCGATCCGAAATCGTATTGCCGAGGTCGAATCACAGTTTCGCGCCGCGATGCAGAACCGCGCGGCGACAGTGGAGTGGCGTTGCGCTGATGATTTTCCGGCGAGATTTATCGCCCAGCAGGCGCGCGCAGCCGACATCATTGTCGTCGGAGAAGACAGTCGCGACGCAACTGCGGATCCGTTCATGCAAGCCAATCCGAGCGATCTTCTCATGCAGACGGGAAGGCCACTTTTTGTTGTTCCCGACGCCAGCGACTGGGTTGATTTGCGAAGCGTCTTGATCGCCTGGAAAGACACGCCCGAGGCCCGTCGAGCGGTGGCCGATGCGTTGCCGATCCTTCGCGAGGCCAAGAACGTGATCGTCGTTGAGATCGTCGAGGACGAGGGTGACCGGTCGGCGGCACTGTCGGCGGTGGAAGACCTTGTCGCCTGGTTGTTGCGCCACGGCGTGATCGCTTCCGAACGGGTACCCGGAGAGTGCGGCAATGCCGACGGGCAACTGGACAGAATCGCAACGGAAGTTGGCGCGGGGCTGGTTGTCGCGGGTGCCTACGGTCATTCGAGGTTTCGCGAATGGGTTTTCGGCGGTGTGACGAAGCATCTCCTCAATCCTTCAAAGCGCTGCTCGCTCCTGTCGCGCTGAGGCCTGGAACCCGAGACGCTCGACGCGAATTGACCTCAGTCAACGCCAATTGAGCGGAACCATCGCTGAATAGCGTCCAAACCCGAACGAAGGACTATGCCGTGCATACGTATACGTTCCTCGAACAGACCGTCGCAAACCATATGACACGCGATGCCAAGACGGTTTCGCGCGACGTCACCTTGCGGGAACTCGAAGATTTATTCGAAAAGGACGACTTCAACGCCTACCCGGTTGAGGAAAGCTCGCAAGTTATTGGTTTAGTTTCTAAATTTGACTTTCTCGCCTGTTTTGTGCTGACGCCGGCTAACATGATTCCGCCCTATGACGATCTGATGAAGCAAACCGTCGCGAATATCATGACACCCGACTTCATTTATGTCCGGCTCGATACCAAGCTGACGCGGGTACTTCAGCTCATGGTCGATCACCGCATCAGAAGCATGCCCGTCATCGAAGGCGATCAGCGGCTGGTCGGCATGATATCCCGCGAAGACCTGATGCGCGCGTTGCGGCGCTGTTCTGGCGGCACGTAGCGATCTTGCGGATGCCGATTGGCGGGAAACCGGCCGGAGAAACGAACAATTCAGAACTGTCGCTCCGCCCCCAACGTCTTTTATCCGCAGCACGGGGGGAAATGCCGCGGGTCTATGCTGGCGGTCATAAACTTCCATGTCTTCCAGACATGACGACAGGTTTGGCTCACCGGAGCAAAAATCCAAGCTCGCATTTGTGCGTGCAGTGAGGCTTTCCGAAATACGGCTACGGGAACAGCCGCCACGCCAATACGGAATCGATGGAATATCGCAGCGGGCGCGGTATGAGCCAACTCAGCTCGCCTTTGCCAGATTGTCGTCTTCCGGAGAGTTCAGATACATCCCCGACATCGTGTCGACCCAGCACAGATGGTCGTGAACCGTCTTCACTCCGGCTACGTTCTCCGCGCCAACGATGGCAGCCTGCCGTGAACGCTCCTCGGTGATAACGCCGCTGAGGTGGACGATGCCATCGCGCACGATGACGCTCAAGCCGAACGGACACCAGTCCTTCTTCTCGAGCGCATCGATGACGCGATCGCGAATGTGGTCATCGTCGGCGGTCGGATCGGAAATCTGACGGGCAAGGCTGGCCACCGCCTGCAGCAGGTTGGCGCGCGATACGATGCCGACGACCTGGTCTCCGCGCGTCACGGGCAGACGTTTCACATTGTTCTTTTCCATCAGCTGCACGATCTCCTCGAGTGCTGCGTCCTCGGAGATGGTGAGCGGCTCCGGCGTCATGATCTCACCGACCTTGCGGCCCTGCTCGTGAACGAAATCAGCCGCCTCCTTGCCCGGCCCGAGAATGAATTTCAGCCATCGACCGCGTTTGCGCTGGGTTCCGATTTCGCTGCGACGAATGAAATCACCCTCCGAGATGATACCAACAAGCTTGCCGGCCGAATCGACGACCGGAAGCCCGCTGACATGCCGTTGCAGCATGGTGTTCGCCGCTTCAAAGATCGGAGTCTCCGGTGAGACGGTGATAACGGGTCGGGTCATGATCTGATGGGCGCGCATAAAGGCCTCCGCGGATTGGACAATCAATACTGACGATTGACAGGTTAGCCCAACCGGTGTGTTGCGATTTGACCCAAGTCAACGGTCGGATCTTCCGGCTTGATGCAGCTCAATGTCAACTCCGGAGCAAGGTCGTACCTTTCAAAAAACAAGGCAAGTCCGGAGGCTATCATGCTGGAATTCTACGAACCCGGTGCGGCGATTATCGAAGGTTCGGTCGCTAACGCCGTGACGCGAATGGCCAAGGCGAACAAGAACGCTCTCGATTTCATGTTCGGCGCGCAAAAGGCGGTGCTTGAGGAGATGATCTTCGCAAGCAATGAGATGCTTGAGCGCAGCCGAACCGAGATGCATCTGCTATCCGAATTCGTCTCGAAAATAGCCGGATCGCATTCGGTTCACGATTTGAAGGCGATGGGCGCGGAATGCGCCCAGCACCAGATTGAGTTTGTCCGCCGCGACAGCGAACGGCTGTTCAAGCATGGCGAACGGATGATCGAAACCAC
>Ga0182030_10017129_pt1 | contig 14015 bp, 9 predicted proteins | sample 812S3MmetaG_FD_121299 | JGI IMG/M metagenome (GOLD analysis project Ga0182030, IMG submission 121299) | Permafrost microbial communities from Stordalen Mire, Sweden - 812S3M metaG (Illumina Assembly) | ecosystem: Environmental > Terrestrial > Soil > Wetlands > Permafrost | place: Sweden...
CGAGGCTAGTGCCCAAAATCCGACGTGAGGCTCCCGTGCCGACCGATTGGAGTCGGCCCTGAGCCGCCCTTGCTCCGATCGCCCCCAGACGATCGCACTTGGCCGAAGCGGAATGGCGCCATCCCCTTCCCCAAGGGATCTTCGGGCAGGGCTGTCGCGCCGTTCCGCTTGCAATCGTGGGTCATAGTTCCGGCGCGACCCTTCTTCATCGGCAGCCCGGGCTGAGTGCAGTCGAGAGCCTGGAACTGGCTTTTTCGACGACGGTCAAGACGACGGCGTCGGTCGGCGCATCGACATAGTGCACCACGACGTTACGCCGCCTGTCGACGAACTCGGCTATGTCCCGCTCTCGACGACGGGCGCCCACTAAATATAGAGCCGGCCTGACACCTCATTTGGCGTCAGCAACGCGCCCATTGCCGCCGATCCCGGCCAAGGCGGCGGTTCTCGAAAGCAGACATGGCGTCGGTGGTGGCCTTCGACGGCGAAGGGGGCGCCAAACTTTGATCCGACTGAGCCCAGTGTCGTCCACGGCGTCAAAGTGACGCCGGTACACTAGCAGGCGGCCAGATGATGGCAACCTGCGGTGTTCGCAAGCGTGTGCCGAAGTCGCGCACTTCTCGGAAAAGGAAGCGAGCACTCATATCATCTGGCGGAAAGCGAAGGCGACCGAGATTGCCAGGTCTTACGCTCCGAGGGGCGCGAGACGAATGATCCGGCACATTTCGCCCGCGGCGGCGCCCCGCGCATTCGGCTCCCGCACCAGCAGCGCGTCGGCGCAGGCCAACGCCTTGACCAGCGAGGCGTCCTGGCTCGCGATCGGCGTCGCCAAGTCCTGACCGCTGACGCTACGCGTCAGCGTCGCGCGCGCGTACTCGCGGCGCGGGCCGTTCGCCGGGAGCGCCACCGCGAGCCGCGCCGGCTCGCTCGGATCGGCGCCGGCGTCCGGATCGCCGAGCAGCGCGCGAACGAGCGGCCGCAAGAACAACAGCGCGCAGAGCGTCGACGACGTTGGGTTCCCCGGCAGGCCGAGCACGGTCGTCGCGCCGAGCCGGCCGTGGATCAGCGGCTTGCCGGGCCGCATGCCGACGCGCCAGAAGCCCAATTTCATGCCGGCGTCGACGAGCGCTTGCCGCATCAAGTCGTGATCGCCGACCGAGGCCCCGCCCAGCGTCACCAGCACATCGGCGCGCTGGGCGGTCGCCTGCGCCAGACTCCGAGCTAGGGCCCCTGGATCATCGGCGGCGATGCCGAGGTCGATCGGCGCGCCACCAGCCGCGACAACGATGCCGGCGACGGCGAAAGTGTTGGAGGAAACGATCTGCGCCGGACCGAGCCCCGCACCGGGAGCGACCAGTTCGTCGCCGCTGGCGAGGATGGCGACGCGCGGGCGGCGATGAACGACGAGTGTCGGATGATCGGCCGCGGCCGCGAGCGCGACGTCGCGCGCCGTCAACCGGCGACCGGCGCGCAGCACAATCTCGCCGGCGTCGAAATCGCCGCCCGGCGCACGGACATGATCGCCCGGCGCGACCGGCGCGTCGAGGATGATCGTCACGCCCTCGCGCCGTGCGTTCTCCTGCATCGCCACCGTGTCGGCGCCTTCGGGCAACGGCGCGCCCGTGAAGATGCGCGCGGCCTCGCCTGGCCCGAACCGCCCGCCGAACGGCCTGCCCGCCGCGGATTCGCCCGCCACCGTCAGCCGCGCCCGCGCGCGCGCCGCGTCCGCCGCCCTGAGCGCGTAGCCGTCCATCGCCGAATTGGCGAAAGGCGGTTGAATCCGGCGCGAGACGACGTCGCTCGCCAGAGTCCGGCCATAGGCCTCGGCGAGCCCAACTGTCTCGCGCTCGGTCGGCGCGGCGACGGAAGCAAGCACGCGTGTCAGCGCTTCCTCGACCGGCATCGGCGCGGTCGCGTTCACGGCCGCACTCCTATTGTCTTGCGCATTCACCGTCGCCTAGCCGCCGGTGACGCTGATCGACCGAGCGGCGCCGCGCGGCGCCCTCGCCTCGCTCGAACCGAACGCGTGGCCTTTCGGCTTCAGCGCCACGGCCTCACGGATCGCCGTCGCAATCTCCGCATCGTCATCGCTCTCGCGCAGGCTCTTGCCGAGGTCCACGGCGGCCTCATTGCCGAGGCAGAGATACATTTGGCCCGAGCAGGTGATCCGCACCCGGTTGCAGGCTTCGCAGAAGCTGTGCGTCATCGGCGTGATGAAGCCAATTCGGCCGCCCGTCTCCTCGACTTGCCAATAGCGCGCCGGGCCGCTGCTGCGATAGGGCGTCGGCAGCAGCGAAAACTGTCTGGACAAGCTCGTTCGCAGCTCGGCCAGCGGCATGAAACGCTGCGTCCACGCGCCCTCGACGTCGCCAAGCGGCATCACCTCGATGAAGGTCACGTCATAGCCGCGGCCATGCGCCCAACGGGTTAGGGGAACCGCACAATCCTCGGTGATTCCCTTCTGCGCCACGGCGTTGATCTTGACCTTGAGCCCGGCGCGGTCGGCGGCTTCGACGCCCGCCAGCACGTCGGAGAGCGCGCCGTGGCGCGAGATCGCTGCGAATTGGGCTGGATCGAGCGTGTCCAAGGAGACGTTCACCCGCTTGACGCCGCAAGCGGCGAGTTCGCCAGCGTGTCGCGCCAGTTGCGAGCCGTTGGTCGTCAGCGTCAGCTCGTTGAGCTCGCGCGTGCGCAGGCGGCGCGACAGAGATTGGACCAAATTCATCACGCCGCGCCGCACCAGCGGTTCGCCGCCGGTCAGCCGGATCTTCTTCACGCCCAAGTCAATGAAGATCGAGCACAGGCGATCCAATTCTTCGAGCCTCAGCACCTCGGTATGCGGCAGGAACGTCATCTTCTCCGCCATGCAATAGACACAGCGGAAATTGCAGCGATCGGTCACCGACAATCGAACGTAGGTTATTGCGCGGCCAAACGAATCGACGAGCCGCGCCGGCGCGTCGGCGGCGGCGATTGCGGGGCGGTCAAGGAGCAGCGTGGTCATAGGTTTCCGCCTTCGCCAGCGCGAACGTCACGATCGCCTGCGCGTCGTTGAGATCGAGGACCGGAACCGTCACCGCCGGCAGCGGCGCGTCGCTCGCCACCGCGACGATGTTCGAGCCCTCGCGCCACAGCAGCGCGTGCCCTTCGCTCGGGCGATAGACCTCGATCATCGGGTGACCATGGGTATGGAACCCTTCGATCACCACGAAATCGACCGGAGCCATGCGGCGCACGAGCTCCTCAAGCGGCGGCTCGCCCTCGTCTGCGATCTCGTGCATTAGCGCCCAGCGCGCGTCGGCGACGAGCATGACCTCCTTCGCGCCCGCTTCGCGGTGGCGGAACGAGTCCTTGCCGGGGTGATCGAGGTCGAAACCGTGATGGGCGTGTTTGATCGTCGAAACGGTGAGGCCGCGGCGCCGCAGTTCCGGCAGTAGCCGGACCATCAGGCTCGTCTTTCCCGACCCGCTGCGGCCGACCAGTCCGAAGATCTTCATGCCCCGTCCTCCCGACGCGCCGACCAGCGGCGCGTCGCGACCTTATTCTGGGAACCGGGGAGGGGCGAACCCCTCCCCGCCTGGAGCGATCACTCAGCGCCCTTGGGCGCCGTGAAGACTCCGACTGTCACCGCGGGCCCGGCGTATTTCTCAACGTCGCCGACGATCGAGTGGCCGCAGTTGCCCTGGCCGAGCTTGGAGGTGGGAACGTCCATGCTCAACACGTTGACGTCGCCGTAGCGCGACAGCGTTCCGGCCTTGCCAGGCTCGGCCGGATCGTACCAGCCGCCTTCGTTGACACGGATCACGCCGGGCCGGATCGACTCGGTCACCTTGGCGCCGGCGATGATCTGGCCGCGGTCGTTGAACACGCGCACGAGATCGCCGTCCTTGATGCCGCGCTCGGCTGCGTCCTTGGCGTTGATCAGGCAAGGTTCGGCGCCGTTGACCGTGTAGGTGTCGCGCAGCTTGGTGCCGCAGAGCTGCGAGTGCAACCGGCTCTTGGGATGGCTGGCGACGACGTGCAGCTTATACTTGGTCGTCGGTCCGCCGAGGCGCTCGGTCGGCTCGTACCATTGCGGATGCGGTCCGCAGTCGTCGTAGCCCATCTTCTCGATGTTCTTCGAGTAGATCTCGAACTTGCCCGACGGCGTGCCGAGCGCGTTGAGCAGCGGGTCCTCGCGGAAGCTGGCGTAGCGAACGAAGCTCTTCCCGCTGGTGACCGGGAACTCGACCACGCCCGACCCGTTCCAGAACGCGTCGAACTCGGGCATGTCGATCTTCTTCGCCTTGGCCTGGGTCAGCGCCGCGTCGTAGAACGACTTGATCCAGTCCATCTCGCTCTTGCCTTCGGTGAACTCCTTGCCTTTGCCGAGGCGCTCGGAGATCGCGGCGAAGATGTCGTAGTCGGTGCGGCTCTCGAACACCGGGTCGATCACCTTCTTCATCGCCAGGATCGCCGTCGCCGAGTAGTCGCCGACGCTGTCGATATCGTTGCGCTCGTAGGTGGTCGTCGCCGGCAGCACGATGTCGGCGTGGCGGGCGGTCGGCGTCCACTGGAAGTCCTGAACGATGAACGTCTCCAGCTTCTTCCACGCCGCAACCATGCGGTTGCGGTCCTGATGGTGGACGAACGGATTGCCGCCGACCCAGTAGGCCATCTTGACGTCGGGGTACTTGGTCTTGGTTCCGTTGAAGTCGAAGTCCTTGCCGGGGTTGAGCAGCATCTCGACGACGCGCGCGACCGGGATCGACGCCGCGCCGTTCTCCGTGTTCCAGGGCTGACCTTTCTTGGCCGTGCCGCCGTCGGTGATGCCGGTCAGCACTGGCGCGTCGGCCGACGGCGCGCCGCCGTTGGCGTAGTGATAGGAGAAGCCGAACCCGCCGCCCGGCAGACCGATCTGCCCGAGCATCGCGGCGAGCGTCACCAGCATCCAGTGGCGCTGTTCGCCGTACTGCTGGCGCTGCAGCGACCAGCCGGCGGCCAGCATCGTCCGGTTCTTGGCGAAGCGGCGCGCGAGGTCCTTGATCGCGTCAGCCGGGATGTCGCAGATCGCCGACGCCCATTCGGCGCTCTTCGGCGTCTTGTCCTCGTCGCCCATCAGATACGGCAGGAACTTGTCGAAGCCGTTGGCGTAGGTCTTGAGGAACTTCTCGTCGTGAAGCTTCTCGGCGACCAGCGTGTGGGCGACGCCCAGCATCAGCGCGACGTCGGTCTGCGGCCGCGGCGCGATCCACTCAGCGCCGAAGAATTCGGCGGTGTCGGTCTTGACCGGATCGATGCAGATGACCTTGGTGCCCTTGGCCTTGAGCGCCTTCATGCCCTCGTAACCGCCGTGATCGCCGATCGACCAACTTATCTGGTTGGTGACCACCGGATCGCAGCCCCAGAACACCATCAACTCGGTCTTGTCGACGACGATCGGCCATACCGTCTGCTGCTCGTAGACTTCGAGCGAGCCGACCACGTGCGGCATGATGATCTGCGCCGCGCCGGTCGAGTAGTCGCCCGAGGCGTTCACGAAATTGCCCTTCAGGTTCATCATCCGGCGCAGCAGGCTCTGGCAATTGTGCAGACGGCCTGGGCTCTTCCAGCCGTAGGAGCCGGCGAAGGTCGCCGCCGGTCCGTAGGTCTTCTCGACCCGCAGCAGTTCCTTGGCGACCAGGTCGAGCGCCTGATCCCAGGTGACGCGCACGAAATCGCCGCTGCCGCGGCTGTCGACGTCGGCGCCGGGCCCCTTCTCGAGGAAGGCGCGACGGACCATCGGGTACTTGATGCGGGTCGGCGAATAGATCGAGTCGAGCACGCCGGCGAGCTGATGGCTCGGCGCGGGATCCTTCTCCCACGGCTTCACCGAAACGACGCGTCCGCCCTCGACCTTGGCGCGGAAGGCGCCCCAGTGCGAACCGGTGAGCACTTCGCCGTCGGCCGTCGCCGCGCGCGCGCCCGTCGCCAGCAGCGACGGAGCGGCGATGCTCATCGCGCCAAGCGCGACGCCGTAACTCAGAAATGCGCGCCTCGACATCTCGGCGCGTAACTCGTCTCCCTTTAGCATTGACATGGAGTCTCTCCCTCAGTGTTTGGTCGCGTCTGGAATTTCGGCGTTGGCGGGCTGACGCGTCGCAAGTCCGACAATCGCAATGAGAACGGCGGCTGCTCCCGCCCAGAATCCGTCGGTGTCCGCAGCGGCGCAGCCGGCCGCGAAAGCGGGAACCCAGTCGCGCAGACGTTCGATGATCGCTTCGCCGTCCGGTTCGCCCTCCCCCAGCAGCCGCGCGGCCGCGGCGAGTTCAACGGCGACGTGATCGGGCGCTTCGTGCGCGGAGGCGGCCACCGACAGATCGTGGGCGGCGAGAATCGCCTCCATCGCCGCGGCCGGCGCGCCGAACAGGCGCCCGCCGTCGGCATGAACCGACTCGTAGGGCGAGACAGTCTTTGGTCCGCCGATGCCTTCGAACAGCATGCCGTAGGCCGAGCCGATCCGCGCGGCGACGTGCGAGTCGTCGGCTTCGGCTTCGAGCGCGCGGCGCATCTGTTCGACCGCTTCCGCGCAACCGGGCAGCGAAGCGACGCTCTCCAGCCAAGCGGCGGCCGGCCCGCGACGGTACGAGGCGATGGCGTCGCCATCGGGCGGCGCGGCGAACACGGCGGAGAGCCACGTGAACAAGGCGGCGAGATCGTCCGTCTCGAGCTCGGCGAACGCGGCCGGAGGCGGCAGGTCATTCATGCTTGCCTCCCATGTCCTGGGCGTGCATCTGCACGTATTTCTGGAGGAAGCGGTATTGCTCGTCGTCGAGCGACACGTTGCGCTTCATCGCGTTGAGATTGCCGGTCCACTGATTGGCGAGATAATTGGTGGTCGGCGGCAGCGTGTGGCACAGCGCGCAGGCGGCGTTGTACATCTCGCCGCCATAGTCCCACAGCTTGCCGAGGTCGGGCGTGAGGTCGGCGTTGGCGATCCAGGCGACTAGGCTCGATTCGGTCCACTTCTGATCGGTGTCGGGATCGGTGACCGCTTTGCCGGCGACGACCTTGTCGATCGCGTCAGGACCGAGCGCGGCGGCGAAGATGCGCTTGCCCTGCGCGGCGTAGAACATCCGCTCGGCGCCCTCCTGCTGCCAGCCGGTGAATTTCACCTTGAGCCACGCGCCGTCGCTTTCGACGACTTCGACCGCCGTCGCGGCGATGAGCTTGCCGTCGCTAGCGTCTGTCGCGTCCTTGGGCTTGTCGAGCCAGAACGGCTTGGTTGTCACGGTGTAAAAGGTCTGGCCCTTCGACGGGTCCAGCCTCTTGGCTGCGTCTTCGATATCGGCGAAGATCGACTTGAAGCCGCTGGTCATGTCGGGCAGCTTGTGGGCGATGCCCTTGTGGCAATCGATGCAGGTCTGGCCGCTCGCGAGGCCTTCCTTCATCCGCTTGGCGTTGTCGGCGCTCTTCTGGTGCTCGAAGTCCATCGCCTCATTGGAGTGGCAGTTGCGGCACTCGCGACTGTCGGTCTCCTTCATCGTCTTCCAGACATCCTTGGCGAGCTCCGCGCGATGCGCCTGAAACTTCTCCGGCGTGTCGATCGTACCGATGAGCTTGTGCCACAGCTCGTTGGACGCTTGGACCTTGCGGATGATCTTGTGCGTCCAGTCCTTCGGCACGTGGCAGTCGGAGCAGACCGCGCGCACGCCGGCGGGATTCTTGAAGTGGATTGTCGTCTTGTATTCCTGGTAGACGTTGTCGCGCATCTCATGGCAGGAGATGCAGAAGCCGAGCTCGTTGGTGGCTTCCATCGCGGTGTTGAAGCCGCCCCAGAAGATGATTCCGGCGACGACGCCGGCCGCCGCGACGCCGACTGTCGCCCAGAAGCTTTTGCGTCTCAGCAGCTCTCTCAACACGTCCACGCCCCCCGTCCGGCTCGGCGCACTTATCCGGCGGCGACGTGAATGGCGTTGGCGGTGTCGGTGAATGACGTGTATGAAGTTGTAAACGGATGTAAACGGCGGGCGGCCGCCGCTTGACCGCCGTCGCCTCTCCGGCCTTCAACACCGCCATGAGCGCCAACCATCACATGCTCGTCGTCGAGGACGACCCGGTCGGCCGTCAAACGTTGGCGGCGTACCTGCGCAAGGAGGGCCATCGGGTCTCCGAGGCGATGAACGGCGACGACATGCGCCGCCTGTTCGCCCGCGGCGACGTCGACGTCGTGCTGCTCGACATCAACCTGCCTGGCGAGGATGGGCTATCGCTGCTGCGCGAATTGCGCCGGCAGTCCGAGGTCGGCGTCATTATGGTCACGGCTCGCCACGATTCCGTCGATCGCATCGTTGCGCTCGAGCTCGGCGCCGACGATTATGTGACCAAGCCCTACAACATGCGCGAGCTGCTGCCGCGGGCGAAGAACCTCGCTCGGCGCGTAGCCGCCGCCCGCCTGCGTTCGCCCGACGAACCGAAGAAGACCTTCGGCGGCTGGACGCTCGACATCCCGCATTGGACGCTGACCTCGCCCGCCGGTGAAGAGCTCCGGCTGACGCGCGCCGAATTCGAGCTGCTGGCGACGCTGGTCGTCAACCGCGGCCGGGTCTGCACGCGCGACAGCCTGATCGATCACGTCAGCCGGCGCGGCCATGACCCGCTCGACCGGACGATCGACGTGCTGATCGGCCGGCTCAGGCGCAAGATCGAGGATGATCCCGCCAAGCCGCGCCGCATCATCACCGTCCATGGCGTCGGCTATATGTTCGCCAGCTGACCCTCACGGATCCTGGCGAACGACACTTCGAGCGAAGCAAGTCCTTCTCGGCAGGCGGCGGCGAGTTCGGCCGCCGGCCCGCCCACGTCGAGCGACTCACCCAACGCGCGCGCTTCGAGCGCGCCGGCGCGTTGCGACAGACGAACGAGACCGACATGCATCGACGAGCTCTTCAGCCGATGCGCGATCGCCGCAAGGGCGTGGTGGTCGCCCGCCAGCGCCAGGCGCTCGATCTCTGCCGGCGCGTCGGCGACACTGGCCTCGAACGCTGCGACGATCCGCGCCGTTTGCTCAAGGCCGAGCTGATCGACATGCTCCGCCAACACCGCTTCGTCGACCAACGCATCCGCCCCGCCTTCGGCGCGCCGCGGCGGCGCGATCGTCGCGGCTGGGGCGGCAGCCGGCCGTCGCGCCGATCGTCGCAAAGCCGCCGGCGACGCGGCGCGCCGCAATACGGCCTGCAATCGCTCGAGCTTGAACGGCTTGCCGACGAATTCGTTGACCCCAGCCGCCACGCAAGCCTCGATGTCGCTCGCCAGCACGTGCGCGGACTGAACGATGATCGGCGTGCGGGACTTCTTGGCGTCGGCGGCGGCGCGCATCCGGCGCACCACTTCGAGGCCGTCGAAGTCGGGCAGCCTGAGATCCATCAGCACCGTGTCGAAATCGTGCGAGTCGAACAGCGCCAGCGCCTCCGCTCCGGTCGAGGCGATGATCGCCTTGTGGCCGGCGCGCGCCAGCAGCCCCGAGGCGACCATGGCGTTGACCTCGTTGTCTTCGACGACCAGCAGGTCGAGCGCGACAGACGCGCGCTTGCGCCGCGCCGCGATGCGATCCGGCGCGGTCGCCGTCGCGGCGACGGCGAGTTCGAGCGGCTTGGTGAACCAGAAGCGACTGCCCTCGCCGAGATGGCTTTCGACGCCGATCTCGCCGCCGAGCCGGTCGACGAGACGACGGCAAATCGCCAGTCCCAAGCCTGAGCCGCCGAACCGGCGGCTGACCGTAACGTCGGACTGGGTGAACGGATCGAAGATCGCCTCCAGCCGGTCGGGAGCGACGCCGATGCCGGTGTCGCTGACCTCGAAGCGCAGCATGCGCCTTCCGTCGGACCCCGCCGTCTCGCGCACCGCCAGCTTCACCGCGCCGCGTTCCGAGAACTTGACGGCGTTGCCGACCAGGTTGAGCAGAATCTGCCGCAGCTTGCCGGGATCGCCGACGATCATTCCGATCTGCGGCGCTTCGACCAGCAGCCGCAGTTCGGGCTTGCGGTCGACCAGCGGCAGCATCAGGCCGAACACGTCCTCCAGCACCGTGGCGAGTTCGAACTCGGTACGCTCGAGATCGAGGACGCCGGCCTGGATCTTGGAATAGTCGAGGATGTCGGAAACGACCGACGACAGCAGCTCGCCGGACCGCGCGATCGCTTCGACATACTTGCTTTGCTGCGGGTCGAGGCGGCCGCCGATGAGAAGCTCGGCGAGTCCGAGGATGCCGTGGATCGGCGTGCGGATTTCGTGGCTCATCGTCGCCAGAAACGCCGACTTGGCGCGATCGGCGCGTTCGGCCTCCTCGCGGGCGCGGCGATGCTCGCTGACGTCGTTGAGGATCACCACCGCGCCGAGATATTTCTCGCTGACGTCGAGCATGCGCTGGGTCTTGATGTCGAACCAGCGCGGTCCGACGTTGGTGGCCAACAGCCGCTCGCCGGCCGGCTCGCGCCCGTCGACGACGGCGCCGCCGAGGATCTCGTCGATCGGCAGCCGCGCGCCGCCGTAATAGCTCGCGCCTGGCGCCGCCGCGCCGGCGAACAGGGTCAACGCGGCATGGTTGGCGTTCTCGACCCTGCCGCTCTCGTCGACCAGGATGACCGGATCCTGGAGGCTCTCGAAGATCGTCAGATACTTGTTCTTCTCATTGGTGATCTTCTGATTTTGCAACCGCAGCTGCTCGAACTGCTCGTCGGCGGGGCGCCCCGACCATTCGTCGCAGAAGCCGACTTCCATGCGGTCGAAGAAGCTGTCGACGATGGCGCGATTTGCCTGTCGATCCTCGTCGCGCGAGTCAGGGCCCGTGACGAGTTCGACATAAGTCTGGCGGTAGCTCTTCATCAGGCCGAGGAACAGGCCGAGCGTGACCCCGCGCGAGCGGTGACGCTTGGCGGCCTCGATGCCGTAGAGCGCAATCGGGTCGCGGGAATAGTCTGCTTCCGCCGCTACCGCTCCGAACGGCCGGCCCTCGTCGAGCGCCGCGATCAACGGGGCCGATAGGCCACGAATGGAAGCAAGCCACGCCTGTTCGAGCGTAGAGGTGAACGGCGTGTAGCCGCGCTCTTTTGCGTATTTGATGATCCGGGCGGTCAACCAGTTCTCGCCGCCGGCGATCAGGTCGCGCAATCGCCTGGGCTCGCGTCTGCGTTCCTCTCGATCGTTCGCGGCGTCGACCGTCATTTGGAGCCCCGGAGTCTTGAGATCACCGCCTCAATGGCGAAGGCGGTGCGTCACACAGCAGTCTCCGCGGCGCACCGAACTCGGTCAGCGTAGTCTCAGCGTATCGGCCGCGCTTTGATTTTGCCCCACGCAGCTCGTCAAAACGTGTCCCGGCTCCGGGGTCCGCGGCGAGGCGCTCGTTCGCAGTCCTCCATCAGCGGCGCGACCGACGTCGGAGATGTGCAGTTTGGATTCAAAGATGTGAGATATCAGACGCTTTGGGCTGGGACTGGGTCGCCTCGGCGCGATCGTAAGACGATCGCCGACCTATGCGGCGGGCGGTCTCTCGGCCCACCCAACGCTAGCTCTCTCAGGGACTCATCACGCTGATCGGCATTCGGACTTTCGGCCGATTCACAATTTTCGACGCTGGGGCGAGGGCGGGGACCCCCGCTTTGAGTCGAACTTTTCCGTTCGGCACGTGCTCGCCCAACGTCAGCTTTGGCATTCACACGTCCGGAATCTGCCAGTCCGCTCTCGGCCAGTTCCCGTCACAAGCAGACAGCCTGCCTTGCGCCCTTTGCTGCCAGTCACGGTCGATGCGGCGGTTCTCGAAAGCAGATGAGGTGGATGGCTCCCGCTCACGGCATCTGAGTGCCAAGCTGGGTTGCTGTCAGGCAATCCCGAGCAAAGGAGCCATCCGCCATGGAAATTACCACGATCGGCCTGGATCTGGCGAAACGTGTTTTTCAGGTCCATGGAGTTGACGCAGCAGGCGGGGTCGTCGTCCGCAAGGCGTTGCGGCGCGCACAGGTGCTGCCGTTCTTCGCCAAACTGCCGCCGTGCCTTGTCGGCATGGAGGCGTGCGGCACGTCGCATCATTGGGCGCGCGAGCTGATCCGCCTCGGGCATGAGGTGCGACTGATGCCGCCGGCCTACGTGAAGCCCTATGTGAAACGCGGCAAGACCGACGCCGCGGACGCGGAGGCGATTTGCGAGGCGGTGACACGGCCGACGATGCGGTTTGTGGCCGTGAAGTCGCGCGAACGGCAGGCGGCGCTGTCGATGCATCGCGCCCGGAACCTGCTGGTCAAGCAGCGAACCCAACTGGTGAACATGATGCGCGGGCTGCTGGCGGAGTTCGGCGTCGACATCCCCCAAGGTCTTGAGCGGGCGTTGCTGATGGCGCAACAGGTGGTCGACGGCGCCGCCCCAGACGTCCCGGCGGAGGCGGTAAAGATTATTGGCATGCTGTCGCAACAGGCGCTCGACACGCATGCGCAGATACGGGAGATCGATCGCTCTCTCGTCGCCTTGCTGCGAACCGACGACGTGGCGCGGCGCCTTGCGACCATCCCCGGCATTGGCCCTGTTGGCGCCACAGCGCTGGCCGCCGCCGTCACCGATCCCGGACAGTTCCGCTCAGGGCGGCAATTTGCGGCCTGGCTTGGGCTGACGCCGCGTCAGAACTCCAGCGGCGGCAAAGAGCGGCTCGGCCGCATCACCAAGATGGGCGACAAATATCTTCGCAAGCTCCTCGTCGTCGGCGCAACATCGCTGGTGCGGCGCGCCAGGAGCAAACCTGAGAGCGTGAACCCACGCCTCGTTGACCTGCTCGCCCGAAAGCCCGTGCGGGTGGCGACGGTCGCCATGGCCAACAAGACGGCACGTATCGTCTGGGCGATCATGACGCGCGGCGAGATCTACCGGGCGTTCCATATGCCGATGCTGGCGTCATCGACTGAGGCTTAGCCGACGAGATCAGCTTCACGAGGTTGGGAGAGCGATGCGATGTGATGGCGAAACCGGTCAGACCGGGAATAGGGACAACCCACATAGTGTCCAAGGCGTTACAGCCTGATAAGCAGAATGGGACCCCGTTCGCGGACTCCATCAGGGCCAGCAGTCTCCTTACCGACTGCATTGACAGGCCGTACAGAAGACTGCACCCGACCAATGCGCCAGATCATCAAATCGCACTTGCAACGCGGGAGCCATCCACAGAGGACTCGATGTCGGCGACGCTGAGCCGCCTCCTCTCGATTAGACAAGCCCCTCGTCGTTGCGCATGATCCCATTAGGGGGGTGAAAGACGCCGCGGGTGGTCAAGTACAGCGCCAGCGAGATTGCGTTGCGCCCGCTCGATCTCAATCCCGAACGCGCGGGATGGACCGATCGCGCGCCCTACGCGATCGTTGACATCGGCTCGAATTCGGTACGGCTCGTCGTCTATGACCAACTCGGCCGGGCGCCATTGCCGCGCTTCAACGAGAAGTCGCTTTGTCGCCTGGGCGACGGCCTCGCGCAAACCGGCGCGATCGCGGCAGAGGGCTTTCGGCGCACGGTCGAGACGGTGCGGCGGTTTCGCGCCATCGCCGATGCGATGGGCGTGACCAAGATCGACGCGACGGGAACCGAGGCGATCCGGCGCGCGTCGAACGGACCGGCGCTCGCCGCCGCCATCGCGGCCGAATCCGGTCTCAAGGTTCGTATCCTCAGCGGCGCGGAGGAAGCGCGCTTCGCCACGCTGGGAGTTATCTCAGGCTTCTTCCGCCCGGTTGGGTCGGTCGGCGACATGGGCGGCGGCAGCCTTGAAGTCGCCGAGGCGCTCGACGATCGTGCCGGCGATCGTTGGGTCAGCCTGCCGCTCGGAGCCTTGCCGGTCGAAGCGATGCTTGCCGACGGTCTGTCCGAAGCCAAGCGCCGGATTGACGCGATGCTGCGCGCGAACCTTCCAACGGCGCTCGGCAGGCCGGTGTTCTATCCGGTCGGCGGCGGCTGGCGCGCGCTGGCCAAGGCGCACATGGAAGCGGTCGAGGCGCCGGTCAAGGTTGTTCACGGCTATTCGCTGGCGA
>Ga0182030_10017130_pt1 | contig 14014 bp, 10 predicted proteins | sample 812S3MmetaG_FD_121299 | JGI IMG/M metagenome (GOLD analysis project Ga0182030, IMG submission 121299) | Permafrost microbial communities from Stordalen Mire, Sweden - 812S3M metaG (Illumina Assembly) | ecosystem: Environmental > Terrestrial > Soil > Wetlands > Permafrost | place: Sweden...
ATGTATTTAGCGAGATCGATGGCTCAAACACCGGTTTCTGCGGATACGGGGAAGCAGTATCGAACCCCTCTGAAGATCCTTACGGCAGCAGCTTCAACGGCTTGGTCGTTTCCGGAACATGGACAATTTTCGACCCAACAAGTCCACCAAGCCAGATCAACACCGGCATTTACTTTCAGCCAGTCTTCATCAATGACACTGGCTGGGCCGCGGGCTTCGAGACTAGCTGGCCAGATTGGGAGATATGGGACGGGCTATGCCTCAGCACTGTGAACGACATCGGGTTTATGGACCAAATCAACAATCAAGGCCAGGCGGTAGGAGAGAATTTTGACGATGACGGGAATCCTGAAGGAATGTTTTGGGAACTCGGGACGACAACTCCGCTTCTCGACCTGCTGCCGAAAGAATACCAGAATCAGATCAGCGACACCGAAATTTTATCCATCAGCAACCAGGCCAGCGACGGCAGCGTCAAAATATTATTCTATGCCGATTCTCAGCTTGATTCCACCGGAACAAACTGGGGGCCGCAGACCTTTGTATGGACGCGCGATGCAAATTTCGTGCCGCACCTGGCGGTGGTAAACCTGCCAAGTACATGCTATTTGCCCTACGGCACACTCGCGACATTTCCCTCCGTACCCGAGATAATCAACAACTCCGGTTGCATGGCCGGATACGGAACCATCGCTTCTGATTCATCAGGCAATGGCCACGTAGTTGGGCTTGTCCCGGTTCAGATAAATGCTTACAGGCCGCAGATGGTTCCTGGAACGGTTGATCTAAGTTCGACCGATCCCAAACAAATGATCATCCCTCAAAGCGAGGTCAGTGGCACGGGCGTTCACATCCGCGTAAATGGCGACAGTGAGAATACCAATTTGGTTAAAGTTACATTCTCATCTCCTGCCCTCAAGACCATGACCGGCTTGACGGCTGGCGTCCAGACCAGCAGTGCAAACTTGGTGGTTTGGTCGTCGAGCAATAAGGGAACCTGCATCACAAGCAATAACAACCAAGGCACCTTGACCCTCGACGGCAGCGGAAATGCGACTATTTGGGTCGAAGCAACCGCCGCAGGTGGCAATGATCTTACCTTTCCGATTATGTCGGGTAATACGACCATTGGCACCTCTGGGTCGCTGCATTTTGTGAACTACGATTCGTTTACAGAGGCATTCTCCGGGGAAACCAATGGAGTGTCTGGAGCGGCGGCGGCGCAGGGCACGTTCAAAGTTGCCCAGAAGTTATATCTCGAAGGTTATAATATCGCCTACTATGATGTGTATTTTGTGGACCCCGTCACGGGGGACCCCGCTTATACGGAGCTTGGCAATGAAATACAGCTTGGCTCCGTGAAAAGCGTCGGTGTCTTCGGTTATAGTCATGGCGGGGGAGAAACCTACAATATTTGCAGCTTGGTAAACGGGGCCAGAGGAACCCTTGGAAGTTTTAATATTCCATTCGCCGGTTACATTGACGCGATTCAGCATGTAAGTTCGGGGGCGTTTGATGCCACACATAACCCGTTCGCAGAAACCCGATACGCACCGGGCTCCGCATTTCTGTGGAATTATTACGAGCGCAATACATTTTGGTTGCGTGGCAATGCAGTGCCCGGCGCGGGTATAAACCTGAACGTAAATACCACTTCTTGGGGGGCGGCACTTACTCATTATTCCTATAATGGCAGCACTGCAATTCCTGACAGTCCACAGGTTCAGGCCGCTTTAAAATCCGAAATTGAAACCGATGTCCCAAAATACTAAATTTTTCTTTGTCCGCAGGTTTTTCATGGCGGTTGTCCTCTCAATGTTTTTTCTGTCAAAAGGAAATGTTCATGCAAGCCAGGGGTCTGACCTTGCAAAGGAAATGCTCCAAAAGATTCGGAACGTTTCGACAGAACAGGACCTGAACGCGCTTCTGCAAAAAGCCACCCAGGAAAAATCCCAGCTATCGACTCAGGATCGGATTGAATATGCGGAATACCTTTACTACGTAGTTGCTTCGAGTACCGGAGCGAATTCGGAGGAGCTTTCTTTCGATGCAATGAGGCTAATCCCCGGAGTAATTAGTGAGCAGGAGATGCGAGCAGGGCGGGCGCGATTGTTATCCAGCGGTGATCCGGTGATCAGGGAATTTGCAGGGAACTTTGAATTGGCAGGAAGCGTCAAGCTTCCCAATGGTGAAATGGGCCAAGACCTTTCGGTTTTCGATCTTGCCTTGCACGATCCCAAGGTGCCGCAGGATCGATTGATTGGGGCATTGTTTAAAGCTGCCCCTGTGGAATCCGCCCAATGGTTCGCCGATCACACCGGGCTTCCGGCAGATGAACGAGCCGGGCTTGAATCCGATCTTAAGGATGCCTGGAAACTTCATCGAGCCGTTCATGCCAATTTTGCCGATCCAGGGAGGAAGGCGATGCTTAACGAGTCAGTTAAAAATCCCTTGCTCGATCATTGGCAGCATAGCCCATCCTGGATATTGCGTTCGCTCTCGGATGGCCTATTGCGAAAGCGTCCAGAGTGGCAAACTCCCGACCTGAAAAAAGCGATGCAGCCTGTGCAGGTCCCAAAAGAGCTGCAAGTATCTTCGCCCGAAGGGCAACCCGGCAGTAAATGATCCCATCATACGACTGTGCCTTTCAAGATGAGCTTTCGGGACGCCGCGAGTGAAATAGCGCGATGGGTGTTGATCGCTACGGGGTTGTTTTTGCTTCTTGGAGGATTGAGCGAGTTCTTTTCAGGTTTCGTGCCGGTTGGTTGGCTCCTTGTTTTAGGAAGCGTGGCGATTATAGTTCCAGCGTTGTTCTCAGAACGAGGCAAGACGGTAGGGAGCGAAGAGAAAAAATGGAAGGTGGTTGTTCGCAGTCTATTTGCCCTTGTAACCCTGGTGGGGTTTAGTGTTGCGGGATGGTTCGGTGCTGCAATGATGGCATTGACGCACGAGGGGGATATACCTGGAAGCTTTCACGGTCGCATTAGCCCTTGGGATAGTGGTGCGTCGTTCGTAATATTTTTGTTGATAGGAATCGCTGGGGCAGCACGCACGCTTTTGATGAAGAGGATGGCCTTTCTTTCATGGACTTTGTTTCTGATATCCGCAGGTATTTTGGCAGTCTTTGCCGTTCAGATTGCGCATCTTAAATGAACTTGCGATTGCTTTGCCTTTTTCTCGCGCTCCTCTGCGCGGGATGCGCCTCAGAGGATGCTTCAAACCGCGAACCATTTCCTGCCCCGTGAACAGCGTCGTGACAGGATAGTCGCAATACTCCGATATGAATGGCCCCGCCACCGCCGTCGTCCCCGACTTCTCCACCGCCGCCGCATAACCCGATACCATCGTGTTCCGCCCGAAGAAATCCTGCTCCGTCCCCGTGATCATCACCGCCGCCGTCCCCGAGATGCCCGCATTCAACTCGCTGTCGGCGAGCACGCAGCTCCCCCCCGTCTGCGCGAACAGGATCGCCGGCGCATTATAAGCGCTTTGATTCGACACCATATCCCGCACCGACACCCCTCCCCCCACGATCGAAATCGCCGCAACATGTTGATTGTTGCACGTCAGATGCTCAAACGCAGCGTCGTTCTCCGCGCTGGGATACGAATACACCGCATCGTTGAACCCGTTGATCGTAATATCCTTCAGATACGCCTGCACGGACCCGATCTTAAGCCAGATCCCGTATTCCCCGCCCCCGTCGTTCGAATTGATCGTCACATTCGACATCAGCGCCGCGTTCGCCCCCTGAAACTGTATCGCCGCCGCCCCAGGATTGCCCGACCCCGTATTCACCGTCATGTTCTCGCAGAGATTCTGCGTCGCGATATTGTTGAACGTCGTGCTCGGATGCTGGAAATTAATTACCGCCGCCGGACTCGTCGTGGAATGAAAAGCCGCCAGATTGCTGTCCAGTTGGAAGATCGTCCCCGCTCGGCTCTGCCCCACCAGCCGCACATTATTGATATCGTCCCCGGCCACTACCGTCCCGGTATAGATCAGCGATTGCGTCACCCGGTAGGTCCCGTTCGGGATATAAATTATGTAGCTGGCGCTGCCCGAGGTCGCCACAAACTGGCTCTTGATGTAATTGTACGCGCTCTGGAACGCCCCCGTATCGTCTGTCACCCCATTCCCCACCGCCGCCGTGATCCCCGACGGAGGAGTCTGCATATTGATCACCCGCCCCCCATTCTGCACGAGCGCCCCCGAGGGATAGACCACATTCGTATCGATGCCGCGATCCCCCGCCGCCAGGGAGGCCACCGATAAAACGCCCAGCATCGCTCCCACGAGCGGGAGAATGTGCCGGGCAGGGTATGATAAGGTCACTGAAAGCACCTTTCGAAACTGCGTCCACAATCTGTGCCCGAAAGTCCAAACCCAGTCAAGGACCGTCCTGACCGCGACGATTTTGGAAACCGGTGGAGAATTTCTGACGAACGGCTGGTTCACCTTGGATTCCTGCTAGATTAAGCGGCGGCCTTCTCCTTGGCTTCCCTTTTCTTGTGGGTCATCGCGACAATCGAGGTGGCAATATCCGGACTTGATCCAATGGTAATCTTCGCGTGCATCCCGAGAGTGATATTCGAAAGATTTCCGCTGACGCCATCGACAGTGATAATTGCGCCGGAAGATTTGAAGGTTCTCTGCTCGCCAGTCTTGTGCTTCGTCACCGTGATTGAGCCGGCGCCAGCGTCGATGGCCGTTACTTTTCCTCCGAATGCTTTGTTTCCGGATGCTTTGTTTCCTCTCGCCAGTGCCAGGCTGGGGAGGCACAAGAGGAGGGCGATTGCCAATGCGTAGGACACGAATGTTTTCATTTCGATAGGGATATTTCTATTGGTTTATATTCTGGGTTTGGAGCGGATGCGCTCCCAGGGTGATGACAGTGGTTTCGCCAAAAGGTTACAAAAAAAATCGATTCCATCCCGCCGCGTCAGATTGGCAACCGACACCAGTTGCCGCTCCCCCCTCGGCAGCCGATAGGGAAAGGCCGGGATATCGCTCAATATGGATGCCCGGAAAAAGCGGAGCCGGGGACGAAATAAACCTTGCGGGCCATTCGAGCGGAGAGAGAACATCACGATGTCAGACCGGACCCTTCGCTGGCCCTTCGCGGGAAATAAATCTTACAGGAAATCCCAAATGCAAACCATCACCCGTTTCCGATCACCGTTCGTTCTGGTTTTCACCACATTTCTCTCCACGGGGTTCATTTTAGCCCAAATAAATACCCCACCCACCCCGGAAGCCACTCCCGCGGCGGCCCTGGACAATCCGGATGCTAAAACGCTTCCTCCGTCTAAAGATACAAAGATCGGGAAATTGAATGACGATCTAAAAAAACGAAAAGACGAATTGAACGCGGCCAATGATCCCGCCGTGAAAGAAAAGCTTCTGAGAAAGGTGCAAGCTCTCGAAAACGCGATTTCAAATAGCAATCCCGTTGTAGTGCCCGTTGGTTCAGTCACCTATCCTGCTGACTTTGGCCTATCGACCCTTGAAGCCCAATCGCCCACATCTGCAACCGGACCTTCAGTTTCCATCCCAACCGGCAGTCTGCTTTGGCAGATTGGGATTCCGGACGATCGTTTTACCGAGTTTGGAGACTTTCATAGAGGCTCTGAAACTGTGGAGATTACCTCGGTTGGAACCGTCATTGGCGCCGCTGGATGCGCCAAAATCTCACGCGGCGTCTGTGCGGCGCTTAATCCGGCATTTGACGTTCATTACCCGCTGACGGAGGCGCCGAAGAATGGAGCTTTTTTCAGCTTCAAATTACTCCAGGCTCCCAGAAGCAGCGCTCAGATGGCCGTTTATTCCAATGGCAGCTTTGCCGGGCTGATTCAACTTTGGGGAACGGCAGGCACTGATTATCCCCATCCCTGGATGAAAACCTACCGGCTCTACATACCCAGGGAATTCCTCAAGGCGGGGCAAAATGAACTGCGCTTCACCGCGCCACCCGTATATTGGGGCAATCACTCCAACGATAAAGAGCAATGGTGGGAATGGGATTACCTCAAGCTCGAGGCGCTCAATGGCCCCATTACAGAGCCATGGCATGGTAAAATCTCTTATCTGGGCACAAACCTGTCATTGGGCCACACGTACGGATGGAGTAGAGTGGACGACAACACCCTCCGGTTTGCGCCCGTCGCCTTGAAGTGGCTCGGCATTGCCTACAGTGGCAATACAATCCGGGCCTCGTATTGGTACCGTAGTGAGCAAAAGCAGCCGAAGCGGCTCGAATACCTCCAACTGCTCGCCAGCTACAACATGACGGTCATGGCAGACTACTTTAGCGCTCAAACATTCAATAATGATCCCGACGGTCGGATACCCCAAAAATGGAAAGGGGGGCTCAAAACCTTTCTTCAGAACTATGGCAAGTATATCCAGTACTATGAATTGGGCAATGAACCCTGTATGACTGGAAGCGGGGCCAGCGGCGGTCTTGCCGAATACCTGACTCTTGCCAGGGAATTCAATGCGGACAAACCGGCTTACATGAGGACCGTCGCACCTGGCTGGGCCTATGGTGGAGGCATCGGCGGCCCGCCTCACAACTGGGATGCCGTGGCAGATTATCGCCGCGAGGTGGAAAACCTCTGTGACTGCATCAACGGACATGCCTATTGTTATTCCTATGCTGAAAATCTGGGAGGCAGTTTTCTTGCCGAGATGGCCGACGTCGGAAAAATTGAAGATGGCTGGCCCAAGGAATTTCTGAACAGCGAAACCGGCACCCACAGATTTGACTCCGAGAACACCTTCAGCAGCGCGCATCAAGCCTCGACGCAGCCTCATATACAGGTCTTTGACCGCATCCTGCGCGCCCATCTGGCCGTGGTCGACCACACCATGCAGCATGCAGCCATCTGGAGTACGAATACTGCCGGCACTGCTTTCGGTTTATTTATGGAACCCAAATCATGGGACGGTATGGACCTCGACGGGCTCACGGAGAACACACCTCCGGATGGGCCTGGAAATGACTCGCGCTTGAAGGTGTATCGGCGCCTGGCGCTGGCTTATGCGACCCATGGTTCGCCTCTGCCCTATACCGTCCTTAATCGGTCCGATCTCACCTACAAAATGGTCTACTTCCGAGCCGTGGACACCAGCACACTCCCTCCCCAGCCGGGTAGTGGAGCGACCTCCAACAAGATCCTGCTCAATTTTGTCAACTTCGAGAATGCCCCGGAAACACTCGATGTAAAAGTGGTCCTGCCGGCGAAGGGGACTTATCATGCCGAGCGCGTCGGCCGAGGCGATACCTGGGGCGCCGCGCATTCGGACACAACTCTCACCGGCACGCCCGATGTCGAACTAAAGGAGGCCCTTGGTCCGGGTGAATCCGTTCAGTATATCCTCTCGCTGGATTAGGAATACGAGCATGCTTTCCCAGTTGGCCGACTTAAAAAATGAAGTTGCACGCCTGCGGCATTCTGCGGTCGCCGCGGTGGGAAAATCATCGAAGGCTACAACGACGGCCGGACCGCCACCTCGCCCGCCGGCTCATTCGCGCCGAAACGCCAGGGCCTTTACGACATGAGCGGAAATGTCTGGCAATGGGTCGAGGACGGCTACCGGGGAGGCACCGCCAACCCGCGCGATTGGGGCGTCCTGCGCGGCGACTCCTGGGGGACCAGCAGCCGCACCGAGCTGGAAAGCTGCTACCGCAACGTGGTCGACCGCAACGACCGGGACCTGATTTTTGGCTTCCGTTGCGCCCTGGTCCCGGGAGCGGTCCAGTAACACCGCTCCCAGGGTGTTTTTGAGTGGGGTCGATGGTTTTCCTGGGAGGAGACATCCGGCCAGCAAACTCAGGTAGCCGCCTTTAACTCGAATGCCTCGCGTCAAGACAAGGTGCCAGGCCGCGCTCAAGAAAGAGAGATGTTGACTATGTTGGTGCAAGTTTTGCGAGCAGATCCTTCAGGAACTTATCAAAATGGAGGTCGAACGCCGCGATGGCTTTCGGGGTCGCGTCTCCATGCGGAACCCTGGACTTCATCATTTCCTGGTACGAATGTGATAGTGAATTGCGTTCATCCGGCCTGGTCAACCGCTTCGCGCAAGCATAAGCCAGTTCGCATCGTTCGAACTTATCGTTGATGTTGGCAGGATGTGATTCGACCGCGCGTTTCAGGAGATTGTAAACCCCCTGGTCGATGACGGGGGATGGAAAGCATGACAATGCATCTATCAGCCTGTGTGGAGTGAAAAAATCCACCCGTGGTTGAGTAAATGGACGGTCGAGCAACCGGACGGCCAGCGGGATTCCCGCGTCAGGGTAGTAGAACACCAACCGCTTTAGCGCCTCGGGCGACAGGAACGGATCGGATGTGCTCAGGGCATCCTGTTCGAGTGAGCGTTCGTGAGCGGCGCGCGTCAACCCGCTCCAGTCGGCCTTCACGGCGGCAGCCAGGGAAGGCATTTCCACGGGCGAGTTGACCACGAGGCACATCGAAGGTTGATAGCGTACCGCGTTCAGTAGCCGGTTCACGATTTGTCCGATCGCCACAAAACATAGATCGCCCGTCTTCACCGTGTAGCGGTCGAATCTCTTTTGTTGAAGCATGCTGGAGGCGGGAGGCGCGCCCTGGCTCCTGTCCTTTGGATCGTACTCCTTGTCAAACCACTTGCCCATGAATCCATCGCCCACGGTCAATTTCGTCGGACGCGAGTCGGATAAATGCTCGATCAGCAACGGCAGCGCCGCCGTCCCCCTGCGCACAAGCTCGCGCATCACGGGAGAAACCAACGGCTTTGCGGAGCCCATGATTCCACCGCGAAATTGCGGCTCGTCGTCAATCGCCATGAATCCGCTCGCCCAGGCGGTCGCATGGGTTCCAATCCCCTGGCTCGATTCGTATTGGAGCTTGCCAATGAGATCCTCCGTGGACATTGAACCAAAGTCAGTTGCGTGGCCGGGAGCACTAATCTGGGCATCTGCCGCGCCTGAAAGCAAAAGCATCGCCATAACAATCGCTCCGGTCTTTTTCATCGTAATCCGGGATTTCCCATTTGGCTTCATGTTCATGGCGAGTTGGGCTGTTTTCCTGCGATTTTCTTCCCGGGCGGCGGCTTTGCAAGGCCCTACCGGCCCACAACGCCGGTTTTTCAGAGCCGCAGCACGATTCGGAAGCTGTTTTCCGCTGCCGCAATAAGTCAGCCACTAAATTTCCCGAAAAACCAAATTATAGAGTTTCTAAGTTCCGGCATCAAGGCTGCCAGCTTGGGTCTAATATTAACTTATCAAAAAGCATCGCCTTTTGAAAGTCCTTTTCACGAACAAATACTCGCTCAATTTTTGAAGTCTATGAAAACAAGAAGCTTGTTAGCTGGCGAGCAGAGCCAAATGCCAGCATCTTTACTTAGAGCGGACTCCATGAAATAATGCTGATAGCAATGGTGAGTCCCTGGATCAGCCAAAACACGGTCTAGCGTTGCTACGGCTGGGGCGAAATCATCCTTCGCCTCAACGTGTGACATAACCTTCCTGAACCTGCTTTTGTCTTCGTCGGCTGCAAACCAGACGACCGAATTCCAAATAACGTCCGTCGAGGACGCCTCGATTATCTTGTCTGTCGGTGAATCGATTGCCCATATTTGGCAGGTGTAACCGTCTGCCATCATATTCCGATCGTTTCCGATGCTGAGAACCATCTTCCCGAGTTTGAGCCGAGCGTCAGGATTTAGAACCTGATTCGGCATCCCTGGGATCTGGTTGCCATACCAACACCCTGATAGTACCAAGCAGGCCAGCGCACATGCGATCTTACTGCTGAAAGGTACCGCGGCGACCAATGGCTTTTCGCGCTTTTTCATTATTCGGGGGCGGGCGGTTCGCTTGCTTCTGGGTTCATGCAAATATTTCCTTATCGGAGATCATTGCCGTTGGAAGTCGCTTTTACAAACACATCCTACGGCAGCGAATAACAATACCAGTCGCGCCCCTCCTTCCGCCACCAATCCAGCAGGCGCTTCTTGGCGGTGGCAGCAGTGCAAAGATGTAGAATGACCTTTCTATCCGGATCACCCCAAGTCCCCTCCGTATAATAAAAGATGCTGCGGCCTGGTCCGCAGTACGAAAAGGCTGATTGCGTGCCGGTGAGATCTTGCAAACACTCGCGTATGGTTTCAGTCGAATTAATTGCCCCGGAGCCATACGCCATATGAGGTGAAAATTGGTCAAGCAGTCCCTTCTCCACATCCACCGCTTCGCCCAACGCTTTCAACAAAGGTTCAATCATTAATCCGACATAATCCCTTTCGGAAAATTTCCCCTCAGGCATGCTGAAATTGATGGCCATATTGACCAACCCGGAATTTGCCAACGTATCAATGGGACGTTTTTCCATCGGATAGCGCAAAAGGGCATTGAGCGTGCCGGGGCAGTCGCCGGTAACCTGCGCCAGCGCCTTCATGATCGCGGGCACATCGGCGGGCCACGGATCAAGTTTAAGCAATTGGGCGATCTCGTCTGTGAGTCCATCGATTTGCATCAAGTCCCACAGCGCCTCACGCGCGCGCCGGTCTTGAAAGACCTCATCGTATCTAACTACATTGCTTCTGATGCCGATGAGATGAATTGTCAGCAGACCTGCGCGACGGACCTCGGGAGAGGATGCCTTTTTGACCAGGTCAAGGAGATATGGGATCGCCTGATCTCCACGGGCGGCAATCGAGAGCATCTGCGGATTGTAACCAATCAAATCACTCTTGCCGGTATATAATTCCTCCGTATGAAAGATAAGTTTTTTAACCAGGTCTTCCACCGGCGTTGTTTCATCGACCTTTGTAACAAACCAGCAGTTGGTCCCCTCCATTTGATAGCCAGCATATTTCTCCTTGATAAGCCCTGCTTGGGAAAGCCTCAGAAGCTGCCACGCTGTCCACAGCACCGCGTCCGCTTTTGCATTCAGTTCACCGGCTTTCAGATACCACTCCGCCGCCTTCTCGGGGTCTCGCTCCACACCTATCCCTTTTTCATAAAGCCCCCCGATGCTTGCCATCAGCGCGCCATCGCGGTCGCCTTGCACCGCCGCCTTTAAATACCACTTCAACGCTTCCTTCGGATTCTTTTCAACGCGAAATCCGGAATAATAGTCACCTCCCAGGGTGACTTCCGCCTTCAAGTCGCCTTTGTCGGCACGCTGGAAAAGAGTCGCGATGCTTTCGTCCGCCGGGTCATTCGCCGCGAGAGATCCAAGGGTCGCGAACCAGAGTGCCAGAAGGGGGATTCCGCGTCTCATAATTGGGTTTTTAGTCAAGAATTCCCGTCGGGCTTCCTGCCGCCGTCCGAGCCAGCGGTTTTTGTGATATTCTCTCCCTTCCACAGGTCCGCAAGCCATTTTCGCGGATCGGGGGGAGATGAGCTAAACCGACACCGGGGGAAGCCCCGCCCCCGACCTAAGCATCTGTTTTCCCTAAATGCGCGGGAGGCTCTTCGCTTCCGCTTCCACTTCCGCGAGGAATTGCTGGGCAACGGGCGAGAGCTTGCCGGACCAGACGGCCCCGATATCGACCGGCGCAAAATCGGCCAGGGGGATGACGCGGATGCCCGCCGCGGGCCGGAACCCGGGCACGGCGACCGCCAGGCCGATCCCATGCCCGAGGGCTGCATAATGTTCGATCAAACTCGCGGAGTTCACTTCGATCCCGCAAAACCATTCGATGTCGCGTTTCCGCAGCTCGCGCTGGAAATGCACCTGAACCGGGTCAGCCTCCGGAAAGGTAATCAAGGTCTCCTCGATTTTGTCCTGCTCCCAAAGTTGCCGCGCCTCGGAGATTCGGGATCGTTCCGGCACCAGCAATACAAGGGGCAGTTGAATCAAGGATCGCACCCGCAGCCCGGGCCGCGTTTTCTGTTCTACCAGGGTAATTGCGAGGTCGATTTCCTGCGCGGCCAATAACTGCTCCGCTTCCGCCCGGGCCGCCTCATGCAAATGAAGGCGGAAGCTGGGGAATCTGCCGCGAACCCGCTCCAACACAGCCGGCATGTAGTCGTGCAATACGATCGAAGGCGCGGCGATCCGCAACTGCGGCTGCGCGGCCACGCGGATGCTCCGCTCCATGGCATCCAACCCGCCAAAAAATGGTTCGATAAAGCCGAACAGCTCGGTTCCCGCGGCGGTGAGGACAAAGGGCCTACGCTGGAAGAGCTTTGCGCCCAGCGATTCTTCCAGTTGCGCAATCTGGGCGCTCACCGCGGGTTGCTGGATGCCGTAGGGGATATTTTTTACCGCGGCGGCAATTCCCCCATGCCGGGCTACATAGTAGAAGAGTTCGAGGTGATGGACATTCATGGATCGACGAAAACGATGAAAACCTGAAAGATTATCGATTAACGGCTCCGATGCCAAACGAAGTATCCTGCCTATCGATCCTTCCTGGTAACCCAATCATCAATTCCATGGATGCTTTCCTTCTCCTCATCATTGCCGGCGCGGTCCTCATCGTCGTCCTTCCCTGCTACGCCCTCTACAAGGCCACCCTGGCCAGGGAGTTGGTGGAAGAATTGCGTTCCCAGTTGAACGACTTGAAAAATGAAGTTGCACGGCTGCGGCATTCAGCGGCCCCCGCGTCGTATGCGCCCCAGGAAGCGGAAAAGCAGGCGCCCGTGCAGGGGCACCCGGCCGGGTCGGCCGCGTCAGCCGCGTCGGCCGCTCCAAGACAGACGACCCCGCCCCCTCTTCATAAAATACCCGAGTTCAAAACGCCTTCCGCCACGGAGCCCGCCTCGCCTTCGGCTGAGCGATTTGCCGCCGGCCGCATCGCCGCGCCCGTCGAGCCCATGCATCGGGAGTCCCCTCCCGAACCTCCGTCCCCCGTCGATTGGGAGCAATTCATGGGGGCAAAGCTGTTCGCATGGATCGGAGGACTGGCGCTCTTTCTGGGCATCGTATTTTTTGTAAAATATTCCTTCGAGCACAACCTGGTGCCCCCGGAGGTTCGCGTTGCGATCGGATTCGTCGCGGGATTGGGGCTGCTCGCCGGCGGGATTCTGATGAAACGCAAGGAGAACGCCGTCACCGCGCAGACCCTTTGCGCGACAGGCATCCTTGTCCTTTACGCAGTTACTTTTGCCTGCCGATCCTATTACCATTTTCCCTTTTTTGGTCTCGGCCGGACCTTTGTCATCATGTCATTGGTCACCTCCCTTGCGTTCCTCCTGGCTGTGCGAATGGACGCCATGGTCGTCGCAGTTTTAGGCGTGGCCGGGGGCTTCCTTACCCCGGTGCTGCTTTCCAATGCGGAGGATCATCCACTGGCGCTCTTCGGCTATATCGCATTGCTCGACGCCGGCCTGCTGGCAATTGCGCGCCGGCGTCAATGGAAGGCGCTTCCCGCGCTGGGCGCCCTTGGCACTATACTGACACAAGGCGCATGGATTGCGGCATTCTTCGTTCCCGGACATTATTTTGCCGGGGAGAAAGTGCTTGTCCCCATGGCCGTCATGACCGGCTTCCAGGGCCTCTTTCTCGCCGCGGCCTGGTGGTCAAGCCACACCGATAAAACCGATCATTCGCCAAAAATCGCCGCGTTGGCCGTGGGAGCCGCCGCTTTTCTCACGGCATTCCATTTCCTCGGCTTTGAATCGCTGGGACATCGCCCCATCCTCCTTTGCGGATATCTGTTTCTCGCCGATCTCGGATTGATTGCGCTAAGTCTGGTTGCGAATCGGCTGGCGGCGATCCGGATGCCGGCGGGCATTGTCGCATTTATCTTCCTCGGAGCGTGGACGGCCACTTATCTAACCAATGCAACTCTCCCCACGGCCTTGGGATGTTACTTCGTCTTCGCGCTTTTTCACTCCGCCCTGCCGCTGATCCTTCAGCGCTTCGAAAAGACGCCGCCTTCGCTCCGGAGCCATATATTCCCCGTCTTTTCGCTGGGCCTTGTTCTGATGCCGATCTTTGAGTTTCACGATCTCTCGATCCTGATCTGGCCATTCGTCCTTTTGATCGATGCGATGGCATTCTTCGTGGCGCTGGCAACC
>Ga0182030_10017131_pt1 | contig 14014 bp, 16 predicted proteins | sample 812S3MmetaG_FD_121299 | JGI IMG/M metagenome (GOLD analysis project Ga0182030, IMG submission 121299) | Permafrost microbial communities from Stordalen Mire, Sweden - 812S3M metaG (Illumina Assembly) | ecosystem: Environmental > Terrestrial > Soil > Wetlands > Permafrost | place: Sweden...
CAACCCTTGAGCGGTTTGAGCACCGTCAGACCCGGCCGCGGCCGCGGCCGCGGCCCGGCCACCCGGCGATGCAAGGGAAAGCGCTCCGAAACCATCCAGCGCCAGAAGGTCAGCACAAAACTTAACGCCGCGAGAATGGCAAAGACCCGGTCCAGCACGGCTAGATTTCGTCCACGGAGATGACGCGCAAAATTTCTTCCATCGTGGTCTGGCCGCTATAGACCCGCTGCAATCCCCGCTGCCACATCGTTTTCATGCCTTGTTGCACCGCCACTTGTTGCAACGCCTTCGTCGGCAACTTTTGCATGACCGCATCTCGAAAGGCTTGATCGACCGTCAGCAATTCCACCACCGAAGTGCGCCCGGAAAAGCCCGTATTCAGGCATTGGTCGCAGCCCGCCCCGCGGCGGAAACTGGCGGTGGGCCGGTCTTCCAACGGCACCATGCGCATCAGGCTCGCTTCCAATTCATAGGGCTGCGAGCAAAAGTTGCAATTTTTGCGGATCAGCCGCACCCCCAACACGCCCGTCACGCTGGAAGAAAGCAGGAACGGCTCGATATCCATGTTGATCAATCGGGCGAAAACCCCCGCCGTGCTGCCGCTGTGAATGGTGCTGATGACCAAATGTCCGGTCAATCCGGCCTGGACCGCGATGGCCGCCGTTTCCGGGTCGCGGATTTCTCCCACCATGATGACTTGCGGGTCCTGCCGCATCAGCGAGCGCAAGGCCTTGGGGTTGGTGAATTCCTGGGCCAGGTTGACCTGCGCCTGGGCGATCATGGGCAAATTAAACTCCACCGGATCCTCCACCGTCGCAATGCTGATAGCGGGGCCGGATCGCTGCACCAATGTATAAAGAGCAGAGTAAATTGCCGTGGTTTTTCCGGAACCGGTCGGCCCCGTCAATAAAATTAATCCACTCGGTTTGATAATCAACTTGACGAACTGCTGCAGTATATCGTCATCAAAACCCAATGTTCCCAGGTCAAAACTGCGGTTGCTCGGATCAAAAATTCGCACCACGATCTTTTCCCCGCGCGTCGTCGGGAAGATCGAAATGCGCTGCTCGACCCCGCCCAATTCCGGATCAGCCGGCGCGTGGCCTTCCTGGGGCAGTCCGGTTTGGTAAGTCACCAGGTTGGCCATCACCTTGAAACGCCCGGAAATTTTTTCCATCAGCTCCAGCGGCAGATGCACCAACTCCGTCAACACTCCATTGAGACGGATGCGCACGGCCAGCGTGCTTTCCCACGGCTCAATATGAATATCGCTCGCCCCCGCCTTGACTGCGTCGAGCAGCAGGTATTTGACCAATGTGCCGATCTCGATGCCGGCCTCCGCCGATTCCGACTGCAAATATCGAAGTGTTTCACTCATTTTTACCTCGCCGCTCCCAATCTCAATCTTTCATTAAGATTAAGATTGCGATTAAGATTAGGATTAAGGTTGGGAGGAGAGCAAGAAGCAATGTGCCAAACCCCGGCATGGGCGGAAATACAAACTTGCGATGGAGTCCTCAGCGTTCAGCCTTTGCTAACCACGGTTGGCAGATCGAACAGATTGAAGCAGCCATCCTGCCTATTTTTTGGGAGGTCGTTTTTTTTGCGCGACTTTTCCGGCCTCCAGTTTTTTGATCGATTGCACCGCGTTTTCAAACGCTTTTTCCGCCGCACTGGGTTTGGCTGCTTCGAGGACACGGAATTTTTCATACTCCGCCTCCGCCTTGGCGACTCCGCCCGTCCTCCGAAGCCTTGCGGAAGGTGAATCGAACCCCAACATTCTCTCCATGTCTCATGTCATCTTCAAAATCTTCAAACTCTCAATCCCCCGGTCGTCCACGATCTTCTCGGCGTCCACCAAGCCGACAGGAGGGTTGTTTACGCGCTTCTTTCCCTTGTGGTCGTACTGCTCGATTGCCTTTTTCTCCGCCGCTGTTTCGATTCTTTTCGCCATGCAGATTGGCTGGCATCGTAGTCCGAAGAAGGCGTTATGCAACCGCAAACCCGGCATAGACCCCGAAAGCCTGTATGCAGTTTCCGCCGTTCGTGTAGTTCGCATGGTTCGCGGTTCCAGTTTCAGCCCTACCCTCAGCCTTCAGCCCTCGGTGGCTAATTTTATACAGGAGGGGGGGGGCGTTACAAGTAACACCCCTGTAACACCCAATGTAACACCCTAAACACCTGATAATCAACAATGTAACGGTTGTAACGCCCTTTAGGCCATACGCCAGGGGGGGGAGTGAAATCTGGCTTGCGCGTCGGAGGCTTTATTATGACTATTGATAAGCAGTGCAACCGCTCAGCAGCCATACTTGCAAGTTGACCGAGACCCAGGCCGGGGCCTTGGAGAATTACTTGCGCAGCCACGATTTCCAGTTTCGCACCGTCCCTTATGCGCGCTTTGCCGGCGGCAAGGAAAAGGTGCAGGTTGTTTTTTACGAGAGCGGCAAATTGGTGGTGCAAGGCAAAGGGACCCAGGATTTTGTCGAGTTCGTGCTCGAGCCGCTTATTTTGCAAGAGGTCAAGCTGGGTTATGAAGCGGTGCTCAACCCGGAATTGCTCGCCCCGCGCATCGGCGTGGACGAGAGCGGCAAGGGGGATTTTTTTGGGCCGATGTGCGTGGCGGGAGTCTATATCAACGAGGCTGTCATCGCCGCCTGGAAAGGCGCCGGCATAAAAGATTCAAAGAACATTTCCGGCGACCGGCGAATTGCGGAATTGGCCAAACTGATACGCGCAACGCCGGGTTGCGTGCATACGGTGGTGCCCATTGGGAACGAGGCCTACAATCGGCTCTACTTTAAAATGAAGAGCGTCAATACCTTGCTCGCCTGGGGTCATGCGCGTGTCATCGAAAACTTGATGGCCGTTTCTTATCAAATGAATCCCCCGCCGGTGCGCGCCATCAGCGATCAATTTGCCCATGACAAGGGCGTGATCAGCAAGGCCTTGATGAAGCTCGGCCGCAGCATTGAATTGGTGCAGCGCCACAAAGCCGAAGAAGATTTGGCCGTCGCCGCCGCTTCCATCCTGGCCCGCAATGAATTTGTCTGCCGCCTGCACGACATGGGCAAACAATATGAAATGACGTTTCCCAAGGGAGCCTCCGCCGCGGTGGATGCCGCTGCCAAAGAGTTCGTGGCCAAGCACGGCGTGCCGGCTTTGAACAAGGTGGCCAAGATGCACTTTCGCACCGCTCTGCGCGCGCAAGGGCTGCCCGAACCGCCTAAAGTCGAGTGGCGGAAGCGCCGCTAGCCGGCGCAGATTTACGGATAAACCGCGATATAAACTTCCTTGACCACCGGCCCGCCGAGTGTGTGGTTGAGGTCGGTCAGAAGTTGGGCGCGAAGTGAATCCAACACGCCGGCCTTATCCAAATCGGGAACACTTTTGCCTCGCAGATCATTGGCGGCGACTTGCATGAGTTTGGCCTTGTTCTGATCGACTTTGTCTTTGAAAGTGCTGTCAGTCCCGACGAGTCCGAGGCACCGGAAGCCGGCATGAGCGCCGTGGACGCCAGAGACGTTTAACGGCAATCTCGCCAGGAACGTCGTATCCGCCCCCTGCGCTGCCGCCGCCTCCTGGGTGAAGGCGTGTTTCATGGTTGGAACCAGAGCATACTTGGTCGTGACCAGTGCCAATACGGGCATACCAATCAGGATTACCAGCGCGGGCAGCCACGCCAACAGACCCGCCAGGATCGGCCCGGAAGTGTGCGTCACAATTTGTCCAGGGGTGGTTTCGGGCCCGTAAGGGGGGGCCATTCTCGTTTGTTCAGTTAGTGTTTGTGCCATAAATTAAGGTTAGTTCATCCAGTTCGCCGGCTCATCGTAGGCGAGCTCAAGAGCGTCTGATTCAATGGAGCCGAGGCCATTGCTGCCTGGCGCCTCGAGGACCGGCAACGGACCGGCGGCGGACAAGTTGGAATAGAGATCGTTGCCCTCGCTGATTAAGGCCTGCGGATCCTGGAAATTCTGCAGCAGGACTTGCCCGCACATATAAGAAGAGCCGTCGGAGAGTTGCACCGTGATTCTACCGCGCTCATCAATTGTGTAGCAGAGCATGGACGAGCCGGGAATGGAACCGAGGGGCAGACCCGCGGCATTAATCCGTATGTCGCCCACAGCGGAGCAGACACCACCCATGCGCCCTTGCAGCCGCGCGCCTTTTCCGGTCAGGAGATAGCCGTTTTCGTCCACGCTAAATTGTCCGGCTTGCGTGGCGTAAATGGCGTCGGTTTCCGGATTGCGCACCACAAAATAGCCGTTGCCCAATATTCCCAGGCTGAGGGACGTTCCTCCGCCGTTCGTGCAGGCATTGTCATGACCGATATTCGGCTTGAGGAAAATTACAGGCGAGGCAAGGATCATAAGGATTTTATTTTTGCAGGCATTGCTCAATGAAATTCCCAACAGGTCGTCCGTACTCGGCGGCAAGTTCCAATTCGCTTGTCTGAGCCGGCAAAATGTCGATGGCTACATCCTGGGTTGGCATGACATGCCAGGAAATTCTGATCCCTGCGGCGGCGCGGTGTTTTTTTGGCCGGGAATCGGGCTTGGCCGACGTTCCGGCGGAGCACTGCGTCTCATTTGCTGAAATATTCATCGTATCTCTAGCATCGGTCAGTCCCATGACGAGCTTAACTGCGCTCCGACAAGGGATTTCTTTGTTTTCTACGGTCCGGACGGCAAACCCGGCGCGCCGCTTGCTGTGGAGCTGAACTCAGGGAAAAATTGCGCGTATTCCGGGTCTCGGCCTGAGCCCGGGCGACCAGAATGCCATGCAGGGCGGCATTGGCGCGGCACTCGGCTTGATGAAGCAGGGCAATGCATTCGTCGCGGCGGTTCTCAAGTTGTTGATACGAGTTTTGGGCCTCGGCGGCCATGGCGGCCCGTTCTGCCCGAAGGCGCTTTGTGCTTTGGTTGGACGGAGGCGCATCGTCCAATAATTTGAGCATCGCTGCCGACACGTGATGGATCTGCTGATGGATCGTTTCGAGCGAATCCAGCGCCTGTTGGCGGGCCAGCAGGGCGCACACGTATTCCTGTAGGGTTTCCTGTTTCCGGTCTGCGACCTTGAAACCAGATTGGCTGAGTGGTGTATCAATCATATAAAAGCAATGTCTTCAACCCTTCCCTAGCAACCGACGTGCCATAATGCAAAAAGACCGAAATACTGAATGAATTCAAGTAACCCGTATTTGAAAGTGGGCACTTCTTTCCAGACAACTTCCGGGCGATAGGCAAGATTGTCCGGAAAACAAGAGTGGCGCCATAAACGGCCACGCCTTTTCTCACACCGCGTACCCGTCCATTCTTTCGGTTGTCCTCTTTTCAGCCAGTGGTGTCCCACGAACGTCTCTGCCGGTGGCGAGGAGGGTCCAGTAAAGCGCTTAAGGGTATTCGTTTCGGAGTATTTCTTCCAAGCTGGTTACACATTTCGATTGTATAAGGATTGGGCAGAGTTTTTTGCTCTGCGACCATGTGAAAACAGAACGAACTTAACCCGACGCTCATTGCCCCGGCATCAAGGCGGGATCATTTCAATTCTTGGCACACTACGAAAGCTGGACTACCTTGGGACATTATGGCAAAAGGAATTTTCAATGGGCCACCGTCGCCAGAAGAGTTTCAGCGTCAGTTGCAAGAGTTCATGCGGCAGCATCTGGCCAGCGGTCCGCTGCCCAAAGCAGATGCCTCCGGCACGCCCGAAGCGCCCACCCCCGAACCGCCGCAAAGCGAGTTTTCCTTCGACCGAAAGCCGCGGGATGTCAAAACGTATCTGGATCGCTTCGTGATCAAGCAGGAGGAGGCAAAAAAGGTTTTGAGCGTGGCATTGTGCGACCATTACCATCACGTGCGCCTGGCCAGGGAAGGGAAGGACCAGCCCAATTACTCCAAGCAAAACATCATTTTGGTCGGCCCGACGGGCGTGGGGAAAACCTACCTCATCCGCAATGCGGCTGACTTGATCGGCGTGCCCTTTGTCAAAGGTGACGCGACCAAGTTTTCCGAGACGGGATATGTGGGCGGGGATGTTGAAGATTTGGTGCGCGAATTACTGCGGCGGGCCGACGGCGACTCCGATCGCGCCCAATACGGGATCATTTACATTGATGAAATTGACAAAATTGCCTCCGTTTCCAATGTCAATGGCCGGGATGTAAGCGGACGGGGCGTGCAAACCAATTTGCTCAAGCTGATGGAAGAAACGGAAGTGCCGGCCCGCTCGCCCAATGATATCAGCGGCCAAATTCAGGCGATGATGGACTTGAGCCAGCGCGGCAAAAAATCGTCGGCCACCATTAATACCAAACACATTTTATTTATTGTCAGCGGAGCTTTCGACGGTCTCGAAAAAATTGTCCAGAAACGGTTGCGCGAAGCCACCATTGGTTTTAGCGCCCCGCATTCGTTCAAACCGGTGGGCGTCAACGGCACACTCGAAGAAATCCAGACGCGCGATTTTATCGAGTTTGGATTTGAACCTGAATTCATCGGACGTCTGCCGGTGCGGGTAGTTTGCCATCCGCTGAACGCGGATGATTTGTACACCATTTTAAAAAGCTCGGAAGGCAGCATTATACGCCAGTACGAACAAACGTTCGCCGCCTACGGGATTGAAGTTCTTTTCAAAGACGAAGGACTGCGCCGCATTGCGGACCTGGCGGGAGAGGAGGGCATCGGGGCCCGGGGTCTGATGACCATCTGCGAACGCATCTTTCGCGATTTCAAATTTGAACTTCCCTCGACCAAAGTGCGCCGCTTCGTCGTCACAAGAGAATTGGTGGATCATCCGGGACCGGAACTGCAAACCCTGCTAGCCGAGCACGAAAAAGAGGAGAAAGTGGTGGCGCGGCAATTGGTGCATGAGTTTGCGGCGCGATTCGCCGAGAATTACAAGCTGGCCATTCGTTTTACCGATGCCGCCGCAGACCGGCTCGTGACTCTGGCGCTGGAACAAACCGTGCCGGTGCGCGATCTTTGTGCGACGCGGTTCAAGGACTTTCAATTTGGGCTTAAATTGATCTCACAAAACACGGGCCAGCAGGAATTTGTGATTGATGCCGATGCGGTGGATGCCCCGGATAAAGTATTGAGCGATTGGGTGGTCAAGAGCTACGGCGCCCAGGCCGAGCGAAAGGCGTAATCAATGCAGAATCGGCAGCGGACTTCCCTGTCGGATCAATTTTGCATCAAGGTCCAACATGAAACGTGCATCACAATTTCATATTGTCCTGGTCACTTCACCCGATAGCAAAGTCGCACTCCAATTGGCCAAAAAGGCTTTGCAAGCGCGCTTGGCTGCGTGCGCGAATTTAATTTCGGGAGTGGAGTCGCACTATTGGTGGCAGGGCCGCCTGGAATCGAGCACTGAAGTCCTGGTCCTTTTCAAAACGGTAAAAAGACACCTGCCCAAACTGGAAAAACTGGTGCTGGCCAATCATCCGTATGATACGCCGGAACTTGTTGTCCTGCCGCTGGTGGCAGGGAGCGAGCGCTATTTGGCGTGGCTGGCGCAATCGGCAAAGTGAACCTCGCTCCCATTTGCGCGGCAATAATTGTTGAGTTATTTTAGCGCATGAAGGAATGGACAAAGCGATGGAGAATCAAAGAGTCGCCTGTCCGGGTCAAAGCGGGACTGGTGGTCGCGCTGTTGGCAGCGGTGACGGGATGCGTAGGATACGTTGGAGACGGAGACGTGGGGGTGGACGTAGGCGGCCCCGTGGTGGTGGGAGGAGTGTGGGACGGCGGGTTTGTGGGGCGGGACGTTGCGCACGGCTGGGCCCGTCGGGGAGCTTTCAGCCGCGGAGTTGCCCACGGCGGCGGTTTTCATGGAGGCGGCGGCCGGCGATAGGACCGACCGAATAATACCCATGGGGCAAAATCACATCAGTCAAACCTATGAACTATTTTAATCCATCAAGACAATTCGCCGCCGTTCTGGCTGTCGTTATGATGGCTGCGATATGCGGTGCATGGCCTGGGTCGGTTGTGGCCGCTGAAAAGCAGCGCACCTTTGCCTCGCCGGAAGATGCAATCAAGGCCCTGCGCGACGCAACCCAGGACAAGGATAAAGCGGCGCTGGAACAAATTTTCGGTCCGGACATTACGTTGCTCCACACGGGTGACGCGGTGCAGGACGCCAATAATTCCGCCAAGTTCGCCAAAGCAGTGGCTGAGAGCTGCCAGCCTGTGGCGGAGGGGGATAACAAAGTTACTCTTGAGGTGGGCGCTTCGAATTGGCCCTTCCCGATTCCCCTGGTCAAGACGGACGGGCAATGGCATTTCGACACCGACGCAGGCAAGGAGGAGATCATTAATCGCCACATTGGAAGGGATGAATTGAATGCGATTGGCCTTTGCGAAGCTTATGTGGTCGCCCAACGCCAGTTCGCTGCCCTGAACGCCGCCAGAAGCGAAGAACCAGCGTATGCCCTGAATATCAAGAGTACGCCGGGCAAAAGAGACGGGTTGTATTGGGAGTCGGCGGCGGGAGAACCTTCCAGTCCCTTGGGACCGCTGGTGGCGGAAGCTCATGCCGAGGGTTATGGCAGCAAGGAAGGATCGGGCCATCATCCGTTTCACGGTTACTTTATCAAAATTCTAACGCGCCAGGGGAAAGACGCGCCCGGTGGAAAAATGAATTATATGCAGCACGGCAAACTAACCAAGGGGTTCGCTTTGGTGGCCTACCCGGAGCATTGGGACAAATCGGGGATCATGACTTTTATTGTCAATCAAGATGGCAAAATTTATCAGCGCAATCTGGGAGAGAAGACGCTGGAGATTGCGAGGGCGATGAAAGAATACAATCCAGATACGAATTGGACACCGGTGGAGGAAAAGGGAGCTTTGGAGCAGTGATTTACACGTTCAGCATTTGATATTGTTCCTTGACCGCTTCCTGCCCATGCACTTTCTCCAGGCGCAGCACGATGAAGTGTCCGCGCGCCATTTGTTGAAAGTGGTTCATAAAAATGACGTTGATGACGCCGCCGCCAACCGCGCCAATGACAGGCAAGGCCTTGGCCGCCACTTCCTCGGAAATAACCACGCCGAAACGCGAGCCAACAGCAGTGACGAATCGCATGAGTGCGGGGGCGGTCCGCTCCACTGCGCCTTTTCGGGCCAGATGCGAAGCGGCTTCCTTGACGCTTTGATTCAGGGCGATTCGCGTGGCCCAATAGGGAGTTTCATACGCAGCCCCGGCTCTTTTTGAACCGCCGAGGGCGAAGACTTCCAGGCAGGCGACTTTGGTTTCGTAAACGCGCGTATCGTGGCCCTGGCTGCGCGCGATCTGCACGATGGAACGAAGCATGATGGTGGTGGAAATGGGCAACTCAACGGCCAACGCGGCCAGCCCGAAGGCGCCGCCCACTCCGCCGGATGCGCCGGCCAGAATTTTGTGCCATCGGTTTGAAGGCGGTTTGACGCTTTTCTTGCCGGTTGTGGCCACTGCGACTTCCAGGGCCTTGAACAGCGCGGCCTCGGCAGCACGGCTGATTGTGCCGGACCACCTCTTCGGCAGCAGGGCGAAGCCGGCATCGACGGGAAAGCCGAGGAGATCGGACAATTTTACGGCAAAGGACCGGTTCTCCAGCAGAATTTTGGCCTGCCGCAAATCGCCCAATTCCTCCGGCGTGAACATCTCATTCATCTTACTTCCCCTCCGCGGCCGCCGCGTCGCGATACTTGTAAGTGCCGGCAATGATACTGAACAAAATGGCTACGACAAATGTCAGCCCGGCGTAAAGAAGAAAACGATTCGTGCTTACGGACGCGGCATGATTGCCCGCGCCTGCTTCGGAAAACAGTTTGGTGATTCCAACCACAAACAAATCGCCCACTGTCACAGTCAGCAGCCAGAAACTCATGATCGTGCTTTTCAATTCCGGCGCGGCTTCGCGAAAGGCAAATTCGAGGCCGGTGGTCGAAATCAGCACTTCGGCAGCAGTCAAGACGATATATGGAACGGTTTGCCACATGATGCTTAGTTGAACGCCCATTTCAATTTCCTTCTGCAGCGCCGCCACGATCAAATACGAAATGACGGCGAAGAACATGCCGTAGGACATGCGCCGCAACGGCGAGGCAAATTTTCCCATGCGCGGATAAATTCCCAGCGTAAACAAAGGAACCAGAATCATGACAATCAGTGGATTCATGGACTGCATCTGCTCCGCGCCGATGGTCAGGCCGAGAATCGTCATGGGCACCATTTTTTCCCCCTGCAAAACCCAGGTGGAATTGGTTTGATCGAAGAGCGACCAGAAGACCGGGATCAAAGCCATGACAAACAGAATTGGGCTGACGGACCGGGCGGCGGAAATTTCCTTTTCAGTGTAGCGCTTTTGCGCCGCTTTCCAAAAGTTGTCGCCGGGATCAAATTTGCCCAACAAGCTTGTCACTAATACGGAGACGTACCAAAGCGCCGTGCAAACGACCGCAGCCCAACCGATGGCGCGCGTGACCGGAGTCATTTCTCCGAATGCCACTATGGTCAGCGTAACAATGATGAAGAGCGGCGCGCCGAGCGTAGTTAAAATATTCACGAGCGGACCGAAAGCGGGACCGGTGCGATTGGCATAGGCGTTGAAGAAGACCGGGATAAAACCGCCGGATTTGGTTTCGCGCGAAGGGGGAACGCGGACGTATCTTTTTGTCCCCAGCCAGAAAACGAAGGTGGCAATGGCCATTAATATTCCCGGAACCGCAAAGGCCGGACTGTAACCGTGATGATCTTTGACCCAGGGGATGACCAGAAAAGAGAAAAACGATCCGAAGTTGATCGCCCAATAAAATGCCCCGTAAGCTTTCTGCATCAAATGCGATTGCTCCGGTTTGAACTGATCGCCCATGAAGGCCGAAACGCAGGGTTTAATTCCGCCGGAGCCGAAGGCGATCAAGGCGAGGCCGACACAGAGGCAGATCATTTTGCCATGCACTCCGCCGGCGAAATCGCTGCAGGCCAGCACGCCATGCCCGGCGCAATAAAATAGGGAAACCCACAGGATGGTATGATAGCGCCCGATCAGCTTATCGGACAGCCATGCGCCCAGCAGGGGCATGAAATAATTGGCGGAAACGAACGCATGAATAATAGTCGTGGAAGAATCGGCGTCCTGTCCCAAACCGCCTTTCATCACCGCGCCGGTGATGTAGCCGGCGAGGATACTCCTCATGCCATAGTAACTAAAGCGTTCGCACGCTTCATTGCCGACAATAAACTTAATCTGGGGCGGCCAGCGGTCGGAAGCGGTTTGTGGCGGCGTGGCCATGAACGCGGAGTATCTATGACGCGCGAAAATCCCGGAGGCGTCCCGCCAGGGGTCCGCCTGAAAATTCCATCCTCAATGATGGCAGCCGCAGCCCGATCCGCATGAACCTCCTTCAAGATCTTCGGCAGACGGGACGCGCCCCAGTTCGAAAGTTTTGCTGACGAACTGATTGACCTCTTCCTGAATATGGTGCATGGCCTCCTGGGCATCCACGAAACCGTTGCCCACCGGGTTGCTGAAAAACGCCTCGCGCTCCTTATCGAAAGCCGAAATCTCGGCAGCGGCCAATTCCAATCCCTGTTGCTGTTTGTGGTGCAATTGCCGGCCTTTTTCGCTCAGACTTTCGTATTGCTGTTGAGCCTGGGCATCAGCCATGAAGGAGTCCACTTGCTGGCGAATGGTTTGAAATTCGGGTTGCTGGACAATGGCTTCGCACAGCTCCTTCGTTTTTATGAGGATCGCGTCTTCAATTTGAACATTTGTTTCCATAATTATTAGTCAATTTGCTGCATGCACCGACAACGGCACGCTTAATGTGCCAGCATTTCATCGGCCACGCCACTAAAATTTCCACAGGCACCCTTAAATTGACAACGCCAGATGATTCAAGATGTGATCGGTCTCCTTCTCCTCATCGAGAATCTGCTGGAGAATGTTGGAAGCCTGCTCGCTTTCCAACATGCCGGCCCATAAGTGGAGAATGCCGTAGGAGGCGATTTCATAATATTCGATTTTCTGGGCGGCCGAAATAATGGCCGCGTTGATGAGCGGGGATTTTTTATTTTGCCTCACTATGGCGAGAGCCTCCTCGATCAAGCCGGCCATGGCCGGGCATTTCTTCGCAATGGGAGTTTCATCAAGGGCCGCGAACACCCGTTTGATTTGCGCCAAATGCCCCCGGGCTTCCTGCAAATGCCGCTGCAAAGCGCGTTGCAATTTCCGGCTCGTGGCGGTTTTAATCAGGCTGGGCAATGTCTCGACGATGCGGCGTTCGGAATCGTACATGTCCGCCAATTCCTCTAGAAACAGACGCTTCAATTCTTTCATCAGAACTGTCCCGCTGGTTTTGTTATTTCCCAACGCAAATCGAGCCGTTCAGAAAAGATCCCCGGCCAACGAAGATTGGGCAACTCGCATCCATGCGCGTTTTCCATCGGGAATTATTTTAATCGGCCCTCCCCAATTTGCAAGGAAATCCGAAGCCGCGGTCACTTCAGATGCAGCTCGAAACTATGCGGAAGGGCGGAATCGAGACTGCGGGCGAATTCAACCCGGCCCGCTTTGTCTGCCCGCAATGAAGCGGAGTATATAGAATTGACAAGCAATTCGTAATCCGCCCCCGCCTGCATACCGGCAAGCACATGCCGGATTTTTCCTTTTCCCCGGGCGGTTTCTGTCCAGCGGCGCGGGCCGACGGCGTTATCCGGCCAGGACTCGATTTGTACCGTTAACGATTGGGCTGGCGAAGGCGTTATCCACAACGCCGCAGTCGCGCTCTTTCCCGGAAAATATTCCAGGCCGTCGGCGGTTGCATTGATGCCAAAGGGGTTCGAATCGCGCAGGGTGCAATTTTCCGCAGTAATGGACCAGAGATTAGAACTGCCAAGATCGATGAGATAGAGACGGCCTCTCAGTTCGTAACGGAGCTCAGTGCCGGCGAGGTCGCCTGTCAAGTGGGGTTCCAGATAAAGACGGTCGGGTTTGGGCTGAAGCCCGTAGATATCGCGATAAAGTCCGACAATGGGCATGCAGTTGCCCGCCAAAATATCGTCGCCGGCGCCGCGCTGGGTTTTCCTTTTGTAACGTTGAAACGACAATCCATCCTCTTCGTAGCGGGCCAGAGTCTTCTTGACGTATTTAAGCGCCAGGGCCGGATCGTAAGCGGCATAAGCGCGCACGCCCAACTCGCCCCAGGACAGAAAAATGTCCCCGTTCTCATAGTTCGGATACGGATAATTGACGGCCATGCCTTCGTCCGCCTCATACGGGAAGAAGTTTAGGGGCCAGAAGAAAAGATTTTCTTTTTGCATCTCCGTTTCAATGCGGTCGAGGATGGCCTTTTGCCGCGCAGGATCGTCGCAAAGACCGTAGGCGATGGCCGTGAAGTTCACCGGCGTGACAAGATTGTTGCCGTGAATGGATCCGTCTTTGTCGCGCCAATAGACATACCACTGATTGGCCGGGTCCCAAAAGCCGCCCTGGTCAATGGGCCGGTTGAAGCTGGTTTTCAAGCGCGCCGCGAAAGCGCGGTAGGCTGCCGCTTGCGCCGGGTCGGCCAGCGTTTCCTCGGCGTCCGCCCAAAGTTGCAGCGCATAATACAGTTCGGCATTGATCAGGGCATTTTCGTGCGAGGCCCAGATGACATCGATCCAGTCGCTGCCTCGCTTTTGCGTATGGGAATCAGTCATGACCGTGACAAGGCCGGTGCCCGCGACCTCCCGGCGCAGGAGAAAGTTCAAGGCCCGTTCACAGGCATTCTTTTGCCCGGCCAGCCAATGCCTGTCTCCAGTCAAATCGAATTGTTCAGCCACGCAAATGACATAGTCGGGCTGGGAATCCATCATGTAGCCCCATTGCGCCTCGTAGAAACCCAGTTCGTCAAATGTGCCCCGCATCGCGTCGCCGGCGTTATGGTGCCAGCGGCCTTTGACGCGCCCGTCCGGACCGATGGCATGATCGCGCTCGTAATCCAGCGCGGCGGCAAAACCCGCCGTATAATCGGAGGCGTCCACG
>Ga0182030_10017132_pt1 | contig 14013 bp, 16 predicted proteins | sample 812S3MmetaG_FD_121299 | JGI IMG/M metagenome (GOLD analysis project Ga0182030, IMG submission 121299) | Permafrost microbial communities from Stordalen Mire, Sweden - 812S3M metaG (Illumina Assembly) | ecosystem: Environmental > Terrestrial > Soil > Wetlands > Permafrost | place: Sweden...
CATACCGAACACAGAAGTTAAGCCTCGCTGCGGTTACAATACTTGGGTTTTAACCCTGGGAAAATAGCACGGTGCCAAATTATATAAAGGCCATCCTAATAGGGTGGCCTTTATCTTTTTAAGTCCAATTCAACCACCTTTAGTAATTTTTCAACATATACTTGACATTAGCAATATAGGGTGGTATCATAAGCACAATCGAATGCAATAAGAGAGGGTTCCGTCTTTACGGAGCCCTTTTTTATTCTTCATCGAGAGACAAGTAATATTAATTAAAGGAGTTTAACATGGCTGGAACACAATTAGGCGGCAAAGCTGCTGCTAAGCGTAACAAAGAGAAGTATGGTGCTGATTTTTACGCAAAAATTGGTGCTATGGGCGGAAAAAAGGGCCACACTGGTGGTTTCTACGCAAATCGTGAATTAGCACGAACTGCTGGCGCTAAAGGTGGACGAATTTCTCGTCGCACTAAAAAAGCCTAAAGTATTTATACTTCGTGGCGGAAAGTCGCTTGAACAATTGTTTCAGGCGACTTTTTATTTTTAGGAGAGTGTAATCGCCTGTAAGGTCGACAAAAACGAGCAACTGTAACTTCCCAAACACTGTGGCAGTTGAAACAGCGATATTCGGTCAGGGAAGTCTGCAAGCAAGTATTATTACAGCTCGGGCAGCTACTACGTTGATATAACCACTCTCTATAAGTATCAAGACAGTTTTGGATATGTTCTGGATTAACTTTTATAGAATATTTACTTTGTATCTCCTCGGCTTTTTCCCAAGCGGCGACTTCGAGTTTAAGTAACTCAAAGTCAGAATTATAGGACGAGTGCTTAAGTAGAGCGTGACCAACTTCGTGTAAAAGCGCCCAAGAATCATTAGTCTCATTACTGATGGTTTTATAAATTATTAGTTTTTCTCTCGGAGACCAACGAAAAGAATTACCTTCCGCAAAAACTATATTTGGATAGTCTCGCTTTAATGAGACTAGTAACTCATCCATAGAGCGCCTTCGCCAAGTCGTACCCACCATAAACAACAGCAGTTTCGGGTCTTTGGGCTTCCTGAATCGGTGGTATTTTAAGCAACGGGTTTTCATATCGCCTTAACTCTATATTTAGAGGTTCGATGAAGCTTGGCAGATAAGGTGCAACGCCACCGCCGATAATGATAATATCCGGTTCTGTCATTGCCATGATTTCTACAAACCCTAGTGCCAAATTTCTAGCTATAATCGCCCAGTCTTGTTTGTTGCTTATTTCACTTGCCGGTTTACCGAATTGATCTTTTATTGCTTTCCCAGAGGCAAAAGTCTCCCAGGGTTGATATTTACCGTCATGCTCGAGAATTATTGTTTTCCCACCACCATCACCGATTGCCGTATCTATAGTTCTATTGACGATGAGCGCAAAACCAATGCCGGTGCCAATCGCGATATATAGGACTTTCTTGTATTCAGTATCGAGCAACATGCTTTCAGATAAGCCAGCTAGTTTTGCATCATTCTCTACAACAACCTTACAGCCAAGTTCCCCACTAAGGTCTGATTGGATTGGGACATTCTTCCAGGGTAAATTACCAAAATCCAAGCCGATACCATTGTCTCTATCAAGGTTGGTTGCCGGCATACCAATCCCAGCGGCAACTAGATTTTCTGTTGTAAAATTATTAACAGTATTTTTTATTTCGACAATGACTTCTTCATAAACCTTAGAAGTTGGAAATTTTTTTTGATCGAGTATAACCCCTTGGTCGTCCATTAGACCAACAAGAGTTTTCGTGCCCCCAATATCTACGCCCAAATACATAATTTTAGTTTAGCATATTTTTAAGAGACAACACCCCTAGACTCCTGAGGCTATAACAGGTATAATATTACTAATCTTGTGTTGAGAGGATTTGGGCAGTTTTGCTTAAGTACTTTAGACACTAGAAATACATTTCGAAGGAGGCATGTAGAAGCATGTCACAAACTATAACAACAATGGACGAATTGCTAGAGAAGCATGACGTCAAACCACTCCAGACAGGTGATGTCCTGGAGGGTGTAATAACATCAATAAAAAAGCACGAGCTATGGGTAGACTTAGGTCCCCAAGGGATCGGTGTAGTAATGCGCCGAGAGATTGGCCACAACCAGCCCATGGAAATCGGCCAGAGCGTGACCGTTAGTGTGGTTGATCCTGAATTAGAGGAAGAGGGACACGCATTACTTAGTATGCGACGGGCTGTTAAAGATCGTGGCTGGGATGAATTACAACGAATATTCGACGAACAAGAAATTGTCGAGATCTTACCATATGACGCCAATAGGGGTGGTTTATTGGTCGAGCTTGAGGGAATTCGCGGGTTCTTACCTGTTTCACAACTCTCAACCGCAAATTATCCAAGAGTTTCTGGTGCTGATAGAGACGAAATATTACAGAAACTTCACGCATTAGTTGATCATGCCATCCGTGTTCGTATTCTTGACGTGAGTCGTAAAGAAAATAAATTGATTTTCTCAGAAAAGGCCGCTATTAAGGATGATATGCAAGCTAGATTAACAGATCTAAAAATTGGTGATGTGGTTGAAGGAGTGGTAACGGGCGTAATTGATTTTGGAGCCTTTATCAACGTTGATGGTATTGAAGGATTGATCCATATTTCAGAGATTTCATGGGAGCGGGTTGAGGACCCCAGAGACTACTTAAAGGTTGGCGAAAACGTTAAGGCCAAGATTATAGCTATTGATAAAGATAGACTAAGCCTCAGTCTTAAGCAGATGAGCGAAGACCCTTGGCTTAATGAAGTCAAAGCTTTTAAGAAGGATTCTATAGTCGAAGGTAAAGTGACCAGGATTACGCCATTTGGAGCATTTGTACAGTTAAGCCCAGCCGTAGAGGCACTCGTTCATGTTTCAGAGATGAGCGAAGGGGATGCTGTTGATCCAGAAAAACTATTTCAACTTAACGAGAAGAAACAGTTTAAGGTTTTAGACATTGATCCCGAGACAAGGAAGATTGCCCTAAGCCTAAAAGGCGCTAAATAAGAAACAGTTTATGTAAAGACCTTAAAGTTTTAAGCAAGAAAGGAGTTGCAGATGGCAAGCAAAATTGAGCTACAAGATTATATCACCACCGGCAACCTTGCTGAAAAGCTGATGGTACCTGTGAGTAGGCTGATTACTGAGCTGATGAAAAACGGTGTTATGGCTACCGTTAACGAACGGATCGATTTCGACACTGCTCAAATTATCGTTGATGAACTTGGCCTAGATGTTGAGTTAGTTAAACAGGTTAAAGATGAAACCCCAAAGGCTCGCTTAAAGGAGCCAATTAGTGAACACGCCACAGAACGACCACCAGTTGTTGCTGTAATGGGGCATGTAGATCACGGCAAAACTAGCCTACTGGATGCTATTAGGGGTGCCTCCGTTGCTGAGGGTGAGGCTGGTGGTATAACACAGCACATTACGGCGTATCAAACTACCCATCATGGGCGTAAGATTACTCTACTAGACACTCCAGGGCATGAGGCTTTTGCGGCTATTAGAGCCCATAGTGCACGCCTGACAGATCTAGCGGTAATCGTAGTGGCAGCTGATGATGGGGTAAAACCCCAGACCATAGAAGCCATAAGATTTGCTAAACAAGCCGGAGTAAAAATTATTGTGGCGATAAATAAGATAGATAAAGAAGGTTCTGACGTTAATCACATTAAACAACAACTATCAGAGCAAAATGTTCTGGTTGAAGAATGGGGCGGTGATACGGTCGTAGTTGAGGTGTCAGCTAAAACTAAAATTGGGATTGATAACTTGCTAGATATGATCCTATTAGTGTCTGACGTTGAAAACTTACGGGCTCTACACGATGGAGCGGCTAAAGGTTTGATTATTGAAGCACATACTCAACAGGGACGTGGTCCGGTAGCACATGCTTTAGTTGAAAGTGGTACCTTAAAGCGGGGCGACTTTATCGTGGCTGGATCAACCTATGCCAAGATTAGAAATCTCGAGTCACCCGATGGAGAGGTATTAATTAGTGCTACACCTTCAACCCCAGTTGTGATTACCGGTTTTAAAACTCTACCCGAGTTTGGTGATGCTTTTAATGTTGTTGATAACGAAAAAACAGCTCGTACCTTAGCGGCTTCAGCGGCTGATACAAAGCAACAGGAAAGCAACAACCACCTCGATTTAAGTGGTAATGACTTAATTAAAATCATTAATCGCAGCAATCAACTACAATCACTAAATGTTATAGTCAAAGCCGATGTCCAAGGCTCACTAACCTCTGTTATCGATAGCTTAAAATCACTCGAGACTGAAGAAGTTGCAATCCAAGTCGTCGGCGCTAGTGTTGGGGTACTCAATGAAAATGACATCCACCTAGCTCATTCCTCAGGAGCGATTATTTATGCATTTAATGTTTCGGCACCAACCAACATTACAAGACTAGCTCATCGGGATAAGGTTAGTATCAGGGAATACTCAATCATTTACGAACTGATAGACAATGCCCGGGATGAACTTAGTAATCTACTTCTACCAGAAGTGGTTGTGACTGAAATAGGTAAACTACAAGTTAAAGCTGTTTTCAAAACAACTAAAGGTGAAGTCATATGCGGTGGTGAAGTAACCGAGGGTAAGCTTATAGCACCATGTCAGGTGCGCGTTAAGCGTGGCGCTAAGTTAATCTCTGAGGCTGAGCTTACTAACTTAAAGCGCGGTCCACAGGATACCAAGGAAGTAGCTAAAGGTGAAATGTGCGGTTTGGGATTACGCACCCAGGGGAAGTTGATTGTTGAAATAGGAGACGTTATAGAAGCTTACCGTCAAGAAACCATTGAACGGAAATTATAGGCTTTTAGATTATATTTAAGTGGATTACAATAATTGTATTAACTAGGGAAAGATATGGCATATAGATTAGACGAACAGACATTAGAAGAACTTGGTTTAGCGGCTCTACCTCCAGAGGAGAAGCGTAAAATGCTGACTCACATTCTAGAGACCTTGGAGATGCGCGTTGGTACAACCTTGGCATCGCAAATGAGTGATGCTCAGTTAGATGAGTTCGAAAAACTTATGCCAACAGATCAGGATTCTCCGGAAATGGTTAAGGACAAAGAAAAAGCCGCTCTTACTTGGCTAGAAACCAACTTCCCCAACTATAAGCAGGTAGTAAGTGGAGAGTTAGATAAACTGAAAAACGAAATCAAAGAACTTGCCCCACAAATTATCTCGAGCGCAAACACGAGTTTACCGCAGGTTTAGGTTAAACGTCCCTTATATCCGGCTAAAAATGCACCAATTGTCATTTCTGGCTTACCGGACAGCTTTAATTTATCAATAGATAGCGAATTATCACTGCACTGGATAAATAATTGATTATTTTCAACCCGAAATTCGCCCGGCTTAGGACTAACGTTTGAGCTAACACTCGCCGAAGTAATAATTATTTCAACACTTCCAACTTTAGCGTGGCTCTTTGGCCAATTAATAAAACTTCTAATTTCTCGCTCTATCTCTTCTGCCGGTTTCGTCCAATTAATCAACCCATCACTCTTGGTTAATTTACGCGAATAACTTACATTTTTACCAGTAATACTCTGTGGTTGGGCGGTAGCTGTGTCGTTGAGATATAGGGGTACAATATTTTTAATTAACCCATGGCTCACCTCAATAAGTTTTTCGCTTAAAGACGGGTTTGTTTCGTTTGGTCCAATACTGATCTCAGAGTAACCGAGTAAAGGGCCTTCATCCATAGCTTCAACCAGTAGCATGAGGCTAACACCGGTTGTTTTTTGACCACTAAGCAGGGAAAAAGTGATCGGGTCAGCACCTCGCCACTCTGGTAATATTGAAAAATGACTATTTGCGATGCCTTTCTTAAAGTAATCAATAACATTTTGACTAACAATAATTCCAAAATCGATTAGAATCCCGATCGGACTTACGAAGCTAACATTCTTAACAAGATCATCAAGCTGGGTCTTGTCGTCAACGCCATAGGTCTTAATACCAAGTTTTTCGGTTAAGTCTGCAACTGGTACCTGACCCTTGTGCCCAGGGGGAGTTGATTTTGTTATAACAGCCTCAATATCAAAGTCCCCGGCTAATAACTCAAGACTTTTGGCGGCTAGGGGGCCACTACCAAAGAATACGACTGTTTTTGACTGTTTTGTCATCCAGCTGCTCCAAGTTTCCCTCGGGATTTAGCTTAAAAAATGCGTTAGGGATATCTTTAATATGTTCAATAAAAACAATTCCTTTGGTATGATCTATCTCGTGCTGAAGTACTCTGGCTAAAAATCCCTCAGCAACTAACTTGAAGGGTTTTCCGTTAATATCTGTGGCCTTAACATGTACTTTTGGGTAACGGGGAACTTTACCGTAAATGTCCGAGATACTTAAGCAACCTTCAAAATCTTCACTTAACTCACCCTCGTGTTTAGTTATTGAGGGATTTATAAACACCCTAAAAGTCCGGTCTTCTTTATTATCGTAATCATTACGCACAATTACGATCTTGAATAATCTATCAATTTGGACAGAAGCTAAGGCTACCCCGACTTCATGTTCACGACTATCCTCCCAATCAATAACGGTTGCCTCCATGTCAGTAACTATCTTATGAATATCATTTGTGATCACTCCAACTCTCTTAGACGGTTGTCTGAGGTGAGGGTTTGGCAGTGTGATTAGCATGTCGCGAGGGTTTGGCATATGGCAAGAGTATAGCCGTTTTATCTGTTAAGTACAACACTATAACAGATTTGTGGGATCTAAGTCATACAACCAATTAGCTGGTAATAAATGAATAACTTTTTGTAACTCACTGCGTCGTTTTGCTTTTATAATTAGTTGCCACTCAAACTCATTGCCATGTTTATGATGAAAGGATGGTGCGGGGCCGCTTATCGTAATTTGAAGATGTTTTTCTTGTAATATTTGCATTAAGGAGTTGGCTGAAGCCCTCGCAGTTTCCGGGCTCTTACGCCTGACGGTCACTTTTAAGAGATAGCAGAAAGGCGGAAAGAGGAACTTACTCCGTTCGGATATCTCGTTTTTATAAAAAGTTGGCCAATCACCAATAAGGGCTGATTTTAAAACTGGGTTAGAGGGGTTATAGGTTTGGATGACAGCTTGGCCATATTTATTACCCCTTGATGTTCTGCCTATTACTTGAGAGATTAGTTGGTAAGTTCGTTCCTGGGCCATAAAATCGGGTATATATAAACTCGTGTCAGCTGTTATGACTCCGACAACGCTTAAATTCTTAAGATCTAGACCCTTTGCTAGAGTCTGGGTACCTATTAAGATATCGATATTACCACTGTTGATATTCTCATAATGGGCTTCAAAGCGTTCGGCTTTTTTATTATCGGTGTCAAAGCGCTGGACTCTAGCGCTAGGAAATATTTTTTCAACTTCTTCAACAATAGCTTTCGTTCCACTACTTTTAAATACTAAATCAGTCCCCTTGCAGATAGGGCAAACCGTGACCGCTTTTTGGCGATAATTGCAGACATGACAGCGCATCGTGTGATTATCACCATGGTAAATTAGTGGGGTGTCACAGTTTGGACACATTGCCTGCCAACCACAACTTTGGCAGAGGATGACATGGGCTGTACCCCTTCGATTTAGGAACAATAAAATTTGCTCCTTATTCTTTAATGCAATCTCCATAGTCTCAATTAACTGATTGGATAAATGCGCAGATTTGGTAAATAAACTACGATCTTTTATATCAATCACTATCGGTATATTAGCCTTATCAAGTTTCTTAACAGCTGAGTGCTCTAGGCGAATAATTGGTACTGATTTTTGCTTAGCAATAAAATAATCAGTAACAGAGGGAGTCGCCGATCCAATAAGCAATGTGCTGTTATGGAGCTCGGCTAACTTACTAGCTACTCTAAGGGCATGGTAATTGGTGCCTTGTTCCTCTTTATAGGCTGGCTCGTGAGCCTCATCAACAACTATAAGCCCAAGCTTTTCGATGGGGCTGAACAGCGCCGAACGCGTGCCAATTACAATAACCGGCTTACTAGCCTTAACTATTCTGAGCCAAGATAATAATTTTTCCTTAGGAGTTAAGTGTGAGTGGTATAGAATCACTCTACCCTTAAAGATATCGTCAAAATTTTTGTAAAGTTGAGCAGTTAAGCTAATTTCTGGGGTGAGAATGATTACTGACTTACCGCGGTCTAGGGTTTTTCTGGCAACTTCTTGATAGATGCGAGTTTTGCCACTGCCAGTTTCACCGTGCAACAGATAACTACCACGGTCTTTTATGATACTAAGTGCAGTGGCTTGTTCGTTAGTTAGAGGAGGTTGATTAATCTTAATGGGCTTAATAGCTTTAATCTTTGATAAATCAGGTAATTTCTGCGACAGAACACTCGGTAAAAAGTGCTGAGTGATCATACCTGATGGAGAGGGGTAGTAAGCCTGTAGCCAGTCTCTTAACTGGACTAACGCTTTCGGTAGGATAATATCTAGTGAACTAGTTATAGCCTTGACGTTAAAGGCTGGTTTTTCGGTTATAGTCTCTACGACCGCTAAACACTGCCACCGAGTCATGGGTACCACTATCACTGAGCCGGGAGATAATCTATAGTCAGCCTTATAGGTTAAAGGCTCCGGTTTATGATAGCGGCTGGTCGCCACCCAAACTTTGTAATAATAAGTCATAATCTAATTTTTAAACAAAATAGCTTGAAATGCCAATATTAGGCAGGTATACTATATTGTATTACTTACGTTGTTTGAATAACAATATATAAATATGTTAGATGTCTTTATTACTTCACGAGTTCGTCGCAAGATTATAGTAATCTATGCCAAGTATCCTGATTTTAAAACGCACGTCAGAGGACTTGCTAAGTTGATAAAAGAAGATGCTGGCAATATACAGAGAGAATTAAAGCGCCTTGAGAAAGTTGGTTTTTTGCTCTCAGAGAAACAAGCTAACACAAAAGTTTATTATACGAATAAGCAGTTTATAATCTTCAAAGAACTCCAAAGTATAGTGTTGAAATCACAACGGGCTAATCAAAAGAGACAGCAGGGTCTTTAAAGATAATTTGCAAAAAGCTCCTACACCCCTTATAATTCATAGACTATGATACAAGTTACAAGAAAAGATTCTAAAGAATCCTTAGAGAATTTATTGCGTCGTTTTAACCGCAAGGTTCAGCAGTCTGGAATGATGCTTACTGTTAAGCAAAAACAATATTTTGAGAAACCAATTAGCAAGGTTGAAAGAAGGCAGAAAGCTATCGTTCGCCGGGCCCGTAAAGCCGTAAAACTACAGAAGATTAAACTCGGCCAGCGCTAAATGACTCTCAAGGAGCAGATTGACAAAGACCTCAAAATTGCCATGCTCAGCGGTGACAAGACAACTGTTGATACTCTCAGAGGGCTAAAGAGTGTAATTTTATATGACGAAGTTGCCAAAGGCCAAAAGGCTGAAGGTATACCCGATAAAGAAATAGTTTCTTTATTACAAAAAGAGGCAAAGAAAAGACAAGAAAGTGCCGATCTCTATAAGACCGGGGGCAACAATGATAGAGCCGAGCAGGAGCTTAACGAGAAAAGCATAATTGAGAATTATCTTCCAAAGAATTTATCGGACGAGGAGATGAATACACTAATTGACAATATTCTAAGCGAGTTTGACCATCCCGATATGAGTAAAATGGGTCAGATCATTGCCCTAGCCAAAGACCGAAGCGGGGGCAGTGCAGATGGAGCGACTTTAGCGGCTATTGTTAAGGCAAGGTTAGCTTAAGATGATAGTCTTAATGGGGGTTGCTGGGTCTGGGAAAAGCATGCAGGGTCGCTTACAGGCAGATGAACACGGTTACGCCTGGATATCAACAGGTGAAATACTAAGGGTTTTAATAACTGGTAAGAGACGCCAGGAAATGCTTCAAGGTAATCTACTTAATGACGAAGAAATGATTAAGGTTCTGGACACTGTTTTTAATGTCATTGACACAAAACAGCCGTTTATTCTAGATGGTTTCCCAAGAACAGTCGTCCAAGCTGACTGGTTGCTTGAAAATGTTGATAGGGGGAGATTCCCCTTAACGGCCGTTATACACTTAAGTGCCTCGAAAGAGATAGTCCGGGAACGCCTTAAAAAGCGTGGCCGACAAGACGATAACGAGGAGGCAATAACAAAGCGATTTAATGAGTATGAAGCAGTGACAGTCCCAATAATTAATCACTTCCGTCAACTTGGGATACACGTTTATGATATCGATGGCGGCAAGGATCCGGCTACTGTTCATCAGGAAATAACTCAAATAATTGATGATAATAACCCGACTAATAAATAAACTATGTTAACTACGGTTAAGAATCCTAGCGAAATCGCTGCAATGCGAGAAAGTGGTCGGATGTTGGCTACTGTCTTAAACACACTGTCAAAGAAAATCACTGTTGGCATGACCACCAAAGATCTTGCCAATATTGCCGCCAGCGAACTTAAAATATTGGGTGGATCACCAGCTTTTTTGGGTTATCAAGGATTTCCCGATGTACTATGTACATCTATAAATCAAGAGGTTGTCCACGGTATTCCTTCGGTAAATAGAGTTTTACAAGACGGTGATATCGTTAGTCTAGATTTTGGAGTTATATATAAAGGTATGATTACGGATGGAGCAATTAGCCTGGTTGTTGGTAAATCATTATCACAAAAACATACAGATTTGGTGAAATATACAGAGCAATCTTTGCTTAGCGGCATCGCTGCTGTTAGGGATGGCGTGAAAACAGGTGATATTGGGGCCGCAATTGAGAAAGAACTTAACGAACATCATTATGGGATAGTCCGAGATCTAGTTGGCCACGGCGTTGGACATGAATTACACGAAGATCCTAACATCCCTAACTATGGTAGAGCAAATACCGGTGTACGTCTCAAGAAACATATGACTATAGCCATTGAGCCCATGTCTACACTAGGAGGCGACCGCGTATATATTGCTAATGACGGTTGGACAGTACAGACATGGGATGATTCGTGGTCAGCGCATTTTGAACACACTGTACTGATTAATGATAACGATGCCGAGATATTAACAATTGTTTAGAGTACCCCCATCGGGTGGGCTTCAAGCTTGCCGTGATAATAGGACTAGCGTTATACTTCAACCATGAATGACCGCTCTCTACCAAATTTCGTTGGTCTTGATATCGGAACAAGCAGGGTTAGATGTGTTATCGGTATCGCCGACCAAAATGATCCTAGTAGGCCATCAATAATTGGCTACGGCAGTGCAGCTAATAAAGGTATGCGCAAAGGAAACGTTGTCTATGTTGATGATGTTGCTGAGGCTATTGTCGAGGCTGTTACCCAGGCCGAAAGCCTATCCGGTGTTCGCATACACAATGCAACAGTTAACATAAATGGTACAAATGTTGTCGGCATTAATTCTAAAGGTGTGATTGCTATAAGTACCGCGAACAGGGAAATTACTGACGAAGATCGATATAGAGTTGAAGAGGCCGCGATGATCGTAAAACTACCGGCAAATCGAGAAATACTTCAGCTTTTCGCCAAGAACTACCGACTTGATGGTCAGAATAATATAAAAGACCCCGTTGGTATGCATGGGGTAAGGCTCGAAGTCGATGCCCATATTGTTACAAGCTCAATCCCAAACTTACGCAACCTAGATGACGCGCTCACAAAGGCTCAAATAGGAGTTAATAGACACACCATTTCAAGCCTCGGGGCGGCCGAAGCCGTACTTACTAGGCAGCAAAGAGAAGCCGGTACGGCTCTAATCGATATTGGAGCAGGCACGACTAATTTGCTTGTGATTGAAGACGGTGAGATTCAGCACATTGCAGTTTTACCAATTGGCGGGATTAATATAACTAACGACTTAGCTATTGGCCTCAAGACAGACTTAGATATTGCTGAAAAAGTTAAAATTAATCATGTCAGCCTAGATCAAAAAACGAAAAAAGAGAATGTTACAGTCAAAATTGGTAGCCAAATGCATACCTTCAAAAGTGATGATATCGATATGATTACGGAAGCTAGAGTTGATGAGCTATTAGAATATGTTGAACGAGAACTACATAAAATAGGCCGATCTCGGAAATTACCTGGTGGCGTGGTGATGGTTGGCGGTACTTCAAAAATACCAGGGCTTGCCGATTTCACTAAAGAAAAGCTACAACTTGCTGCCCGAATCGGGACGTTACAGCCTATTGGCGGACTAGTTGAAGGTGTAAATGACCCGGCCGCTTTTACTGCCGTTGGGCTAATGTTACTAGACATGATACTCGGTCCCGTTAATCAAACTCGTTCATCAGGATCTATAACGAGCACAAAATTATTGCAACCCATGTACCGCTTTTGGCATTCAGTAAAACGCTAGAAAGTTTTTATACAGTCGTTTATAGCACTTTATTTCATGACATTTTATTGAATAAGTAATTATATTGAACTTAAGATAAGGGTAGAGTATACTCCCCAGTATAAATACGTAAGGGGATTTAAGTATTATGCCTGAAGTAAAGCCTGAAGTAGAAACATTCGCACGTATTAAAGTCGTAGGAGTCGGTGGAGCAGGTGGTGCCGCAATCAATCGAATGGTTGAAGCCGGGGTTGATGGCGTTGAATTCATTGCAATAAATGCAGACGCTCAAGCTTTACATAACTCTAAGGCACAAACCAAGATTCATATTGGCCAGGATACGACTAAAGGTCTCGGTGCTGGCGCTGACCCTTCTATTGGCGAGAGAGCCGCTGAAGAGTCCAAGGATGAGATAGAAAAAGCGCTGGAAGGTGCCGACATGACATTTATTACTCTTGGAGCAGGTGGTGGTACCGGAAGTGGCGCTGGGCACATCGTTGCTCAGATAGCTAAAGATATGAATAGCTTAGTAGTCGCTTTTGCGACTAAGCCATTCGCATTTGAAGGGGAGAAAAGACGACGTAACGCTGAAGTAGCAATCGACAATCTCCGAAAATCTGTAGATACACTTATCGTAATTCCAAACGATCGATTACTACAAACCATTGAACGACAAACGCCTTTGCTTGAAGCTTTTAAAGTCGCCGACGATGTTTTACGACAAGGCGTACAGGGTATATCGGATTTAATTACTGTCCACGGTCTAATAAACCTAGATTTTGCCGACGTTAAAACTGTAATGACGAATGCCGGTTCAGCTCTTATGGGTATTGGCCGAGCAAGCGGTGAAAGTCGTGCCGTCCAAGCGGCTCAACAGGCAATCGAGTCTCCACTCCTAGAAGTATCAATAGATGGCGCACGGGGCATACTCTTTAATGTGATCGGTGGCGATGATTTAACTATGCACGAGATCAATACTGCAGCGGAAATTATAACTGCCGCAGCAGATCCCGATGCCAACATTATATTCGGGGCTAGCATTAACAGTGACCTAACCGGAGAAGTGATAATTACCGTTGTAGCTACAGGATTTGATGAGTCATACTTTACTAACCGAAAGCACACTCAGGATCATAATCTAAGTGGTAAGCACGACGATTCTGATGATAAGAAAAATAAAACTAAAGATAAAGTTTCTTCTGGTTCTGAAGATAAAGTCATGTCTGACCTAGATATGTCACTACCGTCAAATGAAGAAGATAACGGCTTTCATGATGACTCACCGGTCCCAAATATATGGGCTATTGATGGCGACGATAAAGATGAAGCAGAAGAACCGAAATCAGATGATAAGGGCGAAACCGAAGATCATAATGATGATGACGCAAAGGCAACTGTCGTCAATGGAATTGATGAAGAAGATGTGGAAAAACCCTCGTTTCTCCGCCGACTTTCTCGCCGCCGATCAAAGGATGATAACCAACAAGACCACGACCAAGATCAGCTGTAAAGACGTACTAAATAATACAGCAATAAATACTTGCAAAACACTATAAGTAGGGCTAACATGCTATTCATAGACACTATATGTAGCCTAACAAATATAGTTATCGTACTTTTATATTGAATAAAGGAGGTATG
>Ga0182030_10017134_pt1 | contig 14013 bp, 16 predicted proteins | sample 812S3MmetaG_FD_121299 | JGI IMG/M metagenome (GOLD analysis project Ga0182030, IMG submission 121299) | Permafrost microbial communities from Stordalen Mire, Sweden - 812S3M metaG (Illumina Assembly) | ecosystem: Environmental > Terrestrial > Soil > Wetlands > Permafrost | place: Sweden...
CATACCGAACACAGAAGTTAAGCCTCGCTGCGGTTACAATACTTGGGTTTTAACCCTGGGAAAATAGCACGGTGCCAAATTATATAAAGGCCATCCTAATAGGGTGGCCTTTATCTTTTTAAGACCAATTTAGTTACTTAGAACAATCTTTAAACATATACTTGACATTAGCAATATACAGTGGTATCATAAGCACAATCGAATGTAATAAGAGAGGGTTCCGTTTTTACGGAGCCCTTTTTATTGCTTCATCGAGAGACAAGCAATATTAATTAAAAGGAGTTTAACATGGCTGGAACACAATTAGGCGGCAAAGCTGCTGCAAAGCGTAACAAAGAGAAGTACGGTTCTGATTTTTATGCAAAAATTGGCGCTATGGGCGGAAAAAAGGGCCACACTGGTGGTTTCTACGCAAATCGTGAATTAGCACGAACTGCTGGTGCTAAAGGTGGACGAATTTCTCGTCGCACCAAAAAAGCCTAAAGTATTTATACTTTTTGCCTGAAAGTCGCTTGAACAAATGTTTCAGGCGACTTTTTATTTTGGGCAGAATGTAGTCGGCGGTAAGGTCGACAAAAACGCGCGACGGTAACTTCCCAGACACTGTGACAGTTAAAACAGCGATATTCAGTCAGGGAAGTTTGCAAACAAGTATTATTGCAGCTTGGGCAGCTACTACGTTGATATAACCACTCCCGGTAGGTATCGAGGCAGTTTTGAACGTGTTCTGGATCAACCTTTATAGAGTATTTACTTTGTATCTCCTGTGCTTTTTCCCAAGCGGCGACCTCAAGCTTGAGTAGCTCAAAGTCGGAATTATAAGTTGAGTGCTTGAGAAGGGCATGACCAACTTCGTGTAGAAGTGCCCAAGAGTCATTGATGTCATCACTAGCCGTCTTATAAATGATCTGTTTTTTAGCGGGCGACCAATGGAAAGAATTTCCTTCGATAAAATTTATATTAGGGTAGTCGTGCTTTAAAGTGACGAGTAACTCATCCATAGAGGGCCTTTGCTAGATCATAGCCACCGTAAACAACCGCGGTTTCAGGTCTTTGGGCTTCTTGAATTGGTGGAATTTTCAGTAGCGGATTTTCGTATCGTTTTAATTCTTTGCTTAGTGGCTCAATAAAGTTTGGTAGATAAGGCGCAACACCACCACCGATAATAATAATATCTGGTTCTGTCATCGCCATGATTTCTATAAAACCGAGTGCCAAATTCTTAGCAATAATAGCCCAGTCTTGTTTGTCGCTAATTTCACTGGCCGGCTTACCAAACTGATTCCTAATAGCTTTACCAGATGCAAAAGCTTCCCAGGGCTGATATTTTCCGTCATGCTCAAGGATTATCATCTGGCCACCACCGTCACCGACCGCCGTATCGATAGTTCTATTTACAATCAGCGCAAAGCCAATACCGGTGCCGATAGCGATATATAGAACTTTTTTAAATTCTTTGCTGACTAGCATGCTTTCTGATAGGCCAGCTAGTTTCGCGTCATTCTCAATAACAACTCTGCAGCCAAGCTTCTTACTAAGATCGGATTGGATCGGTACATTTTTCCAAGGTAAATTACCAAAATCTAAACCCACACCGTTTTCTCGATCGAGATTAGTTGCCGGCATACCAATCCCAGCGGCAATTAAGTTTTCTGTTGTAAAATTATTAACAGTATTCTTTATTTCTATAAGGACATCTTCATAATCTCTCGGAGTTGGAAACTTTTTTTGGTCGAGTATAACGCCTTGGTCATCCATCAGACCAACGAGTGTTTTAGTCCCGCCAATATCTACCCCCAAATACATATTTTTAGTTTAGCATATTTTTAACCGTCAACACCTCTAGACTCTTAAGGATATAACAGGTATAATATAACTAATCTTACGTTGCGAGGGTTTAGGCAGTTTTTGCTTAAGTGCTCTAGACGCTAGAAATACATTTACGAAGGAGGCATGTAGAAGCATGTCACAAGCTATAACAACAATGGACGAACTGCTAGAGAAGCATGACGTCAAACCACTTCAGACAGGTGATGTTCTGGAGGGTGTAATAACATCAATAAAGAAACACGAACTGTGGGTAGACCTAGGTCCCCAGGGGATAGGTGTTGTAATGCGTCGAGAGATTGGCCATAACCAGCCTATGGAAATTGGTCAAAGCGTGACCGTTAGCGTGGTTGACCCAGAGCTAGAAGAAGAAGGCCATGCGCTACTGAGTATGCGCCGGGCTGTTAAAGATCGAGGTTGGGATGAATTACAACGGGTATTCGACGAACAAGAAATAGTTGAGATCCTACCTTATGACGCCAACAGAGGCGGTTTACTGGTCGAACTTGAGGGCATACGTGGCTTTTTACCTGTCTCACAACTCTCAACCGCAAACTATCCAAGAGTTTCTGGTGCTGATCGTGACGAAATACTGCAAAAGCTTCACGCCTTGGTTGATCACGCCATCCGAGTTCGTATTCTCGACGTAAGTCGTAAAGAAAATAAACTGATTTTCTCGGAAAAAGCTGCCATAAAGGATGATATGCAGGCTAGGTTAACGGATCTAAAAATTGCTGATGTGGTCGAAGGTGTAGTAACTGGCGTAATTGATTTTGGAGCTTTTATAAATGTTGATGGTATTGAAGGTCTGATCCATATTTCAGAAATTTCATGGGAGCGGGTTGAAGATCCTCGGGACTACCTTAAAGTCGGTGAAACTGTCAAAGCCAAAATTATCGCCATTGATAAGGATCGACTAAGCCTTAGTCTTAAGCAAATGACCGAGGACCCTTGGTTGAATGAAGTTAAAGCATTTAAGAAGGATTCGATTGTCGAAGGCAAAGTGACTCGGATTACACCGTTTGGAGCCTTCGTGCAGCTAAGTCCAGCCGTTGAGGCGCTGGTTCATGTTTCAGAGATGAGCGAAGGGGATGCTGTTGACCCAGAGAAGCTATTCCAGCTCAACGAGAAGAAGCAATTCAAGGTTCTAGACATTGATCCTGAGACGAGGAAAATTGCCTTAAGCCTCAAAGGTGCTAAATAAGTAAATATTTTTATGTAAAAACCCTAAGTTTTTAGCAAGAAAGGAGTTGCAGATGGAAAGTAAAATTGAGTTACAAGACTATATCACCGTCGGCAACCTAGCTGAAAAACTGATGGTGCCGGTTAGTAAGCTTATTACTGAGCTTATGAAGAACGGTGTTATGGCGACTGTTAATGAGCGGATAGATTTTGACACAGCCCAGATTATCGTTGATGAGCTTGGCCTAGATGTCGAGCTAGTCAAACATGTTAAGGACGAAACTCCGGTAGCTCGCTTAAAAGAGCCAATTAGTGAACACGCTACAGAGAGGCCACCAGTTGTCGCAGTTATGGGTCATGTCGATCATGGCAAGACTAGTCTACTGGATGCTATTAGAGGCGCCTCAGTCGCTAAGGGTGAAGCGGGTGGTATAACCCAGCATATTACCGCTTATCAAACAATACACCACGGCCGAAAAATTACCCTGCTAGATACTCCCGGCCATGAGGCCTTTGCAGCTATTAGAGCTCATAGTGCCCGGCTGACTGATTTGGCGGTAATTGTGGTTGCAGCCGATGACGGCGTAAAACCCCAAACAATAGAAGCTATAAGATTTGCCAAACAAGCTGGGGTAAAGATTATTGTAGCGATAAATAAGATTGATAAGGAAGGTTCTGACGTCAATCATATTAAGCAGCAGCTCTCAGAACAGAATGTTCTAGTTGAAGAATGGGGTGGAGATACGGTAGTAGTTGAGGTGTCAGCTAAAACAAAAGCTGGCATTGATAACTTACTAGACATGATTCTTTTAGTATCTGACGTTGAAAACTTACGGGCCCTACATGATGGTCCGGCCAAGGGTTTGATTGTTGAGGCTCATACTCAACAGGGGCGTGGCCCAGTAGCCCACGCATTGGTAGAAAGTGGTACCTTAAAGCGCGGAGACTTTGTTGTGGCTGGATCAAGCTATGCCAAAATTAGAAATCTTGAATCACCAGACGGCGAAGTATTAATCAGCGCCACTCCTTCTACTCCAGTTGTTATTACTGGTTTTAAAACCTTACCAGAGTTTGGCGATGCTTTTAATGTTGTTGATAACGAAAAAACCGCTCGCACACTAGCGGGGTTGGCGGGTGATAAAAAGCAACAAGAGAGCAACAATCATCTCGACTTAAGTGGTAGTGACCTAATAAAAATTATCAATCGTAGCAATCAGCTACAGTCACTTAACGTCATAGTTAAGGCCGATGTCCAAGGGTCTCTAACCTCTGTTATAGATAGTCTAAAATCACTTGAAACAGAAGAAGTTGCTATTCAGGTTGTTGGAGCTAGCGTAGGGGTACTTAATGAAAACGATATTCACCTGGGTCATTCCTCTGGTGCGATAATCTATGCCTTTAATGTCTCGGCTCCGACTAACATCAAAAGATTGGCTCACCGTGACAAAGTTAGTATTCGGGAGTATTCAGTTATTTATGAGCTTATAGATAACGCTCGGGATGAGCTTAGCAACCTATTATTACCAGAGGTAGTTATAACAGAAGTAGGCAAGTTGCAGGTAAAAGCTATTTTCAAAACAACCAAAGGTGAAGTTATATGTGGTGGAGAAGTAACCGAAGGCAAGCTAGTTGCGCCCTGCCAGGTGCGCATTAAACGGGGGGCTAAGTTAATTTCTGAAGCTGAGCTTACTAACCTGAAGCGCGGCCCACAAGATACTAAGGAAGTGGTTAAGGGGGAGATGTGTGGCTTGGGTCTACGAACTCACGCAAAAGTTGTTATTGAAGAAGGTGATGTAATTGAGGCCTACCGCCAAGAAACCATTGAGCGGAAATTATAGACTTTCGGATTATATTTAAGTAGATTACAATAATTGCATTAATTAGGAACAACCATGGCATATAGATTAGATGAACAGACGCTTGAAGAACTTGGTTTAGCCGCTTTACCGGCAGAGGAAAAGCGTAAAATGCTGACTCATATTCTAGAGACTTTAGAGATGCGTGTCGGCACAACCCTAGCATCACAGATGACTGATGCTCAGCTGGATGAGTTTGAGAAACTTATGCCAACCGATCAGGACTCTCCAGACACGGTTAAGGGCAAAGAAAAAGCCGCTCTAACTTGGCTAGAGACCAATTTCCCCAACTACAAACAGGTTGTAAGCGGAGAGCTAGATAAATTGAAAAACGAGATCAAAGAACTTGCTCCACAAATTCTATCCAGTACTAGCGCAAACTTGCCTCAACTCTAAGTCAAACGACCGCTATATCCGGCCAAAAATGCGCTGATTGTCATTTCTGGCTTGCCGGCTGGCTTTAATTTATCAATAGACAGCGAATCCTCACCGCATTGTATAAATAACTGACTATTTTTGGTCCTAAATTCCCCTGACCTAGTGTTAATAGTTGGGCTGACATGGGCAGAAGTAATAATAACTTCGACGTTACCAATTTTGGCATGGCTTTTTGGCCATTCAATAAAAGTTCGAATTTCTCGTTCGATCTTATCTGCTGGTTTCGTCCAATCAATCAAACCATCACTTTTGGTTAATTTTCGGGAATAGCTGATATTTTTACCAGTAACACTTTGTGGCTGGGGGGTAGCGTTACCATCTAGGTAAAGGGGTACAATGTCTTTGATTAGACTATGGCTTACCTCAACAAGTTTTTCACTTAATGAGGGGTTTGTTAGGGTTGGTTCTATGGTTATTTCAGAGTAACCAAGTAAGGGTCCTTCATCCATAGCCTCAACCAACAGCATAAGGCTAACACCGGTCGTTTTTTGACCACTGAGCAGCGAAAAGCTAATTGGGTCAGCGCCCCGCCACTGAGGTAATATTGAAAAATGACTATTTATAATACCCATTTCAAAGTAATCAATAACTTTTTGACTTACAATAATACCAAAGTCGATTAAAATTCCGACCTGGCTAATGAAATTAACATCTTTAATAAGATCGTCTAGCTGCATTCGACTATCGATGCTATAGGTCTTTATACCAAGTTTTTTGGTTAAGTCTAAAACCGGCACCTTACCTTTGTGACCAGGGGCAGTTGATTTTGTTATAACTGCTTCAATCTCAAAGTCCTTAGTCAATAATTCGAGACTTTTAGCAGCTAAGGGGCCGCTACCAAAGAATACGACTGTTTTTGACTTTTTTGTCATCTAACTGCTCCAAATTTCCTTCTGGGTTTAGTTTAAAAAAAGTATTAGGAATGTCTTTAATGTGCTCGATAAAAACGATGCCTTTGGTATGATCTATTTCATGCTGTAGCACCCTAGCTAAGAAGCCTTCAGCTACTAATTTAAAAGGCTTTCCATGGATATCCATAGCCTTAACGTGTACTTTGGGGTAACGGGGGACTTTACCGTAGATATCTGAGATACTCAAACAACCCTCGAAATCTTCACTGAGCTCGCCCTCGTGCTTGGTAATGGAAGGGTTTATAAATACCCGAAAGCTTCGGTCCTCTTTATTGTCGTAATCATTACGCACAATTATAATCTTAAACAATTGATCGATTTGAACAGATGCTAGAGCCACTCCTACCTCATGCTCTCGACTATCTTCCCAGTCAATAACCGTCGCTTCCATGTCGGCGATTATCTTATGAATATCTTTTGTGATCGCTCCAACCTGTTTAGATTTTTGCCTGAGATGAGGGTTAGGCAGGGTAATTAGTGTGTCGCGGGGGTTTGTCATATGGCAAGAGTATAGCCGTTTTATCTGTTAAGCACAACACTACAACAGATTTGTAGGGTCTAAATCATACGACCAATTTGTCGGTAATAACTGAATAACTTTTTGTAACTCACTGCGCCGTTTGGCTTTTATAATTAATTGCCACTCAAATTCATTACCGTGTTTGTGGTGAAATGATGGAGCCGGGCCGTTAATAGTAATTTGAAGGTGTTTTTCTTGCAATAATTTCATTAACGAAGTGGCAGTGCTTCTAGCGCTCTCTGGACTTTTACGTCTATTGGACACTTTTAACAGATAACAGAATGGCGGAAATAGGAATTTACTCCGTTCGGCAATCTCTTTATTATAAAAAGTTGACCAATCACCGACAAGTGCGGCTTTTAAAACGGGATTAGATGGGTTATAGGTTTGAATTATAGCTTGGCCGTGTTTATCGCCTCTTGAGGTCCTGCCTATTACCTGGGTAATTAGTTGGTAGGTACGCTCCTGAGCCATAAAATCAGGTATGTATAAGCTAGTATCGGCCGTTATAACCCCGACAACACTTAAGTTCTTGAGATCTAAACCTTTAGCAAGGGTCTGGGTACCTATTAAAATATCTATATTACCACTGTTTATGTTCTCATAATGGGCTTCAAAACGCTCGGCTTTTTTATTATCTGTATCAAAGCGTTGAACTCTAGCGCTGGGGAATATTTTTTCAACTTCATCAACAATGGCTTTAGTACCACTACTCTTAAACACTAAGTCAGTGCCTTTACAAACAGGGCAAACCGTAACGGTTTTTTGGTGATAGTTGCAGACGTGACAGCGCATAGTATGATTATCACCGTGGTAAATTAGGGGAGTGTCACAGTTTGGGCACATCGCTTGCCAGCCACAATTTTGGCAGAGTATGACGTGAGCTGTACCCCGCCGATTTAGAAACAATAAAACTTGTTCTTTATTCTTAAGTGCTAACTCCATGGTTTCTATTAACTGATTGGATAAATGGGCTGACCTAGTGAATAGACTTCGATCTTTTATATCTACAACAATTGGTTGATTAGCCTCATTTAACTTTTTAACAGCTGGCTGCTCCAAGCGAATAATTGGTACTGACTTTTGTTTAGCTATAAAATAATCAGTAACAGATGGTGTAGCCGAACCAATAAGTAGCGTACTGCTATGAAGCTCGGCTAGCTTACTAGCCACCCTAAGAGCATGATAGTGTGTACCTTGTTCTTCTTTATAGGCCGGTTCATGGGCCTCATCAACTACAATAAGACCAAGTTTCTCAATGGGAGTAAACAGCGCTGAACGGGTGCCAATAACAACAACAGGTTTTGTGGCCTTAACGATTCCGATCCAAGACAATAATTTCTCTTTAGGAGTTAGGTGTGAGTGAAAGAGAACCACCCTTCCCTTAAAGATATCGTCAAAATTTTTGTAAAGTTGTGCGGTTAAGCTGATTTCAGGCGTAAGGATGATTACTGATTTACCCTGGTCTAGGGTTTTTTTGGCAATTTCTTGATATATACGGGTTTTGCCACTGCCCGTTTCACCGTGCAAAAGATAACTACCGTGGTCTTTGATGATACCAAGCGCAGTACTTTGCTCATCAGTTAGAGGTGGCTGTTTAATATTTGGTGGTTTAATGGCCTTAATCTTTGATAGATCAGGCAATTTTTGAGACAAAACACTTGGCAAAAAATGCTGAGTGATCATCCCAGACGGAGAAGGGTAATAAGCCTGTAGCCAATCCCTTAGTTGTAGTAGTGGCTTTGGTAGCGTAACACCTAAAGAGCTAGTAATATCCTTAACATTAAAGCTTGGTTTTGAGGTTACACTCTCGACAACCGCTAAACATTGCCAGCGAGTCATTGGTACCATTACCACAGAACCAGGCGACAGCTTGTAGTTAGCCTTGTAGGTTAGAGGCTCTGGTTTATGATAGCGGCTGGTGGCCACCCAAACTTTGTAATAGTAAGTCATAATCTAATTTTTAAACAAAATAGCTTGAAATGGCAATACTAGGTAGGTATACTATATTGTATTACTTACGTTGTTTGAATAACAATATAAAATATGTTAGATGTCTTTATAACTTCAAGAGTTCGTCGCAAGATTATAGTAATCTATGCCAAGTATCCTGACTTTAAAACTCACGTCAGAGGTCTTGCTAAGTTGATAAAAGAAGACGCTGGCAATATCCAGAGAGAATTAAAGCGACTAGAGAAAGTTGGATTTTTGCTCTCAGAGAAGCAGGCTAACACAAAAGTCTATTACACGAATAAGCAATTTATAATCTTCAAAGAACTCCAAAGTATAGTGTTGAAATCACAACGGGCTAATCAAAAGAGACAACAAGGTCTCTAAAGATAATTTGCAAAAAGCCGCTACACCCCTTATAATTTAAAGACTATGATACGAGTTACACGAAAAGATTCCAAAGAATCCTTAGAGAATTTATTACGTCGTTTCAACCGTAAGGTTCAACAATCTGGGATGATGCTTACAGTTAAGCAAAAACAGTATTTCGAGAAACCAATTAGCAAAGTTGAAAGAAGGCAGAAAGCTATCGTCCGCCGGGCCCGTAAAGCCATAAAACTACAGAAGATTAAACTCGGCCAACGCTAAATGACCCTCAAAGAGCAGATTGACAAAGATCTCAAAATTGCCATGCTCAGTGGTGACAAGACAACTGTTGACACCCTAAGAGGCCTAAAGAGCGTTATTCTATATGATGAAGTTGCCAAAGGCCAAAAAGCTGAAGGCATATCCGATAAGGAAATAGTTTCTTTGTTACAGAAAGAGGCAAAAAAAAGACAAGAAAGCGCTGATCTTTATACGACTGGGGGCAACAGTGAGAGGGCTAAGCAGGAGCTTAGTGAGAAAGCCATAATCGAGAATTACCTTCCAAAGAGTTTATCTGATGAAGAGGTGCATGCGTTGGTTGACAATATTTTAGGCGAATTCGACAATCCCGATATGAGTAAAATGGGACAGATTATTGCCCTCGCTAAAGAGCGTAGTGGTGGCAGTGCAGACGGGGCAACTATAGCCCCTATAGTCAAGGCTAGGTTAAGCTAAGATGATCGTCTTAATGGGAGTTGCCGGATCCGGAAAAAGTATGCAGGGTCGCTTGCAAGCAGATGAACACGGCTACGCCTGGATATCAACGGGTGAGATATTACGGGTTTTGATAACAGGTAAAAGGCGCCAAGAAATGCTTGAAGGGAAACTACTTAACGATGAAGAAATGATTAAAGTCCTAAATACGGTCTTTAATGTTATTGATACAAAACAGCAATTTATTCTAGACGGTTTTCCAAGAACGGTTGTCCAGGCTGATTGGTTACTTGAAAATGTTGATAAGGCAAGATTTCCACTAACAGCTGTTATACACCTGAGCGCTTCTAAGGAAATAGTCCGAGAACGTCTTAAGAAACGTGGTCGTCAGGATGATAGCGAAGAGGCAATAACTAAACGATTTAATGAATATGAAGCGGTAACAGTGCCGATCATTAATCATTTCCGCCAACTTGGGGTTCACGTTTATGATATTGATGGTGGGAAAGATCCGACAACTGTTCACCGGGAAATAACTCGCATAATTGATCTTAATAACTCTCCGGTCGAATGAACTATGTTAACTAGTATTAAAAATTCTAGTGAAATTGCAGCTATGCGGGAAAGTGGCCGAATGCTAGCCAGCGTTTTAAACATGTTATCAAAAAGAGCCGCTGTCGGTATGACAACTAAGGATCTTGCTAATATTGCAGCTAGTGAACTTAAAATTTTGGGTGGATCGCCAGCTTTTTTGGGTTATCAGGGATTCCCGGATGTACTTTGTACCTCAATAAACCAAGAAGTAGTGCATGGGATTCCTTCTGTGAATAGAGTTTTGCAGGAAGGCGACATTGTTAGTCTAGATTTTGGAGTTATCTATAAGGGGATGATTACTGACGGAGCAATTAGCCTGTTGGTTGGCAAACCGCTATCACAAAAACATCTAGACCTAGTTAAATATACCGAGCAATCTTTACTTAGTGGTATAGCTGCCGTAAAAGATGGCGTACGAACTGGTGATATTGGGGCTGCAGTCGAAAAAGAACTCAATAAACACCATTATGGTATTGTTCGAGATCTAGTTGGTCACGGCGTTGGTCACGCACTACATGAAGACCCGAACATCCCAAATTACGGCAAAGCTAACACCGGCATACGCCTTAAAAAACATATGACTATAGCTATTGAGCCTATGTCTACGCTTGGAGGCGACCGGGTATATGTGGCAAATGATGGCTGGACTGTACAAACATGGGATGATTCCTGGTCGGCGCATTTTGAGCACACTGTGCTGATTAATGATAACGATGCTGAGATATTAACAATTGTTTAAGGCAACGCCTCAGAGGCAGCTTCAAACTTGCCGTGATAATAGGACTAGCGTTATACTTCAACTATGAATGACCGCTCTCTACCAAATTTTGTTGGTCTAGATATAGGAACAAGCAAAGTCAGATGCGTTATCGGTATTGCAGACCAAAATGATCCCACTAGACCGTCAATAATTGGCTATGGCAGCGCAACTAACAAAGGTATGCGCAAGGGGAACGTTGTCTATGTTGATGATGTCGCAGAGGCTATTGTCGAAGCAATTACCCAGGCTGAGAGCTTATCGGGAGTACGAATACATAACGCCACCGTTAACATAAATGGTACTAATGTCGTTGGCATCAACTCTAAGGGTGTAATTGCTATCAGTACCGCAAATAGGGAAATAACCGAAGAGGATAGATACAGAGTCGAAGAGGCTGCAATGATTGTAAAATTACCAGCAAACCGAGAGATACTTCAATTGTTCGCTAAGAACTATCGACTAGACGGACAAAATAACATAAAAGACCCAGTCGGGATGCATGGTGTCAGGCTTGAAGTCGACGCCCATATAGTTACAAGTTCAATCCCAAATTTGCGTAATTTAGATGATGCTCTTACGAAGGCGCAAGTAAGAGTTAATAGGCACACTATCTCGAGTCTTGGAGCAGCTGAAGCCGTGCTTACAAGACAACAGAGAGAAGCAGGGACTGCCCTAATCGACATTGGAGCCGGGACAACAAATCTGCTAGTTATTGAAGATGGTGAAATTCAACACATCGCGGTCTTGCCAATAGGCGGCATTAACATAACTAACGACTTAGCTATTGGTCTAAAGACTGATTTGGATATTGCCGAAAAGGTTAAAATTAATCATGTTAGTTTGGATCAAAAGACTAAAAAAGAGAACGTTACAGTTAAAGTCGGCAACCAAATGCATACTTTTAAGAGTGATGATATTGACATGATTACAGAAGCCCGAGTAGATGAGCTTTTGGAATATGTTGAAAGAGAGCTACATAAAATTCAACGGTCTAGGAAACTACCAGGCGGCGTGGTTATAGTTGGAGGTACCTCTAAAATACCTGGGCTAGCAGAGTTTACTAAAGAGAAACTTCAACTTGCTGCCCGAATCGGGACATTACAACCTATTGGTGGTCTAGTCGAAGGCGTTAATGACCCAGCAGCTTTCACAGCGGTTGGCTTAATGTTATTAGATATGATTCTCGGCCCAGATAACCAATCTCAGTCACCTAGATCTACAACGAGCACAAAATTATTGCAACCGATGTATCGTTTTTGGCATTCAGTGAAACGATAGAAAACTTTTATACAGCCCAAAACAGAAATTTATTTAGTGACATTTTATTGAATAAGTAATTATATTGAACTTAAGATAAGGGTAGAGTATACTCCCCAGTATAAATACGTAGGGGGATTTAAGTATTATGCCTGAAGTAAAGCCGGAAGTAGAAACGTTTGCTCGTATCAAGGTTGTTGGTGTTGGTGGTGCTGGTGGTGCTGCAATCAATCGTATGGTTGATGCAGGCGTTGATGGTGTTGAATTTATCGCCATAAATGCTGATGCCCAGGCTCTGCACAACTCTAAAGCACAAACCAAGATTCATATAGGCAAGGATACTACTAAAGGTCTCGGTGCTGGTGCTGACCCGTCTATTGGTGAACGAGCCGCTGAAGAATCCAAAGACGAAATAGAAAAGGCACTAGAAGGTGCTGACATGACATTTATTACTATAGGTGCCGGTGGTGGAACTGGAAGTGGTGCAGGCCATATTGTCGCCCAAATCGCTAAAGATATGAATAGTTTAGTAGTGGCTTTTGCGACCAAGCCGTTCGCATTCGAAGGCGAGAAACGACGTCGCAATGCCGAAATAGCTATAGATAATCTCCGAAAATCAGTAGACACCCTAATTGTTATTCCAAACGATCGCTTACTCCAAACCATTGAACGGCAGACACCGTTACTCGAAGCTTTCAAAGTTGCTGATGATGTTTTGCGACAAGGAGTACAGGGCATATCTGATTTGATTACTGTCCACGGTCTAATAAACCTTGATTTTGCTGATGTTAAGACCGTTATGACAAACGCTGGTTCAGCGTTGATGGGTATTGGCCGGGCAAGTGGTGAAAGCCGTGCCGTCCAAGCCGCTCAACAGGCTATAGAGTCACCGCTTCTTGAAGTATCAATCGATGGAGCCCGTGGCATACTCTTTAATGTCATTGGTGGTGACGATTTAACTATGCATGAGATTAATACCGCAGCCGAAATTATTACAGCCGCAGCTGATCCAGATGCCAACATTATCTTTGGCGCCAGTATTAACAGTGACCTAACCGGAGAAGTGATAATTACTGTTGTAGCTACCGGCTTCGATGAGTCATATTTCACGAACCGGAAACGTATAGAGGATCATAATCTAAACGATAGCAATGCCGATTCTGATGCCAAGAAGAGCAAAGCTAAAGATAAAGGTTCTTCTGGCTCAGAAGATAAAGTAATGTCTGATCTTGATATGTCATTACCATCAAACGAAGAAGATAACGGTTTTCACGATGACTCTCCGGTCCCGAACATATGGGCGATTGATGAAGACAACAATGATGAAAGCAAAGACTCTAAGTCCGATGATAAGGACGAAACCGAAGATCATCATGATGAAGCCACACCAACTGTCGTGAATGGAATTGATGAAGAAGATGTGGAAAAACCTTCATTTCTTCGCCGACTATCTCGCCGCCGATCAAAGGATAATGACGAACAAGACCGCGACTAAGATCAGCTGTTAAGACGTAATAAATAATACAGCAATAAATACTTGCAAAACACTATAAGTAGGGCTAACATGCTATTCATAGACACTATATGTAGCCTAACAAATATAGTTATCGTACTTTTATATTGAATAAAGGAGGTATG
>Ga0182030_10017136_pt1 | contig 14011 bp, 12 predicted proteins | sample 812S3MmetaG_FD_121299 | JGI IMG/M metagenome (GOLD analysis project Ga0182030, IMG submission 121299) | Permafrost microbial communities from Stordalen Mire, Sweden - 812S3M metaG (Illumina Assembly) | ecosystem: Environmental > Terrestrial > Soil > Wetlands > Permafrost | place: Sweden...
AGTCTCCGAGGCTTCCGCAGAAGTCGCCGCAACCGGGTTTCTAGACTCGCGATCAGGAGCTGCACATATGGATAAAGCGAGCTTTGGAGGCGCGATCCTGGCGGTCACCGGCATCATTGCCGGCTTGTTGATAGAAGGTGGCAACCTCGGTCAGATTCTGCAGCCCACCGCGTTTCTGATTGTCTTCGGTGGAACCATGGGCGCGGTGCTCCTGCAGTTCCCGCTGAAAACGGTAGGAGCGGCATTCGGCAGAATGGCTCACGTCTTTGCGGCGCCGCGCAAGCAAAGTGACGCGCTGATGAAGCAACTGGTCGCGTTCGCCAACAAAGCCAGGCGCAGCGGCGTGGTTTCGCTCGATTCCGATCTACAGACGATTCAGGATCCATTTCTGAAACAGGCCATCATGCTGGCCGTGGACGGCACCGAGCCCGTGGAGCTACGCAAGATCATGAGGGTCAGCCTTGACGTCACTGCGGAGAACGAAGATAGTATTCCGTCGGTGTTCGAATCGGCGGGAGGCTTCTCCCCAACGATAGGGATTCTCGGCGCGGTGCTCGGCCTCATCCAGGTCATGCAACATCTCGACAACATCCAGGAAGTGGGGCGCGGAATCGCGGTTGCATTTGTGGCGACGATCTACGGAGTCGGCGCGGCCAATCTCTTCTTTCTGCCTTTTGCCGGAAAAATGCGCCTTCAATTGCGCGACGAGCACCAGCGCCGCGAAATGATGCTTGAAGGGGTGGTCTCCATCCTCGAGGGAATGAACCCCCGCATGGTCGAAATCAAGCTTTCGGGCTTCCTGAACGAACCAGTGCGGCAGGAAAAGGACCGTGCCGCATGAATCCAAGGGTTCATCGCAGCCGGGTGACGCACGACCGTTGGCTGGTTTCCTATGCCGATTTCATCACCTTGCTCTTCGCATTCTTCGTAGTTCTCTACGCATTCGCCAAAACGGATCAGAAGAAGCAGGCGGAGATTTCAACTGCGATTGACGGGGCATTTCGCTCTCTCGGAATTCTTCCCGATGGAGCGGGGAGTGCTTCGGACACAGATCTTTCAATCACAACCATGAAAAAGGTCATGGGCGAAGATGTGATGTCCCCTGCGAGGGTGAAAGACGATCTTGAACACATTCGCTACGAGCTTACGCAGACCCTCTCGAGCCAGGTAGCAAACCATACCGTCTCTATTCAGATGGGGCGGGACGGTTTGATTATCAGCCTTCGCGAAGCCGGCTTTTTCAACTCAGGCTCGGCAATGCCGCGTCCCGAGACGCTCGCAACCATGCAACAAATCGTAGCTTCCGTGGGCCGGACACCCTATGACGTCCGCGTGGAAGGGCATACCGATAACATTCCGATACACAATGACGAATTCGACTCGAATTGGGAGTTGTCCTCGGCCCGCGCTACACGGATTGCTCGAATCATCCTCGCTCTGCGTGCAATCCCGCCGGAACGTCTTTCAGCCGCTGGATATGCGGAGTTTCACCCTGTTGCCGACAATGCAACTCCAGAAGGCCGAGCCCAGAATCGCCGCGTCGACCTGATTATTCTTCCGCGAACGAAGGTTAATTTCGCTGCAGCCGCACCCCCGAATCCGGGAGGTCCGTGGGCCAAAATTACCGACGACAAGTAGTGAGATCGGGAAAGCCTTACACGATTCCGAGCACCTTCACGATCACCCGCTTGCGGCGTTGACCATCGAATTCCGCATAAAAGACTCGTTGCCAGGTTCCGAGGTCGAGCCGACCTTCCGTGACTGGCAGAGTCGTTTCATGGTGCAGCAGAAGAGACTTCAAATGCGCGTCGCCATTGTCTTCTCCCGTCTGGTGATGCTTATAGTCCGGACGCGCCGGCGCTAACTCTGCCAGCCACTTCCCTATATCCTCGATTAGTCCGCTTTCGAGATCGTTGACGTAAATCGCGGCTGTAATGTGCATTGGCGAGACAAAACATAAGCCATCCTTGACTCCGCTCCGGCTGACTATCTTCTCCACCTGATCTGTAATATGGACCATTTCGCGGCGCTTCTTGGTTTCAAAAACTAGGTATTCCGTATGACTGTTCATTACATTCCTCCGAGCTCCATCAAGGCGATGGCGGGATAGCGGTTCAGACCTTATCCTAGAGCCTGCCTATGACTCGCACAGGCGCTGAGATCGCTGAATCACTTTCGCAAAACGGGGTGGACCTGCTCGCCGCTGGATTCCCGGCAGAGGCGGCGAGTTCGTTTCGAGAAGCCATTGCCGCGGACTTCGAACACTTTGAGGCCTATCACGGTCTGGTGCGAGCCTTGCGTGACGCGGGCCAACTCGAGCAATCGATTGCCGCGGCCCTTGCTCTTACGGCGCTGACGCCCAATGACCCGCTGGCTCACACCGCGCTTTCCATCTCACTACAGCAAGCCGGTCAGGTGCCGGAGGCGGAAGCGGCGGCTGCGCGAGCTCGTGTATTGGAATGGAAGATCCAGTTACAGTCGCCGCCAGACAGGGGTTTTTGAGTTGAAACCTCGTCGATCGCGCAAGCCTGCCGAGCGCCTGCGCCGGATGCATGACTGGCTTGCGAAGGCTTATGGACCGCAGCATTGGTGGCCGGCAGAAACTGCATTTGAGGTCGTAGTCGGCACCTACCTGACACAGAATACGGCGTGGGCAGCCGTTGAGCGTTCGCTGGCGAATTTGCACAACGCTGGTGCCTTGTCCATAGGCGGATTGCGCGCATTGAGTCTGGACAAATTACGGGACCTGATTCGGCCTTCGGGTTTTTACTCGAGGAAGGCCCCCGCACTGAAGGCATTCATCGCAATGCTCGATACCGAATTCAAGAGTTCATTGGATGTTTTGGCCGCGACACAGACCGAGGTGCTTCGAGAACGACTGCTTGCTTTGCCAGGTGTGGGTTGTGAGACCGCCGATGCCATTCTGCTCTATGCGCTCGGCCACGCCGTGCCTGTCGCCGATGAGTATTTGCGCCGCATCGCGGAGCGCCATCGGCTCATCACTCCGTTGCCGGAAAAGAATCGTAAGGGATACGAATCGCTGGTTCAGTTGACGCGTGAGGCTTTCGGAAAAGATGCACTTGCGGATCGAGCTCGCCTCTTCAATGAGTTCCATGCACTCACCGTTGCTGTTGGCAAGAAGCATTGTTCGGTAATCGCGGATTGCAAAAACTGCCCTCTGGCCGCAGATCTGCCGATAAGAATGCCAGGATTGACGAAGATGAAGATGTGATGCAAAACATTGTTTATGTCGCTCAAATTATTGAATATAAGATATTTATCTATTCTATATATCCACATCTTGACAAGGTGAGCCAGCTATAAGATGCTAGCGAATAAAAGGCGAAAGCCGCCTCATCCCTATGCCTTCCTCAGCCGCTCTTCGCCTCCAGATCGAACGCTCCGTTGAGCATCGCTTTCCCTCTGCGCTTACACCGGTCGTGCGGGCGATCCGCGAAGTTGCTCCAACAGGAATCGCAAAGGTGGACGCATTGCTGGACGGCGGTCTGCCAGTTGGCGCCATCAGCGAGGTCACGGGACCGGAGTCGTCGGGGCGCACAAGCCTGGCGCTGGCTTTTGTAGCGCGGCGCACTGCAGACCAAATGTGTGCCTGGGTGGATGTCGCCGATGCCTTCGATCCAGAATCTGCTGCGGCGAATGGCGTGGCACTGCAACATCTATTGTGGGTGCGGTGTTGCAGCGCTGATCGGCAAGTGAAGGCTAAACCCTGCTCGCGGCTCGACCAGGCATTGCGCGCGACTGACCTGCTTTTGCAGGCGGGTGGATTTGCAGCCATTGTGCTGGATCTGGCAGACACCGCCCCGGAGCACGGCCGCAGGATTCCCCTGGCATCCTGGTTTCGCTTTCGCCAGGCAGCAGACAGTTCGCGGTGCTGCCTTATCGTTCTGGGCAAAGCGGGCTATGCGCAATCGAGTGCAGCTCTTGTTTTGGAGTGTGCGCCAGTTCGCGCCGAAACTGAAGGGGGAAAACTTCTTCGCGGATTCGAGTTCAATGTGCAACGCGGCCGAGAACGCTTCACGCATTTTTCTGCTGGTGCCCGCAAACCACCGGCCTCCACATGGTCAGCGGGTGCCGCATGGAAATCGGACAGGCGCGCATGAAAGACGAGCTCTACGCATGTGTGCACGTCAGCGAGTTTCCTACGCAGGCATTGCTGCGTCTAAGACCGGATTTGAAGGGAAAGCCTGTCGTCGTGCTGCACGGCGAAGCCACCCAGGAATCAGTCTGCTCATTCAATCGACTCGCACAGCGGCGAGGCGCGACATTGGGCATGACAAAGCTGGACGCGCAAGGTATCACCGGACTCGTGTTGCTTGCGCAGTCTCTACAGAGTGAAGTCGCCGCACGCGCAGTCCTCTTCGAATGCGCTGCAAAATTCTCTCCGCGCATTGAAGATGTCTCCCCCGGCACCTCGTGCGCATTTGTGCTGGATATTGCAGGCACGGAGCGGCTTTTTGGCCCGCCTATGCAATTCGCAGAACGGTTGCGAACTGCAATGGAGAATGTCGGCTTTCATTCTTCCATCGCAGTGAGCACAAGCTTCGACACAGCAAGGCTCAAGGCAGGCACAGCTCGAGGGATCGTTGTCATACCCCATGGGGACGAAGCAGCAGCCTTGGCTAACCAGCCCATAGCAGAATTACCTCTGGATGAAAAGCACCTCGAAACCCTGGCTATCTGGGGGATCGGCACCCTCGGCGAGTTAGCTGCTCTGCCCGAAACTGAGTTAGTAACCCGTCTTGGCCAGGATGCCAGCAAATGGCGCGACTTAGCCAAAGGAACCGCTGCACACACATTTCAGCCCATCGAGCCCGCGCTTTTGCTTCAGGAATTCTGCGAGTTTGAAACCCCTGTGGAGCGGATGGATTCCCTGCTCTTCATCGGCGCACGCATGATTGACTGTATTGTTGCGCGCGCGGCCGGCCATGCCCTATCACTGGCATCTCTAACCGTAGAAATGAAACTCGAGGGCAGTCGAATTCATCATGGCAAGATCAGGCCAGCACTTCCCTCGACTGATCGCAAATTTCTTCTTAAGCTTTTGCAATTGGAGATTGCTGCCCACCCTCCGCCCGCCGCAGTGATCTCACTTACCCTGACAGCGGAGGCAGGGCTCAGCAGTAAAGTGCAGCTTGGATTGTTTGCGCCCCAGACGCCTGAGCCTTCGCGCCTTGATGTGACGCTTGCACGGCTAAAAGCGATTGTCGGCGACGATCGCGTGGGTTCGCCGGAACTCGACGACACACATCGTCCCGGCAGCTTCCACATGACAGACTTCACTGTCGAAGGAAAAGCGCCTGCGGCGAATACTTCGTGCGTCCGAATGGCCCTGCGGCGCATGAGACCCCCTGAACCTGTGCGTGTAGACCTGCGCGCAACGAAACCCGCTTTTTTTCGCAATCGAGAAAATAGCTTCGAGGTCGTCGCCGCCTACGGACCGTGGAAAACCGCAGGCTGTTGGTGGTCTACAGAAGGATGGGATATTGAAGAGTGGGACGTGCTGGCCAACAATAGCAATGGCCTGACCGTTGCGTGCCTGTTAGTGCATGACCGCGTACGAAATGAGTGGCGGATCGAGGCACATTATGACTGAGAGCACAGACTATGTGGAATTGCACGCAGTCAGCGCCTTCAGTTTTCTCGATGGCGCATCGCAGCCTGAAGCGCTGATTGAACGCGCCATCGAACTTGAAATGCCTGCGCTTGCGCTCACGGATCGGAACGGCCTCTACGGCGCAGCTCGCTTCCACACCGCGGCAAAGAAGTGCGTCAGCAAGGCAAAGATCAAGGCCCACATTGGCGCCGAGATCGCAGTTTCTTCCTTCGGCGACAAACTGCAGCCACCGGAATGGCTTCCCCACCAGCACCCCAACGAGCCATCCCGTATCACCTTACTCTGCGCTACACAGGCCGGCTATCAGAATCTTTGCCAGCTGATTACTCGCTTCAAAATGCGCGAATCAACTAAGGCAGAAGGCGCTGCAACGTTTGAAGATCTGGAGGAGTTTTCCGCGGGCCTGATCTGTCTCACCGGTGGTGACGAAGGGCCTCTCGCAGCAGCATTGCCGCATCAAGGACAAGACGGCGCGCGCAAGATCGCCGACAGACTTGCGTCGATCTTTGGCCGCGGCAGCCTATTTATCGAATTGCAGCGTCATCAGCTTCGCGAAGAAGAATGCCGCAATCAGTCTTTGCTCAACCTGGCATCCGATCTGCATTTGCCGGTGATCGCAACGAATGGCGTGCGCTACGCGTCCAAGAAGGATCGTGAGTTGCTCGATGTCTTCACAGCTATCCGTCACCACACCACGCTCGATCAGGCAGGACGATTGCTCACTCAAAATTTCGCGCGGCCTTTGCGCACCGCACGCGAGATGGCCGAGTTATTTCGTGACATACCTGAAGCCATTACCAATACGTGCATCGTAAGCGAACGGCTTGAATTCGAGCTGAATAATTTGGGCTATGAATTTCCGCACTATCCCGTGCCCGAGAACGAAACAATGGACAGCTTTCTTGAGAAGCGCGTTGAGGAAGGAGTGCGCAAACGCTATGGTTCACCGGACAAACAGCATCTATTCGATAAAGCCCGCGCGCAGGTGCGGCATGAGCTTGCTCTCATTAAAAGGCTCAGTTTTGCCGGTTATTTTCTTATCGTATGGGAAATCATTCGCTACTGCCAGCAGAACGGTTTCCTGGTGCAAGGCCGGGGCTCAGCCGCCAACTCCGCAGTCTGCTACGCACTCGAAATCACAGCCGTCGACCCCGTCGGTATGGAACTGCTCTTCGAGCGTTTCCTGAGTGAAAACCGGGGCGAATGGCCGGATATCGATCTCGATCTTCCATCAGGCGATCACCGGGAACAAGTCATTCAACACTTATATGAGCGCTATGGATCGCTCGGTGCGGCCATGACAGCCAATGTCATCTCCTATCGCGGCCGCTCTGCCGCGCGCGAAGTCGGCAAAACGCTAGGTTTCGACGAGGAGCAACTGGCGCGTCTCTCTGGCTTGGTGGGCCATTGGGAGTGGCGCGGTACAAACGACACAATGGCGCGTCATTTTGAACAGGCTGGGTTCGACGTGCGCCATCCGCGCATCGCGCATTATCTCGATGTATGCATGCGTATGCAGAATCTGCCGCGACATCTCGGTCAGCATTCTGGTGGCATGGTCATCTGCGCAGGAATGTTGAACCATGTTGTTCCCATCGAACGCGCCTCCATGCCGGGGAGGACAGTCGTGCAGTGGGATAAGGAAGACTGCGCCGATCTTGGACTTATCAAGGTAGACCTGCTCGGCCTGGGAATGATGGCGGTGCTCAAGGATTCTCTCGAGTTGATTCCCCGCCACTATGGCAAGCAAGTGGACCTCGCCACATTGCCCGAAGACCCTGCTGTCTACGACACGTTGTGCAAGGCCGACACCGTAGGCATGTTCCAGGTAGAGAGCCGCGCGCAGATGGCTTCTATTCCTCACAACGCGCCAAAGCACTTCTACGATCTCGTGGTACAGGTTGCGATCATACGGCCGGGGCCAATCGTCGGCAAAATGATGCACCCTTATATGCGCCGCCGTCAGAAAAAAGAAGAGGTGACCTATCCGCATCCATCGCTCGAGCCAGTATTGAAACGCACACTCGGCGTGCCACTCTTTCAAGAACAGTTATTACGCATGGCGATGACAGTAGCAAGCTTCTCGGGTGCAGAGGCTGAAGAACTGCGCCGCGCCGTCGGCATGCGGCGCTCGATGCAACGGATGAAGGACCTCGAAGGACGTCTGCGCTCGGGCATGACACACAACGGCATTGGCGCAGAAGCACAGGACAACATTGTGCAGGCGATTTCCTCCTTTGCCATGTATGGCTTTCCCGAGTCGCATGCAGCTAGCTTCGCACTCATCGCGTATGCTTCGGCATATCTCAAGGTCCATTACCTCGCCGCATTTACCTGCGGCCTCTTAAACAATCAACCAATGGGCTTCTATTCTCCGGCAGTGCTAATTAAAGATGCTGTGCGTCATGGGCTTCGTGTTCGTCCTATGGACGTGCAACGTTCGCTGTGGCTCTGCTCGCTTGAGGAGGAGCCAAACGGCTCGCATTCGCTGCGCATAGGAATGAACTACGCCAAGGGTCTGCGACAAGTCTCAGCCGATGCGATTCTGGCCTCTCGAAACCGTAATGACTTTTTCGCATCCGTCGATGACCTGGCAGTGAGGGTACCCGAACTCAATCGCAAGGAACTTGTCTTACTGGCGCGCATTGGCGCCTTGAACTCACTTGGCAAGGTCGAGCATCGCCGCGATGCTCTATGGCAAGTGGAAGAAGCCGGCCGGCCCGTCGGTCCTCTTCTGCACAATGCAAGAGGCGCGGGCAGCAACTCAACGTCGCCGATGCCGCTCAAGCGGATGACGACGGATGAACGCCTGGCTGCCGACTACGCTGGCACAGGCCTCACCACCAGTCCGCATCCAATGGCCTATCAAAGAGCCGTTCTTCGCTCCCAGGGAATTCTTTCAGCAGAGAACCTGAGTCACACCAAGGCTAACCGCCTTGTGCGTATTGCCGGGTGTGTGATCGCGCGGCAACGGCCGGGTACAGCCAAGGGATTTGTCTTTCTTTCCCTCGAAGATGAGACCGGCGTCGCCAACGTCATCATTACCCCCGATACCTTTGAACGCGATCGTATCGTCGTCACGCGCAGCCGATTTCTCATGATAGAAGGTCCGTTGCAGAATCAGGATGGAGTAATCCACGTCAAGGCCCATCGAATAACTCCGCTTGACATCGCCAGCGCCGACATTCGCTCTCATGATTTCCATTAGTCTACGAATCAGGCATCCCTGAATCGGTATCCGATTCGAATCGCCTAGATTTGTTTTAGTGCCGTACATTGGATATGAGCAACGTCGGGGGTATCTATGTCTTATGCACTAATCGTCAAACTTAGAAATGCGCTGATTCTGCTTCCGTCATTGGCCACGCTGGCGGCAACGGTCTTCCTATTGTTAACGGTGCATCTCAACGCACAGGATGGGAAGCAGCAGTTCGCACGCCTCGGACAATGCAAGCTGGAGAATGGCGCAGTCATCGAGAACTGTAACATCGGCTACCGGACATTTGGAGCACTCAATGCTGCACGCGACAACGCGGTACTGATGCCCACATGGCTTTACGGAACCAGCGCCGACTTAGAAGGGCTATTTGGCGATCCCAAAAATGCCACACAGGATTCGCAGGCGAAAATCCTCGTCAATACGAGCAAGTACTTCGGCATCGCCATCGACTCCTTCGGCGATGGCATCAGTTCGTCGCCATCCAACAGCGAGACGCAACACGGTACAGCCTTCCCCGCCTTCTCCGAGCGCGACATGGTGGAAGCAGAGTATCGCGTGATGACCGAAGCGCTCGGTCTCAAGCATCTGCATGCCGTGATCGGACTCTCCATGGGAGGCGAGCAGACTTTTGCCTGGGCCGTGCTGCATCCGGACTTCTTCGATCTGGCGGTGCCGATTATCGCAACTCCGCGCCTCACGCCCTACGACCTCGAAGTGAAAGAGATTATGCTCGGCACGATTTATGCGGATCCCTCGTACGCAAACGGCAACTACTCGACCGAACCAGATCTGAAACTCGCGAATCTCTTTGGGTCACTAACCGTCACGACGCCAGAGTTCCGCAACACGCACACAACCCGCGAGAACTTCAGCGCCTTTGTTGAACAGACAGAAGCGCGGCAGCCGATCGATGCCAACGACCGCGTCTGGCAACTGCGCGCCGTGATCCGACACGACCTCATTGGCAATCGGACTCTGGCTGAGGCGGCGCGATCCACGCATGCGGATTTCCTGGTCATCGTGTCAGGCAAAGATCACCTGGTCAACCCGCAGCCGGCGTTGGAGTGGGCCGCTGTGCTGGGAGCGCCGACTTATGTTTCGCAGGCGGAATGCTCCCATCTGATCATGACCTGCGATGCCGAAGCGGTCTCTTCCCGCGTGAGGCCGTTTCTAGACCGGGGCAAGACGAAGTAGGACCCTCTTAAAACTGAGAATAGTGACAACGCAAACTAATCCGGAACATAGAACACAGTCCAAACGACAAGGCTATACCGTCATGATGCGGACTCCGGCGGCTTCAAAAGCGCGGGCTGTGTCGTCCGCGATGCCGTCGTCCGTGATTAGCAGATCGATGTCGCGTGGAAGGCAAATAATCGCCGGACTCACCATTCCCATCTTGCTCGAGTCGGACACCACGATCACTTCGCGCGCCTGCCTTACCATGACGCGGAACACAGCGGCCTCTTCCGGCTCGATCATCGTTGCCCCGCGCTCGGGGTGCATGCCCGTCACGCTCAGGAAGAGGCGATCCATGACAAACATATTCAAGGTTTCGATCGCGGCCGGTCCTACGAGAGAAAAAGCTCCAGCCCAACGCATGGCGCCGCCTGTAAGTGTCGTGTCGACGTTTGTGGTCGAACTCAACTCCATGCCGATGTTCACAGCGTTGGTAATGACGTGAATGCCCCGCCGGTTCTGCAATTGCTTGGCAACCAGGGTGGTCGTGGTGCCTGCAGAAAGGCCAATGGTATCGTGCTCCTTCACCAGCGAAGCAGCAGCGTGCGCGATCCGTTGCTTCTCGGCAGCGAAGCGGTCTTCGCGCACATGAAAGGACGCGTCGAATCGGAATGGCTCGTAGACAGCCCTGCCCGTCAGCATAGCGCCGCCGTGTGTGCGATGGACCAGGCCCTGCGTCTCCAGGCGGACAAGATCGCGCCGGATACTCGCCGGCGAAGCTGCTAGCGCCGCTGTCAGGTCCTCAACGGACGTTTTGCCGTGCTGCAGAAGAAGACGCAGAATCTCCTTGGCACGTATATCGGTCTTCGAGGACATTCTGGCCGCTCACTCGACACAATTGCGATTGAATTCCAAGTGTGCGGTTATTGTACGAAAGTTGCGCCCCTTTGTTGAAATGGCAATCGGGTCTAATGCACTCTTGCCAGTGGGAAATAACTCCGAGTTTTCCCTTCTCGTGATCCGCCCTAGCGGCGCAGATTTCTGTTACACCACAAATATCAGTATTCTAAAAGAGATTAAAGTGTCCACAATAATGACTGCGTAGTTCACAATTGTCTAACGATCTTCAATTCCACTTTCGGCAGGCTCCATGCATCGACTCGTCGTCTTCGCCTTCTTGGTTGTTTGCTCGCGTGCGAGCTTCTGCGCCGCTCCTTCGGCGCTGTTTTACATGACTGACAGCCCAGAGGCGATCCGATCGTTCCTCGCACATGCAGACAAAATCGATCTTCTTGTGCCAACGTGGTATCACGCCGACGAAAACGGCCTGGTAACGGGCTCGCCAAACCCGCTGGTACTTGAGACGGCGAAGCAGCACCACGTTCCGATCATGCCGATCCTGGCGTTATTCAACAAAAAGCAGTTTCACGAGTTGTCGCTCAACCTTGCTGCACAAGATCGAATGAATGAGGCGATGGTCCGCGAATCGCGCGCGCATGGTTACACAGGATTCCAATTCGATTTTGAGAATGTCGATTGGATAGATCGAGAAGGGCTCACCGCAACGGTGAAGCGATCCGCCGATGCGCTTCACCAGGCGGGCCTGCAGTTGACCATTGCCACAGTTCCTAACGCGCCCGGGTATCCGACAGGCGAAGGGTTTGCCAAGTGGATTTACACCGACTGGCGTGGCGCCTACGACTTAGTTGAGTTTAGTAAGGCCGTCGACCTGATCTGCCTGATGACCTATGACCAGCAAACGCGTTGGACCATGCCCGGACCCGTCGCAGGATGGCAGTGGACCGTTGAGAATCTCGACTACGCGCTCAAGGCCATTCCCAAGGAGAAGCTCTCGCTGGGGATTCCGCTCTATGGCTATCACTGGTTTACCGGCGCGCCCACAGTAGACAAGGTGACCGGCGTCGAAAGTCCGAACTTGTCCGCGAACTACATCGGCGAACCAGACGCTCAATTACTGGCAACCACCTATAAAGCCACCATTGCGTGGGACGCGGTTGATCGCGATTCCTACTTCTTTTTCTATCGCGATCAGATGCGCGAATGGGTCTTCTTCACGGACCTGCGCACCTTCCGTAAGCGCTATCAACTGGTGCAGGATAGAGGGCTGCAAGGATTCTGCTCGTGGGTTCTCGGAACCGAGGATCCTGCCATCTGGGACTTCTTGCCGAATCGTCATTAGGACATTCCGGCCCTGCGCCAAAGCAGGCTAGCCGCGGTCCCCTCCTGTACTCTCGATGTGCGGCGCCAATTACTCAAAAAAAACATGGAGACGTGAATGGCTTACTTTCTGGCAGTCGATGCCGGAGGAACAAAAGCGGATTTCCTGCTCGCAGAGGAGGATCGCGAACTTGCCCGCGTGACATGCGGCACGGTGAAGCGCCTCAACGCGACCGAGGATGAAGCAGCGCACAACCTGGACGACGCCCTAGGGCGCTTATCGGCGCAGACCGGAGTCCCGATGGATCGGATCGCACGCACTTGCATCGGCACATCGGGCAATACAGTTCCACTGGTCACCGAGTGGCTGCGTGATAATTTTGCGACTCGAGTTTCCGGTTCGTTGCTGATCGCGGGCGATGTGCAGATCGCCCTGGAAGCAGCTTTTCCAGGCGGACCCGGCATGCTCGTTTTGTCCGGAACAGGCTCGAATGTCGCAGGCAGAGGCGCTGACGGCAAAATCGTTACCGCAGGTGGATGGGGTCCGATGCTCGCCGACCAGGGCGCAGGCTACTGGATTGGGTTAGAAGCGTTGCGCCGTGGCTTTCTTGCCATTGACCAGCAACGGCGAACATCGCTTCTTGAGCTGGCGCGGGATTATTGGCATCTGTCCTCGGTTGAAGCCTTGATTGAATTTGCCAATGCGGAGCCGCGGCCCCACTTTGCCGACATTACGCCGCTTGTCGTTCAGTGCGCTGCGGAGGGCGACGAAATTGCAGGCAGCATTCTTGATCGAAGCGGAAAAGATCTTGCCTGCCTCGCACGCATTGTGATTGAAAGAGTCATGTCCGCAGAAGATGAACTGCATCCGTTGCCGGCGGTCGCGATAGCGGGAAGCGTGCTCGGAAAGATCGAGCGTGTCCGCGATGCACTGATGGCATCGTTGCGACTGCACTACCCTACGATTCAGTTTGTCCTGGAACCTGCGGACCCTGTCGTGGGAGCTCTCCACTATGCCCGCACGGGCGCATGACGTCTGATCAATCGGTCGATGCACCGCCAATCAGGGTGTCGCAAACTCAAGTCCGGTCGCCCAATCGGAAAAATGCTCACGCAGGGCCGACCCATCGCGAAAGGCTGATGTCCCGCCGCTCGCCGAGGCCGACCACGCGCCTGTGCGGTTCCCAAATGCCAGTGCTCTTTCAACCGGCCAACCACGAATCCAGCCATGCAGGAACCCCGCATTGAAGCTGTCTCCCGCGCCAACGGCATCGACCACCTGAACCACGCCTGCGGGAGCATCCCAGCTCTGGGTGCCCATGAAAGCAGTGGCTCCCCTTGCTCCTCGCTTAATCACCAAAAGCGGAACGAGCTCACGCAGGTTTGCGATGGCCCTATCGATATCTGCTTCACCGGACATTAAACAAGCTTCCCGCTCGTTCGGCATGAGCACATCGACGAGTCGAATCGCTTCAAGAATGCTACGATCCCAGCGTTGTTCGGGATCGTCATTTGGATCGAGCGATAGGGTGACGCCCGCTTGCATTAATCGCGCGAAGAGTTCTGGAATTTGAGCCGTGAGCCCGCGCTGCAAGTAATAAGACGACATGTGGAAGTGGCGGGAGGTCGCAAGATAATCAAGATCGAGATCGTCGAAGGCCAAGTGCGACGTAGGGCCTGCATAGGTGAACATGTGGCGGAGTTGCCGGTGTTGCAAATGCACTGTAACTCCCGACTGCATGTGCGGAGCAGGTACGCACCGCGAAAGATCGACGCCGATCTGCTGAAGTTCCGACTGGCAC
>Ga0182030_10017137_pt1 | contig 14010 bp, 15 predicted proteins | sample 812S3MmetaG_FD_121299 | JGI IMG/M metagenome (GOLD analysis project Ga0182030, IMG submission 121299) | Permafrost microbial communities from Stordalen Mire, Sweden - 812S3M metaG (Illumina Assembly) | ecosystem: Environmental > Terrestrial > Soil > Wetlands > Permafrost | place: Sweden...
ACCGGAACGAACTGGGTGCGCTTCGGATCGTGCAGCAGCTTCTCGGTCAGATGCAGCGTGGACTTCCACTTGGTCACAAACAAGTCGAGGCGGTCCGGACCGGTATCCCGGCTGAACACCCGCCGCATGTACCGGCGCTTGGCCAGCAGCACCTCCAACATGCCAAGCCATCGTTGGATCAGTTCGGGCATTGCCAGCAGCCGCAAGGTATGGCCGCTGGGCGCTGTATCCACCACGATGCAGTCGTATTGGCGGGCCTCTACCCACGAGGAGATTTCAAACAGGGCCATCAACTCGTCCAGGCCCGGCAGAGAGAGACTCAGAAATTGATTGATGTCCTCATCGTCCAGGAAGGTGCCAGCGGAGGCAATCTCGCGCAACATGCCACCGTTCTGCTCGCAGAACTTGGCCAGGCATTGCTGAGCGTCCAGCTCGAGAACCTGAAGCTTGCCGGGGGGCGCATACCCGGCCAGACTGTCCCGCACCGAGTGGGCCGGGTCAGTGGAAACCAGCAAGAGAGAACGATCCGGGGCCAGCGCGGAGAGACGCAAAGCGGCAGCCGTGGCGCACGTGGTCTTGCCCACGCCTCCTTTGCCGCCGAACAGCAGAAGCTGGAGCCCTTGTTTGTCGAAAAATGATGGCCCTTGCCGACCCATACCGATCTCCCGCTTCCTTACGCCTCGCCAGGCTCCTGACGGTTCTCGTTCGATTCTTCAGCTTCATCTTCGTCCGATTCTTCGGTCTCGTCCTCGTCCGCCAAGCGGCTTTCGATGGCCTCCAACCTGTCCAGCAGAACCTTTTCCCTAGCCTCGAACTCCGCTTCGGTGATCCGCCCGGTCTCCAGTTGCATGTAGAGTATCCGCAGTTGCTCGGTAATCGACTTGGCCTCGCCAGCCAGTTCTTTCTGGGCGATCTCGCTGATCTCCCGGAAGACCCACAGAATACTGCGGACCGGAAAGAAGAGAATGTCGTCCACCAACAGCATCACTGCTCCAGGTCGAGTTCCACGAAGTTATGGGGCGCCCACGGTCCGCTATAGTCGAAGGAAAAGTTGTTATCGAAGAACTTGGCCGCGGCAAACACGCCGGCGGAAAACGCCTCCTGTGCGTCGCGCTTCACCAGGCATGCCAAATTGATGACTTCTTGCTCGTTGCGGCACTGGTTTGCCTTGAATTCCACGCACAGCGGGCCAAGGACGTGCTCCACTTTTGAGGTGTGGTCCTCCCGGTCCTCGTTGAGCAGGCGGTCGAACAGTCGGCCCAGTTCAATCTTCTCCTCCTGGGTAAACTCGTGGCGGGCGCTCATCAGGCGGTCCCGCGCCAAACGCAGTTCCGTGTGGGTGTTGACGAAGTACTCAAAAATGTTCGGGACGTCCCAGGTGACGCGCACCCCCATCTCCACCTTGCCGGCCACCCGCGCGAGCTGCTCGTCAAAGGCGCGCCGGTTCTGAACCAGAATTTTATGGATGGCCTGCGGGTTGTCGGCGATGGTGCCGAAGGCCATCGGCAGCGGGGTTGTGTCGTCAATCAGACGCTTGAGCACCGCTTGGTGAGCCCTGAGGTTGGCGCGTTCCGGTCGGATCTTCGAACTGGTTAAGCCGCTGACCACCGCGGCCACGCGACCGTCGGTGATGGTGTACACATCCCTTCCCTCGATGCCCAGAGAAGGATAGGCTCGCGGTTCGCCACCTGCCACGATGGCATAGATATAGTTTCTTCCACTGGCCGCAGGTACTCCCGGTTTCTGGCTCGGGCCGGTAGCTACGGCTGCACGGTCACCGTCTTTCATGGTCTACTCCTCACTTGCGCGAACTGCACCCGTCCCAGGTGCGATCTCCATCGCATTTCCAGCCAAAGTCGGCGCGACTCCGCATCGAACAGCCGTATCCACTCCTGAAGCAGACGCAACGCGCCGACCCGCGCCAATGGTGCCCCGGTGGAAACGGGGCTAGAACGGAAATTCCTGCGGAGGCGGTTGGTAGGGACATGCGCGGAAGTCCTGACCGTTAGCATGGGATGATCCTTTCAGTAGAGGATTTTGAATCCACCCGTGCTGCGCCGGGGCGCGGGCTCCGGCCCGAGGCCAGACATGCGCGCCGGCGCCCCCTGGCCCGCAGCAGCCACCGCCTGGAGTAGCTCCTGCTCGGTTTTCTCGATTTCCTCGATACGGGCGTCGATCAGTGCGATCCGCTGGCTGGCGCTCTTGCGCTCCTTATTCCGCCGGGCCCGCTCCATCTCCAGGCAGCTGATCTGCATGTAGCTCCGGTATGGCAGGGAAAGCTGATCCGCTCGGCCGGAGAGCGTGCGGATCTGATTCAAACCTCTTGGAGGAATCGCCATTTTATTACTCCTTCCCATTGTTTCCGAAACCGTGCCGGTTACCGTTCCGGCGTGGCTTCTGTGTAGCGCAGCACGCCCGAGCCATGCATTCGTCGATTTTATGCGGCATTAAAGATTGCCCCTCGCACGTGACTTTGGCCGTCTCGGTAGTGAGGACGTCATGGCAGACCCATTGGAACACCGGATCGTCCAGCCTCGCATGCGCCTGCCGGTGAACCAGAATCCTGGCAATGGCGATGGTGGCGCGAATCGTCGGTCGGTGATTGTTGACGCCGGTACCCCGCAACTCGCGGACGATGTCCACGATAATTTCTGCGTCTTCGCGGGCTAAGCCCGACTTGGATATCGCAATTTGGATTTCCGTCTCGCGGTCGAAGTTACCCAAATTGAGCGTGATTAGCCGGTCCATAAGTGCGTCTTGGGTTTTGTGGACTCCGGCATACTCTTCCGGATTCGATGTAAAGATCGCCCGGAAGTCCGGATGCACTTCAAGGTATCCATCGCCGCCGCTCCGCCGCAGGCTGGGGAGATTCAGGATTCTCTCCTCCAACACGCTCAGCAGAGCGTTGTTGGCTTCGGGGCGGGAGCGATTGAACTCGTCGTAGATAAGTGTGTTTCCGTTGGCGCAAGCCGTGGTGAGTCGATTATCCACCCACAGTGTGCTCATGTCCTCTTCCGTCTTCAACACTGAATGAATGTAGTTGTCGACCAACTTTGATTTACGGTAACCGGCGTCCTTGCCGACTAAGTCCGAACTGCCAAACTCATCATCCCCATGGATCAGAGTGACCGGGCGGCCAAGTTTGCTGGCCATGTGGAAAGCCAGCGTCGTTTTACCCGTTCCCGGAGCGCCGGCAAAGTGGATCGCATAACCGACCTCCAGGTACGCGAGTGCCCTATCGGCCAAAGCCTGGATATGCGGGCTAGCGACAAACTCGTCACTGGCCTCAACCAGCACATCGTCCCCTTGTGGTTGCACTCTGACTACCGCTCCGCCGCGATCTCTGCTCTCTGTATCCACCATCGGAATGCTCCCTCTTTACTGGTCTATTGGCGGCTGGAATCAGTGCTTCTTCGATCCTTTGAGCGGCGGTCTATGGGCCTGCGCCAAGGGCGCAGCGGGCGGTCGCGCAGCCGGCGACGGGAAAGGCTTAGCGGGATTCTGCCCTTGCGGCTGCGATTTCGCTGTCACAGGTGACTGCCGTTCCCGTTGGGCCTTGGCCTTGGCTTCCTCAGCCAGTCGTTGTTGCTCGTGTTCCCGCTGGGCCTCGGCCTTGGCTTCCTTAACCAGTTGTTGCTGCTGCCTCTCCGCAGTCTGGCGTTCGGAAAACGTTGGACCAAACCAAGCGCGGTGGGCACCTGCGCGATCACGAGCAAAAACGGCACGCAAAGCGGAAACCCGGGTATGCCTCTCCTCAGTCTGCCGGGCCAAATCGTGTTGCAAGACCACTCTCTCGTGGCGCCAAGCCCCGATTTCCCCTTGCAGTCGTATCATCGTTTCGGTCAATACACCCATGTTTTTCCTCGCTTTCCAAAAGTTTGCCCGATGCGCCGGCGTTTCCGCTTCGCACCGAATGCTTAAGACCTGCGTCCCCTGCCACGACCCTGGTTAAAGACTTCCACGACCTCAATAACCTCGGCGTTCGGCGAATCCTTCACGGATTTAACTGCTCGGACGTTGCCCTCCTGCGTCTTAATCTCCAGGGTCGCGCCGCAGGAATAGCATTTGATTTGGCCTTCATAGTCATCATAGGCATCGGCTAGATCCACCTTGAATCCGCACGAAAGACAGTTGATTTTCATTTCGCTCCACTCTTTCTTCCACCTGGTAACTCGATGCATAGCTAACAACACAGAGTTACCGGCCTACCAAGAAGCAAGCAATCCTGGCCATCCGACATCTCCTTGCGGACATGCCGGCCGGGAGATTTCGTGTCCGCCAATCGGCAGATAGGCCTTTGTTCCTGCCTCTTACATCCGGTTCCAGGAACCCCGCGCAACCCAGCCGTGGCCGTGGCATTTCAAACACGACATCGCCGACGCTGAAAAATCATCTCCCGTGCCCTGGCACTCCGGGCATACCGCCGTATCTTTTGGCCGCAATGGCACGAGGCCTTTTCCTCCGCAAACGGTGCAGGTAAGCCTCTTGATGGCTCCGGTGCCCCGGCAATGCGCGCATTTCTCCTGTGGTCCCCATACCCGCGTGGTTCCTCTCCCATTGCAAACACAACAAGTGGAAAGCCACGACATGATGCCGAAGATATCCGTTCTCGTGCCGTGGCAAAAGGCACAGGAAACTTCCGCGAAGTCTGATTCGTGCGAACCTTGCCCAGGAGCCTGTCGGAGTGAAACACCGTCAGACCTGGAATCAACAGCACCGTTTCTAACCGTCAAACGTTCGGTCCCTGCGACCATTTCCGTCCCCTCTGATAACTCCCGCTCGGGAAGCTCGCTGGCTGCCGGGGGCTGAGCCAGACGCCCAGGCCAAGCGCGCAATGAACCTGCCGAGCGGACGCTGGATCTGCGAATGCAGTCAGAGCAAATGCTCCCGCCCGTTTGAACTTCGGTCCATACCGATCATTGCAATCAGTTCTTGCCGGCCCAGGCTTTGCGGGCACCCACCAAGTCGTCTGTCATCTCTTTCCGCAGTGCACCAACCGAATGCTTCAGGTTGTCCATAAAAGTCAATCGTTCATGCTTTGTTTGCTTCGCCATCTTTGCGCGAGCATGGCCGAAGTGAGAGCAAAGATGAGTAATAGCCTTTTTCCGCGACTTGGTGTCTTTCTGCAAATCGCTCATCAAACTGCCGCGGACCTTACGCATCGCGAGGATTTCATCCCGCAAGTGGACCATGTCGTCAGTCATCATTTCGTGTCTCCCTTTTCTGAGTCTTCCATCGGAATTGCCCGTGGCCGTACTACGCGCAGTGAGCGGTTAGAAACGGCCACAGGAATCTTGTCAGACTTAGTTTTTAGGCCGGGGCTGCGGCGCTGGCAGTGAGGCCGATGGCTTCGGCATATTTCAGGTACGTTTCGACCGAAGCGATTACAATGCGAGCTTCCACCGAGAGCAGTTCGATGCCGACCAGCGATACCTTAACCCAAGCATCGATTACGATACCCTTGTCAAGAATCCGGTCAACAACTTCCGCCAAACTCGATGAATCCGTGGACTTGTTTACTTTCGCCATGGTGTTCGTTCTCCTTTCCGGCTCTCTTCCGCCGTAAATAGGCCACACGTGGTAGCCGATTCGCTATTGGATTTAGCACGTCACTGGCCAAAGAAACCTTGGGAGAAAATCTAACGTAATAGCTAGGTCGATAAGCTCATGTGAAAACGATTCAAAAACTTGGACGCTGTCCGGTAGATGTCCAAAACTGGAGATGCAATCAATGAATACGCACATTCTGCTAATTAGGAATTCTCGGCGGGACCTCGAAATGGTCCATATTTTTCGGCGGCAGAAAAAGGCTGTGCGAAGTTAATCGCAGATTCTAAGAACGCCCGAAAGTAACATGGGGAATTTGCTCCATAGTAAGCATTCCATAAAGTCAGGCGGCGGAGGCCACAAAGTTGTACGGCGGCCACGGCCCGCTCAACAACAGTTTCACGCCGCGTGGAAGAGATATCTCCCGGGCCTTCTTGCGAAACTCCTCGACGCGGGCCTTCGGCGTCAGAAAGCAGAGCGAAAGCAGTCGTCCCTGAGGGGACGACGAGACCTCCCTTCGCTGCTCGGTGGACCAGCGTGCGAGCAGGGCCACGATCCGATCAGCCAGTAGGGACTCCTCCGGAGCCAAGGCGTCCTCAGAGTTGTAGCGATTGCGCAAAGACGCAAGATAGGCAGCTCCCGGGGACTGCGGAAGGCCCGGGGATGGCGCGGCACACTCCTGCCACAGGAGGCGAATCCCCATCTCCGTCATGCCGCGAAGTTGGACCAACAAAGCTTCGTACTCCTGGTGGTGATCCTCAAGCAGGCGAACGATCTGCTCCTCGCTTTCCATCCGGCAACCGTAGCGCAGAGGAATGACGTCCTGCAAGGCATGAATTCTCTCGACCACGCTCTCGTAAGCCAGCAACGCAGAGACGCTAGGCGCCGCGATTGGCTCATCCACCCGCGACACCACTACCGCCAGGCCGTGACCCGTCACGACACGGATTCCCTGCTCCTGGGGAGGCTCATCCACATCCTGTTGGCAGATGCAGTAGAGAAGATATTTCATGCCTCAGCGCCGCCGGAGAGATCCGGAGCAAAACTATAGGGCGGCCACGGGCCGGTCAGCGCCAGCCTCAAGCCGGGAAACGCCTCGCCGTCGTTGAACCGTTCCAGACTGGCCCTGAAATTATCGAGCGCTCCCGCCGGAATGAGGAAGGCCCAGCTCAAGACGACCTCGCCCTCTGTTCCCTTGGCCACCGACGTCAGTACCTTGCGTTCCTTGAAGCCGCCAGCGTACGCCGCCAAGGCCGCCGCCGTCTGCTGACAGAACGCTCTCAGCCGTTGGTTGAACTCCCGCTCCAACTGGGCCTTGATCCGCTTCTCCTGGAAGTAGCGCGTTCCAGGAGAGGAATCCAGCACTTGCTCTTTGGCCGTGGACTGCCCCAGCTTCTCCAGCGCAAGGACGCGATCAAGCAGCCCTTTGACGGCCCATTCCTGTTTTTTGCCGAGGTCAGCGAAGAATCCTGCGATGGCTTTCCGATGTTCTAGAATGAACTGCTCAAGGCTGTCAAGGGAGGGGAATATGGTCGCAAAACGTGCTGGCAGCACAGAAGTCCGGCTCATGACCTGCTCGATAACGGCTTCGTGGCGACAGACGCGTGGTCCCAACCAAGTCAGGTCTTGTAAGTGTGCTTCCGCGGACTCACCCAAAAACTCCCCCAACTCGACTTCGCTATAGACGGCACAAGCCTCCCCGCAGGTACGCACCAAGACTGGCTGGCGCCCATCCACCCCGGCCGCGGAACCTTGGATATCGCAGCCGGAGGGCGTAAGGCAATACAGGTAATAAGCCAATTCGCTGGGTTCCATTCACTGCCGCCGTGCTTCTTCCAACTCCGCTTCCAGATCGTCCAGATTGATGATAACCGCCATCTTATCCTCCGGTTTCTCGATTCTGGCGGCCACCGCGCGCCGCACGGCTCGCAAAGCAGCCTTGGTGCATACACCCCGAATCTCGGCGCCGCTAAATTCCGCCGTAGCCGCGGCGAGGCTGCCGATGCTGATCCCCGGCGCCAGCGGTTTATCGCGCAGATGCACCTCAAAGATCTGGCCGCGGCTCTGCTCGTCGGGCAATGAAATCTCGACAATCTCATCGAAGCGCCCTGGCCGCAGAATGGCAGGATCGAGCATATCCAGCCGGTTGGTCGCGCCCAGCATGAGGACTCCCTTCAGTTCCTCGACACCATCCAACTCGGCGAGAAACTGGCTCAAAACGCGTTCAGCAACGTGCGCATCGGAGCCGCCGGAATCGCGCGCCGGCACCAGCGCGTCGATCTCATCAAAGAAGATAATGCACGGCGCAGCCTGTTTGGCCTTGCGAAACATATCGCGCACGCCTCGCTCCGACTCTCCCACATACTTGGAAAGCAGTGCTGGACCTTTAACGGAGATGAAGTTCACCCCGCTTTCGGTGGCGATAGCCTTGGCCAGCATTGTCTTTCCGCAACCGGGCGGCCCGGTCAGAAGGATACCTTTCGGCGGGCGGATACCGGCTTCGGCGAACAGCTCCGCATACTGGAGCGGCCACTCCACCGCCTCGATCAGCCGCTGCTTGGCCTGCGTCAAGCCGCCTACGTCCGCCCATCGGACATCCGGCACCTCCACGAACACCTCGCGCATTGCGGATGGTTCCACTTCGCGCATCGCATCCAGAAAATCTTCCCTCTTGACCTCAAGCTTGGCCAGTTGTTCGAACGGGATGCGTGCCAGCGCGAAGTCAATGTCGGGCATGATGCGGCGTAAGCAGATCATGGCTGCCTCACGGCAGAGCGCTTCCAAATCGGCGCCCACAAAGCCATGGGTAATCTCGGCCACGCGGCCCATATCCACGTCTTCGGACAGGGGCATGCCGCGGCTATGGACGGAGAGAATCTCCTCGCGCCCGATACGGTCCGGAATCGGGATGGCGATCTCGCGGTCGAACCGGCCAGGCCGGCGCAGAGCAGGATCGAGCATGTTAGGCAGATTTGTGGCGGCAATCACGATGAGATGCTGGCGTTTATTTAGTCCGTCCATCAGGGCGAGCAGTTGCGCCACAACGCGCTTTTCCACCTCTCCCACCACATTTTCGCGCCGCGGCGCAATCGCGTCGATCTCATCCAGAAAAATGATGCTCGGGCCCTTGCGCGTTGCCTCTTCGAAGATCTTACGCAGATGGGCTTCGCTCTCGCCATAGAACTTATGGATAACCTCCGGGCCACTTACCGAATAGAAATTGGCCTCGGTTTCATGCGCGATGGCGCGCGCGATCAACGTCTTTCCGCAACCCGGAGGACCATAGAGGAGCACGCCTTTGGGAGCATCGATGCCTAATTGCTCGAAGACCTCCGGATAGCGCAGCGGTAACTCGATCATCTCGCGGATGCGCTGCAACTGCGGCTTCAGCCCGCCGATGTCCTCGTAGGAGGTGGAGCGCGCGGCCACTTCCTCGGCCTGCTGCGGGTTGCCGATGATCAACTGCGTGGTGGGATTGATCAGGACCGGCCCCTTGGGAGTGGTACTCACCACTCGGAAGTCGGCCCACCTGGTGCCGAAGAGCGTGGCGCGAATTCGGTTTCCTTCTTGCACCGGCAGGCCATCGAGAAGGCTGCCGATATAGTCCAGGTCGCGGTCTGCCGGCCGGACGTTGGCCGGGGCGAGCACGACGCGCTCGGCGGGCCGGCAACTGATCTTACGCACCGCCACGACCTCATCCAGACCCGCTCCGGCGTTCTCGCGGACCAGTCCGTCGATTTGGATGCGGGACTGTCCGCGCAGTTCCTTGTGGGCGGGCATCGCCTTACAGACTGTCGTGCGCTTGCCGGCGATCTCGACCATGTCGCCGACCGCGACCCCGAGTTTCTCGAGGTCTTCCGGTCCCATGCGGGCAATCCCCCGCCCGACATCCCGGCTCAACGCCTCAGCGACTTTGAGCTTTAGAACTGGGACTTCCACATGTTCCGAGGCCATGTTTACACCCTCATCTTACACACTTGATTTCCACTACCCCGTTATTGCAGGTGACCTGCATCTTTTCGCGGACAAAGCTCGCCGGTAGCAGCACCTCCTTGCGATACTGCTTGTCGCCGTGCGCGGCCGTGATGGTCAGCAGATCGTCCTCCACGGCGATTTGCACGTCTTCCATACGGATGCCAGGCATCTCGGCCACGATCAATACATGGTCCTCTTCCTCGAAGACATCGATCATTGGCTCGCGAACCTCCTGCACAATGGAGTGCCCGGATTCCCGGTCCTTGCTAATGTTCCCGAATGGCTCGATGCGTGGACTTTTGTCACCCAGTCCCACCTTGACAGTGAACCCGTAGATTCCCTTCACCTCCTTGCCCGCCCCGTGAATCTCGCCGCTTCGGGAGAGCTGTTCCCCGGTTTCCGCAAGATCTTCCAGTTTCTCTACCAGATTCCCAAGGCCCTTCAGAATCCCGCCTATCCCTAGTTCAAAACCGCCTTCGGTCGTTTTCTCATCGCGTTTCTTAATCATGTGCCTGCACCCTTTCGAACTGAATTCCGTACTCCTTCACTTTGGTATGAATGGTCTTGTAGTCCACTTGGAGGAGGCGCGCGGCATTGGCTTTGTTTCCGCCCGTTCTTTGCAGGGCATGAATGATCGCCCTCCGCTCAATGTGGACCGTATTGCTCCGGACGATCTCCCGCAGCGAGAGATCGTCCCGCCCCTGGCCGGGTGTGGAGGAATGCTTCGCCAGATCGTCTTCCACAAACAGTTTACCGGCCTTGGGTCCCAATCCGAGGTGCTCCTCGGAAATGACATCCTCGGCCATCAGCACGGCGCGGCGAACAACCGACCGAAGCTGGCGTACATTTCCCGGCCAGCGGTAGGTCAACATCGCCTCGATCGCCGACGGCGAAAACCCCCGGATGAACTTGGAAAGCTCGACGTTCACAATATCCATGAACCGCTTGGCCAGGTACGAAATATCCTCGCGGCGTTCGCGCAGCGGCGGGATGGAGATCGTGTACTCGTTTAACCGGTAGTAAAGGTCGGAACGAAACGTGCCGCGTTCGCAAAGCACTTCGAGGTCTGGGCCGCTGGCGGTCAGGATCCGGGTATCCACATCGATGGGCTTGATGCCGCCCAGCCGGTACAGGGTCTTTTCCTGCAGCACCCGAAGCAACTTGGCTTGGGAGGCCAGCGGCATATTGGAGATTTCGTCTAGGAAGAGCGTCCCCGTGTGCGTTGCCTCAATCTTTCCCACGGTCTTCTGATCGGCTCCAGTGAAGGCTCCCCGCTCGTGCCCGAACAACTCGCTCTCAAATAACGCCTCGGGAACCGCGCCGCAATCCACGGGGACAAATGGCTGCCGCGCGCGACTACTGGCCTGGTGAATGGCTCGGGCCACCATCTCTTTGCCCGAGCCGGTTTCGCCGACGATGAGCACGCTGAAATTCGATTTCGCGACCCGTTCAATGGCCGCGATCACCTTGCCGATCGCCTCGCTGGGACCAAAAGTCTCGCGCGGCGAGAGGACATGGCGGACGTGATCCGCCATGTGCTTTAACTCCAGCTTCAGACGCCGCTCGTTCAAGGCGCGAAGCACGACGCGGATCATCTGTTGATGCTCAAACGGCTTGGCGAGATAATCGTGGGCGCCGGCGCGGAGTGCCTCCACCGCTCCCTGCACCTCGGCAAACCCCGTAATCAGGATCACTGGCAGCTCCGGATCGAGATCTTTTGCTTTGCGCATTAACTCCATACCATCCATGTCCGGCATTTTGAGATCTGCCAGCAGCACATCGGGGTCTCCGGCGTGGACGAGTTGCAGCGCCTCTGTTCCGTTGTTGGCTAGCAGCGGCGTCAGTCCCTCGCGGCTTACGAGATGCCCCAGCAACTGGGCCATCTGGTAGTCATCGTCCGCGATCAGGATTCTTCCTTGCGCCGTCTTCATACGGTCTTTCTTTCCCTCACCCTGGGCGGCCCCAACGGGTAAACAACGCGGATATCCGAATCCAGATATTGTGCGACCGCGTGGAGCATCCCCATGAACAAGATGCCGCTTTCCCCGTCGCCCAAGGTCCTGTTGATACGATCCGCAACGAAGCGATCGCGCTTCTCCAGGAGCGTGTCGCGTAATTGTTGCTGGCGGATATCCGTCCGGACCGCTGCCCCGGATGCACACGCGGCGGTTGCCAGTTGGTATTCCTCCACCAACAGTTCGGGCAACTCCGTACCCATCACTGTCGCGCCGCGCGCCTCAAGTTCCAAGAGCAACCGGTGGTTTCGGCTTCCTGCTCCAGCCAACTCCAACACAATGTCCCGCTCGTGCCCGCAAACTGGCAATCCGTCCTGATAGATGCGCACGGTTCCCTGGGGCAGCGCCAAGCGGGCAGCCACGCCCTCGATCTGCTCCCACATCTTCTCCACCACGGCCGCGTTATGCGTCAGACCTTGCCGCCCAAGGGTTGACAGTTTCTTGCCTCGAATCGAAGCCCCCAGCGTCCCCATATCCGCGGTGGTGTGAATAATCGGGATGTAGACGAGTTTTCTTTTCGCGTCGCGGGATGGGCTAGCATTCATATCAACGACCATAGTGCTCCCTGCTTGCGAACAAAATCCACGCCGCTAAGAACACATCGCACACGACCGTCCCGTACCGGAACTTCTAAAAAATGCAAACCAATTGGGGATTGTTACGAATCTTGCAAATCGTGCAAAGGGCATGGGCCGCTTCTGACGGGGGTACCATTGAGCAATCGCCTGTTCTTGGAAAGTGGTGAGAAATGGCCGCTTCAGGACACGCCCCTGAGCAGGGACGCTCGCAGATCGACGAGGCTACGGTCGGACTCTTTGAGAACAGCCGTCTGGTGATGTGGATCTATGACCTGCGCACGCTGTCGTTTCTCGCGGTAAACGACGCAGCCGTCGAGTATTACGGATACTCGCGCGAAGAATTCCGCTCCATGACCGCGCGTCAACTGCATCTATGCGCCGAACGGTCTCCCAGCCTCGATGCCGCCCTGAGTTCGCCCTTCTCTCCGCAGCAGGAACGGACCTGGCGGCACGTGCACAAGGACGGCACAGTCATCTATGTTGAGGGCACGCGCTACGCCGTCACCTTCGCCGGCCAGAGCGCCTGCCTGGTCGTGGCCATCGATGTCAGCGAGGGCAAGCGCGCCGAGTTGATTTATCGCATGTTGATGGACACAATTCCCTCCTCGGTCCTGCTGCTGGATGAAAACCTGTGCGTGGTGCTGGCCAACAGAAACTTCATCGAGAAGTCCCGCCTCACCACGGACGTGACGGCCGGAAAGCGGCTGGCCGAGGTCTTCCCGGAAGTGATCCTTACCGGAATGGGACTGGAACAGCAGATCCGCAACGTCTTTCGCAGCAGCCACGGCACGCAAGGCCAGCGCCTGACCTACCGGGCGCCGGGCGTCCCCATCCGCGTCTATTACTACAGCATTGTCCCGGTGAACTGGACCGGACAGGTCGATCACGTTCTGCTGCTGATGGACGATGTGACCGAGCAAATGCGACTGGGCGAGGAGATCCGGCGTATGGAGCGCCATCTGGCCAGTGTTGTTGAGAGCGCCAGCGATATTGTCGTCTCCACCGACACCGAGGGCAATATCCTCACTTGGAACAAAGCCGCCCAAAAGACGACCGGCTACGCGCTCGATGAGTTGAAAGGCCGCCCGTTCTTTGACTATTGCGACCAGACCGACGCCGCCGACGTGCGGCGCCTGCTCTCCAAAGGGGCCTCCGGCGAGATCTCCAGTCGCATCGAGTCTAATTTGAAGACCAAAGACGGTCATAGCCGTCCCGTTTCCTGGGTCTTCTCGCAGATGACCGACGATGCGGAGCGCACAGTGGGCTTTGTGGTCGTGGGCCGTGACCTGACCGAACAACGCAAGTTTGAGTTGCAGATCCTGGAATCGCAAAAGCTGGCCGCTCTCGGCGTCATGGCCAGGGGAATCGCCCATGAGATTCGCACGCCGCTGGCCATCTCCTCCTCGGCCGCCCAGTTCCTCACCGAGGACAATCTCACCCCGGAGTTTCGCCGGGAGTGCGCCGAGAAGGTGCATGGCGGAATCCGCAAGGCCAGCACCATCATCGAGAACCTGTTGCGCTTCGCTCACCCCGCCGCGGACAAGAGCAAGGCGCCTCTGGACCTGCTGCGGGTGATGAAAGAGGCCCTGGCTCTCGTCGATAACCAAGCCAAGGTGCAGAACATCGCGATTCGCACCCACTTCCCGCCGGGGCCGTGCCAGGTGCTCGGCGTGCCTGGCCCTCTGGAACAGGTGTTCATCAATCTGCTGCTCAACGCCATGAACGCCATGCCCAACGGCGGCACGGTCGATATCACGGTTGAACAAACCGCCGCCCATGTACGGCTGTGCGTCACCGACACCGGCGAAGGCATCTCACCAGAAGATCTGGACAAGATATTCGATCCCTTTTTCACGCGGGCTCCTCTGGGAAGGGGGACTGGCCTGGGGCTATCC
>Ga0182030_10017138_pt1 | contig 14010 bp, 13 predicted proteins | sample 812S3MmetaG_FD_121299 | JGI IMG/M metagenome (GOLD analysis project Ga0182030, IMG submission 121299) | Permafrost microbial communities from Stordalen Mire, Sweden - 812S3M metaG (Illumina Assembly) | ecosystem: Environmental > Terrestrial > Soil > Wetlands > Permafrost | place: Sweden...
CCTGCGGAGAGAAGCGCGATGGTAGCTTCCTTCCCAGCGGACGAAACCACCGTGACCTTTGCGCGGCCTTTCTGAATATAAAAGACCGAGTCCGCGGGATCTCCCTGCGAAAAGAAGGCATCTTTCGGCGTCAATTGAATGATTCTTCTACCCACGCCTGCGCTCGCCAGGAAGGCGGCGGCATCGAATTGGAGCTTTTCAAGTTCAACCATTGAAGGGCTTACTTACGGTTACGTGCTTTTCCAGGGTGACCGCTGGAGAAGTGCGCGACCGCATTCCATCAGTTTAACAATCGAGCTGCGCCAAGAGCAAACAATCATCTGCTTCAGGCATTACGTAGGGATGCCGGATCTTCTCAGTTCGCCCAGGCATCCGTTGCAGCCTGTTCAGTTGCACATTTGAACCCAACCTCACCTTGGGAAGCCTCCGGCGACGGGACAACCTGTCCAAATTTGCTCATCTTTCCCCAGATGTTTCAAGTACTTTGGGATCGCATGACGCCAAATTGAGTATGATGAATCCCGTCGGGAATCTTCACCATGGAAACACTTGCCATGATAGTGTCTCGCGATGAAATGTTTCACGCTCAAGGCGAGGCATATCGTACAAAGAAAGAACTGACCGATGCCTCATAGACAAAAGGCGCGTGATTTGGCCGGCAGCCTCGTTGCTTGCGAGGCCAATGCAAGTACAACCGCCCTGCAAACCGAACCTGCAACTGTGCGGGTGTATGAGAGGCTGCGCCGACAACTCGGTGCACCCGTGGGAGTTGACGGTTTTCAGGCGATTGCTTCTCGTGCCCTGGCTCTGGCCAGGTTGGAATCTCCCCGGCTCAGTGCCGTCGAGGTAACGGCGAATGGAGGCTTGCGCGGTCTCAGCGAAGTTGAATCCCAAACGGAAGCGGAGGAGGCCGGCGAGACCGGGATCATTTTGATTGCGCAGCTGCTCGGGCAGTTTCTTACCTTCCTTGGCGAGGCAACAACGTTGCGTTTGATAGAAGATTTGCGCCTTCAGGTTGACGTCAGGACAGAGTCGGTCACGACGCCTGCGGACACGACAGCCCCATCGGTCGACGGACCGGCGATGGCTATGGCTTTCGAGGACCTTCTGCTGGAAATTGACCGGTTGAGGAATGTAAGCGAACACATCGAAACCCTGGCGCTCAAACACCCGGGCATGGAAGATGGACTTGTGAGTGTAGCGGGAAACATTCGCAGCACGGCTGCGGTTTTGGACATTTTCGTACTTATCCGAAGCAAGGCTGGCGGCTCACAAGAAGACGCACCTGATCCAGGAACGAATCGTTACATGAATTGAGTTCCGCCAGCGCCGCATTCAGGGCGGCGCGTTGCGGCTCTGGATGTCGAACTGCTCAGCCGCGGGTGCGCTTGAAAAAAGAAGGAATCGCCCCACTGACCCTTCTACGAAGCGTGTAACGGCAACCGAATTCTGTGATGCAGGGTTGAATATGACCACTTTCCCAGAAATGCGATATTTGGCGCGGTGTCTTCTTGCTTACGAAGCCGTTGCAAGCAAGACCTCCGAGCCAGCGGAGTCAGCGGCCCTTCGCGTCTATGAGAAGCTGCGTCAGAGTCTTGGTGCATTTGCTGGAGTTGCCGGTTTTCAGTCGCTCGCTTTCCGCGCCTTGACGCAAGCCAAGTCGGAAGCTCCCGGTCTTTTTGCGGTGCAGGTAGCGGCGGACGGATCTTTACAGGGGCTGGGAGAGTTTGGACCTCAACTGGTGGAGTTTGAGCCTCAACTTGGCTCCGACAAGGATCAGGCTAGCGAGGGAGGTGTGATCCTCATTGCGCGGCTACTCGGGCTGCTTCTGGTCTTCCTGGGGGAAGCCTTAACTTTGAGACTGGTACAGAGTGTGTGGCCAAATGCGGCCTTCGACGATCACAATTCGGAGGTCAGGAGAAAAGCGTGAGTATTCAAGACAAAGTGACGATAAACCAACTACCCACCGGAGTCCCGGGCCTCGACGAGATTATGGGCGGCGGTCTCCCCGAATTCTCGTTCAACATCATAGCGGGCGCCCCTGGAAGCGGGAAGACGACGCTGGCACACCAGTTCGTGTTTGCCAATGCAAGTCCAGAACGTCCTGCTCTCTATTTCACGGTCCTTGGCGAATCCTCCATAAAAATGCTGCGATACCAGCAACAGTACAAATTCTTCGATCCGGCCAAGCTGCCCGGCTCCATCCGCTTTATCAACCTAAGCCAGGTTGTTCTTGAGAAGGACTTAGGCGCGGTTTTGGAAGAGATTACTAAAGAAGTTACAAAGGCCAACCCTGCCGTCGTGGTTGTGGACTCTTTCCGCACCATGGTGCGGAAGCCCCAAAGCGACATGGACCTCCAATCTTTCATTCAACGGTTAGCCTTGTTTCTGGCCAGTTGGCAAGCTACAACTTTCTTGATCGGCGAATACGCAGAGGACGAGTTACGCGATAATCCCATCTTTACCGTAGCCGATGGGTTGCTCTGGCTGCGCCAGACGAACGAGCGTAACTCCATTGTGCGCAAGTTGCAGATCATTAAACTGCGCGGTCAGGCGTCAGTGCCCGGGCTTCACACCTTCCGCATCACCGACGCCGGAGTGCAAGCCTTTTCGCGGACGTTTGGGTTGACCGGACACCTGAAAGATCCGCCCAGCCATAGGCGCCTTTGCTTCGGTATTCCGGAGTTGGACAAGATGCTGGGTGGGGGCGTTCGCGAAGGCGATAGTGTCCTCGTAGCGGGGTCTTCGGGAACCGGGAAATCGGTGCTGGCAACCCAATTCATTGCCGAAGGCATACGCCAGGGGGAGCCGGGAATCGTGGCGGTCTTTGAAGAACGCCCGCAAGCGTATGCGGAACGGGCCTCCACTTTAGGTTTGGATCTGGAGACGCCGCAGAAAGACGGGAAACTCACAATCCTCTATTTGCGTCCCTTGGATCTCTCCGTGGACGAGACCATGCACTCGATTCTCGATGCAGTGCAGAAGATTGGCGCCAGGCGCCTGGTAATCGATTCACTGGCAGGCTTTGAAATGGCTCTATCGCCCGGCTTCCGCGCCGACTTTCGCGAATCCCTTTACCGGATGATCTTCGCTTTGACGGGAATCGGGGTGACGATTCTCAGCACGGTTGAAGTGGATGAGTCTTTTACCGAATTCCCGTTCAGTACCTACTCAATTTCTTTCCTCACCGACGACATCATTCGGCTGCGATATGTATCCATAGATGGGCAGCTTCGCAAGATCATGGTGGTTATCAAGATGCGAGGCGGCAATCATGCCAAGGATATTCGCGAATATGAAATCACTTCCAAGGGAGTGGTTATTCTGGGCAAGCGCCTAACAGAGTATCAGGGCCTGATCAGCGGAATTCCCGTGCATTCGGATAGATCCGACTCGAATGAAGAGCCCTCGCAGGACACCGGAATCGAGCGCAGAACTTAACGGAACATCTACGAACTCGAAGCCGTGAACGGTAACGGCCCGATTCGGATTGGTCCTGCTAACGCCCAAGACAACGCCGATTCGCCAGGGTGCGCCAGCTCACGCGATTCCCGTCACCGTGCCGACTTCGAGGATCTATCTCGGCGAGCACTCCAACACGCAGAATATGAATCTGTTGCATTGATTGTGTCGAGCTTCCTCGGTTGAGATGACCGTTTCCGGTGGAATTGGATTGGTCGACCTAAACACAGTAATGCTGCTATCAGAAGCTTCTCGGCACCGAAAAGATTGTCCATGCCGAAAGCGTGGGGAACTATCGATCAACTGGTTACTAACTCATAGCGGTGATCGTCCCAGGGACCCGAAACATCCAGTTATCGCTGGTAATGAGTTGGTGACAAGCTGCCGTAGCTGGAAGGCGAACGTACTGCAACAGAAAACCACCTTCTTGATTTCGCCGACGAGGTTCAATCGGTGGCAGGCTCCAGGACTCCTGTACAGGTGACGGCAATGACGCTGATGTCATCTTCTTGTCCGAAGCGCTGGGCTTCGGCAGCGATGCCGGTGGCCGTGGTTGCGGTGCGAAGCAACTGTCGCACGCGCTCGAAGCCGTAGAGATTTCCGTTGGCATCGGTGGCTTCAGCAATGCCGTCCGATATCAGCACCAATTTGTCGCCGTTGTTCAGTTGGAAATGCATCAGAGAAAACTCCGCGGCTTCGACCACGCCGAGAGGAAACGCCCCATCCATCGCGAGTGGTTCTCCGTTGAGGTAGGGCGGCAGGTGGCCCGCGCTCGCAAGGGTTGCGCTGCCGTCCGCGCCGATGCGCAAGGCCAGGCAGGTAGCCTGGGCGTCGCTCCGTCCAAGCAGGCGCTGATTGAGCTCGCGAAGCACTGCGAGCGGATCCGGATTGAAGCGGGCCGCGGTGCGAATGGCGCCGACAAGCAAAGCCACGAGCATACCGGCTTTGAGTCCCTTGCCGGTTACGTCTCCCGCGACAATGAGAAGGCTACCGTCGGATTGATGCGGAACGATCTGGAAGAAATCGCCGCCCACCTCGCGGGCGGGGCGGTACTCGCTCTCAATCTCGAATCCGGGAAAGCGCGTATGCGCCTCGGTAAGCATCACCTGCTGCACCTCCTGCGCCTGATGCATGTCGTCCACCAGTCGAGCATTTTCACGCTGCTGCTCGGCGAAGCGCATGAGGAAGATGACGAGAACAGCCAACGGAACACTAACGTAGAAGTAGTAGTAGATTCCGACTGCTCCGCCGGCTGCTCCGATGGGTACAGGGTCAATGACCGCAGCAAGGAGGCCGCAGGCACAGAGCAAGCCGGGAGTCAACGGCAGCCACGCCTTCCGTCCCACGGTGCGCAAGCCATCGACCGCGATGGCGAGCAGGAGCGCGGCCTCGGCGAAAAGAGTCGTAAAAAAACAAATTCTGTTGGCGTTTCCGAGAGCGAATGTTGGAGGCGGCAGGCCGAAGCGGAGACAAAGCCATTCCAGGTTGCGAAGGAGCATGGCGGCAATGACCACATAGTTGGTTCGGCGCCAGAATGGCCTGACCACACCCAACAGGTACATGGCGGCCAATGGGAGGGCAAAGTAACCTATCCAACCGGTGATTGAAATCGCCGCCTCGCCAAGCCGAACCGGTATGTTGGTGGCGGGTGGAATGGCATCAAACGCTATCAGGGCGGCGTTCCCTGTCAAACTGATGCCGGCCCGGAGATACTCACGCTGGCTGCGGCTGAAGAAAAACAGGAACAAGGAGATGATGCCTACGCCGCCAAACAGGGCCGTGAGCAAGCAGCCAGGCCAGAGCGTCTCCCAAATCTGCCCCTGATCACTTCGCAGGAAGAGATCGAGCAATTCGGGCGGACCCAACAAGGGCACACCGCGCAGGCCACCAGCTAAGTTCCGTTCGCTGGGCAGCGCTTCGTCCGGTTGATTCCAGAAGCGGATCGCGAGGACTATAGACCGGCTGTTGCTGCGCGTCCATGCGGGAATTGGTATGGAGCGATCTATTTCACTGAAGAGGACAAGGACCCCGCCAGAAGCCTGCCCCGCTCATCCATTCTTGGCGTGCTGGCCTGCGGAGCGATCTTTCTGCTGGTGAATGCAGCGCTGCTCCACATGCTTCCCATCGAAAAATTAGCGGCGTCGCAGATGCCGGCCGCGGATGCTGCGACGCTGATCTTCGGTGGCTACGGCAGGGCGGTCATACTTGTTGTTTCGCTGATAACTGTAATCAATACGATCAATGCAGAGCTCATGATCACTCCGCGGATTCTCTTTGCAATGGCGCGCGATGGGCTGATGCCAAGATGGGTCACGTCGATCAATTCCGGCGGCACTCCCAGCGGGGCGTTGCTTCTTTGTACCGCGGTATCGATCGGCCTGGTTCTCAGCGGCAGCTTTGAGACTCTTGTCGCGACCGGAACGAGACGAAGATGTCGAATCGCCGCGATGCGAACTGAATCCGGTCGGGGAGTTCCTCTTCAACCACTCGTCTCCTTACCTGGATTCACCCAACATGCGTACCTCATCGTCCATGCCCAGATACTCCCACCGTTGCAGTGCGATTGGCACGTTCCCATTCAGCCACACGAAGTTGTGAAAGTTCCGCAGATTGAACTTGTCTCCCTGCTTCAGCCGGGCATCCTCGATCATTTCGACGATCTGCAGTTTTCCAGTTTGATAGGCGATCTTCTGGCCGGGCAGCTCGCCCATCTCAATGACTTCCGTCCGAGCATCTGCTGCCTCCATCGGCACACTATGCTCGAGATAATCTGCCGCCTGCTCCGGTGCCAACATTCCCAAGGCGACCTTCACATCCACAATTACGCGCAGCGCCCGCAATCGCATCTGGTTGTAAACGATCTCCCGCGTGTGTGGGCTGTCATCGTACAACCCCGACTGCAGCATCATTTCTTCCGCGTAGAATCCAATGCCTTCATTGGCGCCCGAGTCGTAATAGTGACGGCGTACTGGATCGGAGTTCTGCCACGAGGCGCAAAGTTGTCCATAATGGCCGACTGTCCCTTCGTGGACGATCTGTATCCGCGGGTCCTTCGCATCCGCAACCCAGAAATAGCCTGCAGCAGGCGAGGGCGGCGCGACATACCGGATCCCATCCTGGTTGAGCCGTGAAGGCGACGTGAAGTCGTCCATCTCGACAAAATCTCCCAGCGCGGCGAGGTACGGTGGCTGTGGCCGAAGTGCAAAGTGTTGCAAACCAGCAGGCAGTGTCAGAATCTCCCGGTCCGCCAGGAATTGACGCGCGGCCAGCTCCGCTTTCTGGTTGCGCGCGATAAACTCTTCCAACGTCGGCGCCATAACCAAGGGCGGCACCAGACGATTCCGGTTTGCTTCAATCCCTTCGAAGGCTACAGCGCGTCGCCATTCCTGCTCGGCTTGCGCTACCAGTTCTTCCGGCGTGTACGGCATCAAGGCCACGTTTCGAAGGAACCAGGTATAGTTCTCCCTTCCGATCGCCGACTGCGGAGGCAATCCTGGCAAAGCGTTCTGCAGCCATGTTCTGTAAGCCTCCAGGGACGTGTTAGCCCTTTCCGCTGATACCCGCCACTCCGCAGCCGCAATCGTGGTTTCCGGCGGAAGTGTACTGACTACCCGATCCAGCTCAGATCGGATGTTGACCAGCGAATCAATGGCGGCTTTTACATACGGCGCCGGCGGCGACACGAGGTTTTGTTTCGCCTCCTCAAGGATCGCGGGAATATTGTTCAGCCGCGCGATGATTTCCCGGCTCTGCTTCTCGTCGTAGGGACCGGGCACTGTCAACGCCTCCGCCACAGGTGTCAATGTCTGCTCAATATAGAAATTCGGATCTCGCTGCCATCGCTTCAGAATGTCCAGTTCCCAATGGACACGCGCCAACCCCGACCCGATGAGCCAATGGTCTACCTGTTGATGGACGGGCGCAGAGAACTCGTTCAGCTTCCTCCAGCGCTCATCGAAAGTTGCCAGTTCCTTCCGCTGTTTTTCCACGCTCGTGGCCGACCAATCGCGGACCACTCCCAGCGGCCGCTCCATGCGCGTCACATCGTCGCTTGTGTATTGTCCATAGTGCGCTCGCCATGACCAGAAGTCAGATGCGAGCTTCTCATCGGAATCCCCCGATTGCTGCGCAAATCCAGACGCAACCAAAATCATGCCCAGAGCAAATAGTGCCCGTCGTTGATTCAATGTCTTCATCCTCACGGGTGTGTCAGCATCGTTGGCCCCAACTCCTCGGCGTGACGACGATCATACTAATGGATCAAGCACCCGTGATCGCAGCCTTGGTGTCCGGAGGGATGTCCATGGCCGCGAGCGAGTACGTTTCGGTGCACTCGCAGGCCGACACCGAAAGAGATCTCTATTTGGCCGAGGCTCTTGAATTGACGATAGTGCCGGTAGAGTAAAGGGCCAGCATGCAACCTTGTCTGAGGTGATGAGGGGCAAGTCCGTAACGAAGGCGTGCTACCCAGCTTCACCAATCACGCTGGCTCATCGCGAAGCAGCGGCATCGAAGAATCTACAATTACAGCGATTGCGGCATCAAGCCCGACAATTGCGCTGACAACTCAGTTATGTCAACGTTGCTATCGAGAGACGGCCGAAAGATTCCATGCCTCTGCATCTTGTAGATCAGCGTAGTCCGCTTCAGGCCAAGCCTAGTGGCGGCCCCATCCCGTCCTCCGATTACCCAGGCAGTCGCTTCGAGCGTGCGTAGAATCAGCGCGCGTTCGGACTCCATCAGAGTGGCAGGCGACGGGGAAACGCCGATATTCTGTGTTCTGGCGGTCAGCAACGGATTTGGAAGCACACCATCCTCAGAAAGGATCAAGGCACGCTCGATTAAATTCTGCAGTTCGCGGATGTTGCCTGGCCAGTCGTACGAGCAGAGGTCCAACATTGTTTCCTTGGGAATATTGTCGATTTGCCGGCCCACACGCCGGCCAAGAAACTCGACAAAGTGCGCAACCAGTGCCGGAATGTCTTCACGGCGCTCCCGCAGCGGCGGAAGCTGGACGGGAAATACATTCAGGCGAAAGTAGAGGTCACTGCGGAAATCGCCATTTCTCACCATCCCCGCCAAGTCGCGATGAGTTGCAGCTACAAGCCGAACATCCACTTGGTGAGTTCGACTGCTGCCCAGGCGTTCGAATTCCTGTTCCTGCAATATTCGGAGCAGTTTGGGCTGCAGCTGCGGCGGAATGTCGCCGACCTCGTCAAGGAAGAGGGTGCCCTTGTCGGCCAACTCGAACCGGCCAAGTTTTTGCGCAATGGCTCCAGTGAACGCGCCCTTTTCGTGGCCGAACAACTCGCTTTCCAGCAGATCCAGTGGGATGGCAGCGCAGTTCAGCTTGATGAACGGGCGTCCGCACCGCGGGCTGATATTGTGAATCGCGCGCGCAACTGAAGCGGATGATGAGCGAACTATAAGAAGGAGAGGATTATCCACATGAGTTATGAACCAAATGCAATGCGGTATGACGGAGCTCCGTTCAGGCGGAGTGGACGATCGGGGATACTCCTGCCCGCAATTTCACTTGGACTGTGGCAAAACTTCGGAGGCGTCAATGCTTTCGAGACGGGTCGAGCAGTGGTTCGGCGCGCATTCGATCGAGGCGTGACGCATTTCGATCTGGCGAACAACTATGGGCCGCCTTACGGTTCTGCCGAGGAGAACTTCGGGGAGATTCTGCGGAAGGATTTTAGCAGCCACCGAAATGAACTTTTGATTTCGACAAAAGCGGGGTGGGATATGTGGCCGGGACCCTATGGGGTGGGTGGCTCGCGCAAGTATCTGCTTGCGTCGCTGGATGAAAGCTTGGCGCGCATGGGACTCGAGTACGTCGACATTTTTTACTCCCACCGACCGACCATGGATGTTCCGCTGGAAGAAACCATGGGTGCACTGGTGCAGGCAGTGCGGCAAGGCAAGGCTTTGTATGTTGGCATTTCCTCGTATGGCCCGGAACGGACGCGCAAAGCTGCGAAGATTCTGAAGAGCGAAGGAGTTCCGCTGTTGATTCATCAGCCGTCGTACTCGATGCTGAATCGCTGGGTGGAGAACGAGCTCCTCGGCACCCTGGAGGAACTCGGCGCCGGTTGCATTGCGTTCTCTGCGCTGGCCCAGGGGCTATTGACGAATAAGTATCTGAACGGTGTTCCCGAGAGCTCGCGCGCAAATGACGGCCTTTCGTTCCAGAAAGAGTTCTTGAGCGAAGAGAACCTAAAGCGTGTGCGGGCATTGAACGAAATTGCGCATGGGCGTGGACAGTCACTGGCGCAGATGGCGATCGCGTGGGTCCTGCGCGACAAGAGGGTAACTTCCGCACTGATCGGAGCGCGTAACGTGGAGCAGCTCGATAACTCACTCGATGCGTTGAAGCAGCTCCAGTTTACGGATGCAGAGCTCAAGGAGATTGATCGCTACGCGCAAGAGGGATCGATCGATCTTTGGAAAGACGCGAGGGAAGGCGCAGCATAGTAAACGCCTTCGATCTTCGTCCGAGAATGCTCAACCGTCGCGTCCCGCGAAATCGGTATTGCGGATAGCGCGGCCACATAGCCAAGGATCTAGTTACTTTCAAACCTGAGGAGCTTTAGTATGCGATTCCCCTCCGCCGTCGTCTTCGTCGCAGCCTCCATTTTTCTTCCCGCGGCGCTACAGGCGCAGCAGACCGTCACCGGCCAGGCTGCATTCGCCGATTGGAACCAGCAGCAGCCCGGCTTGCGCCGCAAGATCACTCTTGCCGACCTCCCCGAACCCAAGCCCGACGAAGCCGTCGACAACACGCCGCGCGTCATTCCCCGCCCCTCCGATGCGTGGCCCATCGCCCCGGCCGGCTTCAAAGTCACCCTTTATGCCGGCGGTGACTCAGCCCCCATGCAGCGCGCCGATAACAAGGAAAGAATGGTACAGAGCTCCGGCACCTTTACCATGCCGCGCCTCATCCGCACGGCCCCCAACGGCGATCTCTTCCTCGCCGACTCCGGCGCCGGAACAATCTTCATCCTTCGCGGTGTCGGTTCCGACGGCAAGGCTGCGCATGTCGAAAAGTTCGCGACCGGCCTGGACCATCCCTTCGGTATAGCCTTTTATCCTGCTGAAGACCCCAGATACGTTTACGTCGGCAACGCCACAACGGTACAACGCATTCCTTATCATTCCGGCGATCTCCACGCCACAGCGGCCCCTGAGACTATCGTTCCCGACATCCCCGGCTACGCCCAGCTCACCGGCGGAGGTCACTGGACCCGCGACGTCGTCTTCACCAAAGACGGTCGGCACATGCTCGTCTCTGTAGGCTCCGGCTCCAACGCCGACGATCCCGACACGCACCCGAAGGAGTTCCATCGCGCCGACGTCCTCGAGTACACCCCCGACGGTAAGTTCATTGAAGTTTACGCCCACGGCATTCGCAACTGTGTCGGCGAAGCCATCAATCCAAACACCGGTCAGCTTTGGTGCTCAACGAATGAACGCGACAACCTGGGCAATCATCTTGTCCCCGACTATGTCACTTCCATCAAGGAAGGCGGCTTTTACGGATGGCCTTGGTATTACATGGGTGGCCACCAGGATCCGCGCCTGCCGGAGCCTTGCGTCAATGGCACAGGTGTGAACCCGCAGGCACCGGCGCTGACAGCGGACGCGGCCAAGACCTGCAAGCGCGTCGATCTTGCTTCCAAAGTAATTACACCCGACGTCCTCGTTCAACCCCACATGGCCTCGCTTGAAATGACCTTCTACCCGCAGGTTAACTGCGCCGGAATTTGCCCGTGGAGCGCCTATTCGGGCGACGCCTTCGCCGCCGAGCACGGCTCATGGAACCGAAAGAATCGCGCCGGTTACGAAGTTATCCGCATCCCCATGCACAACGGACATGCGGATGGCAGTTACGAAGACTTCCTCACCGGGTTCGTCACGAAAGGCGGCCAGGTCTGGGGCCGACCCGTAGGCGTCGCCATTGCCAAAGATGGCAGCATGTTCGTTACCGACGACGGCACCCGCTCGGTCTGGCACGTCTCCTACGTCGGCAAATAGATGAGCTCATTGACATCCGGATCCATCAGAAGAGCGCCCAGCTCTTTGGATTCGCGGAAGTGTGTTTGTTGCCTGAATCGGTGCGGTCTAGGTAGCCGCCGATCTGGACTGAAACATCCGCAAACGCGCCGGCGGCATCGCTCAGCCGTTGGCGTAGCCGAGCCATGAGGGGTTTTTGATCGTACCGTCATAATGTGAACTGGTCTTGAAGAGCTCAAACTTCCCGGTCATGGCGGCTTCTTTTGTTTTCGCAAGAATCGCGGCGACCTGCTGCCGGTCGAGAGGCTTGAAACTCTGCACGGCCTGGAACGCCTGATCGAGGATGGCTGGAGAGTCGATCCCGGTGATGACCACAGACGCCGGTGAGTTCAATCCGAAATGCAAGGCCTCCATCGGAGTCACTGTCTTGCTTTGGAGGATATAGGGATCTCCGAAGGTCTTCATGGCTAGTATGGCGGTGTCCCGTTCCTGCGCCACTGGCGCTACCTCGTTCAGGAACGAACGGAAATGCGCGTCCATCACGTTGATGGGCATCTGCACGGTGTCGAAGTGAAATCCGTGCTGGTCGGCAGTCTCAAACATGCGGAGATGGACGCTGGGATCCTTGTGACCTGTGAAGCCGATGTAGCGGACTTTGCCCGCCTGCTTCGCCGCCTGAACGGCCTCAATGGCCCCGCCCTGGGCGAAGATAACATCCGGATCGTCGAGGCGAATGACCTCATGGAATTGCAGGAGATCGATCACATCCGTCTGCAGGCGTCCCAGCGATTGCTCAATCTGCCGGGCAGCGGTGTTCTTATCCCTGCCATCGATCTTTGTCATCAAAAAAACCTTCTGCCTGTAACCATCGCGGAGCGCCTGGCCCATCCGGACCTCACTGATTCCGCCGTTATAGTCCCAGCAGTTATCCATGAAGGTGATACCGCGATCGATTGCAGTGCGAAGCAGGCGGATACTCTCGTTGGGGTCCTGCTGTTTCCCGATGTGGTAGCCGCCCATGCCAATCGCAGAAACGCGTTCGCCCGTGCGGCCAAGCTCGCGATAAATCATGTTCGGGGACTCAGGTCGGCGGGCGGCGGCGGAAGACGAGGTACTTTGTGCGCCCGCAGTCGCAACTGAGCCTGCGGCAGCAACGGTGGCCGTCTTCAGGAAACCCCTGCGATCCATGAATGCCTCCATTCAAAAACTTCTCATTCCTACAGATGCAAGCGCGGCTGTAGAGATTGCTGAGACTACCGACGGATTCGCTGTAGACCATAACGAATCCAGAGCCTTGAAAACCAATTCCATGGATTTCTCATCTCAGAGAATTGCTTTCACCACGCCGCCGTCTACCCGCAGCGCAGCGCCGTTGGTGGCCGAAGAAAGCTCGCTGGCAACATAGGTCACCATTGCCGCAACTTCATCCACGGTGGCAAAGCGCTTGAGTAGGGACGAGGGCCGCACGTGCTCGAAGAACTCCTTCTCAATCGTTTGCTTCGACTTATTCTGCTGCTTCGCCATCGCCTCGACAAAGCTACCCACGCCTTCCGATTCGGTCGGTCCGGGAAGAATACTGTTGACCGTCACGCCGGTCCCAGCCACGGACTCCGCAATGCCACGCGCCACGGCAACCTGTGCCGTCTTGGTCATACCATAGTGCACCATTTCGGGCGGAATCTGGACCGCCGACTCGCTCGAAATGAAAAGAATGCGCCCCCAGTCCTTCTTCAGCATTCCCGCAAGGTAGTGCCGCGCGAGCCGCACTCCGCTCATCACGTTGATCTCGAAGAAGCGGTACCAGTCCGCATCGGGAATCTCGGCAAATGGCTTCGGCTCGAAGATGCCGACATTGTTTACCAGCACATCTACTGCCGGCAGTTTCGCAATCACAGCCTCAGCTCCAGCCGAACTGGAAAAGTCCGCTACGATGCCATCGACTTTGTTGGTTTTAGCTTGCGACCGGAGCGTCGCCACAGCCGCATCGACGCGCTCCTGCGTGCGTCCGTTCACATACACATGCGCGCCTTCTGCGGCAAGCGACTTGGCAATCGCAAATCCAATTCCCGCTGTCGATCCGGTTACCAGCGCAACCTTATCGGTGAGCTTCAGGTCCAAAGTATCCTCCGGAAAAAAACCAACGTCCCTTTGATTCACCGGCCGTCTCAAACGGCTCGAAGCGAGACGCCAAATAATGCCATGTCGATGTCTCTGATGCCGCTAAACCTCGACCTTCGCTCCTTGACCAATGACAAACGGGGTTATAGCGGACAGGTCGAGGGCGCCACTCGCGGGGACATTGGAGGCAAGTACGGCTTGAGCGACGGAAGCCGCCGGCAGATTAGCACCAGACACTCTCGCGGCATCCAGAACCAGATCCATGTCTTTGCTCATCAGCCGCAGCGGAAACTCCGGTGAGTAGTCGTTGTCCTTAATCTTCCGGAACTTCCCCGCCATCGCGGGAGCGACTACCGCGGTCTTCGACAGGACTTCGAGCAGAACGTTTCGATCGATCTCAAGATGCTCGCC
>Ga0182030_10017139_pt1 | contig 14009 bp, 12 predicted proteins | sample 812S3MmetaG_FD_121299 | JGI IMG/M metagenome (GOLD analysis project Ga0182030, IMG submission 121299) | Permafrost microbial communities from Stordalen Mire, Sweden - 812S3M metaG (Illumina Assembly) | ecosystem: Environmental > Terrestrial > Soil > Wetlands > Permafrost | place: Sweden...
CACCGCGCGATCTGTTCCCCGGCGCTCTGGAGATGATGATTCTGGAGTCGCTGCGCCGCCAGCCGGCACACGGCTACGCGCTGGTGCAGCACATTCAGCAGCGCTCCAACAATCTTCTGCAGGTGGAAGAAGGCTCACTCTACCCGGCTCTGCAGCGGCTGCTGAAGTCCAAGCTGGTCAAGGCGGAGTGGGGCATCTCGGCAACCAACCGCCGCGTCCGCACGTACCACATTACTGTGCAGGGACTGCGCCATCTTGAACACCAAATCTCAAGTTTTGAGCGCATGTTTGAAGGCATTGCGCTGGTTCTCAATCCGGGCAAATCTCCAGCGAACTAACCATCGGAGCATCGAGCTTCCGACAAGGAGCTTCCCATGAACTGGATTCCCACCGTCTTCCGCCGCCGCAAGCTTTACGACGATCTGGCCGAGGAGATGCGCCTGCACATGGAAGAGCGCGCCGAGCAACTGACGCGCGAAGGCCTGAGCCCGGCCGAAGCAGCGCAGCAAGCGCGCCGTGCCTTTGGCAACCGAACCCTTGTAGAAGAGCGCAGCCGCGAGGTTTGGCAATGGTCCCTGCTTGAGACCACCGCGGCCGATGTGCGGCTGGCCCTGCGCCAGTTGCGCCGCTCGCCGGGGTTTCTCATCGCTGCCGTGCTGACGCTGGCGCTGGCCATAGGCGCCAATGCGGTGGTCTTCGGCCTAATGGACGGCCTCATCCTGCGTCCCCTCAACGTCCCCAACGCCGAGAGCCTCTACGGCACACAGTATAGCGACAATCTGACCTGGCAGTCGTATCCCAACTACGCCGACCTGCGCGACCGCAACCACAGCTTTGCAGATCTGGCCGCATTCAACATGGTGCTGGGCGTAGGTCTGGACACGGGCAAGAACCCGGTTGTCGCCAATGGTTTTGCGACGACCGGCAATTATTTCGATGTGCTGCAAATCAAGCCATACCTGGGACGTTTCTTCCGCGCCGCCGACGAGCACGGTCCCAACAGCGCTCCATACATGGTGCTGACTTACGCGTATTGGCACTCGCATTTTCAGGATGACCGCACGGTGATCGGCCGCGTGGTCCGGCTCAATCAACACCCGTACACCATCCTTGGCGTTGCGCCGGAAGGCTTCCAGGGAACCATCGAATTTGTTTCGCCGGACTTCTTCATGCCGATTGTCAACCAGGAGCAGCTTGGCTACGAAAGCATCAGTGAACGCAACACCGATCACGCGTTGTTTGAAGCGATGGGACATTTGAAGCCAGGGGTGACACTGGCGCAGGCGGTGGCGGACGTAGATAGCGTCGATCAGTATCTCGCGGCCACCTATCCCAAGACCATCGCCCGCCACAGCACCGCGCTGGCCCGCGAAGGCCTCACGGCATTTGGGGGAGCGGTGCATGCGTTCGTTGCCGGATTGATGGTGCTGTCAACGCTGATTCTGCTGGCTGCGTGCGCCAACCTGGGCAGCCTGTTTGCGGCACGGGCAGCGGATCGCGGACGCGAAGTGGCGCTGCGGCTGGCGCTGGGCTCGAGCCGCAAACGCATTCTGCGGCAACTCTTCACCGAGGCCGCACTGGTCTCGCTGGGCGGTGGCGCGCTGGGCTTGCTGGGCAGCGTCGCCCTGCTGCGACGGCTTGGCACATGGCAACCGTTCACGGGCACACCCATCCACATTCCCGTAGCGCTGGACGCGAAGCTCTACTGGTTTGCGCTGGGCCTGGCGCTGCTCAGCGGACTGCTCTTCGGCATTGTGCCGGTGCGGCAGGTGCTGCGCGCCAATCCTTACGAGATTGTGAAAGCCGGCGGTGATGGCCGCAGCACGCGGCGCGTCACGGTGCGCGATGGGCTGCTGGTGGTGCAGATTGCCATCTGCGCCGTGCTGGTGACCTCATCGATGGTGGCGGTGCGCGGCCTGGTGCGCTCGCTCACCAGCAACTTCGGATTTGAGCCGCGCAATACCATGCTGGCCGGCGTAAACCTGGCCATGGGCGGCTATAGCGGGGACAAGGTGCCGCAGATGCAGCGGCGCATGATCGACGCACTCAAGACGATCCCTGGCGTTGAGGCCGTGGGGCTGGTGAATACCTATCCTCCGCTGGCTTACGGGGCCGGCAGCCGGGCCGGTATCTTCAGCGACGAGACGGCCGATCTGCGGCCATCGAACGCGGCGCTCATGCCATACGCCTACGATGTTTCTCCGGGATACTTTGAAGCCGCGGGCACAAATATGCTGGCGGGACGAGGATTTTCATGGAACGACGACAGCAAAGCTCCGGCAGTCGCCGTCGTTAACCAGTTGTTTGCCGAGAAGACTTTTGGGTCTGTAACGAATGCGATCGGCAGAATCTACAAGCTGCAGGATGGAACGCGCGTGACGGTGGTTGGCGTCGCGGAGAACGGGAAATACATGAGCCTGACCGAGGATCAGGAGCCGGCGATGTTCATGCCGGCGCTGCGCTTGCCGTTTGCCTCGGCTTACTTCATTGTCCGATCGCATCGCGATCCCGAGCAGCTGGCTGTGGCCATGCGCGCGAAGATGCGCGAACTCGATTCTTCACTCCCCGTCGACACCCAGACCTGGCCCCAGCTGCTTCAGGTGGTGCAGTTTCCTTCGCGCGTGGCGACCATGGCGCTCGGGGTGCTGGGCGGCATGGGCGCGATGCTGGCGGTGACTGGCATCTTCGGCATGGCAGCGTACTCGGTGAGCAAGCGGCTGCGTGAGCTTGGCATCCGCATGGCGCTGGGGGCGCAGCGCAGGCAGGTGCTGCAGGCGGCTCTCGCGCGGCCAGTCAAGCTGCTGGCCATTGGCTCCGCAACGGGGCTGGGCCTTGGACTGCTGGCGACGCGTGTACTCGCTTCGATCGTCTACCAGGCCACGCCGCGCGATCCGCTGGTGCTGGGCGGCGTGGTTGTGGCCATGTGTCTGCTGGGCCTGCTGGCTACGTGGATTCCGGCGCAGCGGGCGTTGTCGGCAGATCCGCTGATTCTGTTGCGGGAAGAATAGGCTGCCGGGAAGAAGGCGCCGGCGCCGTTCATCGATAAGTCACGCGTAAGTTTCCCATACGCATGTACTATGGAGTGGCGGCGACACTCGGCAAGCCGAGTTGACCGCGACTCCTTTCGTACGTATCCGCATCAAAAACTCTGTTTGGAAAAAATCGCCCCATCCCGATGGATTCGCGAGGTTCTTAAGTCGCTTGGGCCAGGCCTGATCACAGGCGCGGCGGACGACGACCCATCCGGCATTGCTACCTACTCGGTTGCGGGCGCGCAGTTTGGCACCGGCCTGCTGTGGACGGCATTTCTCACCTGGCCGCTGATGGCTGCGGTGCAGTTGATGTGCGCGCGGATCGGGATGGTTACGGGCCGCGGGTTGGCGGAGAATCTGAAGAATCGCTTTCCCCGATGGCTGCTGCTGGTCTTTGTCGGAGCGCTGCTGGTGGCCAACACCATCAACATTGCGGCCGACCTGGCCGGCATGGCAGACGCGGCGCAGATGCTGACCGGCTTCAACTCGCGCTATTTCGTTCTGGCATTTGCACTGATCATCACGTGGGCCACGGTGCGGCTCCCCTATAGGAAGATTGCGAGCGTTTTGAAGTGGCTGGTGCTGGTGTTGTTCGCCTATCCCATCACGGCCTTTGTAGTGGGACCGAACTGGAGCCAGGTGCTGCGCGCCACGTTTGTGCCGTCTGTGCCGCATGGCAGCGGCGAGTGGGGCATGCTGGTGGCCATCCTTGGCACCACCATCAGCCCGTATCTCTTCTTCTGGCAGGCGAGCGAAGAGGTGGAAGAGGAGAAATCGGAAGGCCGCACCACGGTCGCCTCGCGCAAAGGCGCCACCGAGCAGGAGATCGGACTGCGCAATATCGATGTGGGCGTGGGCGCGTTTTTCTCCAACCTGGTAATGTTCTTCATCATCCTCACCACCGCCGTGACGCTCAACAAGCACGGGATGACCAATATCGAAACAACGCGCCAGGCTGCGGAGGCGCTGCGGCCGCTGGCAGGGCGATTCGCAGCGATGCTGTTCACCATTGGTATTGTGGGCGTTGGATTTCTTGCTATCCCCACGCTGGCCGGATCGACTGCTTATGCCTTTGCAGAGACATTGCGCTGGCGGCAGGGCTTGAACGAGAATTTCAAAAGGGCGCGATCGTTTTACGCAATCATCCTGGTTTCAACGGTAGCTGGCGTGGCACTGGACTTTATCGGCATCAACCCGGTGAAGGCGCTTTACTGGACCGCAGTCATCAACGGACTGCTGGCGCCCTTTCTCCTGGTGGCGATTTTGATTGTCGCCGCCGACAGGAAATTAATGCAGGGCCAGCCGAGTTCGCGCTTCGCGAGAGCCGTTGTGGCGATTACAACGGCGCTGATGTTTGTGGCCGGCGTTGCCATGTTTGTGATGTGATGCGGCTCGGCAACGCGCGAAAGCTGCGCACGATCCGCGTGGAACGCATAAATGCGTTCACGCGAATCAGGCATGCTATCAATTCAAGCTGAGAGTTGGGTCAATGCCCGACCTTGAACTGCGTAATATATCCCCACAGACCGAAGACCTTCAGCAGCCACAAGACCACGGCAATCACCACGACGGCGTTCAGAATTCCCTTGATCGTACTCTGCATGGGGATGAAGCGATTGACCAGCCAGAGCAAAACGCCAACCACCACAATTGCGAGTACCACATTGACCAGCGGCATTCAATTTCCTCCAGATTTTCTCTTTGTGCCGTCCCGCTTCCGCCCTCCTGAACTTTCAGGAGAGCGGCGGAAGCACGGGAGGCCTGCATTCTTTGATGCAATCTTTTTGAGAGCAACGAGGAATTGACTGAGCTAAGTTACACATTGCGGGGTTGAACACCGTGAAGGGTCAACAGGCCGGCACTGAGCCTTTGAACGGATCATGCCACGGACCATTTCTGCCAATCAGCGCATCGGCTGCTTTCGGGCCCCATGTGCCACGCTTATAAGGCAGCGCTTTGGGATGGCGCTTAAGCACGCTGTCGACAACGACCCATGCGGCCTCGACGGCATCCTGGCGCGTGAACAGGGCTCCGTCGCCGTGCATGGCGTCGCCGAGCAGGCGCTCGTAAGGCGGCTCTTCGCCGGGCTGCTGGTCTGAGAGAAAGAGTTCCCGCTGCTCGCCGACGAACTGCTGGCCGGCCAGTTTGACGCGGGCGGCAAGGGCGATGGCGGAGTTGGGCGAGAGCCGGAAGCGGAGATAATTTGGCTGCGCGCCCGCGGCGGTTGCGTCGGCAAACAGGCTCTGCGGCGGCTGCTTCAGTTCCACCACGATTTCGGTCGCGGTGCCGGGCAGATATTTGCCGGATCGGATGTACCACGGCACGCCATCCCACCGCCATGAGTCGACAAACATCCGCAGCGCGCAATACGTTTCGACGTCGGAAGTTTTGGCGACATCGTCTTCGTGGCGATAGCCGGCATACTGGCCGCGCACCATGTCGACCGACTTGAGCTGGCGCATGGCCTTGAACACCTTGGCCTTCTCATCCTGCACGGCGCCAAAGTCGCGGCCCACGGGCGCTTCCATGGCCAGCAGAGCAACGATCTGGAAGAGATGATTCTGAATCACGTCTCGCAGGCAGCCTGCAGTCTCATAGAATCCGCCGCGGCCGGCGACGCCGAACTCTTCCGCGAGCGTGATTTGTACGCTGGCCACGTAATTGCGATTCCAGATGGGCTCGAGAAACGAATTCGCGAAGCGGAAATAGAGAATGTTCATGATCGCTTCCTTGCCCAGGAAGTGATCGATGCGGAAGATGGAATCTTCCGGGAAAACGGAATGGGCAACCGCGTTCAATTCGCGTGCGGAGGCGAGATCGCGGCCAAACGGCTTTTCAACGATGACGCGCGCATTCTTTGCCAGGCCCGCGGCGCCAAGGTTCTTGATCACGGTCTCGAACAGCGCTGGAGGGATAGCGAGATAGTGCGCGGGCCGCTGCGATTTCCCGAGAGCCTGCTTGATGGCCGCGAAGGTTGCCGGATCGGTGTAGTCTCCACTCACGTATTGGAGCTGCCCGAGCATGTGCTGGAACGCGCGCTTGTTGTCGATGCCGCCGGTGCGGCGGATGCTGTTTGTGGCGCGTCGTTTGAGACGTTCAAGGCTCCACTTGGGAAACGCGACGCCGATCACGGGTACGGTCAGATCGCCGCGCTTGGCCATGGCGTAGAGCGCGGGAAAGATCATCTTGTGCGCCAGATCGCCGGTGACTCCGAAGACGACAAGCGCGTCCGACGTGGGAAGTGCTTTCAATTTTGGCGTGACCATCAGGCGCCAGCCTTGGTTTCAGTGGCCTTCTCCTGATGTCCGCCGAACTGAAAGCGCATGGCGGAGAGCAGCTTGTTGGCGAACTCGTCTTCGCCGCGCGAACTGAAGCGCGAGTAAAGCGCGGCGCTCAATACCGGCGCGGGCACTGACTCATCGATGGCGGCGGCGATGGTCCAGCGGCCTTCGCCGGAGTCAGAGACGCGGCCGGCGTATTTCTCCAAAGTCGGGCTGTCGAGCAGTGCGCTGGCGGTCAGGTCCAGCAGCCAGGAAGCAATGACGCTGCCGCGACGCCACACCTCGGCGATGTCGGGCAGGTTCAGGTCGTACTGGTAGAGCTCGGGCTGGCGCAGCGGCGTGGTCTCCGCGTCGAAGGTCTGCTTCTGCTTGCCAACGTTGGCGTGGTGCAGGATGTTGAGCCCCTCGGCATAAGCGGCCATGATTCCATACTCGATGCCGTTGTGCACCATCTTGACGAAGTGACCGGCGCCGTTGGGTCCGCAGTGCAGGTAGCCGTGCTCCGCAGTGCCGCCGACATTTTCGCGGCCCTTGGTGCGAGGGGCTTCATCCATGCTGGGCGCGAGCGCGGCGAAGATCGGATCGAGCCGCTTCACCACTTCCTGCTCGCCGCCAATCATGAGGCAGTAACCGCGGTCCAAGCCAAACACGCCGCCGCTGGTGCCGGCGTCTACGTAGTGGATGCCCTTGGCTCTGAGTTCTTCCGCGCGGCGAATATCGTCGTGGTAATACGAGTTGCCGCCGTCGATAAGGACGTCGTCCTTTTCAAGCAGCGGGACCAGGCCCTTGAGCGTTGCATCCACCACGCCGGCGGGCACCATCATCCAGATGGCGCGGGGGGCCGTCATCTTTTTCACAAATTCTTCAAGCGATGTGGAACCGGCTGCGCCTTGCTTCTTCAACGTCTCGACGGCGTCCGCGTGCAGGTCATACACCACGCACTGGTGGCCGGCCTTCATCAGCCGCTGCACCATGTTGCTGCCCATCCGGCCCAGTCCAATCATGCCCAGTTCCATGCCACTCTCCTCGTATTCAAATGCGGTGTCTGCGCCAGGCGCGTTGATCCGACGGCCGCGTGCGCGGCTGTCATTGAGAAAGAACTCAACCCTTTGATGCAACCATGATCGCGCGGTTTTGTCCAACCGCCGCTTCGGCTGCGGGAGGGTGCCGTGTTATCGGGCGTGATTCCAGGGCACCCATGCCAGATCGCCGCTCATCACGTAGATGGCGATGGCCGCCATCATCAAAACTGCGCCAACCCAGAATCGCCAGTCCTGGTGCATTCGGCGCCAATAGGGGCCTGCGTCGGGCTCGCCTTCAGCGCCGCTGTTTCCTTCTCGATTGTGCTTGTTGCCTGTCATTCCATCTCCGTGTTGCGTGATGCCTTATGAATCCGTTAACTCTTTGGCGAGGGCGCGGTGGCCGGCAGCGCCTGCTTGTCACCGTCGCTTGCCGAGCCGGTGCTGGCGGGCGCGGGTGCGTCGGCGGGCTTGTCAGTCCCCGGTGGGAAGATGAGAATCTTCACCGATCCCCAATCCTCCGAATTCGAATCCGCACTCGCCTTCTTGCCTTCGCCTAGCGTCTTCACGTCCGCGTCTTCAAAGCCATAATGATCCACCAGGTACTGCCGCACCACCATCGCGCGGGCTTCGGTCAGCGTCTGATCGTTCTTCTCGTCGCCTTCCTTGCCAGTGGAGACTTCAACGATTGCAAGACCAAATTCATTATCGGCGAGAAACTTGCCCGCCTCGTTGAGACGCTTTTCGTGCTTCAGTTTTGCCGAGTCGTGCTTGTCGAACAGGTCCTTGCCGGTGAAGGTGAACGATTTGACGGGAGCAGCTTGGGGAAGGCCGCTGATGCGATTAGCACCTAGCGCAGCCTCGTCCTCGTAGCCGCGTTTTTTGAAGAAGCCGCTCAGCAGAAAGTTGTGCTTCATGGCTTCCATGTTTTCACTGAAGGCGGTTACGCCCACCTGCGCCTGCTGCATGGTTGTTTGCATGGATGCGGTGGTCTGCTCCAGGTTGTTGTAGAGCTGCTTGTCATTGACCAGCGCACCCACCGTTCCCTGCCCTGAGTCGATCTTCGCGCTCACCTCGTTGAGGTGTGCCGTGGCGGCCGTGACGTTCTTCACCGCCTCCTGGCTGCTGTCAAGAATGCCGCTGGCCTGCTTGAGGATCGCGCCCATCTGCAACGGAGCAACGCTGGCGATGGTGTCGCCATTGACAACATCTGCCTGACCATCGGACCCAAACGAAACGGCAACATACTCATTGCCCAGCAGGCCTTCCGTCTCGATCGAAGCAACAGAATCCTTCTTCACAATGTCCTGCGTGGACTTATCGAGTTCCAAAACGACGGTCACTTTATCGCGCGTATTATGCGGCAGCGTTATGCTCACCACGGTGCCGGAATGCACGCCGCCCACTTCGACATCGGCGCCCGATGCGAGCCCGGCCACGTTGTCAAACTGCGTCTTCAGCTTGTATGTGGAGCTGAAGAGATATTCCTTGCTTCCAATGATGAACACGCCTGCAACCAGGATCGCGAGGGTAACAACAATGAATGCGCCCAACCGAATTGCTCTCGACATAAGTACCCCCTACGCTAACTTCAGAAATTCCTGCACGAATGGAATGTCGCTCTGTTGAAGCTCTTCGAACGTGCCTTGAATGACCACGTTTCCCTTGTCCAGGATGGCGAGCCGGTTGGCAATTGTTTTGGCGCTGTGCATGTCGTGCGTCACTACGATCGACGCCATCTGATGCTCGCGCTGCAGCTTCAGTACAAGGTCGTCAATTTCACCCGAGCTGATGGGATCGAGGCCGGCTGTGGGCTCATCGAGCAACAGAATGTCCGGGTCGAGCGCCAGCGCGCGCGCCAAGCCAACGCGCTTCTGCATCCCGCCGGAGATGTTCGACGGCATCTTGTTGCGCGCACTCTCCATGCCGACTTCGCCGAGCAGTTGCATCACGCGATCATCCTGCTCAGAGCGCGACATCTCGCGCCGATGATGTTCGAGCGGAAAGGCGATGTTCTCGCCCACGGTGAGAGAGTCATAAAGCGCGGCATGCTGGAAGAGAAAGCCCATCTTCTTGCGGATCTCTCCCATCGCGTCCATATCCAGTCCCGAAATTTCATTGCCTTGAATCCGGACAGAACCCGAGTCCGGCTGAGCGAGACCGATGATCAAACGCAGCAGTACGCTTTTGCCGGTTCCGCTGCGGCCCAGCACGGCCAGAGTCTCACCGCGCGCGACGTTAAGGGTGACGCCGTTCAAGACTTTCTGCACGCCGTAAGACTTGTGCACGTCTTCAACGGCAACAGCAGGCGGAGCGCTCGTGTCTGCGTCTTTATTGCGCGAAGGCTTGGGTTTCGCGGTCATGTCGGTGGCTGTTGCCATATCTGCTTGAAGCATCCTCGTGAAAGCGCCAATTGCGCGTTGAAGCCTACTGCGGAAAGACCACCAAAATAAATTTCACCAGCACCACATCTGCCAGGATGACGAACAGCGACGCCAGCACCACGGAACTGGTTGCCGCGCGACCCACGCCTTCTGCGCCGCCCTTGGTGCGCATGCCCTGGAAGCACGAGATGAGGCCGATGATGAGGCCGAATACGCACGTCTTGAATGTGGGTGGGAGAAAGTCATTGAGGGTGGAACCTTTGAAGCCGACATCAATGAAGTGATGCAGCGAGATGGGATCGGAAAAGCTCTGCGTCAGCCAGCCCAGCACCAGGCCGCATGCGTCCGCCGCCAACGTGAGCAGGGGCAGCATCAGGATGCAGGCCAGAATGCGCGTAGCCGCGAGCAGCCGGAATGGGTTGATAGCGGAGGCTTCAATGGCGTCAATCTGCTCGGTGACTTTCATGGAGGCCAGTTGCGCGCCAATGCCCGCGCCCACGCGGCCACTGACTACCAGGCCGGTGATGATGGGGCCCATCTCTTCGATGACCGAATAGACAATCGCCGAAGGCAGCAGCGACTTGGCGCCGAAGCGCGTGAGGCTCGAGCTTGCTTCCATGGAAAGGACGACGCCGATGGCTGAGCCTGCGAGCGCAACAAGCGGCAGGGATTTTGATCCCACATCATCCAACTGGCGAAACAGTTCACGCCATTCAAAGGGCGGCGTTACGGCGGCACGCATGACCTGCCAGGTGAAGATGCCGAGTTCGCCGAACCACTCAAAAAATCCGCCGACCAGGCCGGGGCCCGCAATGACTTCCGGCACAGGTTCTGCCCGTTGCTCCGGCTTGGGATTCTGAATGCGGGAGACGGGCGTGATGGCGCTATCGCTCAATGGTTTGGACCTGAGTGGCTTGGATCTGAAGGGTTCGGATCTGAATGATTGGGACCAGGATCTGGGGCTGCATGCAGATTGTTTAGATGCATGCGGGCCAGCAGCGAGTGAGGCCCGCTGTAAAAAAACTCCAGTCCAATGTTGCTGCCAATGTAAGCGAGCAGGCTGTAGTTGCCCATGCGGAACGCGTCCATGGCGCCGAAGCGATTTGGATACCACGCATAGACGGCTGTCATGGTGCCGGCGTAAGGCGCAATGAGCGCGGGAATCGAGAAGACACGGTGGCCATCGTTGCCACGGCGGACGACAAACGTGGACAACACGGCGTGGCGCGCGCGCGGACCTATGCCTGTGCATTCGCAGCGGTAATAAAGCGTGTCTTCCTTGAGCGCCTCGGCAAGGCCATAGCGCGCGGATGTCGCGGCAATCGCAATTCCGTAGTTGGACCCGAGGCGGCGCGAGTAGCCGGCTACGCCCTGGCTCCATTCCGGCGGCTCGTTTCCATACTGGTTGATGCCCGCCGCCACGGCGGAACCGACGATTGGGTAAGGTCCAAAGGCGTCAAAGAGATAGTTCGTGGCCTGCGTCTTTTGCGACGGCCGTTGATAAGTCAGGTCCGGTTGCGCGGTTTGCGCAAGGACCGCCGGTTTTGTGCTCGATGCGGAATCGGCAGCAGACATTGCATCCTGAGCGTCTGCCGCACTGGAAACTGATAACAGAACCAACGCCGCAGCCAGGATGAAGACGCGCGGCCGGAACGCAGCGCTGAAGGCAGGCCAGAATCCTTGACTGTCTATGAATGGACGCAGGGTCGTTCGCATTTTATGAATTGCGGGCGACTCCACGGCAATCCCCAAGGACTTATTCGATAAATTCAAGATTCTTCCCCCGAAGAAGATAAGCGGCCAATGCGGCCCGAACGTTGCCCAGCCAAACGTTTACCTGACTGTGCTTCATAGAAGCTTGGCAGAGCGTTGGATGCGTTGGATGGTCAATGTAGCTCGCTGCGCGCCTCTCTGAGTCCGCGAATGGTACACTTGCCCTCACCCATGTGCCCTCACAATGTGTCGCGCCGCAACTTCCTCACTCGAAGTGCTCTTGCCTCGCTTGCCGCGGGCAGCGGTTCATTGCTGCCTGCATGCTTTGCGCGGGGTGCAACGCCGGCGCCCAATGCGGAGGGGCCGCTTGACCAGAAACTGGACGCGTATATCGCGGCGTACATGCCGGCGATGAATGCGCCGGGAATGACGATGGGGCTAACGGATACGGGCGCCACGCTGCGCACGGCGGGATATGGCTTCGCCAACATCGATCAAAAGATTGCCGTGAATCCGGACCACCTTTTTCAGATTGGCTCGATCACGAAGTCGTTTGTGGCGCTGGTACTGCTGCAACTGCGCGACGAAGGCAAACTCGACCTGCAGAAGCCGATTCTGGATTATCTTCCAGGGCTGCCGATTGTGACCGAGTTCGGCACGATCACAACGCATCACCTGCTCACACACACCTCCGGCCTGCCCGACAATCTTGGCGTCTTCTCCAGCGATCCAAATGCGCGCCTCGTTCAGGGATTCAAGCCGGGCGAACATTTCCACTATTGCAACGCGGGCTTTGACATTCTGGGCCTGCTGGCTGCCAAGCTCGATGGGCGGCCGTGGCGCAAATGCGTGCAGGCGCGCATCCTCGATCCGCTGGAGATGACGTCTACGACTGCCGTGATCACGACTGCCTCGCGCGATCGCCAGGCCATTGGCTACGAGCCGTATTGGGGCGACCAGGAGTATCCGCGCCAGGGCAAGCTTGCACCCGCACCGAACCTGGTGATGGACGATACGGCGGGCTGTATCGCCTCAACTCCGGGCGACATGGCGCGCTACCTGCGCATGCTGCTGAATCGCGGCGCGGGGCCGAAGGGCCGCATTGTTTCAGAAGAGGCGTTCGCGCTGTTCTCGCTGCCTTACATCAAGGCGGAGGAGTTCAGCCCGACGGCCAGTTACGGCTACGGCGTTGCAGTGGACACGCTGGATGGGCACAAGATTCTGCGCCACACCGGCGGCATGGTGGCCTTCGCATCGTCGATGCATGTGGACCTCGATGGCGGCGTGGCGGCGTTCGCATCCATTAACGCGATGCAGGGCTATCGGCCGATCGCGGTCACCGAGTATGCGGTGCGACTGCTGCGCGCGCAGCATGAGTCGAAGCCCCTGCTGGCAACGCCTGCTCTTGCCGATCCGCTGGATGTGGACAATGCTTCTGATTATGCCGGGCTCTTCGCTGCGTCTGACCGGCGAACGCTGGCATTTACGGCGCGCGGAAAGCGGCTGATCCTGATGAATGGCAGCGAGGCGATCCCGCTGCAGCATGTGGGCGGCGACGTTTTTCTCTCGACAGTTGCCGGCCGGTTCGCGGCGCACGCGCTCACCTTCGCAAGGAAGCAAGCTGAGGGCGCAGCACCAAATGGCGCGGCCGGGACGCCAGAATCTGTTGATGCGAAGAAGAGCTGGCTGCCGGTTGTCGAAGTGAGCTACGGAGGCGACTGGTTTGCGAGCGCCGGCTACAGCGGACCACGGAAGTTTGATACGCCAGCGGAGTATCCGGCGTACGTGGGCCGCTATCACAACGGCAATGCATGGGGCGGCGACGTTGAAGTTTATGTGCTCAAGGGCCAGCTTGCAGTTTCAGGCGACAGGCTCACGCAGATTGGCGGGGCGCTGTTTCGGCCCGGCGATGAGCCGTGGGCTCCGGAGACTGCCGAATTTCTGCACGTGTTTGAAGGCAAGGCAATGCTGCTGAAGCTGGCCGGGATGGATTTCTTCCGCGTCGAGGTCGACTGAAGATCGAGGCTAAGGGAAGACCGGCTGAGCCGGCAGGCTTGGAAGCGTCGGCATCTGCTGCTCTTGCTGGTGGATTTGGTGAAACCCAATGGCCGCCATGGCGACACCTCCGCCAATTCCAGCGATGGTGATTGCCCAGAAGGCGCCGTGCGAGATGCCGGTGTGGAGATTAACGACGTCGCGATAGAGCACGGGGGTGACGGCGGGATCGTTGTGCAGTTGCAGGCCGAAAGATTCGTCGTCCATGCTGACAACCCTGCCGGCGAAGGCCGTGCCGTTGTTTAACTCGACGCCGACCCAGTTACCAATGCCGCGTTTCAAGATACGGCTGTGAACGGTTTCCGGAGTAAGTGGCTTTGCCTGCGACATAGGTGCGGACGCCGCAACCAGCGCGCATGCGAGTAACATCGAGAGAATTCGATAGAAAGTCTTGCTCAGAATCGCCATTTCCATTTCCATTGACCTTGAGTTTGAACTCGTCCGGCAGTTAGAGCGGGGATAGGTGCTTCCGGTTAGGCAGGATTTTATGGAGACTTTGCAATTGCTTGGAATTTGCGGACAGGC
>Ga0182030_10017140_pt1 | contig 14009 bp, 17 predicted proteins | sample 812S3MmetaG_FD_121299 | JGI IMG/M metagenome (GOLD analysis project Ga0182030, IMG submission 121299) | Permafrost microbial communities from Stordalen Mire, Sweden - 812S3M metaG (Illumina Assembly) | ecosystem: Environmental > Terrestrial > Soil > Wetlands > Permafrost | place: Sweden...
CGCGCATAACGGCTGAGGTCTCCCAGAATGAGGACCGTGTAGGCGGTCATCTTATGCAGCATCCAGGGCAGGGCCAGAATGAATGCGCAGAGGAATGCCATGAGCCGCGGGATGGCGTTGAAAGCCGAGTCTTGGATTGATGTGAGGATCTGGATGAGGCTCATGACAATGCCGGCGACGAAACCCACCGCCAAGAGCGGCGCGCTGAGCCAAAACGCGGTCATGAGCGCCTCGCGAAGAATCTGAATCACGTATTCCGGCGTCATGCGTAGAAGCCTTTCATGAGAGACCCGATTACCAGGTTCCAGCCATCGGCCAAGACGAATAGCAGGATCTTAAATGGAGCGGAGATCATGACTGGGGGCAGTTGGACCATGCCTATCGAAAGCGTGACCGATGCCACCACCATGTCGATGATCAGAAACGGTAAAAAGAGCACCGCCCCAATCTGGAAGCCCGCCTTCAGTTCGGAAAGGATGTAGGCCGGAATGAGGACCTTGAGGTCCAGGTCGGACGGGTTATGCGGCGCTGGCGCGTGCGAAATATCGACAAAGAGCTTGACGTCTTTCTCGCGGGCGAAGCGTACCAGAAAGGCTTTCAGCGGTTTGGCGCCCGCGTCGAAGGCCTGGTCGGCGGTGATCTGGTTGTCTTGCAGCGGCTCCCACGCTTGGTGATAGATGTCCGCCGCTACCGGAGAGATGATCAATAAGGTCAGGAAGAGCGCGATACCCACCAGTACCTGATTGGATGGCACGGTTTGCGTTCCCAGCGCCTGACGCAAGAAGTGCAGCACGATGGTGATGCGCAGGAATGGGGTAATGGACATGACGACTGCCGGCAGCAGCGTCAAGAGCGTCAATAGAATGACAATCTGCAGCGGGATTCCCAGCGAGCTGCCGGACTTGTCGATGTTGATGCCAAAGAGAGAATTCGGGTCCGGCGTCTTGGCGGCAGCTATTGCGGCCCCCGCCGCCGGCGCGAGGAGCGCAACGCATTGTAAGCTGCGGCGGATCATCGCTCCTCCGCCGCAATTTGTCCCGAGACTTGCCACGCGGCGGCATCCACCACAGTGCAGCCGCTGGGTGAAATTGCCACCAGCAACCTTTGGCCGCCCACCATAACAAGGTGCAACGAATGATTGGGCGTAAGAGGCAGACGCTCGATCACCCGCATCTGCCTGGCTCCCGAGCGTCCGATTCCCTTCCCGTTGAACCGCGCCAGCCCTTTGGCGCGCAACCAGTACAAAGCACCCCCAAGCATGCCCAGGACGAACACGACGGCGAGCACTGGTTGAAGGGTTTCCATTAGCGGCCTCCCGCGCTGAAACGCACCATCCGCCCTACACGCCTGCCATTGGCCTCGGACAGTTCCGCATAGCCGATCAGTGCGCCGCCGGCGAGGACCGCCACGGTTTCGCCGGAGGCGTGGCCGGTCTTGACGATGCCGCCTTCCGTTAGCGCCAGCAGATCGCCTACGCGCATGGCCGGGCTTGGCAGCACCGCTTCGAAATGCACGGGGACGTCCAACAGGCGCTCCAATTCCGAAGGTGGGTTGGTCATGGCGCGATTACGCGTTCGGGATCAGGCCGATGGTCTGCTGCATCAACTGATCGGTGGTTGTGATGACCTTTGAAGCAGCTTGGTAGCTGTTCTGGTACGTCAGCAGGTTGGTGAATTCGGTGGCCATGTTAACCGTCGAGGATTCCAGCGAGCCCGCCACGATTTGGCCGCACCCACGGGCGTTCGCCGCGCATACCGATATCGTTCCGGTCGATGTGGAGGTCTGCAGGTTGTTGTCGCCCACCGAGGTCAGGCTTTGTGGATTGGGGATCGAAGCCAAGGCAAGCTGGCCCATGGTAACCTGCTGGCCATTGGAATAGTTGGCCATCAACACCCCGCCGCTTTGCAGGCTGACGCCCGTCACCTGGCCCACCGCAGTCCCGTTCTGATGGGTGCTCCCCACGGCGGAAGCCTGGGAGTTCTGTGTAATCAAGGGGTTGCCAGTGCCATCGAACTGGCTCCAGGCGATGTTCATGTTCGCCGCGCCGTCTGCTAAACCGGTGACCGCAATGGCCTGTGGAGCTGGCGAAGTGCCCGTGGCCGTGCCGGCGGGGGGCTCCACGTTCCCATTCGAGTCGAACGTCATCGTGCCGGATGCCAGCGTCGTATTGCCACCGGTCTGCAAATCCGCGGCGGGAACCGTCACGTTGTAGGCCCAGCTATTGGTGTCTTTCTTGGTAAAGTCCACCGTCAAAGTGTGGCTCGTTCCCTGGGAATCGATCACCTGAATGGGCGCTGAGAATGATGTGCCGACAGTCGACTGCGAATTCAGGTTAACGTTGAGGTTCATTGTGCTCGTGGCGGTCGCCGGGATCACGGCGCCAAGAGGAACCGCGAGGTTCCCGACCGGTCCGTTCGAGTTGACTTTCCCGTTCACCGCGCTCCAGCCTTGCACGTGCTGGCCTGTGGCCGTCACGAGGTTTCCGCTGGCGTCCAACTGGAAGCTGCCGTCGCGGGTGTACAGCGTCTGGTTTGCGGAGTTCGTCACTACGAAGAAGCCATTGCCCTGGATGGCCGCGTCGGTCGCCCCGTTGGTGGTTTGAAGCGTCCCCTGGCTATAGCTGGTAACGGTTCCCACCTGGCCGATGCCCATACCGACTTGGGAATCCCCCGCCAGGCTCTGTGACATCAGATCCTGAAAATTGACGCTGGTGTCCTTATAGCCGACAGTGTTCAGGTTCGCGAGGTTGTTGCCTACTACGTCGATAGCGGTAGAATCGGCGGACAGGGCGGAAAGCGCGATAGAAAATGCTGCCATTGCTTTATCTCCTTTATTACGATTGAGTTTGCGACGTGGACGTCGTGTTGTTAGTGGAAGTTTGGCCCGCTTGCGCCGTGGCCGCATAAGATTCGATGTCGCTGCGAATCCCCATTACCTGCTCGAGTTCGCTGAACTGGGCTAGTTGCGATACGAACTGCGTGCTGTCGGTGGGATTCAGCGGGTCCTGGTTCTGAAGCTGCGAGACGAGGAGTGTCAGAAACATTTCCTCGCTAGGGGCCGGCGCGCTGCCCGTCGTGGACGACGATGCCGACCCGCCGCTCGCAGCCGATGAACCCGTCAATGCGCTAACTGCCGATGCCATAAGATGCTCCTTGGGATTGCTCACTGGAAGCGATACTGCCGTCCAACTCCTCGACCCAACCGGGCCGCGCCGATCCATTCTGCCGCCGCTCGCCTTCCTGCTGCCGCGAGCCGCCGTAATGCCCTTGCGAATCCCCGTTCTGGGATCCGCCCGTGCCGGTGCGGGGTTCGATAACCGGTGTGGATTGCACGCTGGTCCCGCCAGGGTGCCACGCCTCGGCTCGAAATCCGGTTTCTTGAAGACGGCCCACCAGATCGGAAAGGCCCTGTTGCAAGCCGTGGGCCAGATCCGAGTCGCCCGTATGCACGGCCACTCGCAATTCCCCGGCTTGCTGCACCACGCGAACTTCCACCTTCTGCGCTCCGGGTTGCGTCACCTGAAGAGAAATGTCGTTCACTGGCGTGGAAGCGGGCTTGGGCAGGGTTTGCGGGACATCTACAGGGCTTGGGGGTGCGGAATTGGAAGGCTCCGCCTCTGGAAGCGAGGCCCCCGGCTGGTTTTCCGAAGCCTGACCATATGAAGCCAGAGACGCGCCGGCGCCGGCCGTGATGGGCGCGACAACCGTTGCGGCGGCGCCGCTTTCGGCAGTCTTTTTCGAAAATGCTTGAGGCGGCGCCGCAATATTGTTCTGCGCAGGTTGGGGAGAAACGGGCGCTGTTGCGCTGGCCGTCTGGACTGGCTGTACCCTTGCGGCGAAGGCCATCTCGCCTGTGGGGGCCGGCTGCGGATTCTGCTGTGTCTGCAGCTTGGAAGTTTCGGGCTGAGAACCGGCGCCCGCCGCTAAGCCAGTCCCAGATTCGGCCATTTCTCTCTGTCCCTTTGCATCCGCGCTGGCGGCTTGGCCTGCCACAAAGACCCCCACCGGAAGTGCGGCTTCTTTGCTTAACGGCGCGGCCGGTTCGTATGTGCTGCTATCCTTCAATGAGGATTGCCTCCGTGAAGCCTGCCCCTCGCTGTCTGCAACACGCGGGAATGGAGAGATCCATGATGGTGAGGCGGAAACCGCCAAGAGTGGCGTCGCTGTGGCCACAGCGATGTCGACGGCATTGGCCTGTTGCGGCGCGGACGGAACCGGCGGGCTAGCGGGAGTCTGCGGAGAGGTGGGCGCAGGTGCGCTTCCGCCGGTCGGAGGCTGGTCTGCCGCCGGTGACGAATCGGTTTTCGCTGCCAAAGCCGCCGCCAATTGGCCTGTTTCCGCCGCCTGGTACTTCGCCTCTACTGTTATCTGCCAGGCCGGTCCGTGCCAGCCGCTATCCTGCAATGAGGGTTCCGTCAGTGGAGCCTGTCCCTGGCTGAAGGGTGACGCCTCTTTTATGGCTGGCTTGGCGGGCTGCCCCTGCCCCTTGCTAAACCTCGAAAATGACCGTATCCAATATGGCAACGCGGAAGTCGCCGGCACTGACGTCTGAATGGTCGCCGCCATGTCTCCGGCGCTGCTCCCCTGAAGCGTGGCAGGAGCCGGATGTAGAAGCGCGGGAGCTGCCGGCATTGCTGCAACCTGTCCATTAGCGGTCAGTGCGGAAGCAGCCGGCTGAATTGTCGTCACGGTTGACGCCAGGCCCGTGCCGCTTGCTGAGCTCTGCTGCCGAATTCCGACTTTCGCGTTGCGTTGCGATGCGACGGGAACTTGAGCGCCATTTGATGTTGTTGCCGCCGGAATAAGAGGCCCCGGCTCACTGAAACCGGCCGAGGATAGCGCTTGAGCGAATCCTGGCTTGGACATATTCCCGTCGTTCCTGGCGGGCGCGGCGGGAAACATGGCGGGAGCCGGGGGCGCCGTGAGCACCGCTGCCTGGGGAATCTTCACGGCCCCATAAAGGGCAGGTCACGTTCCACTGGTCGCAGGTCGTCTTTTCAAACGGATGGCTGGGGGCGGAAGCTGTTGGACTTTTGACTGTCAAACCAGTCAGTCAAACATTTGACGAGCTAAAGCTCCTCTTAGCGCCCATATCGGATGGAGTTACGCATCTTCTAATCTCTTTTCGCACGCCCGAAGGTTGGAGACTGGCGTGCTTTTGTCCCCATGCGTTGCTCCTATGGATTCGTTAACCATCGCCGCCGCCAGCGGGCTCCATTCCCGGATGGAGTCCCTGGACCTACTGGCCAACAACCTCGCTAACTCGGCCACCTCCGGCTATAAGCGTGATCAGGAATTTTACGGCGTCTTCACCTCCGATGACGCCGACAGCGGCAGCGATGCTCCCGCGACCACTTTGCCAACTGTCCAACGCCAATGGACAGACTTCTCGCCTGGAGTGATCCAGACCACCGGGAATCCCCTCGACGTCGCCATTTCCGGCAACGGCTTCTTTGCGGTGACCGGACCCAACGGACCTCTCTATACACGCAATGGCAGTCTCCAGGTGCTTCCGACGGGTAACCTAGCCACCTCGGGTGGCAATGCGCTGCAAAGCGTCAGCGGCGGCTCCATTCAGATAACCTCCAATAAGCCGATTGATATCTCGCCCGATGGAACCGTCCGGCAGGAGGGCCGGTCTTTGGGCCAGATCGCAGTGGTGAACTTCAAATCGACCGATTCCCTCAGGAAGGCCAACAACGCCTGTTTTCAGAATAGCGATACCAAGAACCCTCCCACGCCGGCGACCAACGTGGAAGTGCAACAGGGGAAACTCGAAGGTTCGAATGTGCCGGTGGCCGAAGCCGCCATGCGGTTGGTTGGCGTGATGCGGCAGTCTGAAATGCTGCAAAAGGCCATCGGCGTCAGCAACGACATGGACAACAAGACGATTCAAGAAGTCGCGCGGGTGGGCGCCTAGATGAACACCGCCTCCGCGAAAACGATAGGAACGGGACGAGGAGATTAAGATGATCCGTGCTTTGTTCAGCGCCGCGAGTGGAATGACTGCGCAACAGCTAAATGTAGACAATATCGCCAACAACCTGGCCAACGCCAACACCGCTGGCTACAAGGCCCGGCGCGCGCAGTTTCAGGACCTGTTGTACCAGAGCATTGTGCAGCCGGGCGCCTCCGCCGGCCAGCAGTCCACGGTGCCAACTGGGCTCCAACTGGGGCTCGGCACCCGCGCGGCTTCTAACGAGATCATCTTCACCCAGGGGAACTCCACGCAAACGGACAACCCCCTGGATATGGAGATCCAGGGCAACGGCTTTTTCCAGATCCTGCAGTCCAGCGGCGCTTTGGCCTACACGCGCGACGGGTCCTTTCAGCTCGACAAGAACGGAACCATCGTTACTGCCAACGGCGACCAACTGGATCCTCAGATCACGATTCCCGCCAACGCACAATCCGTGACGGTTGCGCCCGACGGCACCGTAAGCTACCTCTTGCCGGGCCAGACCAACGCCCAGAAAGCCGGCCAGATCCAACTCGCAATGTTCCAGAACCCCGCCGGCCTGAACAGCGTAGGCAAGAACCTGTATCAACCCACAGATGCTTCAGGAGACGTTACCATGGCCGTCCCCGGCGCGCAGGAAGGGACGGGAACCCTACTCCAGGGGTATACCGAACAGTCCAACGTCAGCATCGTGGAGGAGTTCATTAACCTGATCGTGGCGCAGCGCGCTTATGAAGCAAACTCAAAGGTCGTCAAGGCCGCCGACGACATGTATTCTCAGGTCAACAACATAAAGCAATGATCTTACGGATTGTCATAGCGGTTTGCTGGGCTGCGCGATTCGCTCCCGCGCTGGAACCGGCGTGCACGCCAGTGGAGGGTGACCGCATCTTAGGCCAACACCTCGCGGTCGCCCTCCCTGCGTTTCGTGCGCTGCCGCCCGGGACATTGTTGGGGATCACGCCTCCACCAGGAGAGAAACGTACGTTCCATGCTCCGGAGCTTGCGGCCATTGCGCGGCGGTACTCCGTTCAGCTTGATGCGCCGACGGAAGCCTGTTTCGAGTGGCCCATGGAAACGCTTGACCGTGATCGCGTTCTGACAGTCATGAGGGATTCGCTGCAAGTTCCCGATGCGCGTATCGAAGTCGCCGAAACGAGCGCTATTCCCATTCCTCGGGGCCGCCTCGAATTCCCGCGCGAGATGCTCGGTAAGCCGGCCCTTTCCTCGCAAAAAGACCCCGTCTTGTGGCGCGGCGAAGTGATCTACGGCGGCGATCACCGCTTCCCCGTGTGGGCCAAAGTGTGGGTGAAGGCGCCCTGCGAAAAACTCGTGGCCGCGGAAGCTGTGAAGCCCGGGCAGCCCATCGAGGCGCGCCAGGTGCGCGTCGAACATGACGAGTGCTTCCCAGCGATGCCGGTTGCTGGGGAAACGCCTTTATCGCCTCTGGGTCTCGTCTCCGCGCGGGCCATTGCGCCGGGGTCGGAAATCCGCCTTGCGCTTCTAGCGTCTCCCAACGACGTGAATCGCGGCGACGCTGTTCAAGTTGAGGTCCGCGGCGGCGCAGTCCGCCTCGCCTTTACCGCGAAGGCCGAAACAGGCGGCCGCAGCGGCGATTTCGTGGCTGTGCGAAATCCGTCCAGCAACAAGATCTTCCAGGCCCGCGTCGAAGGTAAGGACTCGGTTCTGGTTAAGACCGATTTCGCCGGCAGTAATCCTTAAACGGGTGACACTATGCGTTCGACAAGTTATGGATTAGCCGCCGTCTTGGCGCTTTCTGTCATCGCAAGTCAGGCCGCTCCGAAGATTAAGACTAAGAAGCCGCCCGAACCGAGCGCCCTGGACAAGTACTTGCAAGAAGCCCTCCAGCAGCAGGGGCCTCCGGTGCAGCCATCGCCGGGCTCGCTTTGGTCTCCGGCATCGCGCCTGACGGACGTCGGCAGCGATGTCCGAGCCGTACATATCGACGATTTGGTGACGATCGTGGTGAACGAGTCGGCTTCGGCGGTGGCCACGGGGGCCACCCAGACCTCACGTGCTTCGGCGGCTCAGTCTCAGGTCTCCGCTATCGCCGGCCCCAAGAGCCCCACCGGCGCCGCCCAGAACCTCTTGAACCTCGCCACAACCCAGTCGCTGAACGGCGCGGGAACCACTTCGCGCGGCGCCACCTTGAGCGCTACATTGAGTGCCCGCGTTACCCACGTTCTGCCGAATGGCTATCTGGTCTTGGAAGGGACCAAGGACCTTCAAGTCAATTCCGAGCACCAGGTTGTCACCGTCCGCGGCGTAGTTCGCCCGGCCGATCTGAGTACCGGGAACATAGTCGGCTCCAACCAGATTGCCCAGATGGAAATCAAGATCGACGGCAAGGGCGTAATCAACGACGCAGTCCGCCGGCCTAACATCCTGTACCGGATTCTCCTGGGTATCCTGCCGTTCTGAGAACTGCCATGAAACAACTGTGCGCCGCGCTATTGATGCTGCAATTCCTCTCCGGTTTCGGCGCCCGGGGCGCCACGCGTCTGAAAGAACTGGTCACCCTCGAGGGCGTGCGTGAGAACCAACTCATGGGCTATGGACTGGTGGTTGGTCTGGCGGGCACCGGCGATCGCCGTCAATCGGTCTTCTCCGCTCAGAGCTTGACCAATCTGCTGGAGCGCATGGGCCTCACCGTGGACCCCTCCACCATCCAGGTGAAGAACACCGCCGCGGTGATGATCACCGCCACGCTACCTCCTTACTCGCAAGCGGGATCTCGCATCGACGTCACCGTGTCGGCGATGGGCGACTGTCCTAGCCTGCAAGGCGGCGTCCTGCTCATGACTGGCCTGAAGGGGCCGGACGACCAGGTCTATGCGGTAGCCCAGGGCCCGCTCGTCTTGGGAGGGTTCGTGGCAGGAACCGGCGGCAATACCCAATCCCAGAATCACCCCACGGTGGGTCGCATCCCTAATGGCGCCATTGTGGAGCGTGGCGCGCCGACCGTCAATCTCACTTCCCATCTGCGTCTGCAACTGGACCGCGCCGATTTCGCCACCGCCGCGCGCGTTGCCGAAGCTCTGAACAAGCGCTTTGGTGAAGTGGCGCACGCCGAGAATGAAGCCCTGGTCGCCGTTACGCTCCCCGCCGAGTACGAGAAAAAGGTCACGGAGTTCGTGGCCGAGTTGGAACGCCTTACCGTCGACACGGATACGGAAGCCGTAATCGTGGTGAATGAACGCACCGGCACCATCGTGATGGGGAAGGACGTCCAGATCGCCCCGGTTGCCATTATGCAGGGCAATCTGAATGTCGAGGTCCAGACCACCACGAGTGTTTCCCAACCCGCTCCGCTCGGGGCCGGCACAACCCAGGTGGTGCAGCAGCCAAACGTTTCCGTGAAGCAGGAACAGTCTCGCAACCTGATGTTGAATCAAGGCGCCACGGTGGAGGAGTTGGTTCGCTCCCTTACTCAGATCGGCTCTAGTCCGCGCGACATCATCTCGATTCTGCAGAACCTCAAGAGCGCCGGCGCCTTGAATGCCGACCTCAGGGTTATCTAGGAGGACAACATGATTCACGCCATCGGATCTGGCCTCCCCGCGGTTCTCACCTCGGGCGTCACCGCCAAGGACGACCCCGCGAAGGTGAAAGACGCCGCCAGACAATTTGAAGCGCTGCTGATCGGGCAGATGATGAAATCCATGCACGACGCCGACGGCGGCTGGCTGGGAACCGGGGACGACGAGTCGGCCTCTTCGGCTATGGAGTACGGACAGGAGGTTTTCGCTCAATCCATGGCCAAAAACGGTGGACTGGGGCTGGCGGATGTGGTCGCCAAAGGTCTCCAGAAGCCTCCCGCGAGTTAACGAGGGCTCAAGCGCATGGTTGCGAAGCCTGTTCTGCGAACTTCCGGGCTAAGCGCTCCAGACATGCTCCAGGGTTTCGGTCATGTCCTGGGAATAGGCTGGCGCGGCCCGATGCGCCGCGGCATGTTGCATCGCGGTCCAGCCTTCGTCGAGCGTCTTGATCAGCGATTCCACTTCCGCCAGCGCTCCCTGCTCCCGCTTGACGTTTGCGTCGGTCAACCGTTTTCGCATGTATCGGTACAGCCTGGCAAGATTCCTGCTGATGGAACCGCCGGCGTCGTAATCAAGAGAGGTCTCCAGTTCCCCGATCGCCGCCAGCGCCTTGCATATCGCCTGCGAACGGCCGCGTACGTCGTTGGATGCCATGGCGGAGCGCGCCGATCCTACTTGCGTCAGTGCGTGCTCGTAGAGAATGTGGATCAGTTCCACAGAATCCGCCGCGAGTACTCGGCTTTCCAAATAAGTATCTTTCGGCATGTCGCTTACATGTCTCCTTCGCGGCCTTTTTCCAATTCGACCATCATTCGCACGACTGCCTCGGGAGGAAGTTCGTCGAGTATCTCACCGGTTGCCCGGTCCACTACGTCAACGGTGGGCCTTTGGCCCGCCGCTCTCTTCCGCAATCTTAGCTCGCGTCCCCGTTCGAGTGATTCCGACCGGTTCAGCCGGTGGATCGCAGCAACCACCTGGAGCGCGAGCCACGCCGATTCTTGTAAAGGGTTCGCAGCGGTTGCCGGAGCGTCCATGGATGACCGAGATGGCAGCCTTATTTCCATCGCCGAGGCGCCTTATGACCTTCACAATTCACATCGGCGCGAGGGGCCTCCATTTCTAGGGAGAATCTCATGAGGACATTGTTGGTAGGGGTGCTAAAAGTCGCCTTAGGCGTGATTTCCACGGCGGCCTTCCTGCCGGCCCAATCTCCAGGCGACGCGGGCGCTGCCACGAAGGAGTCCCTGGCGAAGCAGCACGCGTCGGCCTCGGCCGTTCAGGATTCCCTCACCAGGCAGCGCGCTTCGCTGGAGAAACAGACTGGCCGGTCCGGGCAAAACGGCTTTTTTGTTCTGCCTCGCCCTGCCGGGCTTGGGGCAACCCCGCCGCTGGCCGGCGCGGATTGCGAGCCACTGCCCGCATCCGAGGTCGACTCACTGGTGGAAAGAGCCGCCAATCAAGAGGGTTTGGACCAGGCCGTGGTGCGCGGCGTCATGCGGCAGGAGTCCGCCTTCCGCCCTTGCGTGGTTTCGCCGAAGGGAGCCATGGGGCTGATGCAACTCATGCCCTCCACTGCCAGCCAGTTGGGGGTCCTCAACCCGTTCGATGCCACCGCCAACGTCGATGCCGGAGCCAAGCTCCTTAAAGAGTTGCTGGTGCGTTACGGAGGCGACCTGTCGCTGACGCTCGGCGCTTACAACGCCGGCCCGTCCGAGGTGGACGCCGCCGCCGGCATCCCCGATATTCCCGAGACCCAGGACTACGTCAAGCGGATTCTCTCCTCGTTGAACCCGAAGCAATAGCCCCAGATTCCGCAGAAAAATCCCGGGGCGCTCCGATAAGTAGATCGTGAGCGCATTCTTCTGCAGGGCCGAGGAGATCCTTCGGATCGCTACCACTGAAAACAGCGATTTGGGCGATACGTTAGTCGTTCTGGACCGTCAGGGCGGTTTCCGAATGTTGGAACCCACGGGCTGGTCGCTCCCCGCCTTAGCTGTCGAGTTCGGCGCCGAGGCCGTGTACAAAGTGGAGCGACGGGGTCTTTCGGTGCGGGTCGAGGGGTGGGACGGATCGCAGCGCTGCCTTCTTCAAGGCCAGACTGGCCGCAACCGGGCGTACGGCCTGTTCGGCGCGCCGTTCGCCCCTCAGGCGACGATGCTCAACTCCGCCGTCCTCGTGATCGCCTGATCGAACGACCGCGCCCCAACCGTGCGGAATTCGTACTTGCTCGTGCGAACCACCGTCCCCTCGCTGTCACTCCTCAGCACCCGCCCCCAAATCCGCAACTCCAGGGGACAGACCTGTTGCAGCAGGAACGGCCACTCCACGCGAAGTTCCACCTCCACGTCTCTGGGAAGCGGATCGTCCGAAGCGAAGCGAATGCCTTTTCGGCCCAAGTCCATCGTTTGGCCACTGCCTAGACATACGGAGTCGCCGCGTTGATATAGGTACAGCATAGGCATTTCGAACGTGTAACGCTTGTCGGTTCGACGGTCGCCACGAATCAGGTCTACGCTGGCCACAAGCCTCTCTACATTCCAGGATCGGCCGATGCGCTGAGTTTCGATAGTACTGAAAGTACTTCGAAAACATCTTTTTGTCTCAGTACTTTTGGGGCAAATTGGCCCGGATTTCAAGCCGGTGTCGCGCGGCAGGAGGTGCGCTCACTGCGCGGCGTCAGCATTGGAGGGCCGCCAGCCTGGCGGTCACGTCAGCGCGCAAGTCTTCCTCCGGCGGAACCCCGTTGCGCCCTAGCCGCGGCTGAAGCGGAGATGTGGCGTCCGTATAGCAGGGCTGCTGCCGGCAGCGGACGGCTGGATATCCGATGATGTCGGCGATGCGGCAGGCAACCTTAACCAGTTGCAGAATCTCGGAATCAGCCGCACTCGGAACGTCATGGTGGCGCTTGCAGACTTCAGAAAAATCCTCCGGGAAGGCCCAGTTGCTCACCAGCCAGGAACCTGCGAGGGCGTGATCGATATGGAGCGCCTCCCGCTCGGCATGGAGAATGGCTTGCGTGTCCTCGTGTTGGCCGGCCAGCACTGGCGTCATTTCCTTCGGATAGGTCTTGAGCAATCCCAGCCGTCCGATATCGTGCATGATCCCGGCTGTGTAGGCGCGGTCGCTGGATATATCGAAGATTGCGGATAACTCATCGCATACCAGCGCGCAGGCCACGCTGTGCTGCCAGCACTGGTGGATCAGCGGGCTTGGTTTACCTAGAAAGCCCCGCATGGCCACCGTCATGGCCAGCGCCTTAATGCGGTCTAGTCCCAATAGGGCGATCGCGTGGCGCAGGGAGTGCATCCGTGACGGGAATCCGAACAGGGACGAGTTGGCTAGGAAGAGGATGTCGGCAGCGAGGGCCGGGTCGGCTCCGATCACCCTCGATAGCTGACTCATGTCAACATCAGGGTCCGCGGTCAAGATCAGTATCTGCGATGCAATCGCATTAAGAGGAGGAAGATTGCACAGTTTGACGGGTATGATGACTTCATCGGTCTTGAAGTCGATCTCCGGGGTGGTCTCCTGGCGCTGGACCGTCGGCGGCAACTTTGTGCCCACGATCGTGGTTCGCATGTGTAAGCAATATCGGCAACGGCAAGCCGTTCTTCGATGCTCACTTTGGTTAATCGATCCGTAGTCGTTTCCTGCGGCCAGGAGCTTCATGCCCCGACATTAACGCATGGCCTATTCCCAATCCTCCCAACAAAGACCTCTGTCGCCCCTCGGCCCGCAATGCCGGCGATGACTCCACGGTTTTACAGCCGTCCCCCAAAGTGAGAGCAGTGATATTCTTATTCTAATTCCAACTCTATTCCGTCGATATAGAGATCAGGCGGAAGGCCGCCGCTCGAATCCCGCCAAGGACGTCGACAGACTGGCTTCCAGGCTGGCTAATGTCTAAGAGGAGACACTGCCCAGCAGAGCGCCTCGGAGCTTCTGGGTAAAGGATCCGACTAACTATGTCCGCTGTTTTAGAAAACGCAGTGAGAGCCGAAGACCGCGAGGAAAACGGATGGGTGAACCGCCTGTCTAGCCCCGCAGGTTACACCCCCGAGTTCCAGGATCTGAAATTCACTCTCCATCGCAAACTGCTCGACCGGATCAATCTGGAGTCGCTGTCCTCCATGGCCGGTGAGCGCGTGCGCGCCGAAATCCGCGCCGCCGTCGTCAAGCTCGTCGAAGAGGAGAAAACCCCTCTCAGCTTAGTTGAAAAGGACCGCGTGACCGAGGAGGTCCTCGACGAAACCTTCGGTCTCGGCCCCCTCGAGCCGCTCCTCCAGGACCATACCATCAGCGACATCCTGGTGGCCAACCCCCATTTGGTCTTCGTGGAGCGCGGCGGAAAGCTCTACCGCACTCCCGTCGAGTTCAAGGACGACGCCCACCTGCTGCGTATCATCGAAAAGATCGTCTCGCGCGTGGGACGCCGGGTGGACGAATCCTCGCCCCTGGTGGATGCCCGCCTCCCGGACGGTTCGCGCGTCA
>Ga0182030_10017141_pt1 | contig 14008 bp, 9 predicted proteins | sample 812S3MmetaG_FD_121299 | JGI IMG/M metagenome (GOLD analysis project Ga0182030, IMG submission 121299) | Permafrost microbial communities from Stordalen Mire, Sweden - 812S3M metaG (Illumina Assembly) | ecosystem: Environmental > Terrestrial > Soil > Wetlands > Permafrost | place: Sweden...
CCATCCTCGCCTCTGCACCCACCACGTAATCGCAATCGGCTCTGGCTCGCTCTCTCGGTCGCCGCACATCGTCGTAAGATGGGTCGTAAGATGGTTCCATCGCAGGCCACACCATCGATGCAGCCACAAATTCCGGTCTCGCGCCTGGTTCACCAATGAACGAAGAAGAGCTCGCACAACCATCGGCCGATGGCCCCAAGACCACCGCGTATTCACAACAGAGAATCGCCGGCCTCGACACCCTGCGCAGCCTCGCCATTGTCTCTGTTGTCTGCTACCACGCCTTTGTCTTCCACGGCCTGGGCGCGATGCCCGCGTGGCTTGAGGCCGTCTTCATGCAGGGGTGGATGGGCGTCGATCTCTTCTTTGTGCTGAGCGGTTTCCTGATCGGCACGCAATTCCTGCGGCCGTATCTCGCCGGCCAGCGCCCCTCGCTGTGGCACTTCTATCGGGATCGCATCTTTCGGATTCTGCCGGCTTACTTCGCCGTCCTCGCCTTGTATCTATTCGTCCCGCTCTGGCGCGAATTCCCGCAGATGGCGCCGGCCTGGACGTTCCTGACGATGTGCGAAAACATCGTTCCCGAAAAAGCTATGACCGGCTCTTTCTCTCATGCATGGTCGTTGTGCGTGGAGATGCACTTCTATCTTTGCTTTCCCATCGTGGTACTGCTGGCAATGCGCAAGCCGTCGCTGCGGAAAGCGGTTCTGCCGATAGCGGCGCTGCTCGTCTTCGGCATGTCGATCCGCGCTTTTTTCCTGTTTCATTCCGTGCTGCCGCTGCTGCGTTCGCACCAATCGTACGGGCTGGCTTATATGGCGTACATCTACTACCCCACCTACAGCCACTTTGAGGGATTGGTCGCCGGCGTTGTGCTGGCTCTGCTGCTCAGCTTCCGGCCGCGTGTGTGGAACGAGCTGACCCTGCGAGGAACCCGTTGTCTGCTGGCAGGTGTGGCGCTGGTTGGCATCTCGGCGTGGCTCTATACGGACCGCTGGACGCCAGCCACTGCAGGGGCGGCCGCCGGAGTCATTATCGGGCCGCTCACGCTCTCGCTTGGATTGGGGTTGCTGGTGCTGGCTTCGCTCGCGCACACCGGCGTGGCGACATGGCTCAAAATTCCGGGGACCAGGGCGGTCGCCGTACTGGCCTATACGTTGTATCTAACCCACAAGGAGCTGCTGCACCTGGTCGACCGTGCGTTTCCGGCACTTTTCCTGTGGAATCGATTCGCATGGATGGCAGCGTATGCGCTTTGCTGCACCGCCTGCTCTACCGCGCTCTACTGGAGTGTGGAGAGACCGTTTCTCAGGCTCCGATCACGCTTCCGGCGCGCAGCCTGAAACCGTGCCAGGCCGTTCCCTGTTCCTTACTCCCCGATCCCTGCCGCTCCTACCTCTTCCATCCGCGCCCACAGCTCTTTGAGGCCGTAGCTGGTCTTGGCGGAGACGGCTAGAATCTTCTCCACGCCAAGGCCTTTCTTGAGCGCGGCCAGGTTGCGGGTGCGCTCGTTGCCGCTCAGGCGGTCCGCCTTGGTGGCCACCACCACAAACGCGCGGCCGGCATTGCGCAAGAACTCGATCAGTTGCAGGTCGCTCTCCTGCGGGGCAATGTTTGAGTCCACCAGGCAGATGCAGAGCTTCAGCTCTTCGCGTTCCAGCATGTAGGGCTCAATAAACTTGGGCCATTCGGCGGAAATCGACTTGGAAATCTTGGCAAAGCCGTAGCCCGGCAGATCGGCAAGAATCATGCGCGCGGTGCGCCGCTCATCCAGCACCAGGAAGAAGTTGATGGCCCGCGTGCGGCCCGGCGTGGACGACACCTTGGCCGCCTTTTCGCCAACCAGCGCATTCAGCAGGCTCGATTTGCCCACATTCGAGCGGCCCAGAAAGGCGATCTCCGGCTGCCGTAACGTGGGAAACTGGCTTTCGGCCATTGCCGAGAGAAGAAACTGTGTGGTGTAGCGCATGGGGTTGGCCGCGAGCCGGGCTCCTACAGCCGGGCTCGTACCTCTCAAGGATACAGGAGCGGCCTTGCTCGCCCGCTGCGTAGCGCGGATTGCTTCGGCAAATCAGCACCAATAACGTCCGGGTGCCCCACCCTCGCCGCGTACTTGTTTTTGCGGCAAGGGCGGGGTAGCAAGAAACCCTTCTGCCACAATAGGAGAACTGCACTATTGATCCGGCAAGAAAACAGTGACATCGTATTCCCACCCATTTCCGCAAAAAACGCGGAAATGGATGGGGCACCCTGACAGTATTTAATTGCCGGATCTATAAGTAACTTGCCCATTGTGGCTGTAATCTGTTGCCAAGGACACATCAGGAAGGAAACCCCATGTCTGGGAACCATCGTTTTTCCATCCGGCGTCGCGACTTGTTGAAGGCCGCCGGACTGGCCGCACCCGCTGCGGCGTTGGAGTCGTTGTTGCCTGAATCCATGCTGGCGCAGACCGGAGCTCCAGCCGGCGCGCCCGATGCCTACGCCAAAGCCAAACCCGACCTGGCCGGCCCAGTTGCCCCTACCTGGACCAGCCTCCGCGACTTCTATAAGGTGCCCAGCTGGTTCAACAAGGCCAAGATCGGCATCTTCATCCACTGGGGCCTTTACGCCATCCCCGCCCACAAAAACGAGTGGTACCCAAAGTGGATGTACACCACCGACGTTGAATGGCACACCCAGCACTACGGCCCGCCCGACAAGTTCGGTTACAAAGACTTCATCCCGCTCTTCAAGCCTGATAAATTCGACGCCGCCGACTGGGTGCAGCTCTTCCAGAAATCAGGTGCGCGCTACATGTGCCCGGTGGCCGAGCATCACGACGGCTTTGCCATGTGGGATTCCGACATCACTCCCTGGTGCGCCGGCAAAATGGGTCCCAAGCGCGACTTCATCGGCGAGCTCGAAAAGGCTGCCCGCAAGCAAAATATGGTCTGGGGCTGCTCCACCCATCGCATGGAGCACCACACCTTCATGTATCCAGCTAAGGGCGTGCCCAACGACCAGTTCGACCCGAAGTACGCCGGCTTCTACGGCCCTCCCATCGAAGACGTCAACATGAACGGACCCAATGCCAGCCCCGCCTTCCAGGAAGACTGGCTGGCCCGCATCCAGGAGCTCACCGACAAGTACCACCCCGAAATTCTCTACATGGACAACGGCGTCAACCCGCGCGAATACGACGCCATCAAGCTGCGTGCCGCCGCCTATCTGTTCAACCGCGCCCACGAGCGCGGCTACGAGACCACTATGTGCACCAAGCAGTGGGCCTACCTGTTCGGCGCAGTGCTCACGGCTGAAAGCATGGGCGGCTCGCCGGAGTGGATCTACCCCGGCGCATGGCAGTGCGATACCTCGATTGGAAGTTCATGGGGCTACATCAAAGGCCTGCGCGTGCTTGACGGCGCAACGCTGGTCCGCCAGCTCATCGTCATCGCCAGCAACGGCGGCAACTACATGCTCAACGTCGCGCCCATGGCAGACGGCTCCATCCCAGACGATCAGCGCACCTCACTGCTGGCCATGGGCGAGTGGCTGCGCCGCAACGGCGAAGCCGTCTACGATTCGCACCCGTGGATGAAGCCCGGCGAAGGCCCCGGCGTGCCCGATGAAGCTCCGCAAACCTGGCGCGGCTGGCCGACGGCCATGGGCTTGCCCGGCGGCGTACTGAAGAAGTTTCCGCCGCCGCCCACTGCTACTGACTTCCGCTTCACCATCAACCGCAGCGCCCTCTACGCAACAGCTCTGCTGCCGCCGGAGAACGCCAAAGCCGGCTTTGAAGTGAAGCTCGCCACCTTCCGCAAAGGCCATGCTCGCATTGAGCGCGTTACGCTGCTGGACGGAGCAAAGCCGGTCGCCTTCCAGCAGACAGAGGATGCGCTTGTCTGCCAGGTTCCCGCGCTTGACCCAGCCGTAGCCATGCTGCCCTACACACTCAAAATCGAAGGCTCCATGTCCGGCTTCAGCGCCTATTGATCCGGCCTGCCATTCCTGGCCCCGCGATGAGACTCCACCTTGCCCCGTCCTTGTGCAGTCTCATCGCACAGGGGCGGGATCGCATCACAGCTGGTCGCGGTTCGTACTCTCCCACCCTTTCCGTAGAAAAAAGCGGAAAGGATGGGGCACGGAAGTCTACAGCGAAAGCGAAAACGATTGCTTTCAGGCCTCAGCCCCCTCGGGAACCAGCAGCATCAGCGCGTCGGGCACCATCTCCATGCGCACCGGCAGGCCGCCCAGCGGTTCCCCGTCGGCCTCTGCGCGCAGTTGCTCCCGCGACCCGTTGCGCGGCGTGCACTCCACCACATCGGCCTCCACCAACTCCACCGCCTGGTCGAAAGAATGCCGCCCCAGCGCCGCTCCTGCCACAAACCGCAGATAGTGCCAGCGGCTCTGTGTGGTAAAGGCCAGCAGATGCAGTTTTGGGCTGCGCAGGCTGGCTCCCGGCGCAAGCGAGCCCACCGCCCCGCCAAACGAGCGCACGCGTACCGCCAGCAGTTGCGACACAGCGCGCCTGTGGCTCTCGCCATCCGCCTCAAAACGCGCCTCGAAGAGCGGAAAATTCCCGCCCGCCCAAATGCGGAAACCATCGATGATGTAAAGCACGTAGCCCAGCCGCCGTTTGAGTCCCACGTCCATCTCAGCCATCAGCCGCGCATCCGGGCCCACGCCCGCCGCCACCAGAAAGTAGCGTTCGCGCGGCTCTCCTCGACGATTGATGTAGCGGATGCGCCCCACCGGTACCCGTACCGCTTCGGCCGTCAGCAACTTGCGCGCGGCGCGCTCCGGGTCGCCCGCCAAACCAAGGCTGGCCGCCAGCGCATTGGCCGTGCCGAAGGGCACCACGCCCAGTGCCGTAGCCGTGCCGGCCAGCCCTTGCAGCGCTTGGTGCACGGTGCCGTCGCCGCCGCAGACCACCACCGCGTCGCAGCCCGCATTTGAGGCCTTGCGCGCCAGCACGGCGGCAGAGCCCGGCCCGTCGGTCTCCTCGGCTGCAACCTCCACGCCGCCCGCGCGCAACGTCGCCACCACGGCCGCAATCGCCGCCCGGCGCTGGGCAGAGTGCTGTCCGGAGATCGGATTGTACAGAACCGCCGCTCGGCGCATCCCCTGGGCTCGCAGGAAAACTGAATTTACCCCGGCTCAAAACAAGTCGCGGGACAAGCCCCGCCGGAAGATGCCACTATCTTCGCAGGTTTTCAAGCCCGCTTCTGTGCTGCGATCCACCGCGTATCCAGCCCGTTACCCAAAAAGAACCCGCGCCATAGAGCAGTTTTCCAGTTTCGTCCGCATTTCTTCACAGCCGGGGTCAACCCCCACTTGGCCTAAACTTTCCCTTATGGCCGCTGTTCCCAACCTCAGTCTCGATATGGGCTTGCCAGCCAACGTGGATGCCGAGCGCACCATTCTCGGCGCCATCCTGCTGGACAACGCCGCCCACTCCGAGGCGGCCGAAAAGCTCATCCCGGACGACTTCTCCCTCGATTCGCACCGCCGCATCTTCCAGCGCATGAGCGAGCTCATGGACTCGCAGCGCGCCGTTGACATCGTCACCCTCGCGCACGAGCTGCAGCGCTTCAAGGAGATCGAGTCGGTCGGTGGCGTCGCTTACCTGGCCTCGCTCACTGAGGGCCTGCCGCGCCGGCCGGTCATTGAAGAGTACATCCGCATCGTCAAGGAAAAGAGCCTCTACCGCAGGCTCATGGCCATCTGCTCCATGGCCATCGCCCGCGCCGCTGACCAGAGCGATGCGGCCCTCGACGTGGTGGGCGAGGCCGAGCGCCAACTGCTTGAAGCCACGCAGAGCTCCATCACCTACGGCCTGCAGCCGCTTGACCAGATCGTCGCCGGCTCCTTCGGCTCCATTGACAAGCTCTACGAGCAGAGCCGCGAAGTTACCGGCCTGGCCACTGACTTTACTGAGTTGGACCGCATGACCAGCGGCTTCCAGAAGGGCGAGCTGATCATCATCGCCGCCCGCCCCTCCATGGGCAAAACCGCCTTCGCCATCAACATCGCGCAGAATGCCGCCATCAATCACGAAGCGGTGGTGGCTGTCTTCTCGCTTGAAATGAGCAAGGAATCGCTGCTGCGACGCATGTTGGCCTCGCAGGCGTGGGTGGATCAGCGCAAGCTGCAAACCGGCTTCCTGGGCCGCGAAGACCACGACAAGCTGCAAACCGCGCTCGGCCAGTTGGTGGAGTCGCGCATGTTCATTGACGACTCAGCCGGCATCTCGCTCACCGAGATGCGCGCCAAGGCCCGGCGTCTCAAGCAGACCGGCGGCAAGCTCGACCTCATCGTCGTCGACTACCTGCAGTTGATGACCGCTACCCAGTCGGGCTCCAGCAAGAAGGGTTACGAGAACCGCACCCAGGAAGTCTCTGCCATCTCGCGCGGACTCAAAGCCCTGGCCAAGGAGCTTGAAGTGCCCGTCGTAGCGCTCTCTCAGCTCTCCCGTTCCAGCGAACGGCGCGGCGACGACAAGCGTCCACTGCTCAGCGATCTGCGCGAATCCGGCTCCATCGAGCAGGACGCCGACGTGGTCATGTTCATCCATCGCGAGTCCTATTACGAGCGCGACAAAGAGAGCATGTCCGAGGCCGACCGCGCCAAGAGCGAAATCATCATCGCCAAGCAGCGTAACGGCCCCACTGACACCGTGCAACTGAACTTCATCTCCCGCTTCACCCGCTTCGATAACCCCGACACCACGCACGTGGAGTAGTGCTCGCGGGCGATTCAATTTCACGCCGTATCGCAATTGTTTTCTCGAAAAAAGCCGGCTGCATTTCCCTCGCGTGGCCAGGAGAATGGGAAAATCAAGATTGTTGGTCTCAAGTCCGGAATCTTGCAGGAGCGGCATCTCGGCACGGTTGCGATTGCCGCCTCTGACATAAATTGAGAGGAAGACAATGCCTAAGAAGCCCGCCAAGAAATCCATCTCGAAGAAGAAAGTTCCTGCTCCCATTGAGCCGCCCGCTAATGTCGAAGACGCGCTTCGCCAGTTGGTGCAGTTGATGTCTGGCGGGGCGCCGGTCATGGAAAGCGACATGAAGGCGCTCATGACTTCGCTGCAAAGAGAGTCGAGTACCGACGGATTGGACGATGCGCAGTTGGAAGCCCGCGCCGATGCACAAGACTTGGCTTTCGAGGCCATGGAGACCGAAAGCAAACCGAAGGCTCGCAAGCTGGCTCAACGCGCCCTTCGCCTGGACCCGGACTGTGTGGACGCGCTGATGGTGCTCACGGATCTGGATGCGCCAACGATGACAGAGGTCATCGTTGGATACACGAAGGCCGTTGAAGCCGGTGAGCGTGCGTTGGGCGAGAAGTTTATTCGCGAAAACAAGGGAGACTTCTGGCTGCTGATCGATACGCGGCCTTACATGCGCGCATTGGAACAGTTAGCCAGTGTCTACTTTGCCAAAGGGATGAACCTGGATGCCATCCGCATCTACGAGAAGATGCTGGAGCTAAACCCCAACGATAATCAGGGTGTGCGTGATCCGCTGTTGGGCGTCTATCTGTGCACGGGAGATCTTCAAGGCGCAGGCCGGCTGCTGAAGCAATACAAGGACGACGCCATGGCCAACTTCGCCTGGGGCCGCGTGCTGGAACGCTTCCTGGCCGGAGACCCCGGCGGAGCTGCCATCGCGCTCGAAAAGGCAAGGCGAGCCAACCAATTTGTCGAGCTCTATCTCACTGCCGAGAAGCCCATTCCGCGCAGTAAGCCGGAGATGTACTCCCCCGGAAGCGAAGAAGAGGCGCTCTTGTGCATAGACAACGTGGGGCGCGCCTGGGCGTTGAACAAGGAAGCAGTCTTCTGGTTGCTGGACCAACGCGCGGCCGTGAAGGCAAAAACACCCCCCAGCAAAGCTGCTCTGAAGAAATTTCCCATCAAGGGGAAAAAGGTTCAATGACCTTGTGTGCGCCTGTCTGTTGTGGCGCAGCGTACAGCTCCCTTTTGCGCTGGCAATAAAAAATGGCTTCTCGCACGGGAAGCCATTCAATGTCCCGGATTCTTCATCCAACAGAAACTCTCTGGCTGCACTGCCTTCAGGAGAACATAGATGCACTGTGTACACCCATGTTCTCCTGTTCCCTGCTTTTCCAGAGACCAGGAGTGCTTGCTAGTACGCCCTCTTGCCGTCCCCTGTTTCTCCCTCCGGTGTCGGCGGGGCAGACGGTTTCTCGGGCAACTCCAACGCTGGGTTCAGGTTCTTTGCCGCACGCTCCGTCACGCTGCGGATGGTCCATAGGTCCGTCGTCAAATCCGGCGACAGGATGTAGTCGTACGGCATTGTGCCGTACCCCTGTTGCCCCCACTGCGTGCCCCACGAGTTCCGCACAAGAAACGTCCGGTTCGCATTGTTGTAGCCGACGATCACCATGCAGTGGCCGCCATCCGATTGCTCCGTTGGTCCCGGCATTGGAATCACACCGTCGTCCCATGTGTGGTCCAGCGACGGATAACACGTAAATCGGAAGACAATTGGAAAGCCCTCCACGAGACACGCCTGCAGCAGCGACAGCGTCTGCCCCACGCGGCTATACACCGTGACAAGATCGAGCTTCGCGGCTGCGTAGGCATCCGGATGAGGCTGCGTGAACACAGCGGTCTCGTCATACGGCCACACGTCTTCCGGGGGAGCTCCCAGCCGCGCCACGGTCTTGATTCCGTTGCGAATCATCGCGCCGGCATCCTGCTTGATCGTGTCTTCCAGCACGCGCTCGTTGTAATAAATGAACAACCGCGACGGCACAAAACTCTCTTTACCCGTTTGCATCTGGTTGTAGTGAATCGCCGCGCCAATCCCGTTCGCGGTGCAACTCTCCAGGTCCTGCTGGTCGTATACCGGCGGGCAAAATGGGCGAAGGTCTACAGCCTCCGGCAAACTTGCCGTGTCCACCGCGGGTACATAGTGCAGGTCGCGCGCATCCGGGACGTCCGGCATGCACCCGCGACGCCCGCGCCCTTCCGGCTTGCCTGTCCCAGGGGCCTTTCCGGCGACATCATTGCTCGTCGGTACAGTTCCACCTCCTCCGGTCGATGCTGCGGCCGCACCAGACACCGTCCCGCTGCTGCCCGGCTGATCCACGCTGCCAGCCGCAGGGCTTGCGCTTGACGAGCCTGAGTTCTCATTCAACGATCCACCCTGCGCCAAACCACCCACCGCCCCGTCTAAAGCCATCATTCCTACTTTCTGCGACACGCCCGCGCGCCGCCCTGCTCCGAGTATCCCCGAAATCATAGAAAGCGGGTAAGCAATTTCTAGCTCTCCCCAAAAGACACGGGCGCCCAGGTATCGATTTTGAAACATGGGATAGAGCGGATACTGAGCAGCCGGAGCCACGCCAGCCCCGGCAACCGAGCCCGCGCACCCCAATAAAAATGGCTTCCCGCGTGGGAAGCCATTCAATGTCCCGGATTCTTCATCCAACAGAAAACTCTGGAGCCGAAAGTCGGACTCGAACCGACGACCTGCTGATTACGAATCAGCTGCTCTACCAACTGAGCTACTTCGGCCTGCTCTACGATTGTATCGTCCCACCCGATTTCGGTAAAGCACGCCGGGCGGAAAACCGCTCCCCCAGACAACCGATCCCGTTCGCCCGCCGCCCCGTTCACCCGCCACGGCAGCCCCACCGGGTGAGCCGCTATACTGCTGCCCATGCAGATAGATCCATCCAACGAATTCGAACGGCTCCGCGAACACTACCAGCAGATGTACGATGGCGAACTTCTGGCCCTGGCCGAAGATGCCGGCGGGCTCACCGAGACAGCCCAGCAGGTGCTGGCTCAGGAGCTGAAAAACCGCAGCCTCGCCGTCGAGAAACCGGCCCCCAGCGCTCCACGCACGCGGCGTCCGCTAGACCCTGCCGCAGCCGAAGCCTTTGACACCAACGCGCTGGCCAGCATGGGCGACGTTCCCCTCAGCTCTGGCCACCCCTACCGCTTTGCCCCGGTCACCGATGCCGATGACCAAGCCGAGGCAGATCCCGGCCACGAGTACACCTGGAAGACCCTGCTCTGCGAGTGCGAAGACGTGGACCAGGCAACGCTGCTGAGGGCCGCCTTGGCCCGCGCCGGCTTTGAAAGCTGGATTGAAGGCAGCCGCTTTGGCGGCGCACCACTGCGCTACCCGCGCCTGATGGTGGCAGCCGACGAGTTGGACGAAGCCCGCCAGGTGGCCGAGCAGCCCATCCCGCAAGACATCCTCGAAGAGCTCGCCCAGGAAACGCCGGAGTACGCTCTGCCCACCTGCCCTGCCTGCCACGCTGCTGACCCCGTCCTCGAAGACGTGGAGCCCACCAACCAGTGGCTCTGCGAGAGCTGCGGGCACCGATGGAGCGATCCATCCGAAGACGACGAGCAAGCCCCCCGTTAAAAACTCCCTCAGAAACGGAGAGAGCCGCCCGGCAACAGGGCGACTCTCTCCTTAGGGAGAATAGTTCCAACGGAGGCAAAACCATCAGAACTTTCTGGCTGCATAGTAGGAGCGGTGGAAGAGCGTGTCAAGGAGAAATCTTTGGCGAAATAAGTTGTTTATATCCAACAACTTGCAAAACGATTTCATCTTGAGGGAGATTGTGGATATTCGCCCTCTATTTGCCTTTTTGAATCCGTGAATTGCCCTGATTTTATAGGGTTTCTTCGGGTTTATGTCCAGTTTTCCACAGGACAAAAAGGGTCTGTTAACCCTTCGGATGCGGCTTGTCAACCTCTACCGCTGGGCCGGGGTCCACTGGCAGCGTCTCACGCAGGTTGATGCTGATGAAATCCTCGTCGTACATGGACGAGGCCGGCTTGCCACGCGCGATGCGGTAAAGCGCCCGCCCTCCGCCCAGGAAGAATCCAAGCAGCAGGGCCGCACTGCCGCCCACGATCACAATCCCCGCAATGCCCATCAGCAGCTTGGCGGTCTTTGCCACCTCGGTCTCGCCGCCCACAGCCGGCAATGACGTAAAGTCCGCCGCGTAGTGCACCATCTCGATCAGCTTGTGGCTCTCCTCGGGAATGGCATCGCCGCTGACCACGATCACCAGCGGACCGCTGCGCCGTACCTCCAGCGAGGCCAGGTCAGAGTCTTTCAGCGGTTGCGGCCAGGCTGGTTGCGCCTTGCTGCCCGCCTGTACGTAAGCGCGGATGCGCGGCTCCTGCGCCTCGGCCATCTGCGGCGTCGGGTAGTCGATGATGGTGAGCGTGGCCGGGCCGGAGACGAGCGTATAGTTGGCCGTCACCGCCTCTGCGCCCTTGTCAAAGCCCACCAGCTCGGCCGGCAGAACGCCGCCAGCTCCTGCATATCCTGCCGGACCCTCGGCATAGTGCGTGGTCTGGCCGTCGAGTTTGCTCTGCGGAAGGTTGGCCAGAATCGGCGGCAGCACGGCGCGATTGCCGCCCGGCGTGGGAATCTGGCTGGCCAGTTCGCGCAGCTCTGAGGCTGACATGGGCTCAATATGCGAGAAGGTGGCGTCCACTACCGTCGAGCCTTTCCAGAACAGCACCCGGTTGTGGAACGAGGCCGCGCCGGAGCCAATCTCCTCCTTCGGCCAGTTGTTCTGCCGAATGTAGGAGTAGGCTCCGTAAGCGCCGCTGGCGTCCTGGAAGCGCAGCGCGCGCACCGTCAGCGTCTCGCCATCGCGCTTGTAAGCAGTCGTCGCCCCGCCGGTAAAGGTAAATTCTTTCAGCGCGGCCGCGTTGGAAACGTCAACCTGGGTAGCGTCGCCAAGCGCCTTGGGAGCGCCGTCACTCGCCCAGCCCGCAAAGGCCTCGGGCAGCAGCGCCTTGGGCCCGGGAAGCAGTGACACCGGTACGGCGCCCTTGTTGTTCGCCGCCGCCTGCGCCGGTTTGGCCGCCTGTGCCTGTGCCACGGCTACTGCACCACTTGCCGCCAACACGGCCATCCCCGCCAAAACTGCCATCCAACGCATCGTTACACTCCGTTTCAAAAAAAGCTCCAGTCTTCAGGGTACACGCTGGCCAAGGCGCAGCTGCACCGTCCTGAAGGCACTCTCTATTTGGACACTGAAGGAGCCGGAAAGGTTCCCGAGGGCTGCGGGAGGACTTTACAGATGGATGTATTGATCCGCCCCTCAAAATAGAAGCCCCGTGCCCCATCCATTTCGCAGCTTTATCGCGAAATGGGTGGGAAGCCTACGCCCTGCTTAAGAACCGGATCAATAGCGCGGCACGTGCCAAAAAGGCCGCCCCTCAGGAGCGGCCTCTAGCATGGTGTCACAGAAGTTCATGGCATAAGCCGCAAAGAACAACCGCAGATCCTTCGACTCACCACCCCCCCCAGACTCTGCCCCAAAGAGCCAAAATCGCTCTTTGGGGACCCCGGAGTGCGCCTGGGGCCCCGTTCGCTCAAGGATGACAACTATCCCTTTTGTTTTGAACTTCAGGAGCGGCCTCTAGCATCGTTCGCATTCCAGCAAGGACTACCCGAGCAACTCGCCCACCAGCCCCGGAGCTGCGGCCAAAGCCGCATCGATCTGCGCCTGGTCCTTGCCGCCGGCCTCGGCGATCTCTGGCTTGCCGCCGCCAGACCCACCGACAAGCTTGGCCACTGCGCCCACCAGCTTGCCCGCCTGGATACGCTTCGTCAGCCCCGGCGTCACGCCGGCGATGATGGCTACCTTGCCCTCCGGCTGTGCTGAAGCCACCAGCACCACGCCCTCGCCCAGCTTGCCCTTCAGGTTATCCACCAGCGTGCGCAGTTGCCCGCGCTCGAGCGAATCGGCGCGCAGGGTGACGAGCTTCACGCCCTTCACCTCCACGGCCTTTGAGAGCGCCTCGTCCAGCCCGCCGGAGGCTGACTTCATGCGCAGCTCATCCAACTCGCGCCGGAGCCGCTTCATCTCGTCTTCCTGCGCAGCCATCCTGGCCTGGAAGGCTTCCAGCAGATTCTCGGTCGAAGGCACTAGCTGCCCAGCATAGCGAGCCAGTGAATAATCCTCGCGGAAGGTCGCCAGCGAACCCAGCCCGGAGATAGCCTCCAGCCTGCGCACGCCCGACGACACCGAGCTCTCGCCCACAATCTTGATCAGCCCGATCTCGCCCGTAGCCTGCGTGTGCGTACCGCCGCACAGCTCAGTCGAGAAGCCGTCCATCACCTTCACCACGCGCACCTTGTCGCCGTACTTTTCGCCGAACAGCGCCATGGCGTGGTACTCGTTCACGGCTTCGTCGATGGGCACATCCTCAAAGGTGGTTACCGGCGCGTTGGCCAGAACCTCGCGGTTCACAATGGTCTCAATCTGTTCCAACTCCTCGTCGGCCACCTGCGTAAAGTGTGAGAAGTCGAAGCGCAGCCGGTCCGGATGCACGGCCGATCCGGCCTGCTTTACATGCGTACCCAGAACCTGGCGCAGCGCCGCGTGCAGCAGATGCGTACCCGTATGGTTGCGCCGGATGGCATTGCGACGGTCCGCATCGACGACCGTGTTCACGCGGTCGCCCACGGCCAGATCCTGCTTGAGCAGCGCCTTGTGCGTCCGCACACCCTGCACCGGAGCCACGCAGCCGGTAATCTCAGCCACGGTAGAATTCCCATCCGTCGTCAGGAAAAGCCCTGTATCGCCCACCTGGCCGCCCGAGTCCGCGTAGAAGCTGGTGTGATCGAGGACCACTTCCACCGCTTCGCCCGCCTTGGCCGCCGGAATACCCACGCCGTCCTTCACAATGGCCAGCACCTTGGAGTCGTTAGCGAAGATCTGCTTGTAGCCCAGAAAATCCGTCTTCGGCAGATCGCGGAAGACCGGGCTGGCCGTCTTCTGGCTGCCGCCTTTCCAACTGGCGCGTGCGCGGGCCTGCTCTTCGGCGCGAGCTGCGTTGAATTCTTCCTGATCGAAAATGACTCCAGCATCACGGGTGGCATCGGCGATGAAATCTTCTGGCAGCCCAAAGGTCTCGTAGAGGTGGAAGGCAACGTCGCCTTTGAGAATAGGCCCCCTGATTATTTCTTCTAGTGCTCTTCTGTCAGGAGAATCGATCGAAATGGCCCTC
>Ga0182030_10017142_pt1 | contig 14008 bp, 12 predicted proteins | sample 812S3MmetaG_FD_121299 | JGI IMG/M metagenome (GOLD analysis project Ga0182030, IMG submission 121299) | Permafrost microbial communities from Stordalen Mire, Sweden - 812S3M metaG (Illumina Assembly) | ecosystem: Environmental > Terrestrial > Soil > Wetlands > Permafrost | place: Sweden...
ATGCTGCAGTCGTTTGGCGCCAACATCTGACCGGAGTTGTGATCGGCCGGACGCCCCTGTAACCCGGGACTCGCTGCACCCATGTAGAAATTCAGGCCCGCCTCGTGACAGACATTGCAGCTCGTGCCGACGCCGGCGTGCGTGGTCTGGGTCATGTTCATCGGTCCGAAGCCGCCCACCACGTAGTTGCCGGTGTGACAAGCGCTGCAGTCGATGCCTGTGAACGCCGGGATGTGCGGCGGCGTGAGTACCGCTGCCTTGATGGTCAGATCATTGTTGTAGAACGTCAGCTGCGCCAAACCGCCATGGCATTGCGCGCAACCGGTGGTAATTCCCGTGTGCAGTACCGCGGTGCTGGCGAAGGGCGCTTTGTAGTTCGCAGGCGCACCCAAATGGCACACGGTACACGCCTGCCCGCCCGGATTTGGCATGTGGCCTGCGGGGAGCGCCGTGCTGTTCCAATCCGTGGTCTCATGACATTGATTGCAGTCATTCGGCGCCACCATGTTGCCGGTGGTGTGATCGGCCGGCCGGCCCTGCAGCGCCGGTGTCGATGCGCCCAAGTAGAAGCTCAAGCCTGCTTCATGGCAGGTGTTGCAGGTGGTGGGCACGAAGGCGTGCTTCGCCGCGCTCATGTTGGTAGGCCCGAAGCCGCCCGCGACATAGTTGGCCGCGTGGCAGGAACTGCAGTCGGTGCCGACGAGAAACGGTATGTGCGAGGGCGTGAGTATCGCCGCCTTGGGATTGTCGTTGTTGTTATAGAACGTGAGCTGCACGCCGACGCCGCCATGGCACTGAGCGCAGTTGCCGCTGATGGCGGTGTGCAGCACCGCGATGCTTGCCAGCGTGTCATAGCTTGCGAGCGTGCTGCCGATGGCGGTGTGGCACACGCTGCAGGCTTGATTGCCGGGGTTCGGCATGTGGCCCGGCGGCATGATGTTGGATGACCAGTCGGTGGTCTGATGGCATGAGGAGCAATCGCCGGAGATCTGCTGCGCGTTGCCGCTCGCCAGATGATCCGCTGGGCGGCCCTGCAGCGCCGGCGTCGATGCGCCCATGTAGAAATTCAAGCCCGCTTCGTGGCAGGTGTCGCAGGAGGTCGGGACGAATGCATGCTTGGCCGCACTCATATTCGTGGGACCAAAGCCGCCGACAGCGTAGCTGCTCGATTGATGGCAGGCGCTGCAATCAGTGCCCGTGAGGTACGGGATATGAGCCGGCGTGAGCAAGGCATCCTTGGGAGTAAAGTTGTTGAACCAGGTGAGCGCGGTCACATTGTTGCCGTGGCACAAACCGCAATTGCCGCTCACGCCGGTGTGCAATGCCGGGTTGGCGGCGAGCGTTGCCGGCGTGTAGTCGCTCGGCGAGGTCGTGTGACATTGCAGGCAGCTTAAATTTCCCGGGTTCGGCATATGCCCCGCCGGCAGCACCGTGCTGATCCAATCGTTGGTCTCATGGCAGACTGAACAGTCGCTCGTGGCCATGCGCGGATCGGTGCTGCTGACGTGGTCCGCAGGTCGCAGCTGCAGCGGCGTACCGCCGCCCACGTAAAAAGCCTTGCCGGTGTCATGACAGGTATCGCAGGCCGAGGATACAAAAGCATGTTTGGCGGGACTCATTGTCGTGGCGGGACCGAATCCACCGGCGGTATAGGCCGCACCGTGGCAAGCGCTGCAATCGGTGCCTGCGAGTATTGGAATATGCGGCGGCGCCAGCGGTGTGAGCTTGGTGGGCGACACGCCGGAAATCGACATCGGGATGTAGGGCGCCGGAACGCCGGCGTAGGTTTGGCCGGCATGACACTCGAGACAATTGTTGACGTTCAAGCCGCTGTGCAGGGTTGCAATGCTGGCAGCCAGGAGCGTCCAGGTTTCCGCGGCCGGATTATTTCCATGGCAAATCCCGCAGTCGATCAGGGAGGGAATCGGCGGAACGTGATTGGCGGGCTGTCCGGAGACAAAGCCAGTGCTGATCTTGACGCTGCCGCTATGACAGGTCTGGCAAGTCGTGACAGTCATCTGCGTGTGATCGAAAGCCGATGGCGTCCAACTCGGTGTCGGCGTGCCGATGCCGGTGGTATGGCAGTTCTCGCAGAGAGTCGTGGTGGGCATGTGGTTGCCCTGCTTGCCGACTGCTTTCGTACCATTGTGGCAGCTCACGCAATTACTGGTGATGCCGGTATGGTCGAAGGTGGCGCCCAGCCAATTGTTCGTGAGATGGCAGTCACCGCACTCCAAATTGGTGACGATATGTCCCGCGGGTTTGCCTACGGCCTGCACGCCGTTATGGCAGATGATGCAAAATCCCGCGACCGCCAGCGGAATCTGCGAGTGATCAACGGTTTTCGGTGGGTTCCAACTCAACACCGTATGGCAGGCTTCGCATTCTTGGCTGGTGACCGGATGGGTCGGGCCCTCGCCTTGCGCAATCGATCCATTGTGGCAGCTGACGCAGCTTCCCATCACCTGCGCATGATCGAAGTGCACGCTGGGGCGAAAGCTCGAGGTGTCGTGGCACGCGGCGCAGTCGTTGGTACTCGGAATGTGCGTCGGCAACTTCGGCGTCGCATTGAAAGTCGAGCCGGTTATATGGCAAACGCCGCAATTGCGCGGGGTTCCCTTGAAGATTGCATTGATGTGGCAGGCTTCGCAAGCCAGATCCCGGTGAATGCCATCCAGTTCGAATCCCGTCGGCAAATGATCGAACGGCACCGTGACGGGCGGCGCGGCCGCCTCGAGCGGTCCGACCGCGCCGCCCGAAAGTCCTGCAAGCCAAAACAAGGCAAGCGCAAGATGCCGGGCTGTGCGCCGCAATCGCGGTCCAGGATGTTGACGAATGGGATTCATGAGTCATTGCATCCGTGCGTGTTTCCATGAATCCGTCGAGTGACAGCGGTCGCATTGCGGTCCGTATTCGCCGAGATGCCGATCATCTTGGCCGTGACAGCTTACGCAGACCGGCGAGGTTTTCGCGGTGCCCGGTGCCTCGCGATGACAGGCCGCGCACTGCAAATTGGCGTGGCCGCCGGTCAAGGGAAAATGGGTTTGCTGCGCGTGATCGAAGCTCCATTGCGGCCAACCGTTGGGCGAATGACAGGTCTCGCACTTCTTCCCCAGGCCGCCCTTGTGCACATCGTCGTGAGTGTGACAGTCGTTGCAGCTGCTGCGCGCGTCCTTGAAGGCCAGGGTGGCATGGCATTGCGCACAGCTCACGAGCCGATGCAGCCCCAGTAAGGGGAAATCGCTGAGGTCGTGATCGAACTCAAGCTCGCCTCGCCAAGCCTGCTGGCCGTGGCACTTCTCGCACGCATTGCCGAGCTTGCCGCCATGCGGATCCTCGGCGCGGTGGCAATCGACGCACTGCTTGCCGAGTTTTTGCGTCGCTATCACGGCGCTGTGGCAGGCATAACAATCGAGTTTGGCATGTACGCCCTGCAACTCGAAGTGGTATCGGGCCGCGTGATCCAAGCTCGCCATGTGCCAGAGATCATTGTCGTGGCAATCGCCGCATTTTGCACCGAAGCGCGCCGCGTGCGTGTCGTCGGCGCGGTGACAGCCGTTGCAATCCTCAGGAATCTTGTCCTTATAGTTACCGCTGCGATGACAGGCGGTGCAATTGATCCTGTCGTGCGTGCCCAGCAGTTCAAAGCCGGTTTCCTTGAGGTGATCGTACTTAGCGGTTTTCCACTCCTGGGTGGAATGACATTTCGCGCAGGCATCGCCGCGTGTGCCACGATGCTCGTCGTCAGTCGCGTGACAACCGACGCAGCTCTTCGGAGTCTGTTTGTAGGCACCACTGACGTGACAGGCGTTGCAGGCCAAACTGCCGTGGGCACCGGTCAATCGAAACTGCGTTTGCTCGTGGTCGAATTTGGCATCGGTCCAGGTCAGCGAGCTATGGCAGTCGGCGCAGGACTGTGTGAACTGGCCGCGATGCACATCGTCTGCCTTGTGACAACCGATGCATGTTGGCGTGGCCTTGCGAAATGCTTCGTCCTTTGCATGACAGGCCGCGCAATTGAGCGACGCATGCACCCCCGTAAGCTTGAAGTCGGTCAACTGATGATCGAACTGCAGGCGGTCGAGCTGGACGATATCTGCTGCGCGGCCTTTGTGCTCGGTATGGCAGGCGCGGCACTCGCCGGCGCCGGCATTTGGCATACGCCCGTGATATCCGCGCTGCTGGCGTACATCGGCCGCCACATCCTTGTGGCAGTCCAGGCACAGCGTCGATTGCGTCCGCACGTTCGAGCGGTCATGGCAATTTGCGCAGTTGGACTCTTGCTTGATATGCGCTTGGCTGACTTTGCCCGGCATCAATAATGTCTCTACTGAGACGGCATAAGCCGCCGATACGCTCATCAAAAATACTACCGCCGCCCAGGTGGCCGCCGCCCATCTACACCCTCCATGCGCGCGCACAAGCTGTGATCAGTACACGTTTATCGCGACGACATGCACGATTCCGGCGATCAGCAGCATGAAGAACAGCGGAACATGCAGCACATGCCAAAATGAAAACAAGCGGGCATACAACTGGTATTCGCTCATGCGCCGCCGCGCCTCGAGGCGCCGGTAGGCGTAGCACCGCGCCAGTTCTCCTATGCGCTCGGCGTGGTGTGCAATCAGCGGCGAGTCGCCGCTGCGCGCATTCCTCACCGCCTGTCGAATTTTCTCGCGCACCAGATAGCGGGCGCGCGCGATTCGAATGGCGCCCGTGAACAGATGCAGGACGCGGCCGAACGCCGCCTCGGGGGGCACGATGAGATGCTGTTCCACACGGTCGAATTCTTCCACCAGGCCGGGCAGCACCGCGATCGACGTAGACTGCTTGCGCAAGCGCTCGCCGACTGCTTTCAATTGCTCCAGCGTGTCCTCGTGGCCATCCAAATTGGCATGCAAGCGGGTGTATATATAACGCCCGATCACCCCGCTGCCCGCGACCAGAAGCATGGAGAACAGTGCAACATTGCTATTCGTCGCACCGAGCCTGAAGTTGGCGTGAAACAAAATCAGAATGGGGCCAACCACGCCAAGAACCATATGGAACTGGAACCAGGCTGGAATTCCTCCCATCCAATGCAGCCACATAAAGCGTTTGCGTGCCGAATAGATCAGCAGTATCAGCATGAGCGAGCCGCCGATGATCCCTAGCCAATAGCCCAGGCCGCGTTGCGGGGTGATGTAGCGCTCGAGGTGCGCATGGCCGCCCCAGAATAGAATCGCGCCGACCACGAGCGTCCAGACCAAGGGCCAATGCAGCCGCGGCCCGGCGGTTGTTTCCATCTTGGTTTGGGCCAGAGTGTTCACGGAATGACGCGATCGATGAGAATGTTCAGCGGCGCGTGCTCGGAGGGTTTAACCGGACCTACCGAACCCTGCAAATCGCCGCTCGCAGGTAACGGTTGTCCGCGCCGCGAAATGCGCGCTTCGATCATCACCGGCCCGGCGCTCGAGAGATTTCGGCCAGGCAGCATGGCCAGTGAATCGTCCAAGGAAAATTTCATCGGCCAGTTCCCCACGGTACTGCGAAGCACCGCCACCGGCGCTCCCGGGGAGTTGATCGATTTCGCAATGATAAACAGCGTTTCGCCGGCCGACACTTTGGCAGCCAGCGCTGCGGCGAGGACAACTTCACCGCTTAACGACGTGCCCGTATTGTTCGCGCTGGCAGGCAGCTGATGCGCGCGCGCTTTGATGGCGTCAGCGGGTCGGCCCAGGAATTCGAATGATTTCGCGAGCAGTTCCCATTCATCCGCGGAGCCGCCGCCTTTGGCGAGGCGGGACTGCAAGCTCGCGGCCGCGCTGTCCATCGAGCTTGCCGCCGGCTTTGGCGTGCCGCTGTCCCCTTTGGGCGACTCGCCGCTTGCCGCATCGAATGCTCGCACGGCATCGCTGAATGCGCCCGATGGATTGCCGGGCGAGTTAGAGGAACTCGGCGAAGATTCGGGCTGAGGATGTCGAAGCGACAAGTATGCGGCCAAGACGCACAATGCCAGCATGCACACTATTGGTGCGCCAATCCAGCCGCGCGCCAACAGCGCATTGAAACGCGACAACGAGCGCAACCACGGCAGTAACACGACTATAACCGCGAGCGTCGCGCAGCTCCCGGTCAGCAGCCAAAATAAAGGCATTGCACCCACCTGCTAAAACAAGGCATCCCGGCCGAAAAGTCGCCTCTTACGATGTGCGAGCTTTGTATTGTAAAGAATTGTAATGCTAAATTATCCAGGCACCTTCATGTGCCCAAACCGCGACACTTTCATGCGAATCCGAATGTGACGAAAATCACAGCCCGTGACGAAAGGCTCGGTATTCTCGGTAAATGCTGATTAGCCTCTGATGATTGCCGCTGTCGATGGGCGCAGATATGGACATATGGTGGTTGGTTATTTATGCAATCCCGTTCTTAGGGATCACCGCGTACTATGTCCGCCGCCAGCGGCGCGTTCATGCGCATCACGTGCAGACGCTGCAGGAGGCCATTGCAGCGGGAATGACCGAGCCAGCATCGCTGCACCCGCTGATCGATCCGAGCAAATGCTTAGGCTGTGGCGCCTGCGTCACCGCATGCCCTGAGACCCCTCATCACGACGTGCTCGGTCTCATCAATGGCAAGGCGGTCCTCGTCAATCCCACTGAATGCATTGGCCACGGCGCTTGTAAAGCCGCCTGTCCATTCGATGCGATTACCTTGGTATTCGGCACGGAACGGCGCGGCTTGGATATTCCCTTGCTCAAGCCCACCTTCGAATCCAATGTGCCTGGAATCTATGTGGCCGGCGAGCTAGGCGGCATGGGATTAATCAAGAATGCATTGACGCAGGGCCAGCAAGCGCTCGAGGCGATTGCCGCATCCAAGGTAAAGCGTTCCGCAGCACTCGATGTGTTGATTATTGGCGCCGGGCCGGCGGGTCTTGCGGCGTCGCTCACAGCCAAGAAGCTGGGTATCAATTATCAGACGGTGGAGCAAGATCGGCTCGGCGGCGCAGTCTTTCAATACCCCAGGGGTAAGCTGGTGATGACTGCGCCTGTGGAGCTGCCCATCGTGGGTAAGGTGCACTTTCGCAATACCACCAAGGAAGAGCTGTTGGAATTTTGGACGCAAGCCTGCAAGGGATTGAAGATTCGCTATCAAGAGCGTGTCGAGAGTGTAGAAAAGAAGGACGGTGCGTTCCATGTGCGCACAAGTACTCGGCAATATGTTGCAGCCAACGTGCTTTTGGCGATCGGGCGGCGCGGCACGCCGCGGAAACTCGGCGTGCCGGGCGAAGAGCTTCCCAAGGTGGTCTATCGGCTGATCGACCCGGAACAATACCGAGGGCAAAAAGTGATGGTGGTGGGCGGCGGCGACAGCGCGCTCGAGGCGGCCGCCAGTATTGCCGAGTTGGGCGATACCGAGGTTACCTTGTCCTATCGCGGCGAGGCGTTTCAACGCGCCAAGACGCGCAATCGTCAGCGCATCGATGCGGCGAAGAGCAAGGGACAGCTCGAAGTATTAATGAACTCGCAAGTTCGCGAAGTTCGACCGCAAGAGCTTTTACTGGAGCGCGGCGGTAGCACGGTTGCGGTGCGAAACGACGCGCTGATCGTCAGCGCCGGCGGCATATTGCCCAATGAGTTTCTAAAATCGATCGGCATCGACGTTGAAACGAAGTTCGGCACCGCATGACTAAGAACCTTTACGCACTCTGCCTCATCGCTGGCCTGTGGTGCGCGGGCGCCGTAGCCGCTCCCGGCAGCGCCAAGACCACCCCACGGCAGGATGCGTTGGAACCAGCACGCACTGCGCTACGCACGTTGCAATTCGACAAAGCGAGGGCGCTCCTGACCACGCTCGGCAATGCGGGCAATCCGGATGCCGAATATCTTCTGGGGCTTATGTACTTAAATGGTGTCGGAGTACTGCTCGACGAGGCGCGCGGCATCACATTGATTCGCTCCTCCGCCGAGCGAGGATCCGCAGTCGCTGCCTATGTGCTCGCCGGCTATTTGATCCGCGCGCCGGACGGAACTCCGGAAGCGGCCGAACAATGGTTGGAAAGGTCCGCCAAATTAGGATATTACCGCGCGCTCGAGGCCTTGAAATCGGGCCGTCCACTTCTTGCAAGCGAAACCTTGGTTGCTTCCGATCCTGCGCTGATGACCGCGTGGGTAATCGATTGCGTTCGCGAGAACAATACGGCGGAGTTGCGCCGACTGGGTCCCGGGGCCGCCGCCGTTCATGATGAGTTCGGCCGCAGTGCGCTGTCATTGGCAGCCGGCGCTGACAGCGTCGATGCGGCAGCACTGTTGATTGAATTGGGCGCCGATGTTCTATCTGTCGACAGTGCCGGCACCACCGCGCTCATGATTGCCGCCGAGGGCGGCGACGCGAGGGTAATTGAATTGCTCTTGAGCCACGGCGCCGATCCACAAATGGCAGACCGAGAAGGGCGTACCGCACTGTTTTACGCTGCGCGCAGCAATCACGCCGCGGCGCTTTTGGCGCTGCAGCGCGCCGGTGCAATGCTCGAGGTCCACGACTCGCGCGGCTACGGCGCGCTCGATGCGGCGCTCGCGGTGGGAGCCGACGACGCGGCAAGCCAGCTGCGCGCGCTGGGTGCGCATGCCACTCGCGTCACGGATCCAGCGCATCAATCGGCAGCATTCGATCCGGCTCGCCCGGGCGATATTTATCGCGGCTGGCCGCCGCTGGCAATCGCGGTGTCCCGCGATGACAGTGCCGGCGTGCAGCAGTTGCTCGCCGCGGGCGGCAATCCGAATCTGCGGCTGCCGCAGGGCGCGCCGCTGCTGCAGATAGCTGCCGATGCGCATGCCTTTAAGAGTTTGCCGTTGCTACTGGCGGGCGGTGCCGACGCAAGCGCGACCGACCGTGCTGGGCATAGCATGCTCTGGCTCGCGGCCGCGCGTGACGATGCCGCGCTGGTCAAGGCACTGTTGGATGCGCGCGTATCGGCAGATATCCACGCGCCGGGCGAGCAGACGCCTCTCCTGGCTGCGCTTGGCGCAGTTCATCCGGCGGTTGCGCAAATGCTGCTCGACGCGGGTGCCGACGCCAATGCGGTCGATGCACAAGGCCGTACTCCGCTCATGATGGCTTGCGCGAGCGGCTCAACGGCTCTGATCTCCAGTTTGCTGGCGCACCACGCTGGCATCGATGGCGCGGATCACGAACGCCGTACGCCTGTTTTGTTTGCGGCCGCTGGCGGCTCGCGCGATACGGTAACGCTGTTATTGAACGCCGGCGCAAACCCCAAAGCAATCGACGCGCAAGGGGCGACCGCGCTTCACGCTGCTGCCCGTCAATCTGGCGTCGATGTGTTGGCAGCGCTGCTCGCGATCGGCTTGCCCATCAATCAGCGTGACGAACAGGGCGACACGCCGTTGCTGCTCGCCGCGGCCACCGGGAATGTGGAGATTGTTCGGGCGCTGCTCGCGCGCTCGCCGGACTTGAACGTTCAGAACGGCGTGGGCGATACGGCGCTGATCGCCGCTAGCCGCGGCGGCTATCAGCAGATCTGTCATTTATTACTGGCCGCCGGCGCAAATAAAGTGCTGCGCAATGGCTCTGGCATTTCCGCCGGGGATGTTGCCGCCGCTCGCGGCTTCACTTCGATTGCGGCCGAACTGGCGAAAGGCTAAGGTTTCAAAATCAGCCGCACCTCGCCAGTCAATACGCGTAATAGGGCCCGGCAACCCCGCCGCCGGAGCGCTGATCGATACCGATATAGATTGTACGACCGTAGAAAAACGGCAGACCCCAAGTAAAACTGGTCGATCCGCCACCGCCCCCCAAATTTACGAAGGCCGAGGCCCCGACGACAAAGGCGCTCGGGTCGGCAATCGCAAACTGCACGGTGTTTACCGCTCCATTTGCGCCGGCACCGGTATTGACGGCAAATAAGCTTTGTGGACTGATGACCGGGCAGTAGTAACCGACAAAGGCGCCGGACGCACACACAGCAATGCTGGGATCGTCAAAGGAATAGGAATCGGTGGCCGAGTCGAGCAGCGCGGGGAGCACGGTCGCGCTGCCGTCGTAAGTGGCGGCAAAATCGCCGTTCGAATCGGCTGCAAGTACCGTCAATGCCGTCAAGGGCAGCGCATTGTCCGCTTGCGTCGCAATGCCGAAAGTCATTTCTCCGGAGAGAGTCGCATCGCCATTGGCGTTTTGCGGATTCGGCAGATTAATGATTACCCCGTTATTATCCACGGCGAACATAGCAATTGGGTTGGTCACTTGAACGCTTAGCGCCGCATTCTCAGCCGTGCACGTGCCGGCCCCGGTGCATCCAAAATAAATCGGCAGGGGTGTCGCAGCGGCCACACAGGCCGTGCCGCAGTCTTGGACAAATACACCGATGCCGAGTACACCGTTCGCGCCAAATCCCGATACGTCGTTAATCAGGGTCCCATTCACACCGCAAGCCGCCGGCGGCGGCGCAGCTGCGCCGCTGTCGTCCATGACCTGCACCGGCAAGCTGGCCGCAACTTCACCGGCCATCGATATGTCTGCCAAGACCACGGGCCCCCAGGTTTGTCCGCCGCCAAAGGTCATGCATTCCTCAATCGTTTGACTTTGAGCATCGTGCTCTGCGCTAAGGGTGATGTTATTGGCGGCCAGCACGGAGCCGACCAGCCTTAAGCCCCAGGATCCGGTGTCGAGCAGCACGTGATCGATATTTGCACATTGCGTCTGGCTTCCAGGAGCGCAAACTTTGATGGTCGCGTAAGCGTGGTTGATCTGACCGGTCGCGGCGGCCGGCCCGGAATCGACTGTTACCGCCATGGTGTTCAGCACGGGTGGGGGTGCGTTTGACGTGGTCGTGGCATTGTTGCTGCCGAAACAAGCGCAAAGCAGCGCCGGGACGCAAAGGTTCAGGAGTGCAAAGTTGAAGCGAATTCGCATCCCTGCCATGGCTTTATTTTAGATCGGCGGTCGATACGCCGTCGGGCACGCGTGCCGGAAGGTAAGCCCGGCCGCGATAGGCACGCATGTGACCGCCGGATTCGATCACTAAGTCAGGCAGCGCGAGCCGCAGGGCCCGGCGCAGCTCCGGCGGCGTCTGCGCCATCCGGGCTTGATGATACCGCGCGAAATGCGCGCCGAGCAGTTGTTGCAAGTTCGGCTCCGCGGGGCCGCTCCATGCGACGGCAAAAACCAGGCCGTCCTGATTCAGGAATTCACGTACACGCATACCATTCTGTGTCGTTATTTCCCGGACCTCGAATTGCGGCGACGAATAGGCATGCACGCTACCTTGCAGCTCGTCCGAGTCCGCGATGACGCTGGCGCGACCCTCGCCCAATCCCGCATATGCCGCCCTTACGCACAGCAAGGTCATGCCGAAGCTCAGCAGCAGAGCAAAACTGGCGCGTCGAAATCCCATTCGAACATTTTGCCGCAACCGCTCGATCAAAAGGAGCTGTCGTTGGGCGCAGACACTCGCGCGATTGTAGCGCCAGCGCCTCGGTTCGCCCGCCGGCCTAGGCCTATGGCTCGTCCGAGCCTACTTACACCCTGTAGCGAGGAGAGAGAGGGATGCGCTGGCGATCGCCGCGCCGTTTGACTGCTATCAGGCGCTTAGAGGCATTGCGATGGCATTCCCGACCGACTCGCTGTGTCGGCAGGCACAGCACCGAGATTCTCCCATGAGTATAGAGAAAGCTCCATCGCGATGCGGGTGGTCAAGGGTTACGAGGAACTCGGCAAACTGCCTCCTCGATCTCACGCCATTGTAGCTGATATGGCGGTCGCGTCCGCTCTCGCCGGAATTGTTGGCGCCAGAGTATTCGGGCAATTGGGGTCTTTGCCCAATCTCATTGGGAGCCCTATAATGTGTATGAAATCGCCTCGGAATACACATTATGCGCACTAATATCGTCATAGATGAGAAGTTGATGAAGGAAACGCTTCGACTCACCGGCTTGAAAACCAAGCGGGAGGCGGTCGAATTGGGGCTGCGCACGGTCGTGCGTCTACGCAAACAGGAAGAGATCCGCCGGTTTCGTGGCAAGCTTCCGTGGCGAGGTGACTTGGATGCGATGAGAACGGACTGATGATACTGGTCGATACCAGCGTCTGGATCGATTATTTTCGCGGCGTCGCCACTCCGCAGTCTGACAAACTGGACACTCTTCTTGGCGTCGAACAGGTATTTACCGGCGACTTGATATTGACCGAGGTGTTACAAGGATTCGTCAGCGAGCGCGATTTCAATCAAGCCCGGAAACTGTTGGCTTCGGTCCCTCTGGTCCCGCTCGTCGGCGAAGAAATCGCGCTTCAAGCGGCTAGGAACTTCCGCAAACTCAGGGCCCTCGGGATCACGATTCGGAAGACCATTGATACGCTGATCGCGACGAGTTGCATCAAGAAGGAACTCTCATTGTTGTACAGCGATCGCGATTTTGATCCGTTCGTTCAACATCTCGGACTGCGCTCGGCGAATTGAGCCGGCGCTTTGAGAATACTCATCAGGAGGCAGCTTGAGTTTGCGCGGTGGTATTGGCTACTGGCATCCGGAGCATTCGTCATCCCCCAACTCATGATGCCCCAAATATGCTCCCACCAAGGGCTGGCTGCCACTGGACGGCAATGGACGTCGATGGATGTGGAGAACAAATTCCTGATCTAGATTCCAAGCGGTTTTTCGCGATTTTCTCACCGCGGTGGACGTTCTTGGACGTCCTAAAACATCTTTGGATGGTGGGCCGTGTAGCCACCACATCTACGTCATAAGCCGTTGATTTATAAATTAATAAAATCGCACTGATTCGCCGATGCCCCCAGTGATGCCCCTATTAAAGGGTGGCTGTCACTGAGAGCTTCAGGACGTCTCTGGACGATCAAACCCTGGATTTTAAGGGGTTCTGCACGACTTTTGACGTCGTGTTGGATGCTACTGGAAGTCTTCGGAAGGGGTAAATGGTGGGCCGTGGGCAATTCAGACTGTTCCGCCGATTTTGGTTCGGATAAAACTCACGCGCGCATGGTCAGCGGCCTGACCATCCTGCGCGCCGACGAAGCAGCGGACGCGAGACAGAACTGGTCCTACATAATCTTGGTCGAAGAGCTGCGCCGGCTTGTCGAAGACGCCAAGAGGGATGCCCGCGAACTGTTCCGCCGAATCTGCTTCAACGCGCTCATCTCCAATCTCGACGATCACCCGCGCAATCACGCAGTAATCGCAAAGGAAAGGAACTGGAACCTCTCGCCCGCCTATGACCTCACGCCATCAGTGCCCGTGAGCATAGAACGCCGCGACCTCGCGTTGGACTGCGGCGATATGGGCCGCTACGCCAATGCGAAGAACATACTCTCTCAGCATGCACGTTTTCTGCTCGATAAGGACGAAGCGGAGAAGATTGTCGACGACATGAAGGCGCGAGTCGAGGCAACATGGTACGAGACCTTGCGTGCCAGCGGTGTATCTGAAAAGGACGCCGAGACCATTCGCGGCGCCTTCGTCTATCCGGGATTCTCGTTGTAGCGTCAGGGACTTTGTGTAGCTTCAGCGACTTCTGGACAAAATGCTAGCGCGGAAATGAGAGACTTCGAGCTGCTGCGGGCGTCCCGCAGATGGAGCGAAGTGGATGAGCAAACGAGAACATCGACGATTTACGGCGGACCAGAAGCTGGAGATTTTACGCGAAGCAGACCAGCCCGGCGTGACGGTGAGCGAGGTGTGCCGGCGTCACAACCTATCGCCCTCGGTGCTGTATCGATGGCGCGCGGTAGCCCAGGGCGGCTCGGCGGTGGCGCTGAAGCGCGATGCGCAGCGAAAGCCGCGTAAGGATGATCCGGAAGCGCGGCATAAGGCGGAAATGGAACGGATGCGTGCAGTGATCGCGGAGATCACGGCGGAGAACCTGGAGCTAAAAAAAAGGATTTGAGGCTGGAAGATTTATCCCGAGTACCGGCGGAGACGAAAGCGGCCGTGATGCAGATCGTTGAGCAAACCAAACGACGTTCGGGGTGGCGGGTGTATCGGACACTCGCCGCC
>Ga0182030_10017145_pt1 | contig 14003 bp, 12 predicted proteins | sample 812S3MmetaG_FD_121299 | JGI IMG/M metagenome (GOLD analysis project Ga0182030, IMG submission 121299) | Permafrost microbial communities from Stordalen Mire, Sweden - 812S3M metaG (Illumina Assembly) | ecosystem: Environmental > Terrestrial > Soil > Wetlands > Permafrost | place: Sweden...
CCGCCCGCCTTGAACAAATGGGTGAGCGAGTCGGTCATGATCGCGTCCGCGCTGCCCAGCTCGAAATCCATGAGCTGCTCGATCTTGTCGACGCCGTTGCGCACCGTTGCGGCAAACGCGGCATCGCCGAAATCAAAGCCCGCTACCACCGTCGCCGGAGTACTCACCCGACCAACATACTGGTGAGGGTGAACACTAAGGCCGATGTGGTGGTGGTGGGGGCCGGACCTGCCGGTTCGGCGGCAGCCGCCTGGGCTGCGCGCGCGGGCAACGACGTACTCGTCGTCGACTCGGCCAGTTTCCCGCGCGACAAGCCCTGTGGTGACGGGCTGACGCCGCGCGCGGTGGCCGAACTGGAACGGCTGGGCCTGGGCGACTGGCTGGACACTCGCATCCGGCATCGGGGCTTGCGGATGAGCGGCTTCGGCGGCGAGATCGAAGTGGACTGGCCCGGCCCGTCCTTCCCGGCCACCGGCAGCGCGGTGGCCCGCCTCGAGCTCGACGACCGGATCCGCAAAGTCGCCGAGGAATCCGGGGCGCGGATGCTGCTCGGCACTAAAGCCGTTGCCGTACAACATGACTCATCCAGGCGCGCGGTCTCGCTGACGTTGGCCGACGGCACCGAGGTGGGTTGCCGCCAGCTGATCGTCGCCGACGGGGCGCGCTCTCCGCTGGGTCGCAAGCTGGGTAGGCGCTGGCATCAGGAAACGGTGTACGGCGTCGCCGCGCGCGGATACCTGGCGACCGAACGCAGCGAAGACCCGTGGCTGACCTCACATCTGGAGCTGCGCTCCCCCGACGGCGCGGTGCTGCCCGGTTACGGCTGGATCTTCCCGCTGGGCAACGGTGAGGTGAACATTGGCGTCGGGGCGCTGTCTACGTCGAAACGGCCGGCCGATCTTTCGCTGCGACCGCTGATCGACTACTACACCGACCTGCGCCGTGACGAGTGGGGCTTCACCGGCAAGCCCCGGGCCGTCTCGTCGGCACTGCTGCCGATGGGCGGCGCGGTTTCCGGGGTGGCGGGGCCCAACTGGATGCTGATCGGCGATGCCGCGGCCTGCGTAAATCCCCTCAACGGCGAAGGCATCGACTACGGGCTGGAAACGGGCCGGCTGGCGGCCGAACTGCTGGAGACCCGGGACGTGTCGACGGTGTGGCCGACGTTGTTGCAACATCACTACGGCCAGGGATTTTCGGTCGCGCGACGGCTGGCGTTGCTGCTCACCTTCCAACGGTTCCTGCCCACGACCGGTCCCATTGCGATGCGCTCCACGACGCTGATGACCATCGCCGTGCGGGTGATGGCCAACCTGGTCACCGACGACGATGCGGACTGGGTGGCCCGGGCCTGGCGTGGCGGCGGTCGGGTGTCTCGCCTCATCGATCGCCGAAAACCATTCAGCTGAACCAACTTTCTCTTCGCGCAATCCCACGCCCGATATCAACTTCGTTGACATATATCAGCGCGCTTGATATATGTGGAGGCATGACTCAGGAAACTGATTTCGAGTTCGAAAATGCCTACCGCGGCGAATCGGCCCAGTTCGGCCAGGGAGCCCGCCCGCCATGGAGCATCGGCGCCCCGCAACCCGAACTGTCCGCGCTGATCGATCAGGGCAAGTTCCACGGTGACGTGCTCGACGTGGGCTGCGGGGAAGCCGCCATCTCGCTGACGCTGGCCGAGCTGGGCCACGAATGCGTCGGCCTAGACCTGTCGCCGACCGCGATCGAGCTGGCCCGTCGCGAGGCCGAGAAGTGGGGCCTGACCAAGGCCACCTTCGAGGTCGCCGACATCAGCAACTTCACCGGCTACGACGGCCGGTTCGGCACGATCGTGGACAGCACCCTGTTCCACTCCATCCCGGTGGAGGCGCGCGAGGGCTATCAGCGTTCGATCAGCCGGGCCGCCGCCCCCGGCGCCTCCTACTTCGCCCTGGTCTTCGACAAGGCCGCCGTACCGGAAGGCCCGATCAATGCGGTGACCGCCGACGAGCTGCGCGAGGTGGTGTCGAAGTACTGGGTCGTCGACGAGATCCGGCCCGCACGCCTGCACGCCAAGGCCCCGAAAGACTTCTTCGGCATGGCCGGCGTCACCGACGTGCGCGAGGAATCCAGCGGTCTGGTCTCGATCGGCGGCTGGCTGCTGTCGGCGCATTTAGGCTGACCATTGGCCCGCGCCGGTTCAAAGTCGACGTGTATAGTCCGGCTAATGAGGGGTACCAAGCTGGTCACATCCGCCGCTTTGGCAGCAGCAGCAATCGCGCTGGCAGTGCCCGCGCTGCATTCGACAGCTCCCGCGCTGGCCGACCCTCCGCCGACGGCGCCCTACCCGACGCCGAGGACGCCGTCGCCGCCCAGCGACTACGACGCGTCATTCAAGAACACCGTCAACGGCTTCGGCATCTACCAGCCGCAGGACCAGCTCGCGTGGCTCGGCAAGATCACTTGCGACCGGTTGAGCAGGGGCGTGGACCACGACGCACACCAGTCGGCCACCTTCATCCAGCGCAACCTGCCGCGGGGCACCACCGAGGGGCAATCGCTGCAGTTCCTTGGAGCTGCCGTCGACCACTACTGCCCGGACCAGGTGGGCGTCGTGCAGGCGGCCGGCGCTCACTAGAGCGCGAGTCAGCGCAGCGGTTTATGCGCGGCGTGTAACGCCACGATCCCGCCGGTCAGATTGCGCCAGCGGACTCCAGCCCACCCGGCTTGGGCGAGTTGCTGCGCCAGCGCCGCTTGGTCGGGCCAGGCCCTGATGGACTCCGCGAGATACACGTAGGCGTCGGGGTTGCTCGACACTGCCCGCGCCACCCGCGGCAGCGCCTGCATCAGATATTCCTTATAGGCCGTGGCGAACAGCGCGTTGGTAGGCGTGGAGAACTCGCACACCACCAATCGGCCGCCGGGCCTGGTGACGCGGGCCATTTCACGCAGCCCCGCGAGTGTATCGACGACGTTGCGCAATCCGAAGCTGATGGTGACCGCGTCGAATACGCCGTCGCCGAACGGCAGTTTGGTGGCGTCCCCGGCCACCTTCGGCACCCGGCGCGCACCACCGGCCGCGAGCATCCCGACCGAGAAATCCGCCGCCACACACCACGCGCCGGATTTGGCCAGCTCCACCGTGGACACTGCGGTGCCCGCGGCCAGGTCGAGCACCTTCTGACCGGGCCCGATCCGCAGCGCCGCCCGGGTGGCTCGCCGCCAATTGCGATCCTGACCCAGCGACAGAACCGTGTTGGTCAGGTCGTAACGGCGGGCGACGCCGTCGAACATCGACGCGACGTCCCGGGGATCCTTGTCCAGGGCCGCGCGACTCACGACGTGAACGCTACCTTGCCGCCGGAGCGGGAATGGGTCGGCGGCAGATGCGTTGCACTCATCCGTGACTGAAAAAGTTTGGTTTATCACCGGTACATCGCGAGGATTCGGGCGGGCGTGGGCAATCGCCGCGCTGGAGCGGGGCGACAAAGTGGCCGCCACCGCGCGCAACACGGCCTCGCTGGACGACCTGGCGGAGAAGTACGGCGACGCGCTGCTGCCGATTCGGTTGGACGTGACCGATCGCGAGGCGGACTTCGCCGCGGTCAAGCAGGCACACGACCATTTCGGGCGGCTGGACATCGTGGTCAACAACGCCGGATATGGCCAGTTCGGGTTCGTCGAAGAACTGTCCGAGCAAGACGCACGCGATCAGATCGAGACCAATGTGTTCGGCGCACTGTGGATCACCCAGGCCGCGTTGCCGTACCTGCGTGCACAGCACAGCGGTCACATCATCCAGGTGTCCTCGATCGGGGGCATCTCGGCGTTTCCGCTGGTCGGCATGTACCACGCGTCCAAATGGGCGCTGGAAGGCTTCTCGCAGGCACTGGCGCAGGAGGTTGCCTCGTTCGGGGTGCACGTCACGCTGATCGAACCGGGTGGTTTTGACACCGACTGGGCAGGCCCGTCGGCAAGGCACGCAACCGCGCTGTCCGACTATGACGAGGTGCGCGCCGCGGTCGAGGCCGAGCGCAGTACGCGGTGGGCCAATCCCGGCAATCCCGAAGCCTCAGCCGCCGCGCTTTTGCAGGTGGTGGATGCGCAGGAGCCACCGCTGCGGGTCTTCTTCGGGGCTTCCCCGTTGGCCACCGCCAAGGCCGACTACGAGAACCGGTTACGCACCTGGGAACAGTGGCAGCCGGTCGCCGAGTTGGCGCAAGGCTAACCGCGAAACACGCTTACGCGTATCGCCTAAGCGACGTACGCGTGTTGGCTCCGGCATACGGCGACTGCACCGCCCAATAGTGGCCGAGCAGCTCGTCACAGATGGCCGACCAGCTGCGGGCCAACACGCTGCGCCGCGCGGCATGCGAATAGCGTTGGCGTTCTTCGAGTAAATGCGCGACAGCGGCGGGCAGCCGGGCCTCGAATTCGTTGACTGGTAGCAATAGTCCAGTGCGCCATGGGGTTACCAAGTCGCGTGGCCCGCCAGCGTCGGGAGCGATGACCGGCAACCCCGACGCCAGGGCTTCCTGCACAACCTGGCAGAACGTCTCATGCTCGCCGGTGTGCACGAAGACGTCCATGCTGGCGTATGCGGCGGAAAGCTCCTCGCCGTACAGCGCACCGGTGAAAATTGCTGAGGGCATTGCCGATTGGAGTTTTGTTCGGTCGACGCCATCGCCGATGACGACCACCTGCACTGCGCCGCTGGCCGACAGTCCGGCGAGCCGCTCCACATGCTTCTCCGGCGCGAGACGACCCACAAATCCGACGATGGGCTTGTTGTCGGGCGACCAGTGCCGCCGGAGCGACTCATCGCGCGCAGACGGCGCGTAGCGGATCACGTCCACGCCGCGGGCCCACTGGTGTACTCGCGGAATGTCATGAGCGATAAGGGATTCCACCGTCGCTGTGGACGGCGCCAGGGTACGGTCGGCGAGGCGGTGCAGGTGGCGGAACCACGCCCACGCCGCCCGCGTCGTCAACCCGATGCCGTAGCTCTCCGCGAAACCGGGAACGTCGGTTTGATACACCGCGACCGTTGGCACCCCGAGGTAACGCGCGGCTCGCAGTCCGCCGTAGCCCAACAGCGCCGGTGACGCGAGGTGAACCACGTCAGGATCGAATCCGCGCAACACTTTCAGCATTCGGGGCATGGGCACCCCGAGCGGCAGCGTGGTCACCTTCGGGAACATGCGAGCCGGCACTCGATGCACCCGAACTCCCTCGTGAATTCGATCTGCACGGGGTTGTCCCGGTGGATTGTCAGGGGCGATGACGAGAGCCTCGTGACCGGTTCGGCTTAGATGCTCGAGCACCCGGATCACCGAGTTGCTGACGCCGTTGACATGCGGGAGGAAAGATTCTGCGACGATGGCAACGCGCACACCCCTACGGTGGCAGCCTTGATTGTCGCAAAGGTTGCCGACGGGCATACAGGGCGCGAAATCTCCTGGTCAACAAGCTATGAACTGGTGGGAGGCAGATGCTGGGACGCACCGCGGCGGTCCAGTCGCTTGTCCAACAGTGCCAGCCCCACCAGCGCAACCATCGCAACGAGCCAGGCCACCACCGCGATGGAGCCCGCCGGAATGATCGATAGCCCTGCGTTGCGGTGCTGCACCCGGACCAGGTTGGGGTCATTCTTGTTGTATTCGACGTATATCCGCATGCCCGTGGACAATTCGGACGGATACAGCACGCCCAGCTCGGGGCGGTAGGTGACCCGCTCGGGTGTGACGAACTCGATCGTGGAGCGGCGCGGCCCGGCGCTGAGCACCTCGGCCTGCACCACGCCCATATTGTGTTGGATCGCAATGTCGTCGCGCCAGGCACCGGCTACCAGCAACACCGACTGCAGCGTGATCAAACCGGTGACGATCAGCACCGTGATCCGCGCCCACCGCAACACCGCTCGGACCGGGGTCTTCGGCGGTTCATCGCTGCGACTGTGGATCAAAATGTGCAGCAGGGCTTTTGGGGATCTCACAGGGCGGCTCTGATGGCGGCGTGTAACTGCCGCAGCGAGGACCGGTCGGCCTTGACCTCCAATACCCGCATGCCGCCAGCGGATTCGCCCAGCGCCGCGCCCAGCTGGTCGACCTCGATCTGCCGGCTCTCCACGTGGTAAGCGCGACACAGCGCGCCCACATCCACATCGTGTGGCGTGCCGAAGATACGCGATGACACGTCGGAAAACCTCGGGTCGCCCTGCTCGAGCAACTCGAAGATGCCGCCGCCATTGTCGTTGGACACCACGATGGTCAGCTGCCGCGGCGTCGGTTCGGTGGGGCCGATCAGCAGCCCTGAACTGTCGTGAACGAATGTCAAGTCGCCGATCAACGCGATGGTCCGGGGCGGGTCTGCCGAAGATCCGGTGCGTTCGTGGGCCAGTGCCGCGCCGATCGCCGTCGACACAGTGCCGTCGATTCCGGCAACCCCGCGGTTGGACCGGACCTTGATGCCGTCGGTGGACAGGCCCACCAGCGCGATATCGCGGACCGGGTTGGACGCCCCGAGCACCAGCTGGTCGCCGGGTCGCAGCGCGTCGGCCACGGCGGCGGCGACATGCAGACCGGTGGTCAACGGATGCGCCGCCAGCTGGCTCCGGACCGCCGCGAGCGCGTGCCCGTTGACCTCCGCGCACCGGCGCAGCCACGCCGGATTGGGCGTGCCCGCAGGAACCGCCCGGGTGCCGGTGGCCTGCGAGTTACCCGACACGTCGGGCCAGCGGGGCCCGGTGGTCAGTGCGTACACCGGCACCTGCGGGTCGGCCAGCAGGGCCGACACCGGGCGGTGCAAGGTCGGCCGGCCGAGCATGATCACCTGCTTGGGGCGCAGCAACGGCAATGCCATCGGGTGCAGCGGGTTGGCCGGGGCCGGGGCGGTGGGCTCGGCGACGGTGGGTAGCTGCGCCAGGTTGGGTTGCGCGCCGGCACCGTGTCCGGCGATCACGACGGTGTCGATCGACAGGTCGATATCCAGTGGCTGGTCGAAGGTGGCCGGCGGGGTGTAAGTCCATGGCCTACCGTCGGGCCGGCCCGGCAGAACGGCCGCACCCCGCGGTTCGGGGTCGGGCACCAGCGGCTCGCGCAGCGGGATGTCGAAGTGCACCGGGCCGGCGTTGGCGGTGCGAGAACCCGTGGCAGCAGCCAACACTCGGCACGTAGCCGATCGCCAGGTGGCGTTGAGCGAATCCAGCCGCTCGGGCGCGTCTTCGGCCAGACCCAGGTTGATGGTGGCCCGAACTTGGGTGCCGAAGTAGCCCAACTGCTCCATGGTCTGGTTGGCCCCGGTGCCGAGCAATTCGTAGGGCCGGTTGGCCGACAACACGATCAACGGCACCCGCGCGTAATTGGCTTCCACCACCGCCGGTCCCAGGTTGGCCACGGCGGTGCCCGAGGTCATTGCGACGCACACCGGCGCGTTGGCGGCGATCGCCAGGCCGATGGCCAGATAACCCGCGGTGCGTTCGTCGATGCGGACGTGCAACCGGATCCGCCCGGAGCGGTCGGCATCCGCCAACGCGAATGCCAGCGGCGCGTTACGGGAACCGGGGCATAACACCACGTCGCGAACGCCGCCGCGGATCAGCTCGTCAACGACAACGCGGGCCTGTGTCGTCGACGGGTTCATTCCTACAGGGTGTCACAGCCCGCTCGGGCGCCTGGAGATTAGGTTTTTCGCGCTGGCGAAGAACTGCAGCGCGGCATTGTTGACCGCCTCCGGCCGCTCCAAGAACCCCAGATGACCGGCGTCGGGTATTTGCAGGTAGCGGCCGTTGGGCAGGGCGGACGCGACCTCGCGTCCGAGATGCGGCGGCGTCACCACATCGTCGGAGAAGCCCATCACCAACACCGGCGCCGCAATGCTGCGGTAGGCGGGCAACCGGTTGTTCTTCGGGGACACACCCAGCTGGGCACGCAGCCCCCGAGTGCGTTGCACCGGCCAGGTGCGGAACATGGTGAACCAGTCCGCCACGGCCGCATCATCGTTGATCGTCTTACGCGAAAAGCTTTCCAGTACACGAACTTTCGCTTCATACGCGGGCGGCAGCGCAATGCCGGAACCGTAGAGCTCGTCCTCGGCTTCATGAAAGGACTGGCGGGCCTTGTCCAACCGGCCGCGGGTAGCCATCAGCACTGCAGCGGTGACCAACTCGGGTCGGGCCACCATGAGTTCTTGAGCAATAAACGCACCCATCGACACCCCGACGATGCGCGCTGGGGCGGCGCCGAGGGATTCGATCAGGGAAGCGGTGTCGGCGACCATGGTCTGCGTGGTGAAACCTTCGGCGCTTCCGGTGGCGCCGATGCCGCGATTGTCGAACGTGATGACGCGGTATCCCGCCTGCAGAAACGCCGGGACCTGATGCGGTAGCCAGGTGCGCCCGGGGCCGCCTTGGCCGGCGATGAACACCACGGGTTCACCGGATCCGCGGTCGTCGTAAGCCAGATTGATCACGCGCACGACGGTACAAGCAGCGGATAGCAGGCTTTGACCCGGTCGATCCACCACTGCCGCCGCTCAGGCGGCGCAGCCAGCGCGTGCAGCCGCGCGGGATCCGGCGCTACCGGCCCGACCGCCAGGGTTCCGTCGACGGGCGCGGCGACCTCGGCGACATCTTCGAGGAACAGCCCGCCGGTGCCCAGCCCGCAGGCATGGCCGAGCCGCGGTAGCGCCGCCGCGGCGGACAGCCCGGCGGCGATCCCCACCGCCGAGTCGAGCGCGCTGGAGACTACGACCGGGATGTCGATCTGCGCGGCGATCTTGAGCATCGCTGAAATACCGCCCAACGGAGCAACTTTCAGCACCGCGATATCGGCCGCCCGGGCGCGTACCACCGCCAACGGGTCGTCGGCCTTACGGATGCTTTCGTCGGCCGCGATCGGCACCTCGACCCGTCGGCGCAGCTCGGCGAGTTCGTCGACCGTGGCGCAGGGTTGTTCGAGGTACTCCAGCGGGCCGTCAGCGGTCAGCGCCGCCGCAGCCTGCACCGCCTGGTCAACGGTCCAGCCGCCGTTGGCATCCACCCGCACCGTCGCAACCAGTTCGCGCGCCGCGTTGACCCGCGCCACGTCGTCGGCCAGCGTCTGCCCCGGCTCGGCGACCTTCACCTTGGCGGTGCGGGCACCGGGAAAGCGGGCCAGCACCTCGGGCACCTGGGCGGCGTCGACGGCGGGCACGGTGGCGTTGATCGGGATACGGTCGCGGCGCGGCGGCGGCGGCGGCCGGTAGGCGCCCTCGATGCCGGACGCCAGCCACGCGGCGGCCTCCGCGGCGCCGTATTCCAGGAACGGCCCGAACTCCCCCCACCCGGCCGGGCCCTCGAGCAGCGCGAGTTCGCGGGTGGTGATGCCGCGAAACCGCACCCGCATCGGCAGCGCCACCACGTGCAGGCGGTCCAGCAGATCCGGCAGACCCGGCGTCACTGCTGGTAGACCCGGTGGCCCGCCAGATACGTCGCGCGCACGTCGAGGTCGGCGATCTGCTCGGGCGGCACCGTGCGCGGATCGGCCGACAGCACCACCAGGTCCGCGTATTTGCCGACCTCGAGCGAGCCGATAACGTCGTCGGCGAACAGCTGGTAAGCGGCGTCGATGGTCTGCGCGCGGATCGCCTGGTCCACGGTCAGCCGCTGTTCGGGGGCCAGCACCCGGCCGCTGGGCGCGGTCCGGGTCACGGCCACGCTGATGTTGCGCAGCGGCTCTTCGGGCGTGACCGGCGGATCGTTGTGCAGCGAGATGCGCATCCCGGTGGCCACCGCGGATCCTGCTGGCATCCAACGGGATCCGCGCTCCTGGCCGAACAGGCCGTCGACGATGACGTCGCCCCAGTAGTGAATCTGATCGACGAAGATGCTGCAGGTGACACCCAGATCCGCGGCGCGCTGCAGTTGTTCGTCCCGGATGGCGCCGACGTGCTCGAGCCGCAGCCGGTGGTCGTCGCGCGGATTGCGTTGCAGCGCTTGCTCGTACACGTCGAGGATGGTGTCCACACCGGCGTCGCCCTGCACGTGGCAGGCCATCTGCCAGCCCAGCGGGTAGTAGGCCGCAACGATTTCGGTCAGCTGTTCTTTGGTGTAGTTGGCGCACCCGCAGGAACCGGGCTTCACCCCGATGGTGCGGGTCGCCTCGGAGTCCAGGTACGGGAAGGACAGCGCGATGTTTCCGATCCAGGGCGAGCCGTCCACCCAGATCTTGATCCCGACCTGGCGCTGCATGTCGTCGCCCTGGCCCGGGCTGGCGGTGGTGGACATCTGCGGATTGGACACCTCGTAGGTGCGCAGCCGCACCGTCAGCTTGCCACTCAGCTGCTCGACCAGCGGCCGAAAATTCGGGTCGAACGCCATCTCCGAACAGGTGGTCAGCCCGGCCCGGTTGAGCCGGGCGCACTCGGCGAACAGCATCGCCGGATAGTCCTCGGCCGAGATGGCACCACTCAACAGCGGGAACACCGCGGCGATTTCCTCGGCGGTGCCGTCGAGTTCACCGCTGGCGTCCCGGCCGTATTTGGCGCCCTTCGGGTCGGGGGTCTCGCGGGTCAGCCCGTTGAGCTGCGCGGCACGCGAATTGAAGAAGGCCTTGTGCCCGGAGTTGTGGATGATCACCAGCGGGCTATCCGGTGCGACGTCGTCGAGCCAGGCCAGCGTGGGCTTCGGCAGGCCGCGCTGCAGCAGCGCGTCCCAGCCGTTCAGGTAGGCGCCGGTCGCTCCCCGGTTAGCCACCTCGCGGTGGATGGCCGCGACGACGTCGTCGGGGTCGGAGATGGTAACGGGGCGAATGTCGATGATGCGGTCCGACAGCGCGACGGCTTCCATCAGCGGATGACCGTGTGCCTCAATGAATCCCGGCATCACACAGCCGTCGCCGACATCGACGGTTTGAGTGTTCGGGCCGATCAGCGCCTCGACGTCGGACCGATCGCCGACGGCGATGATCCGCCCGTCGGCGATGGCGAGCGCCTTGGCGGTCGGCCTCGCATCGTCGACGGTCAAGACGGTTCCGGTGATGACGAGGTCTGCGTCGGCCATGGGCAGAAAGCCTAGTGCTGCGGAGGCTATTCGAGGGGGCAGCAGACAAGAATTGCAACACGTTCTAGTCTGGCGACATGAGTGACGATCTGCTGCGCAACCCGACCCATAACGGCCACTTGCTGGTGGGCGCGCTGAAGCGCCACAAGAATCGCCCGGTGCTATTCCTCGGCGACACCACGCTGACCGGTGGTCAGATGGCCGAGCGGATCAGCAAGTACGTCCAGGCGTTCGAGGCGTTGGGCGCCGGCACCGGTGTCACCGTGGGCCTGCTGTCGCTGAACCGTCCCGAAGTGCTGATGATCCTCGGCGCCAGCCAAACCCAGGGCTATCGGCGCACCGCGCTGCATCCGCTCGGCTCGCTGGACGACCACGCCTACGTGCTCTCCGATGCCGGCGCCAGCGCGCTGATCATCGACCCCAACCCGATGTTCGTCGAGCGGGCGCTGGGACTGCTCGAAAAGGTGGACTCGCTCAAGCAGATCCTGACCATCGGCCCGGTGCCCGAACAGCTCAAGGATGTGGCAGTTGACCTGTCTGCCGAGGCGGCCAAGTACGAGCCGAAGCCTTTGGTCGTCGCCGACCTGCCGCCGGACCACATCGGTGGCCTGACCTACACCGGCGGCACCACTGGCAAGCCCAAGGGCGTGATCGGCACCGCCGGCAACATCGCCAGCATGACGCAAATCCAGTTGTCGGAATGGGAGTGGCCGGAGCACCCACGGTTCTTGATGTGCACGCCGTTGTCGCACGCAGGCGCGGCGTTCTTCACGCCCACGGTGGTCAAGGGCGGCGAGATGGTCGTGCTGGCCAAGTTCGACCCGGCCGAGGTACTGAGAGTCATTGAAGAGCAACGCATTACGGCCACGATGCTGGTCCCGTCGATGCTCTATGCGCTGATGGACCACCCGGATTCGCACACCCGGGACCTGTCGTCGCTGGAGACCGTCTATTACGGCGCGTCGGCGATGAACCCGGTCCGGCTGGCCGAGGCGATCCGGCGGTTCGGCCCGATCTTCGCCCAGTACTACGGGCAGTCCGAGGCTCCGATGGTGATCACCTATCTGGCCAAGACCGATCACGACGAGAAGCGGCTGACCTCGTGCGGGCGTCCGACGCTGTTCGCGCGGGTGGCGCTGCTGGGCGAGGACGGCAAGCCGGTGCCACAGGGCGAGCCGGGCGAAATCTGCGTCAGCGGACCGCTGTTGGCCGGCGGCTACTGGCATTTACCTGACGAGACCTCGAAGACTTTTAAAGACGGCTGGCTGCACACCGGCGACATGGCCCGCGAGGACGAGGACGGCTTTTATTTCATCGTCGACCGGGTCAAGGACATGATCGTCACCGGCGGTTTCAACGTCTTCCCCCGCGAGGTCGAGGACGTCATCGCCGAGCATGCGGCCGTCGCACAAGTGTGCGTGGTCGGGACCCCGGACGAGAAGTGGGGCGAGGCCGTCACCGCGGTGGTGGTGCTGCGCGCCGACGCGCCTCGTGACGATGCCGCGATCGAGACGATGACCGCCGAGATCCAGGCCGCGGTCAAGGACCGCAAGGGTTCGGTGCAATCACCCAAGCGTGTGGAGATTGTCGACGCGCTGCCGTTGACCGGGCTGGGCAAGCCGGACAAGAAGGCTGTCCGGGCGCGGTTCTGGGAAGGCGCCGCGCGCTCCGTCGGCTAGGCGGCTTCGAGCGTGACGCTGCAGTCACGTTCGAGGCCCAGCGTGATTGTGGTGTCACGTTGGAGCAGCGGCGGTGCCGGCCACCAGTAGGTCGAGCATGCGGCCGGTCTGCTCCGGCGAGCCGCTGGCCAAGAAGATGCCGATCAGGCTGGACACCACGTCGTCGACGCGCTCGCCCGGCTGGACGGCGTCACCGCACCGGGGGACGGCCCGCAGCTCCACGGCTTAGATGGCTTTCAAGAACCCTTCCGGGAGGCGCCGACCGGCTGACTACTGTTGCAGGCATGGCAGATGCTGGCGACGTCACGCCGCCCTGGTGGCTGAAACCGGCGAACAAGGTCTTCATCCTGATGACGCGACTCGGTCTAAGCTTCGGCGGTGAGAGCCCGGTGGTGCTGACCGTGCCGGGCCGCAAGTCCGGCACGCCCCGATCGACGCCGGTCACCCCGATGACGGTCGACGGCAAGCAGTACGTCGTCGCCGGCTTCCCGGGCGCGGATTGGGTGCGAAACGTCAGGGCCGCAGGTGAAGTCACACTGGCCCGCGGCCGCAAGCGGGAGCGAGTGCGGATGGTGGAGTTGTCCGCCGACGACGCGCGCCCGTTTCTGCGGGTCTTCCCCACCGAGGTGCCCACGGGCGTCGGTTTCATGAAGCGGGCCGGACTCGTCACCGAGGGCCGACCCGACGAGTTCGAGGCACTGGCCGGCCGCTGCGCGGTCTTTCGACTTGACCCGGTATAGGAGTTCACAAGCCGTGAGTGACAACCCATTTGATCCGCAGGCATGGCGAGCAGTCGACGGGTTCAGCGATCTGACCGACATCACCTATCACCGCCACGTCGACGACGCGACGGTGCGGGTGGCGTTCGACCGTCCCGAGGTGCGCAACGCATTTCGGCCGCACACCGTCGACGAGCTGTACCAAGTACTCGACCACGCCCGGATGTCCTCCGACGTCGGGGTGGTGCTGTTGACCGGCAACGGGCCGTCACCGAAAGACGGCGGCTGGGCGTTTTGCTCCGGCGGCGATCAGCGCATCCGCGGACGTTCCGGCTATCAGTACGCCTCCGGCGAGACCGCCGACACTGTCGATGCGGCCCGCGCCGGGCGGCTGCACATTCTCGAGGTGCAGCGGCTGATCCGGTTCATGCCCAAGGTGGTCATCTGCCTGGTCAACGGGTGGGCCGCCGGCGGGGGGCACAGCCTGCATGTGGTCTGTGACCTGACGCTGGCCAGCCGCGAGCACGCCCGGTTCAAGCAGACCGACGCCGATGTCGGCAGCTTCGACGGCGGCTACGGCAG